>Ga0208638_1000074_pt1 | contig 80877 bp, 67 predicted proteins | sample ETNtaG_34_FD_185753 | JGI IMG/M metagenome (GOLD analysis project Ga0208638, IMG submission 185753) | Marine microbial and viral communities from oxygen minimum zone, Eastern Pacific Ocean - ETNP201306SV51 (SPAdes) (version 2) | ecosystem: Environmental > Aquatic > Marine > Oceanic ...
AACAAAATAAAAAACTTATTTTTTTGGTTTCCGGAGATCCGTTATTTTACAGTTTTGGAAAATCAGTTTTAGATAAATTTGGACAGGATAACTGCGAAGTGATTCCCGGGATAAGCTCTGTCCAATACGCCTTTTCCCGCTTAAAAGAAAGTTGGAAAGAGTATAGGACTTTTACTTTGCACGGAACTAATGACATTGAAATTCAAAAAATATTTGATGAAAATGATAAATTTGTCCTTTTGTTAGACCCTGGAAATAATTTAAAGATGATAAAGAGTAAGCTTAATTCAAAATCTGTATCTAATTGTAAATTTAATGTTGTTTCCAACCTGTCTTTGCCCAGCCAAAGGATTTTAGATATAAAATTTGAGGATTTTGATAAAGTCGAAGAAGAATCATTAAGTATATTGATCGTTACACGAATATCGAATTAATCGCCTTCGGAGGAACTTTTTTAGACACGATTAACTGGATTAACACGATAAAAGCAATGACAAGGTCATTGCGCTCCAAAATAAATCCTGTCTATCCTGTTATCCTGTCAAAAGTTTCTCTTAATAAATAATCTATTCAACTATGAACAAAAATAACAAACCAATATTTTACGGCATTGGAGTAGGGCCGGGAGACCCGGAACTCTTAACATTGAAAGCGCTGAAGATTCTTAACAACGTGGATATTATCTTTGCCCCAAAGGCAAAAATCAAAGCTGACAGCCTCGCCAGAGAAATCATTGAAAATGTCCTGGATGAAAAAAAAGAATTTATTGAGCTGGAATTTCCTATGACCAAGGACAAAGAAGAACTCGAAAAACGGTACAAAAACTCCGCTGAAATCATCCTCCAAAAAATCAACAGCGGAGATCAGGTGGCATACCTGACAATTGGAGACCCGTTGCTGTATAGTACTTATATTTATCTCCTGGGCGCGTTAAAAGAAGCAGCCCCGGACCTGGTAATTGAAACGGTTCCGGGCATTTCAGCATACAGCGCGGTGGCTGCCAGGTTTAGTTACTCCATGGCTGAAAAAAACGAAAAAGTCTGTATATGTCCGGTCCCGAATGACATCAATGATCTAAAAAAAACAATATTAGATCATGATACAATTGTTATTATGAAAGTTGCCAAAAAACTGCCGGAAATTGTTAAACTGCTTCAGGAAATGGATATTGGTCAGGACGCGATATTTGGAAGCCATGTGGGAATGGCAGGAGAAAAGCTCGTTAAAGGCTTTAATCACAACTCTTCTTTTTCTGAAAAGGAAGGTTATCTTTCCACAATCATTGTGAGAAAAAGAAAATAATGAAAGTTTATTTTATAGGCGCTGGACCGGGTGACCCGGAACTCTTAACGATTAAAGGAAAAGAAATCCTGGAGCAGGCGGAAATAGTAGTTTATGCGGGTTCTCTCGTCAACAAAGAGATTTTAAAGTATGCCGTTAACTCTGAAGAAACACATAATTCCGCTTCTTTAAATCTAGAAGAGATAGAAAGTATTTTCAAAAGGGCAAAAGAAAGTGGGAAGAATGTCGCGAGACTTCATACCGGAGACCCTTCAATATACGGCGCTATAAACGAGCAGATGGTTTTGCTTGATAATCTACATATTGAGTATGAAGTAATCCCGGGAATCAGCTCGTTTCAAGCTGCCGCGGCGGCTTTACGACTGGAACTGACGGTTCCGGAAGTCTGCCAGACTATTACTATCAGTCGTGTTAAAGGCAGGACGCCTGTGCCGGAGAAGGAAGATCTCAAAGAAATAATTAGGACCCGCCCTACCCTTTTTCTTTATTTGTCTATCAATATGCTAAATGAAATTGTTGAGACATTAAAAACCGCCTATTCTCCTGAAACACCCGTTATCATTGCTTATAAAGTAAGCTGGCCTGATGAAGAAATCATCCAGGGGACTTTAGAAAATATATTAAAAAAAACAGCAGAAAAAAAAATCACAAAAACCGCTTTAATATTAATCGGTGAAGCTCTCTTAAAGAAAAATATTTCCTCAAAACTTTATGACAAAAATTTCAGCCATGAGTATAGGAGTTAAACAATTAAATCCGAATATCGCGTTTCGAATTTGTTAATAAAATGTCCCTCGCAATTATAGCCATTACAACTCATGGATTGACAGTAGCAGGAAAACTGCAAGATAATTTAAAAGGAGACCTTTACGCTCCTGAAAATATCATTAATGACAACAATGCCAACATTACTGCTTACGAAACAACTACAAAAAAGCTAATTGAAAAAATCTGGTCTCGCTATAATTCCTTTATCTTTATTATGGCATTAGGAATCGTAAGCCGGATTATTAAGGACCAGATCGAGAACAAGTTTAAAGATCCCGCGATAGTTGTAGTTGATGAAATGGGACGCTATGCTATAAGCACTCTTTCAGGCCACGAAGGAGGAGCTAACCGCCTGGCGGAAAAGGTCGCTTTGATCTGCAGGGGAGACTTTGTCATCACAACCGGGTCAGAAGCAACTAAAACTTTAATCGCAGGGATGGGCTGTAGACGGGGAACACCAGCAGATCAATTGGAAGAAACCTTGCGCGAAGGACTCAAGCGAATTAACCGTACCGTAAATGAAGTACGATTAATAGCAAGTGTAGAAGACAAAGAAGATGAGGAAGGTTTCCATCAACTTTCTGAAAAACTGAAAATCCCGTTAAAGTTCATTTCTAAATCACGGATAAAAACAATAGAAGATAATTTTAGTAAATCGGAAACTGTAAAGAAAGCATTAGGGATATATTCAGTCGCGGAACCGTGCGCTATTTTAGGAGGATTCAGATGTCAAATAGTACTGCCAAAAACAAAGCTTCCACAAACAACCATAGCAATAGCCGAGGAAAAGTTTTTGTAGTTGGAACGGGTCCCGGGAATATAGATCAGTTAACCCCTCTTGCCGTTGATGCTATAAAAAAATCAACCTCTATAGTGGGTTACAATCGTTATGTGGATTTAATAGCGGAATTAATCGAAGACCAGAAACTTTACGCATCAGGTATGATGGAGGAGATTGATCGTTGCAAGAAAGCTCTTGAATTAGCCGGAAACGGGGAAACGGTTACTGTGGTCAGTAGTGGAGATCCCGGTATTTATGGTATGGCCGGACTGGTATTGGAATTGAATAAAAATGAGCAACTTGAAGTAGAGATTATACCCGGTATTTCAGCCGTTAACGCGGCAGGTTCCTTATTAGGCGCTCCTCTGTCTCATGACTTTGCTGTAATCAGTTTAAGCGACCTCCTTACCCCATGGGAAATCATTGAAAAAAGAATTGAATGCGCGGCGGATGGAGACTTTGTTATTGCAATATATAATCCAAAAAGCAAAAGAAGAGTCAGCCAGATCATCAGCACAAGGGATATTGTCAAGAAGTACCGCTCCCGTACTACACCGGTTGGTATTGTTACCAATGCTTTTCGAGAGAAACAATCAATTGTCATAAGCAATTTAAATGATTTTGCTGACGAGGAGATCAATATGCTTTCAGTTGTAATCATTGGCAATAGTCAAACAGTTTTTCATGAGAACAGGTTGATTACACCAAGGGGCTACCAGAATAAATATGCCAAAAATTTTACTTAAAAACGGGACAGTCATTGATCCCAAATCAAAAAAGAATGATGTCCTGGATGTTTTAATTGACGGCCGCAAAATTAAGAAGATCGGCAAAAACATAAAAGATAAAGATTCAGAAATTGTAGACGCAAATGGAAAAATTATTACACCCGGTCTTGTTGACGTGCATGTCCATTTTAGAGAACCCGGATTTGAATATAAAGAAACGATTGAATCAGGAGCACGGGCGGCAGCGGCTGGAGGCTTTACTACAATTCTGATGGAGCCGAATACAGTACCACCCGCAGATAGCCCTGAAAGGGTAGCAAGAGTGCTGGGAATAGCCAAGAAAACCGGGATTGTTAATGTATATACCAAGGCATGTCTATCTAAAGGGTTGAAAGGAGTCAGGCTTACGGATGTAAAAGCTTTAAAAAATGCCGGAGCCGTGGCGATTTCTGATGACGGAAACCCTGTTCCCGGAAATAAATTAATGAATAACGCTTTGAAGGCAGGTAAATTATTCAATATCCCGGTAAGTCCTCATTGTGAGGAATCAAAATTTTATAGAGATCAAAAGAAGTTAGCGTCTAAAAAGAAGAAACCATCTCGTTATTTTATAGGCGCCACAAGGTTCGCTGAGAAACCGTACTGTTTAGAGGCAGATTTCATTAAGAGAGATATAGCGCTTGCAAAAGAAACTGGCGCAAAGCTTCATGTCTCTCATGTTAGCCTTGCGGAATCCGTAAAGCTGATTGCTAACGCAAAAAATGATGGTGTTGCTATCACTGCCGAAGCAGCGCCACATCACCTGCTTCTGACAGAAAAAGACGCAGAAAAAATAGGAACGAACGCGAAAGTCAACCCGCCTTTAAGAACACAAAAAGATGTAGATGCGGTAAAAGAAGGGCTGATTAGCGGTACTATTGACATTATCGCAAGCGACCATGCTCCTCACGCCATGAAAGAAAAAGCTTTAAAATGGGAAAAAGCTCCTTTTGGATTAATCGGTTTGGAAACTACTTTAGCCCTGGTATTAACGCATCTGGTAAAACCCGGCTTATTGACCATGTCTCAAGCAATAGAGAAAATGAGCGCTTTCCCTGCAAAGATTTTCAATTTAAAAGCTGGAAGTCTAGCCATAGGTTCTATAGCCGATATAGCCCTAATTGATCCAAAAAAGAAATGGACGATTGATTCTTCCCGGTTTTGCTCAAAAGGGAGAAATTGTCCATTTGATAAATGGGAAGTTCAAGGAAAAGCTATTATGACTATTGTAAAAGGCAGAATCGTAATGAAAGGTGGGAAAATTATAGTTTAGGATAAAAGAAGCAGGCATACAAACGAATCCATACTGATCCTTGCCCCCGACCCCAGGTTCCTGAACTTTCTATTCTAGTTCTTTCCAGTTGGCAACATCTTGATCTTCTCCACTACCGCCTTGCGTACCATCAAAGCCGTAAGAGATGATATCGTATTCTGACCCGTTTTCTCCTGGATATGAATAGATGTATGGCTTTTGCCATGGATCATTAGGAACGGACTTTGGAAGGTATGGCCCATCCCACCTATTAATGCCGGGATCCTCTCGGAGAGATTTAAGCCCCTCCTCGGTTGTAGGATAACGTCCTACATCCAAACGCATGGTATCCAGCGCAGTGCCCAATAACTCTATCTGGGCCTTTGCAGCCTTTGTTTTGGACTTTCCGACATGGCTGAAAAATTTCGGAGCAACCAGCGCAGCCAACAATCCAAGAATGATCATAACCACCAGTAACTCAAGGAGGGTAAATCCTTTATCATCCGAAATTCTTTTTAATAGCTTTCTAAGCATAATAATTTCCTGCAAATCTTAAATTTAAAGATAATCCATATTAAAAAAAATATCAACAAAAAAACCTGTCTAAACTATTAAGAAATATGGTGAATTTTTCAGTAGCAAAGGGATCACTTAAAAACAGATAGTGAGGATGGGGGACTAATCTATTATTGAAATCTGCATTGCCTCTTCAAACTCGATTGTGAAAGCAGGTCTTCTTGATCACCTGGCCTTGTTGACACTTTAGTGGGAATTAAGGTATTGAAAACCAAGGTTTACATCTAAGTCAGAAAAGTTTTTCTGTCGCCCTGTTAAAGCCAGGTAATCGGGTTATGGCAGTCATTGAGAACCTGACTCTTAAGTTTTTTTTGTGCAGAATGGAACCGTTCTGTTATAAAACAGGCTAATCAACTCACTGCACTTTTAACCCTTATAATTTACCAGTCTTTTAATCTCTACTTTTACGTTTTGGGCCTGACGCTGTGTTTGAGCCTTTACCTGACCTCTAAACTTCTGCAAATTTCCACCTACCTGCGGTATTGTTGTTCTTACACTCTGAACATTCATAAATGCCACTCCTTTCTCGAAATTTATACTTTATTTCATTAACGGTATACAAGAAAAATTACTTTACACTTATTTGACAAAAATATGAAAATTAGTGCTACTGGATGCCCTAAAGATTTAGTTTTATGTGGTTTCTTATAAGATTTTGTGATGTGAGCATAAATCTATATAAAAAGAGCACGCCCATAACAAAGAGAAGACAGATATACCAATGTGGTTTCTTTGCTATTTGCGTCATTGCGACAATCTTTGTGTGTAAAATGCAACCTGCCAATTTCATTGTTTCCCTCATACTTAAACATATCGGCATCTGAAAGGATTTTCTTAATGCCTACAACCGTGCTCCTGCCTGAAAAACTAAACATTAAGTATCTCTTGCAGGGGAAAATGGAAAGCAGGCCGGAAGTAGGAATTATTTTCAAAAAAATGCATACGTATCTTGAAAACCAAAATATATACCAAACATTATTAACAGGTTATAAGGTGGGCAAGGTTATTTTCACCTGGAACTAGAGGGTAGTAGAAATGCTGAAAATTTTTCAAAATATTTGCTTAATTTTAAAGTTTTTATGTGCTAATATCAGTTTCAATAATCTTAGGATTTTCAGTCCATTAAACTTTTCTTGGAGGGTACTTTATGGAGGGGTATGAAGTAGCAGAATTTAAATTCCTATTGAACCGTTACCGCCAAAAATATGGTTATTACCAGTATGCGGTTTTTTTGTCTGAGTTCAGTTCTTATAAATTATTAGACATATTTAGATTTTGTACATATAAATCGTACGAGTTTGTAGAGCATCATGATAACTAAGAAATGTTAAAAACCTTCTTTTTTAACAGAATTTCTCCAAGTGACATCCCTTGGCATTAGTCTTTTAAAGCGTAGTAAGTTTGACAATTCTCCAAAAATCAGTATTTCCACTTTATAATTATTGCATTCCTCTTAATATATAGAAAGTAATGTCTTTTCATATAAGTCCTATTCCACCTTCAACTACATTCATATAGAGCCCTGCTTTTAACTCAGATGCTACACTATACTTTTCGAGAATAACGTTGACCGTTGCTGGATAGTTTTTTAATTCCACATATTGTATTAAATGGAGTAGGGATGATTAAAAAAAAGAGGAGGGGGCAGAGATCAACTCTCTACCCCCGAGAGGAGGATAAATGATGAAAAGATAATCATCAAAAATCCCATACATTACTTATCGAAAGACCGCTTCAATTTCTAAAATATAATATTAACGTCTAATATGATCAAACTCTTATTATCTGCATAAACCTTTATCTACCAGATTAATACATTAAGCAGTTTGACTGGTTTTCATCGCATCGAAAAGCAGATCATTGATTTTTTCCAGCAAAATCCATTTTTGCTTCTGGCTTGCAGTTTTTTTCGTTACAGCAGCTTTATTTTTATTTCTTTTCATGTTTTCTCCTTTCGTTTTTTAAAATAAAATAGTTCGACATAATTTTGACGAAATGTTTTATCCTGTTAAAACGCAATATTAATGCCATAACGTAAGAGAAAATTAGATATGATCAGTCAAGGGGGTGGTTTTTTTATCCGGAGATTGATATGGAAATGGTCATATTCCCTACTTCGTTAGCAAAACTCCAGGGGACTCGAACCGTATGTGGGCAAAAAAAAAGGGTTACAGGATTTATATCCTGTAACCCTATTAAAAAAAGGAAATAAAAAGAAAAAATTTTCCGCAGTCAATTGGTTAGACTCTGAATAGTTAATCAGCTTTCAGAAAATTAACTTCTTTTTGATTTTGTATCGACAGATAGATATTAATTGAAGATTTTTCTTATCCTATGGTTAAAAGTGTCAGCAACATATATATTATCCTGTGAATCTATTGCCATGCCAAATGGATAATTAAGAGCGGCATTTTCAGCCGGTGTTCCATCCGTGGAGAAACCTGTTTTTCCATTTCCAGCTACAATAGTGATCTCACCGGAGTTTTCATCTATCTTTCTTACCAGGTGATTGTCAGAGTCAGTGGTGTATATGTTTCCCTTTGAATCCAAAGCAATTGAATATGGGCGAGCAAGGCTTTTAGCTGCAGTTTCCTTTTTATTAACTGTAAATCTATCACCATCTCCGGCAACAGTAGTTATAATACCTGTATTTGCATCTACCCTTCTGATGACATTGTTAAATGTATCAGCAATAAACATATTCTCATTCTTGTCCAGAACTAAACCGCTGGGGCCACTTATGGAAGCATTAACGGCCGGTCCACCGTCTCCGCTAAAATAAACATCCCCGTTTCCGGCAAAAGTCTTTATTATCCCGGTTGCTCTCTCAACTACCCTGATCTTATTGTTTCTCAAATCAGCAATATATATGTTCCCTTCCCTGTCCACTGTTATGCCCGTCGGCTCTGAGAGACTTGCTTCTGTTGCAGGACCATTGTCACCACTAAATCCGTCATCGCCATTACCTGCTATCGTTGTAATGACGCCATTTTTTCTATTCAGCTTTCTTACCCTGTGGTTATAGGTATCAGAAATATAGATATTTCCCTCCTGGTCTACAGCAATGGCCGATGGGAACCTAAGATTTGCCGATGTGGCCGGGCCGTTATCGCCAATCAGCTCTGTCTTCATACCAGATTTGCGCGATACAGTATCGAGAACACGTTTATATTCGGTCTCACCAAGTTCTTTATCTTCCTCCGTCTCAGAAGGATCAGTAGAACCCGCGATGGTACTAATAGACCCATTTGAACTTACAAACCTGATCAGGTTATTTTCTGAATCAGCTATATACAAACAGCCATTGCTGTCGATAGTCACATCCTTTGGTTCATTTAACATTGCCAGTTTCGCATCTCCCCCATCACCATTAGAGCCAATCTCACCAGATCCTGCCACAGTATGTATAGAACCTTTTTCCATAATCTCCTTTTAATTTATTATTTACCTTAATATTAAAGCACTATTCCATAAAAATCCAAAAGTTAAATTGGCCCCAACGGGGGTCGAACCCGTGTCTTCAACGTGAGAGGCTGATGTCCTGGGCCACTAGACGATGGGGCCAAATAGGCATTAAAGTGGTCCAATTATTTGGTTGCCTAATCTACTTATTTTTAACACGGTTGTCAATATTTATGTAAATCCCAAAATATTGACTTATCTAATTCAAATGATAGAATTTTTCTAATGCAAATGTTTAATATAAAACTTCTGATTTTACTTTTTTAAAAAATGATGAAATAATTTTTTTTTAGAGATCATGGTAAGAATCGGAATAATTGGCGCGGGAACTTGCTCTCAGGAAGTCTATCAAATTGCTGAAAAATTGGGGAGACTGATTGCTGAACGCGGAGATACTTTGATATGCGGAGGGCTGGGTGGTGTCATGGAAGCGGCGGCTAAAGGGGCAAAATCAAAAGGCGGCATCACAGTCGGGATTCTACCCGGCTTCAGCGCAGAAGACGCCAACCCATTTATAGATATACCTGTAGTAACCGGTTTAAGCCATGCCAGAAATGTTATTGTAGTTCGAAGTTCTGACGTCCTGATTGCTGTGGCAGGTGAATACGGCACCCTGTCAGAAATTGCCATCGCCTTGAAATTAGGAAAACCGGTCATAGGAATAGGTTCATGGAATATTAGCAAGGACATTTTACAGACCCAATCTCCCGAGGAAACTATTAATTTAGTTGACAAATTAATTAAAGAAAGCCGTCCTTATGATAAACAGGATTAAACTCCTAAAAGTAACGACCTGTCTTTTCTTGCTGGCCTTTGTTTTCGGGTGTTCCTCTCCTTTAAAACCGAAGTTGATCTTTAAATCCAAAGAAAAAACAAAAGGGGTATATCACAAAGTCAAAAAAGGAGAAACTCTATGGAGAATAGCAAAAACCTACGGTATTGAATTTAATAAACTAAAAAGAGTAAATCATATTAATAATGAAAATAAACTTAAAGCAGGCACAAAGCTGTTTATCCCCGGAGCAAAAAAGGTTCTAAAGGTCACGCCTTCGTTAAAAAAAGCTTCTTTAGATAGAAAAATTCCCTCAATTAAAAAAAAGGGTTTTTTTAGTTGGCCTTTGAAAGGCACACTAACTTCTTCCTATGGAATACGAAAGAATCAGAAGCATGACGGTATAGATATAGCCGCACAAAAAGGTTCCGCTATTTATGCAGCGGCTTCCGGCAAAGTCATCTTCAGTGGCTGGGGACCCACCGGTTATGGAAAGATGGTCATTATCAAACACAAACAAAAATGGGTAACCGTTTACGCCCATAACTCTAAGAACCTTGTAAAAAAAAACCATAGAGTAAAAAAAGGCGAGAAAGTAGCTTTAGTGGGGACAACTGGTCGTACAACAGGTCCGCACCTGCACTTTGAGTTGCGAAATAACAAGGAGCCTGTAAACCCGCTTAACTACCTAAAATAAATTATAGCTTTATAAATGTCCCGGCAAATGGTAATATAACTCGCGTGAAAATTGACTTAAAAAGCAAAATAAGAGATATCCCTGATTTTCCGAAACCAGGGATAATTTTTAAAGATATTACAACTCTACTTCAAGATTTTGATGCTTTCAAACTTTCTGTAGATATGCTTGTGAAGCAGCATCAAAATAATAAAATTGATAAAGTTGCTGGAATCGAAGCCCGGGGATTTATCTTCGGTGCGGCTGTAGCATATGCTATGAACGCCGGTTTTATTATTATACGGAAACCGGGAAAACTCCCTTACCAGACCGTTAAACAAACTTATGAGTTGGAATACGGTTCCGACGAAATTGAAATTCATGAGGACTCCATAAAACCCGGTGAACGGATTTTACTTGTCGATGACCTTCTTGCTACCGGAGGAACAATGGCGGCTGCCGCAGATTTAATAAATAAAATAGGCGGTGATATCGTTGGTATTTCTTTTGTGATTGAGTTGACTTTTTTGCATGGTCGAGAAAAATTAAAAGGTCATAATATTCATTCACTTATTGAATACTGAAATTTTTATTTGGAAAGTATTTAGCAAGCGCTGTCGCAGCTTTCCGCGGGGAATTTCAATTTATAATTTGATCGCTGGAGTTTAAACCACATGGGTGTTGTCATTGAAGAGAAATGTCCTAAGTGCAAGGAAACCGTCTATATGCCGCTTAATTGTCCTCAGATGCGCTGCCCCAATTGCAAAGAAGCGGATATAATTAATAGCCGAAGGGAACAAAATAAAAGCGTATCTGCCGAAAAAAAAGAAGCCTTCAAGAAAAAGCCTCACCTTTTTAAGTCCTTTAAAGTAAAAGTCTCAACTTGTCCAAAATGCGGAACTGAGTTTTCCTGTTCATCCTCGCTATTAAAAGGAAAAATATTTTGTCCTAAATGCAGCAACCCCATAGTAGTGGAACATGAAGAGGAGTAATAGATAAAAATTAATTAGCAGTGGTCAGTTATCAATAAACATTTTTCAATAATATTGACAGGAAAGTAATTGCTAATTGAACATTGTTCTCTTATTGAATCAGAAAGTCTTCCAGATCTACATCCTTAATTTTTCCACCCTTTACTTCCTTATTTAATTTTGCATGAAGTTCTTTTCGAAGCTTTTCCTGGACAAATTGAATCTCTCTATAAAATTTTCCTTCAAAATACTTTTCAATAGCACTTTCAACTTTTTCTTCAAAAAATGGAATGCCCTTTTTAACCTGTTCGTATACTCTCTTATTGTCAATATCTAACTTAATATTTACACTCATTACCCTTATTTCATCCTGGCTAAAAACCACCGGAACGATAGAACCTATACTTATTGATCTGACTTTTCCTTTAGACTCAGGATAAGTTGCCCCTGGAATAACTCTTTTTTTTGTTTCTTTTTTAGGTACTTCCTTCTTCCTATTTTCTTTTGCCACTGAACTTCCATTATCAGGTTTGCTCTCCTTTGCTGAACCAGGTTTTGCAGTTTCAGCTTTTTTAGCGACTTCTGCTTTGGCAGTTTCAGTTTCTTTAGCGACTTCTGCAGGAACGGGTTCAATTGTTTCGGTCTTTTCATCTACTTTTGCTACTGTAATTGTCTCATTATCATCACCTTTAGCAATTGTCATTTCACTGTCTCCAGACTTGCTAAAGTGCCAGTAGCCTCCCCCTGATATAAGGGATAAGGTTATAAAAGCCGGTATAAGATATTTTACAACCTTTTTCTTATCCGTAAGAAAGAAAACCACCATATCTTTATAAAAAAGAATTTTTTCCTTTAGTGGTTCTTTTTCGCTCTCTGATAAGGTTTCAATTTCAGTTTCCGTCCCTTCCTCATAAATTTCTTCTTCCGTATCCTTTGCTTCTTGTATTTCCGAATCGGATAATTCACCTTCTATCTCACCAAGCTCTTCTTCAGAAGAAGCCTCCATAACGGTTGCTTCATCTTGACTATCTGCCACTGTCTCACCGGCATCATCAGAAACAAGTGAAGATGTTTCATCTAATTGCTCGGTTTTTGAGTCTTCTTTTGTCTTTGCTTCTACTTTCTCGTCCGTTTTATCCGGAGATGCATCAGCTTCATCACCAATGCCTTCCAGTAGATTCTCCAAGTCGTTTTGAAAATTATCGCTTTGCACAGAGTATGTTTCATCCGGTTTTTTTTCTTCGGAATCAGTGCTTTCTTCCTTCTTTGTATCAGCGGCTTCTTCTAATGCAGCGCCCCAAAGAGCATCAATGTCCTCCTTCGCTGGATCATCGGATGATGCTTGTTCTTTCGTTGCTGGAGATTTTTCTTCTAAGGTCCCTTCCAGCTGTTGAGAAGTAGCTTCGGCAAACATTTTGTCAATATCACTCTGACCAGAGTCTCCAGACTCACCTTCAGCCGCTGCTGCAGGTTCTTCTGTTGGAGACGGAGCTTGCTCTTCGGCTGCTACCTCCGGTGATTCTTTCAAGGTCCCTTCCAATTGTTGAGACGTTGCTTCTGCAAACATTTTGTCAATATCACTCTGTCCAGAGTCTCCAGACTCACCTTCAGCTGCTGCTGCGGGTTCTTCTGTTGGGGACGGAGGTTGCTCTTCAGCTGCTACCTCTGGCGATTCTTTCAAAGTCCCTTCCAATTGTTGAGACGTTGCTTCTGCAAACATTTTGTCAATATCACTCTGACCAGACTCTCCAGGCTCACCTTCAGCCGCTGCTGCTTGAGGTTCTTCTGCGGGAGAGGGAGGTTCTTCATCTGCAACAGCCTTTGCTGCCGCAGGTTCTTCTGTTGGAGACGGAGCTTGCTCTTCGGCTGCTACCTCTGATGATTCTTGTAAAGTCCCTTCCAATTGTTCAGACGTTGCTTCAGCAAACATTTTATCAATATCGTCCTGTCCGGATTCTCCAGACTCACCTTCAGCTGCTGCTGCTTGAGGTTCTTCTGCGGGAGAGGGAGATTCTTCATCTGCAACAGCCTTTGCTGCCGCAGGTTCTTCTGTTGGAGACGGAGCTTGCTCTTCGGCTGCTACCTCTGGTGATTCTTCCAAGGTCTCTTCCAATTGTTCAGACGTTGCTTCAGCAAGCATTTTATCAATATCGTCCTGTCCGGATTCTCCAGACTCACCTTCAGCTGCTGCTGCAGGTTCTTCTGTTGGAGAGGGAGGTTCTTCTTCAGCTGCTATCTCTGGCAATTCTTCTAAATCCTCCTCCATTAGCTGAGATTCTTCTTCCTCAATGACCTTCTCATGCTTTTCAGGAGCTGTGGCTTCAGTAGTCATTTCCGTTTCCGAGGTTAAATCAGATTGGTCTGCACCGGATGAGGCTTCTTCTAACTTTTCTTCTTCGAGAATTTCGTTTAACAAATCATCTGCCTCCTGATTGATCTCTTCTGCTGTTTCTTCAGTATTTTCTTGCTGATTCATATCAAGAGTATCTTTTTCGTCTTTATCCAAAGCCTTACCGTTAATGTCATCATCCCAATCATCCAGTTTACCTTTAATATTTTTCATTAGAGAAACTAAAGAATTATCCTGTCTTTTCCTTACAAAAAATTGGCTGTTACAATTCTGACAGGAAAATTTACTGCCTTCTTCCGGCATTTCCTCAACCGAGAGATTAACATTATAATTTTTCAGGCATTTCGGGCATTGTATCTTCATAAAATTACCATTGAGCTACTGCGTATCATATCTAAAGTATAATCTTCTTCTTGTTATTTTACCTCCAAATCGATCTAAAAAAAAATATTTGAAAATTTTTACAGCAAAAACAGTAAAGAGAAAAACAAGTATTGGAATATCTGCAAAATCTCTGCCAAAAAACTAAAATGCATAACTTACTATTTTTATTGATTTTAGAAGATTCGCTTTGTCTGATTAAGCGTCAACGATATGACAATGGAAAAATTAAAAGTGCCTGAACCGGAAGAACCAGAACTGAAGCTCCCCGTAGCAAGCTACCGGGAATCTTCAGTGTAGAGTATAAATTTTTTTTAAGTTCGCTCACTATTACCGTAGTACGCCGCATAGAATGAACTGGCTATCCACTTTCGGCTGGGAGAGCCAAACTGGACGGTTTCCTAAGGAAAGCCGCCCGAAGGTTGGTTGCGGCTTTGCCGCGCTATGTTATAATGAAAAAAACAGATACTGGAGAATAAACCAATGATCGGCAATAATAATTCCAAATCGGAAGATAAATTATTACTCGGTGGAAAAGAATTTCTGTCCCGCTTTTTGATGGGTACTGGAAAATTCTCCTCTATTCATATAATGAAAAAGGCAATAGAAGCTTCTGGGACAGAGATGGTAACTGTAGCTTTAAGAAGGGTTGAGCTTGATAATCCGGAAGACAGTCTAATTAGCGCAATAGATGTTTCTAAGCATATACTTCTACCCAACACTTCCGGCGCACGGACTGCAGAGGAAGCTGTTCGGCTGGCACGATTGGCAAGAGCAGCGAATTGCGGTAATTGGGTAAAATTGGAAGTCACTCCTGATCCTCGCTACCTACTACCGGATCCTGTTGAGACGCTCAAAGCTGCTGAAACACTTATAAAAGATGGATTTGTTGTTTTACCATATATTAACGCCGATCCCATACTGGCCAAGCGGTTAGAAGATATCGGCACTGCTGCGGTAATGCCTTTAGGATCACCTATCGGCTCTAATCAGGGATTAATAACAAAAGCTTCCATAGAAATTATTATTGAGCAGTCATCCGTGCCTGTTGTAGTGGATGCAGGCCTTGGAACCCCATCTCATGCAGCAGAGGCTATGGAAATGGGAGCATCCGCCGTGTTGGTAAATACGGCTATTGCAGTGGCAGGTGATCCGGTTGAAATGGCAAAGGCATTTAAAAAAGGTGTGGAAGCTGGAAGAATGGCATATCTGGCCGGGATCGCCGGCGAGAGTAAAATCGCCCAGGCAACCAGCCCTCTTGTTGGCTTACTCAATGAGAAATAATTACCACGAAGAACACGAAAATCACGAAGAAGCTTAAAATTAAATTCATGAAGCTCTCTTCACATAGATGAAACTCTTTAATGTAAAGGTGGAATTATTAATAAACTTTATGTAAAGACCTTAAACAAAGACATTAAAAGATTTGTTTTATAATCATTACTTTCTCTTCGTGCGCTTCGTGGTTACGAATATTTTGATTGCGGTCCCCTGGCCTTTCTGCGGTAAATAAAACTTCGATGAAAAATGAATACAACAATAGCTTTTTTTCAGCATTTATAAATGTCGACCCTGATAAAATCAGTGAACAAATCCAAAAGATTTCTGAACAAAAAGCAGAAGAGTGTATTCAAAAGAGCAAATTTTCCGCACAGGACATCCCGGTACTTTTAAGCCCTGCCATGGGAAAATACCTCGAACGAATGGCCCGGAAGTCCTACCTCATAACCCGGCAGCGATTCGGCAACGTGATTCAATTGTATGCTCCCCTTTATTTATCCAATGAATGTTTCAGTATTTGCAAATATTGCGGGTTCAGTTCTGACAATAAAATTGATCGTGTTACTCTTACCGTTGATGAAGTTGTTAAAGAAGGAATTATTCTATATGAACAAGGTTTCAGACATGTTTTGTTGGTTTCCGGCGACGCGTCAAAGATAATTTCACAACAATATCTTAAAAAAATCGTCACAGAGTTGAAAAAATATTTTCATTCCATTTCCATTGAAATTCATCCCATGGAGTCAGAGGAATATGCTGAATCTGTTGATGCGGGTGTGGACGGTTTAACTGTTTACCAGGAAACTTATCTGCCGGAAGTTTATAAAAACATGCACATAAAAGGAAAAAAATCCAACTTTAAATGGCGGCTGGAAACTCCGGAAAGAGCAGGTCAAGCCGGTATGCGAAGAATAGGGATTGGCTTCCTCCTTGGTCTGTCTGATTGGAGATTAGACGGATATTATTTGTCTCTTCACGCGCAATATTTAATGAAACGTTTCTGGCAATCGCAGATCAGTATCTCTTTACCGCGCTTATGCCATACCGGGAAAAACTTTCAAGTACCTCATCCTGTAAAAGACTTTCAGCTTGTTCAGTTACTGTGTGCTCTCAGAATGGTATTCCCGGACGCAATTCTAACTCTATCAACCAGAGAAAAAGCTTCTTTAAGAGACCGTCTTATTCCTTTAGGTTTTACAATGATTAGCGCCGGATCAAAAACAGAACCGGGCGGTTACACGCGTATCCACCGGAGTGACTCTCAGTTTAAAATAGAAGACACACGTTCATCCGCGGAAGTTGCCGATGAAATTCGCCATATGGGACTCGAGCCGGTATGGAAAGACTGGGATAAATATTTTTTAATCAAATCGTAATACGAGACTAAAGGAATTTTAGATTATAGGTTGCGGATTGCAGATTTGAACCACGAATTGCGCTAGTTACATTAATTTTTAATGGATTTTTTTTCTCTTTCTTGCCGGGAAACTATTTCCCTTTCCAGCTAAATTTGTCCAACCCTCAAAACAACCTAAACTAATTAAATCTATTGATTCAATTAGTTACAAGAGTGAAGTGCGTTTGGCATACCCTTTGCTTTCTTTAGGGACTCAAATGATTAAATTTTTTACAAACGGAGAAAAAAATTGAATCAAGCAGTTCTACCATTATTGCAGCCAACAAATAACACTGAGATACAGAAAAAAATCAGCAATGCTCCTGAAGCAAAGGAGGGTAATTTCTCAGACGTATTTGATAATGCTGTTAAAGAGCAGTCCATATCACAAAAAGATGGGACTGCTAATAAAATTTCCGAAAAGAAATCTGAAGTTTTAAATACTTCGAGTAAACAGGTAAAGTTGGAAAAAACATCAAATGCACAAAATTCAGACCTTGAATTAAGCGAAACTGTTTCGGCTAAAGAATTTTTAGAAAAATTAGGGCTTGATGAAGATGCGATTCAAGAGATATTGCAGATTAACGAATTAAATGAAAACTCTACCCTTTTAGAGCTGCTGAATAATTTAAGTTTAACATTAGATAATCAGGATAATTTCCTTAAAACCCCCGCTATAGACTTCTTTAAGATGTTAGGAATAGAGGGTGAAAAAATTGAGGAAATTTTTCAACAGATTGCCGGCCAAAGTGAAAAATCCAAAACAGATATTTCCGTAAAAAATCTTTTTGAAAATATTGGTTTAGGCTTAGAAAAATATACTGCTGTAGAAATGGACGATTTATCTGTTGAAAATTTCTTCCAAAAGTTGGGGCTGAATGAAAAAGAGTCCCTTAACTTAATAAAAGAGTTAGGTATAGGCAAATCATTAAATGATCCAGCGCTACTCAATGTTCAGGAAACTGATGCTAAAGATTTGTTAAAACAAATGGGGCTTAATTCTGATGAAATTACAAAAATAATTGAAAAGAGTATTAAAAATTCAGATGACAAAAGCAAAATCAAAGACCTGATTTTAAATAAAGATTTCAGCACTTTGAAAAAATTGGTTTCATCGGAAAAATTTAACATTAATTCATCCGGAAAATCTGATTTTCAAGGAATGTTTCAAGCTGTTAACAAAAATGCTGTTTCAGACACTTTTGCCAACAAATTTCAATCTGAAATGATTTTGCCGACCAATCCTGTTTTAGATAGTTCCCCTGTTTCTTCAGTTCAGAGTTCAGGATCGATGAATGGAACAAGTGTCGGCAGTGGAACTAATGGATACACCCAGATGGCAAACATTTCAAACGAGATTCCAATCGATACAAAGTTAAGTGAAACAACCCCTAAAGCTTTTTTTGAAAAAACGGTTGTAGATCAAATAGTTTCAAAGGTGAGCTTTAAAGTAACCGGTGGACAGGAAGAAATAAAAATTCGACTTGAACCACCTTCTCTTGGATCACTTCAGTTGAAAGTTTCTGTAGAAGGGAAAACAGTTAACGCAGCGATAGTAGCTGATAATAATATCACTAAAGAAATCATCCAGTCCAATCTTCAGCAATTGAAGGATTCCATGACCGAGCAAGGATTAAAATTAGATGATATCTCGGTTTTAGTCGGAGACGGGAGTTCAAGAGATAAGGATATGGATGAATTTAGAATGTTGTTAACAAAAGAAAATATAGATCAAGCTGCAGATTTGGAAGAAGAAAATAACAGTAATTTATTTCAAGAAAGCTCTGGAAATTTTTATAGAACCGGTCACGCGTTTTCTCAAAACGGAGTAGATTTATTTATATAATTTTTTTAAAGGAGAAAAAAATATGATTGACCCTTTATCATCTTCAACGGGAACAAACGTTCAATCCAGCTCAGCAACAAGCGCCTTAACGAATGGCGCTATGGGAAAAGACGACTTTTTGAAACTAATGGTGGCTCAAATGCAGGCTCAGGACCCGATGGACCCTATGGACAACGCTGATTTCAGCGCCCAGCTTGCTCAGTTCAGCGCGTTGGAACAGATGCAAAACGTTAATAAAAATATCGAAGATTTAATCCTACTGCAGTCAAGCGTCAATAACAATATGTCCATCAACTTGATTGACAAATTAGTAGCAAGTCCCGGGGATAGCCTGACAATAGCCGAAGGCAACCCTGACTCTATTACTTATGAGTTGGGTAAAAACGCGGCAGCGGTAACCATAAATATATATGACTCAGGAAACAATCTCGTAGCGTCTATTGCTGACGGAGCACAAACTGTTGGTCTTCAAGAACATATCTGGGATGGTAAGGATTTAAATGGAAACATTCTCCCTGACGGCGATTATACATTCAAAGTCTCAGCTATTGACAGTTCTGAATTTCCGGTAGTCACAAAAACATACCAAAAAAGTATGGTAACCGGTGTCGTTTTTGAAAATGGAGAAAGCTATGTAGAAACTGGAAATAATAAGGTTAACGTAAAAGATATTATGTCTGTTAATTCATCATTATAAACTTTTTTTGAGGAGGTGAAGTTATGTCATTAGTAAGCTCAATGTTCACAGGGGTCAGTGGTTTAAAGGGTAATTCTCAAGCATTACAGGTAATTGGCGACAACATTGCGAATGTCAATACCGTGGGGTTTAAAGGCAGCGACGTAGTATTTGGAGATATTCTCAGCACGGTTTTAGCCAATGGAAGTACTACTATGCAATTTGGACGTGGTACTGCATTAAACGGTGTTTCGCAAAGTTTTGAACAGGGCGCCCTTGAAAGTACGTCCAATGCAACTGATATGGCCGTTGACGGAAGTGGTTTTTTTATAGTAAACGACGGTACCGGAAGTTTTTATACCAGGGGAGGACAATTCAGGATGGATAGTTCGGGTAGGCTTGCGGATCCTAGCGCAAATATATTACAGGGATACGCTATAACTGCCGGAACAACTTCCTCAACATTAAGTGATGTGGACCTTGCCGGTGTTCAGTCAGCGCCAAATGCTACGACAACGTTTACGCTTGGCGCCAATCTTGATGCTAGCGCCAGTGCGGCTACCACATTTACATCCCCTATTACTATTTACAATTCGATTGGTGATGAAGATGTTTTAAGTCTTACATTTACTAAAGGAACCGGAAACAGTTGGGGCTGGAACGCCACATCATCACTATTGTCAAGTTCCGCCAGTCTGGCTTCAGGAACCGTATCATTCGACACTTCCGGTGCCCTGACGTCGCCCACTGCAGACCAGACTATAACACTCGATTATACAACGGCAAGTGCACCAGCCGCTTCTCAAACAATTACATGGGATTTAGTTGACTCCACCGGAGCGAGTAATGGAGATATGACAGGTTATGCCGCAGCATCTAATAATAACTCCGTAGTACAAGACGGGTTTTCCACAGGCACTCTGATAGGTCTTTCTGTGGATGCGGACGGAATTATCTCCGGTCTATTTAACAATGGACAAACCCAGTCGATATACCAGGTTGCCTTAGCTGATTTCTTAAGCCCGGAGGGTCTTAACAGGGTAGGTCAAAACCTGTTTTCCGTAGCAGCCGAGTCTGGACAAGCGGTAATAGGGACTGCAAATACCGGCGGGTTTGGATCAATCCTCGGCAGTTCGCTGGAATTGTCCAATGTAGACCTCGCACAGGAGTTTGTAACTTTAATACAGAGCCAGCAGGCATTTCAGGCAGCTTCCAGGATTATTACTACTGTTGACGATCTATTGACTGAAGCAGTAAACCTGAAGAGGTAATAATAATTTCTTAATGAAAGAACTACTCACGTTCCCGGGCTAAAGCCCGGGAACAGGATGTATCAAAAACCGTGGGATATTTCCAGCGGTTTTTTTACTTTTGCACCCCTTAATCCTCAAGTGTAAAGAAGAATGTAGGAGGGGGTAAGTACCCCTTAACAAAACTTTTCCTGAATACAGATGATTGTAATCTATTGCGGCTACTCAGCTATATTCTTTTAGTTAATCTTTTTATTACAGATCATTTTTTTGCTATAATGTCCGCTTCATGGTAGTAATCAATGAACGGATAAAAGAAGTTAAAAGCGCCACTTCCCAGCGTTTTCATGCAGTCTGGCAGAACAATTTTAACGCAAACGGTCAGGCTATATCCAAGAACCAGGGAATCAGACCGTTAAAGGGTAAATTCAAAGATATACCTGTAATTTTGATCGGCGCCGGTCCTTCACTCGACCGCAATATTGAATTTCTCCATATTGCGGCGGATAAATCTGTTTTAATTGCCAGTGACGCATCCCTGCAACCTCTCCTGAAAGAGGGGATTTCTTCTTCCTTTGTGGTCTGCCTTGACCCGCAAGCTGAAATATCTAAATTTTTTCAAGGAATTAATACTCAGCCTTTTAATTTAATCGCTCCCACTATCATTCATCCAAAGGTTTTATCTATTTGGGAAGGAAGAGTAATTTTTTATAATAAATTTGCTCCGGATATACCTGTCCTCACAAAAATACAGGAGTTGGCAAAACAGATATTGCCGCTCACTCCAGGGGGAACTGTCCTATCCATTGCTTATGATTTCGCCTTCCAGATAGGGGGTAACCCGATAATATTTACCGGACAAGATCTATCTTTTCCCGAGGGAAGAGGGTACACAAGCAGCACTATTTATGAGGATATAGAGCAGGAGGAAATTCTTTTAAGAGAAAACAAGCATATTGTACTAGAGGAAGACATCTTCAACAAAAATATTCCCACCAATAAAATCATGTCCGTGTCACGCCAGTGGTTTGAATGGGCTTTTACGACATGGAATCGTCCAAATCCAGCCGCAATAATCAACAGTTCAGAGGCAGGCATATTAAAAAATCATTGTAAAATTTTACCGTTAAAAGAATCCGTTTACAGGCATTGCAGAAAAAAAATTAATGTAAACTGGCAGCTTCAAAAACTTCTCAAATATAAACATTAGCCTGAACTTCACATCTTAATAAAATTTCAACAAGCTTTAGAGTTGATAAATCTGTCTTACAATAAATGAAAATACTTTATTATATCTCTTCTCACGGATTTGGTCATGCAGCGCGGGCAGGCCAGGTCATCCGGGAATTGATAAAGGATCATACTGTTTATATTAAAAGTATGGCGCCCAAATGGCTGCTACAACAGGTTATTGGTTGTGAACCGCTTCTCTTCCCACGACAGTATGATACAGGATGTTTGCAGCTGACTAACATGGATGTGGACATAGATGGAACGATAAAGAGATATCTGGAACAATCAGAGAATAATAATTCCTGTATAAATGAAGAGATTTCTTTTATCAGTGACAATAAGATTAACGTTATAGTCTCCGACATAGCCAGTTTCCCATTCGTCGTGGCAAAAAAGGCATCGCTTCCCTCTCTTTTTATAGGGAATTTTACCTGGAAAGGAATATATCAGCTTTACCTGAAAAATGATTCTCATCCTGTAATTCAGGAACTAACCGGGCAATATGGTATGGCAGACCAATCATTAATTACACCCATGGCCATGGATATGCCTGAACTCAATAACCGGAAGAAAATAAATCTCATAGCAAGGAGAGGGAAGAACATAAGAGATGAACTAAATCAAAAATTCAACATCCCTGAAAAAAACAAGCTTGTTTTCTTCTATGCCGGTAACCTTGGCGCTGGAAATGTTCGTTCCGGATTAATCGGTAAGATTCCCAACCATACTTTTATTTCCTTTTATCCCATTGACTCACCACCAGATAATTATATCTACCTTGAAAACGGCAGCTATCCTCACCATGATGTTATGTCCTCTTCAGACGTCGCTATGATTAAACCGGGTTATGGTATGATATCGGAAGCGCTCGTAAATAACGTTCAAATCATATATCCGCCAAGAGAAGACTTTGCGGAATATTTTGCTTTTAAAAAAGAATTTGAAATTTCTGGAGGATCTCTATTAATAAGGAGAGATGACTTTGAGAAAGGAAACTGGCAGAATTCTTTATCTCAAATTGAAGATAAAAAATACAACAAGAACTACTCCTCAAACGGCGCTGAAGAATGTAAAAAAATTATTGAAAGATTTTAGAACAGATACTTTCTTTGAAAGAAATGAATACTTTTGTTGTTTTATGACTGTAGAGATATCTTGCTAACCTGGCTGTACGAGATGGTCCCGATTAAAATTCCATGAAGCTTATTCAAAACATTTTGGAGAGTGGAGGAATCACGCACGATCCTGAATGGAAAAAACAATTCCAAAGTTTCATTCTTATCAGCCTGATTTTTCATCTGCTCACAGCATATTTTTCCTATGGATTCGGACGACCTGATGAGCATTTTCAAATTCTTGAATTCCTCAATTACAAATTAAAGGGCTACAATAATAGTGGGTTGTTGGCTCATGAATATGCTGAAGAATTGAGGTCATGGCTTCAGCCCGCTTTATATTATGCTATAGTCAAAAGCTTAATATTTTCAGGAACAGAGAACCCTTTTATTTGGGCATTTTTCATTCGCCTGATTTCTTCTTTGATCGGATGGTTAAGCCTCATCCTTTTTGGACTTTGCTTTTATACCTGGTTTCCCAACGCTCGTTTGCGCTCATGGGCCCTGTTTCTTCTGACGTATCTCTGGTGGATTCCTTATCTTCACGCGCGAACTTCATCTGAAAACCTTTCCACCTCGTTCTTTTACCTGGCACTGGCTTCAATAGCTTTAGCGTGTACCTTCCAAAAAAAAGAGCCCGGAAATAATTCGTTGGAAATCCCAACCCAGGTTCTCATAGTTTCCGGACTATTGTGCGGGTTGGCATTTGAATTCAGGTATCAGGTAGGATTCATGGTTGCAGGAATAGGGCTATGGCTTTTATTCATAAAACGAATTTCTTTGCTTCGTTTCTCTGTTTTTGGGGTTTCTGTCTTAATTCCCATAATTTTTGAATTTCTAATAGATGGCTGGGGTTATGGCAAGTTGTCTTTCCCGCCATGGAATTATTTCAGTTACAATCTGTTTGAAGGAAAGTCAGCGGATTACGGAGAAAGTCCCTGGTGGCATTACTTTTATAGCATTTCATTAGATGCTTTTCCCCCTTTAAGCATAATTCTGGTTCTTACCACTCTCATTGCCTGGGTACGATACCCTAAACATATCTTGACATGGAGTACGATCTTTTTTTTCATTGTCCATTGCATGGTTGGACATAAAGAAGATCGTTTTCTTTATCCGATGACTTACGCTGCAGTTGCTTTCGCTTTTTTGAGTATTCCTGAAAGCTGGATGGAAAAAGGGATTGTGGATCGCTTTCTCAAAAAAAAGGGGGGACGCTTATTTATCAATGTTACTATAGGTTTAAATATGGCTCTTTTAGTTATAATGACCTTTATTCCCACTCGCACTGAAGTCATGATTCAAAAATATCTCTATTACCATAACCCGGAATTAATAGAAATTTACAGCATTAAAGGAAATCCTTACATTTTCCGTGGGGATGGTGACAATTTTGAATTTTATTCTCCGAAGAAAGTCATTTTTCACAAAGTTTCCAATTTGGACTCATTAAAAAAAATTCTTGACCGCGAGTCAGCACCCATTCTTTATCTGCATCATAGTAACTTGCTTGACAAAGAATCTATGTTTTTAGAGGAGAACTGCCAAACTCTGCATCGGTCTTTCCCTGAATGGGTAAACCGGGTAAACATCAACAATTGGCTTTCCAGGACACCTGCATTCCTCCTGTTGAAATGCGGATAAGAAGAAAAAGGTTTCGGATACCCGCTTGAATGAGTATGGAAGCTTAATATTATTTCAAAAAAAGTGTGTGGCCTTTGGCGGAGCTAAAATAAAATATGAATGATGAACAAAAAATTGAATTAAGAAAATTAATTAATAAAGATATCGAGGAACTGAAGAAAACAATTGACCTTCTGAAAGAAACTGTTAAACCTGTGGCTCCCGACAATGCTATTGGCCGCCTTACCAGGATGGAAGCCATCAATTCTAAAAGCATTAGCGAAGCGACATTACGCTCGGCGAAGGACAAACTTGGAAAACTAAAAATGACTCTGGAAAATATTGATCGCCCTGAATTCGGCATTTGCTCTGGCTGCGATGAACCTATTCCTCTTGGAAGATTGAAGATCATGCCGGAAAGCAAGATGTGCGTCAAGTGTATTGACGGGTAGCAGAGTTTAATTGGGGGACACCATACTTATTTTCCTTTTGAAAGCCCTCCAGACTATGGTAAAACAAGCCCGGAGAGCTGATACAGGATAGCCCGACTCTCATCTTAGCCTATTGGCTTCAAGTAAGAGCTTCCAATGCTTTGTTAAAGGTCTGGCTGGGGCGCATGGCATTTGACGTCTTTTCATTATCGGGGTGAAAATAGCCGCCCATATCAACAGATGATCCCTGGGCCGCGTTCAGTTCATCAACAATCTTTGCCTCGTTGTCTCCAAGTTCCTTTGCCAGTTTGGAAAAACGTGCCTGAAGCTCCTTGTCTCCGGTTTGCCCGGCCAGGGCTTGCGCCCAGTATAAAGTAAGGTAGAAATGGCTTCCACGATTATCCAACTCATTAACTTTCCGGGAAGGAGACTTGTTGCTTTCCAAAAACTTACAATTTGCCTCGCCAAGGGTACTGGCAAAGGTTTTCGCTTTTTTATTACCTGTGGCATTTCCCAGGTGTTCCAATGATTCCGCAAGGGCCAGAAATTCGCCAAGGGAATCCCATCTCAAATGACCTTCTTCTTGAAACTGCTGCACATGTTTAGGCGCCGATCCGCCCGCGCCCGTCTCAAAAAGTCCACCGCCATTCATTAGAGGTACAATTGACAACATTTTAGCACTGGTATTCAATTCAAGAATCGGAAAAAGGTCCGTGTTATAGTCACGCAATACGTTTCCGGTCACAGAAATAGTGTCTTTACCTTCTCTCATTCTCTCAACTGATAACCTGGCTGCTTTCGCAACGGACATGATCTGGATATCCAAGCCATCGGTATCGTGATTTGGCAAATATTTATTTACTTTCTTGATAAGTTCCGCGTCGTGGGGCCTGAGTTTGTCCAGCCAGAAAACAGCCGGCGCCCCTGTTGCTCTGGCCCTGGTGACGGCCAGCTTTACCCAATCTTGAATGGGAGCGTCTTTTACCTGGCATGCCCGCCAGATATCCCCCTCTTCCACGAAATGTTCGTGGATAATCTTCCCGGAAGAGTCAACAATGCGAATCTTTCCGCTTTCCGGAGCTTCAAACGTCTTGTCGTGAGATCCATACTCTTCCGCCTTTTTCGCCATGAGACCCACGTTTGGGACCGTTCCCATGGTTGAAGGATCAAGAGCGCCATGTTTTCTACAATTTTCTATGGTTTCCTGATAAAGATTCGCGTAACTGTGGTCGGGGATCACTGCCTTTGCATCTTTAGGCTTACCGTCAGGCCCCCACATTTTTCCTCCATCTCGAATCATGGGAGGCATGGAAGCGTCGATAATGATGTCGCTGGGCACATGAAGATTTGTGATCCCTTTGTCCGAGTTTACCATTGCCGTTTCAGGCCGGTCCTTATAAACCTCCTGGATGTCCGCTTCGATTTCCGCTCTTTTCTCTTCCGGCAGACTCTCTATCTTCGTGTAAAGATCACCCAGTCCATTATTAAAATTAACGCCAAGCTCTTTAATGACCTCAGCATGTTTTTTAATTACTTCTTTATAGAACACTTTAACGCAATGGCCGAAAATGATGGGGTCGGAGACCTTCATCATGGTGGCTTTCATGTGTAAAGAGAACAACACTCCATTTTCTTTTGCGGCTTTCATTTGTAACTCAAGGAAATTTGTCAAAGCATTTCTGTTCATGAAGGTCGCGTCTATGATTTCGTCGGCCTCAAGCGGTAATTTTTCTTTTAGGACTGTAATCTTTTCGAAATGACCAACAAACTCGATCCTGGCATTCGTTGCTTTGGCCATGGTAGTGGATTTCTCATTAGAGCAAAAATCTCCACTGCTCATGGTTGCCACATGTGTTTTGGAATCCGGACTCCACGCGGCCATTTTATGAGGGTTCTTTTTAGCATATTCTTTTACCGCGACTGCAGCTCTACGATCAGAGTTTCCTTCTCTTAAAACAGGATTTACGGCGCTTCCCAGAACTTTTGAGAACCTTGTTTTAATCTCTTTCTCCGCGTCGTTTTTCGGGTCTTCCGGGTAGTCCGGTATTTTGTAGCCATGGTCCTGCAATTCTTTAATCGCGGCTTTCAACTGCGGGATGGAAGCGCTGATATTCGGCAGCTTGATGATATTGGCCTCAGGTTTCTTTGCAAGCTTGCCCAATGCGGTCAGCTCATCAGGTATTTTTTGGTCCCCGGTGAGGTTGTCGGGAAAGTTCGCGATAATTCTACCCGCAAGAGAAATATCTCTTGCTTCAGCGGCAATGCCGGATGGCCCTATAAACGCGTTTATAATAGGGAGTAAAGAGTAAGTCGCCAGCGCGGGCGCCTCATCGGTTTTCGTATAAATAATTTTTGATTTTTTGTTTGCCACGTTTTTTACCTCCTTTTAAAATTTAGATTTTTTAGGAATTTGTCTGTTAAAAAAGATTTAAGAAAAACATTGGATCATAACATCAAACATATATAGAATGTCAAAACATTTTTTTTGATTGCAAATAAAAAACTCATAAAACCACGGAGCGGTTGCTCCGTTTGATTTTGGCAAAGCCCCGCTGAGCGTGGCTCCGCAGATTCGCCCAAAGGAGAGTAGCTGCGAAAACTTGAATTCGGTTTTCCTTACCGAAAGTGTTTAGCGAGCGCTGTCGCAGCTCTGCTGCGGGGTTAGTGAGTGAACTTAAAATAAAATCATACTCTACACTGAAGTTCTGTTACAGGGAGCTTCAAATGTGGTTCTGGCCCCCAGGTGGTTAATTTAAATGGCACTTATTACTTTTCAAAATGTAACCCTCGCCTTTGGAGGTCCTGTTATTTTAGACGGGGTTAATCTGTCTATTGAAAAGGGTGAAAAGGTATCCCTAACGGGACGAAACGGGACAGGTAAATCTACGTTGCTTAAATTGATGAGCAGCAGTATCTCTCCCGATTCAGGGTCTATCTCTATCCAAAAGGGTATTCGTGTTGCTTTCCTTTCACAGGAGGTACCCCCGGACATAGCGGGGAGTGTGTTTGATGTGATTGCTGGAGGATTGCAGGACCATTTTGATCTTGTAAGGCGATACCACACGATCAGTAACAAACTCTCGGAGGAAGATTCCCCTGCCCTGCTTGATGAATTAAACCAGGTCCATAATTCTTTGGATCGTGTAAATGGATGGGAGATGAAACAACATGTGGATAAGATCATATCGCAGTTTGGATTTGATCCTGATTTTACATTCAACTCTTTATCGGCAGGACTTAAACGTCAGGTATTATTGGGAAGAACTCTTGCGGGTCAGCCGCATATCCTCTTATTGGATGAGCCGACCAACCATATGGATATTGATTCGATTAAAAGGTTGGAAGAGTTTTTAATCCGTTTTTCAGGTACCCTGGTTTTTGTGACCCACGACCGAACATTTTTACGCAAGGTTGCTAACCGTATCGTGGAAATTGATCGTGGAAAGCTCTTCAGCCAGAACTGCAACTATGACGTTTTTTTAGACCGGAAACAGGCCCTGCTCAATGCTGAGGAAGCTGAAAACAGGTTATTCGATAAAAAACTGGTAAAAGAAGAGCAGTGGATTCGCCAGGGAATTAAGGCCAGGCGGACCCGAAACGAAGGACGGGTGCGGGAGTTGAAAAAGATGCGTGAAACCCGGAAATCACGACGGCAGAGGTCCGGTCTTGTTAACATGCAGCTTCATGAAGGGAGACGTTCCGGAAAGCTTGTCGCGGAAGTAGACCAGATTAATTTCGCTTATGGCGAAAAAGTTGTGATCTCAAATTTTTCTACTACCATTTTAAAGGGGGACCGTGTAGGAATTATAGGACCAAACGGAATTGGTAAAACCACTCTTCTTAGAATTCTCCTGGGAAAACTCAAACCTCTTGCTGGTAAAGTCCGGATCGGTACGGGAATTCAACTCACTTATTTTGACCAATTGAGAGAACAGCTTGATGAGACAAAAAATGTTCGGGAGAACGTGGGAGATGGGCAGGATATCCTAACGATTAACGGAAACAACCGTCATGTCATCGGTTATCTGAAAGATTTTCTTTTTTCTCCTGAACAGGCACTTGCCCCCATTTCCATGCTATCCGGTGGAGAACGTAACCGGCTTTTACTTGCCCGAATGTTCACCCGTTCATCAAACCTGCTGGTCCTTGATGAGCCTACAAACGATCTTGACGCGGAAACTCTGGAACTTCTTGAGGAAATTCTTATGCAATATAAAGGAACGATTCTTCTCGTCAGCCATGACCGTTCCTTTATTAATAATATTGTTACCAGCACTATCGTTTTCGAAAAAAAAGGGGTCGTCAAAGAGTATGTCGGTGGTTACGATGATTGGATTAGACAACGCCCTGCGGAGGTAATAAAGAAAAAAACGGCAACAAAAATAAAACAACAAACAGTTGATCCGCGAAAGAAGGGCCGTAAATTAGGATACATGGAAGAGAGGGAATTAAAATCCCTTCCTGAAAAAATTGAAAAACTTGAAGCTCAACAGGAAGAGTTGTTCCAAGTTATGAGTGGTCCTGATTTTTATAAACAGCAAAAATCAGAAATTGTGAAAATTTCAGAGAAAGTTAAATCTCTGAAAGAGGTTTTAAACAAGGCATACAAAAGATGGGAAGAACTGGAAGAGTTATAATAAAAACAACCTGGGGTCGCCCATTCATATAAAAGCATTAAAGCTACTTGCAGTCATGCACATCGACCCCTTTTTGATAATATCGCAGATTTTTATAAATGGTCTTTTACATTGATTTTGCGACAGAAATCACATAAGCGGTTATGTTCTCCTTGTGAAACAAATTTCTTTTCACAGCGAAGACAAATGCGTTTTTTAGGTTGGATTTCTTTCAGACCAGACATACGCCTGGCTTCATTAATGTGTACAATGTCATAGCTTTTCGTTTTCTCACTTCTATCCATATTAAATCCTCTGTTAACTTTCTCCATTTGTAACAAGCAAGAAAGGTAATTAAAAATAAAGGCAAGCAAAACTGTTGGGTTTAAACCTGCTCCGGTGTTGAAGGCATCCCTTTAATTTTTATTCTGTAGTTTAATTCCAACTAAAGATCGGAAGAGCTGGAAGAGTTATAAAAAAAGGGCTCACACCAAACAATACCGGTGTTAGCCCTTTAGAATTAATCAAAAGAATTATTTCGTTTTGACATTTGAAGCCTGAAGCCCTTTGGGGCCTTCACTTACTTCAAACTCCACTTCCTGTCCTTCATTGAGAGATTTATAACCACTGCTATCTATGGCGGAAAAGTGGACGAATACATCCTCACCCGATTCAGGAGAGATAAAACCAAATCCTTTGTCGCTATTAAACCATTTTACTGTTCCATTCATTAACTGTTCACCCGCCTTACGTAAGAAAAATTTTGAAGTCGAAACTGCTAAAGACCATCTACGTCATAAAAAAAGCGTGGGAAATCCTTTTTATCCCACGCAGTCAGTATCAACATACTAATACGGATCAAAATCAGAAACCATACCTCATACTTACTTCTTCATCATATCAGTAACAAAGGTACTTTGCAAAATTTTTATTAGAGTAGCTCAAGGGTGTTGGCAAATTGGAATAGGGACCAAAGGTCTGCAGGACTTATGTTATTATTCAGTCAATATTTTGTTTTAAGTTAAGTCAACAGCATACTATTATTGTGTAGAGGAAGAGTGATAACGGATATTTCCAAAACAGTTTTATTATATTGCGACAATAAATGGTTAGTTGTCCATAAACCTACAGGCATATCAACTCATGCCGTTAATCAGGGCGACCTGGGAATTGCTGAATGGATGGAATTGCATCATGACATTAAGGTCCATATTTGCTCAAGGTTGGATAAAGGGACAAGTGGAGTTTTGGTTTTTGCTTTGACCCCTGAGGCAAGCGGTATTGCGGAAAATATCCATAAGAACAGCCTGTCGAAAAAGATCTATTATTTTTTATCGGACAAAAAACGTCCCGGTGAAAAAAACTGGAAATGCTGGAAAAGTCTCGATGGAAAAGAATGTGAGACCTCTTTTGAACTGGAGAGAGAGGGGAACGGCTATTTTCTTTATCGCGCTGAGATCTCGCGAGGGAGAAAACACCAGATCAGGCGCCACGCATCATTGTCCGGTCTGCCGGTCCTTGGCGATGACGAATATGGTGGAACGTCATTTTCCAGACTCTGTCTGCATTGCGGAGAAATCTCCTGGTCGGCTATACCAGAAAAAATAGTGGTTAAATTACCTCAGTCATTTGAATGGCTTCTTGCAGGTAAAGATTTGATGATTGTTGATGCTATTGTGGCTTATGAACGCCGGTTAGACTGGCTCCTTTCTATAACTAATGCCTTTCGCCTTATTCATCGCGGGGAGGTGCGGGACCTAGATTTTGCGATAGATATATTTGACTCATGGATATCTGTTACAGGATTTGATAAAAAGCTATCTTCTGAAAAGCTGAGAAAAAAACTTGCTCCTATTTTGGAACATTTCTCAAAGGTATTTGCGTGCCTCGGAGGGGTCGTCAGGATTAATCAACGAAATCCTCATCAAAATAAACTCTTTAGCGACATAATATCCTGGGGACAACCCCCGGACAAATTCCTTGTAAGAGAGCATGGGTTATTATTTGAAATCACTTTTAATGAATCGAAACATGTAGGACTTTTTTTGGACCAGCGGGATTCAAGAAGACGGTTAGGAAAAATATCTCAGGGAAATCGGGTGGCCAATCTATTTTCTTTTACTTGTTCCTTTTCCGTTGTTTCCGTTAAATCAGACGCGGAAATTGTCTTTTCCGTTGATCTGGCATCCGGAGCGCTGAAGAAGGGAAAAAGTAACTTCAACCATAATAACATTGAGGAGTCCGGTCGTGGTAAATTTATCAAGGAAGACGTTCAAAAGTGGTTAGCACGACAGATAAGAAAAAAAAAGGACAATCCCGAAGCCTTTGTCAAATGGGACCTGGTTATTTGCGATCCCCCTGTCTTCGCTTCTTCAGGAAAGAAGCGCTCCTTTTCAGTAGAAAAAGAATGGCCCGGGCTGGCTAATAATATACGCGAGATTTTATCTGATGAAGGGACCGCCCTTTTCGTAAATAACCATAGAGGGGGAAGTGACAAGTATTACTTTGAGGCACTGGCTAAATGTTTTGCCAGGGTAATTCGATTGCGACCTCCCTTTGATTTCCCGGAATTAAAAAATTCTCCGGCCCACGTCCGAATCTATTGGTGTGAGGTTTAATGTGAATCGAGTAAAATTGAAGAAGAAGTCACCCATTATAAAAGCAGGGATGTAATGCTTATCTATGATTACTCTATCTGCCTCCCGAATCCTGACACCTGTTGTTTTTTACCACGAAGCCACGCTCAGCGGGGCGAAGCACACAGAGGAAATTGGGATGAGTAATGACCTCATCTTGAAAAGAATTTAAAGTAAAGATACTATGAGTACAAAAAAATTTTACTGATTAAAAAGGGGAACATGTTATGGCAGAAACTTTTCCTAGGCTGGATAAAAAACATATAAATTTCATTCAAAAACAAAAAATATTCTTTGTTGCAACAGCTCCTGATGATATTGAAAATGGATTCATTAATCTATCTCCCAAAGGATATGATACTTTGCTGGTTAAAGATGAAAATACCGTTATCTACGCGGATTTTCCCGGAAGCGGAAACGAAACAGCATCACATATCCGGCAAAATAAAAGACTTAGCATGATGTTCGCGAGCTTTGATAAAAACCCGATGATTCTACGTCTTTACGGAAAGGGAGAAGTAGTATCTCCTGATAGCCCGACAGGAAAAGAGCTTGCGGAAAGGGTGCAAGAAAAAGTATCTCCTAATATACGACAGTTGATATGTTTGCATATTGAATTAGTAAAAACCAGTTGCGGATTTGGTGTTCCCTTCTATAAATATGAGACAGATAGAAATACATTGTTAGAATGTTATAAAAAAAAATGGGTGTAAATTCCACTCTTGAGACCTGTCCTGAGCTTGCCGAAGGAGGGGTGGCCATAAAATGGCAGGGGTGTGTAATCCTGATCTCTGATTGCTGTATTTCAATATAGCCAAGGGCAGACGCGACCCTTTTAATAAAACAAATTGAGCTATGAGCAGACTTGACCTATTTGTTTTAATAGCGCTAGGCTCTTAAAGGCAATGACATTACAAATTAAGACTGAACTTTTAAGAAAATTACACCCCCGTTGCAATCCTTCTCAATTCCTTTTTTTCGACTTTTTGTAATGTACCGTTTGTGAAATCTAAATGGGTTTTGTACATACAAGTGATATTTTTTATGGGTTGCAAAATTCACTCATTTACCAACTTCTAAGCAATCATTAATTTCTTGGACAAGAGTTGACAATTTAATAGGTTTTGTTAAAAGTTTTCGTAATCCCATCTCTTGCATTTTTTTTTCTGCCATTTCAATTATATTACCTGATGACAAAATAATGGGAAGGTCTGGTCTAAGCTGATGTATTTTTTTAGCCAGTTCTTTTCCTGTCATAATGGGCATTTGCATATCCGAAAAAACCAGATCAAACCGTTGTAGGTTTTTTTCAAACACTGACATGGCTTCTTTTCCATTTGTGCAAACGATGACTTCATATCCTTTCTTTTCTAAAAATTTTTTGTAAAGATTGGCGATCGCCTCATTGTCTTCAACAATCAATAGTTTTCCTTTTTCTTTTTTGGAAGTTATAGTGGGTTGTTGAGTTTGCTCATCCAATTCCATATCGAGTGTCGACGGAATATAAATATTAAAAGTCGTTCCGATCCCTTCATCGGAATCAACAATTATCTTTCCGTTATGGTTTTCAACGATGCCATGCACGACTGACAATCCAAGTCCTGTTCCCTTGCCAATTTCCTTCGTGGTAAAAAAAGGATCAAAGACTTTTGAGAGATTTTCTTTGGAAATCCCACATCCCGTATCACGAACGGTAAGTCGAAAACAATTTTTTGAGTCACTAGGAGAATCACAATTAGAAAAAAATGAGCATTCATGACATTGAATCGTGACGCCTCTAACTGTTATTTTTCCCTCTCCATTTTTATACTTGCCTATTGCAAAGACGGCGTTATTGATGAGGTTGACGGCTACTTGATGGATTTGGGTAGTGTTGCCCATGATCCGTCCACAATCATCTTGAAACTCTGAGACAATTTCGATATTTGCTGGAGTAGTGACTCTTACAATCTTGAGCATTTGTTTGATAATATGGGCCGGATTGATCGGCTCAACTTTAGGGGACTCTTGTCTAGAAAAAGAGAGAATCTGTTTAACTAAATCCACTGCTTTTTCCCCTTCCTCATAAATTTGTTCCAGATTTTTTCTTAGAGGAGTTTTTTCTAACGTTTCCAACATAGCCATTTCTGCGTATCCTTGAATTGCGGTTAGAATGTTATTAAACTCATGAGCAATCCCTCCCGCCAAAATACCTAAAGATTCCATTTTTTGAGATTGCAATAGTTGCAATTCGGCTTGTTTACGTTTAGAGATGTCTTCTTGTAAGGAAAGCCAAACCTTTCCATATGTGGAATGTTTAAATTGAGATATAGTAGATTGACACCAAAACACAGTTCCATCTTTCTTAATATTGCAAACCTCTCCACTCCAAAATCCAGTTTTATTCAAACTCTTGAGAATTTTGTTTACTGTTTCTATGGGAGTGTTTTCTGTTGGTGCGTTTATTATGCTTACGTGTTTTCCAAGCATTTCTTCGCGGTTATATCCAAACATTTTCTCAAACTTGGGATTCGCATATACAATAACGTTATCACTGGTTCGGACAAGGTAGATTCCTTCGTTAATGTTTTTTAAAATATCGCTGTAAAGATCAAGGACCTCATCTGGTTTCGTCCGCTCCGTTATTTTTTGTATTGTTGTTAGAAAAGATTCCGTACTGGATTGGATAATTCTGGCGTTAAAATTATTTTTGCATGTAGGGGTTTCCATTTGATATTCAAATTCTACAAACTTAGTACCACCTTTTAAGTCCTCGATAGCGCCTAATACCTTTTTTGATACATAATCAGGTAAAATATAGGTACACTCTTTTCCGATAATCTCTTCTCTCAACATAGATAACAGTTCAGGTTGACTTGCATACACATTTGTATAGGTGCCCGTTCCATCTTGAACAAAAATCAAATCAGGATTTGCATAGATATGGGGCTCTAAATCCTTTATCAACCTCTCCTTGATTTTTTTTTCGTCCTTCATCTCGAAAACCTGTAATCTAAATCAGCTTTAGAAACTAGTATATGCGTGAGTTTATTATTTATATTTGAAGCTGATATGCATAAGCTTGCTAGTTATATTATTTGTTAAGTTGTCACTTTGTACTATATCAAACTAGAAGAACCTTATCACCAATATTGTAGATTCTAAAATTTTGGCTCTTGAATAATTCTATTAGGGAATTTTCTGCCTCGCTGTATGAAAATTTACCAGATAGTGTAAAAATAACACCAATATCATTGCCATCTCCGATGTCCATAATTTTTTGCTTTTTACAGTGCCTTATGCAAGGCGTTGACTTGCCCCTCTAGTATCAACAGATAACATGACGTCTTAAAACCACTATTCAAGTCAATTGACCAAATTGCGGACCAAAGAAATAGCAAAATCAGGTGGCCTGTAATTGCGGCTCACCTTCCACTTCTTCATTGATTTCCACAAACCCCATATCTTCAAGTATTGAATAGCTCGCCGGCAAAACCAACAAAGTAAGAATAGTGGAAGACAACATTCCGAAGACCACGCTGCAAACTAACGGCACAAGCACTTGTGCTTGTAAGCTGGTTTCAGAAAGCAAGGGTAACATACCGGCAATAGTAGTAATAGACGTTAAAAATATTGCGCGAAACCGATCACGAACAGCTTGCCCTGCGGCGTCATGTAATGTCATACCTTGTCGGCTGCGGTGTTTCACGAACTCCACTAATAGTATTGAATCATTGACGACAATTCCAGCCAGAGATACAAAACCAATCATACTGGGCATCGTCAAGTCAAGCCCCATAGCCATATGGCCCCAAATAACGCCAATTAGCGCCAACGGAATATTAAGCATTACAACCAATGGTTCACGATAGTTGCGAAACTGCAGGCTAAGCAATAAAAACACCCCTATAATTCCGAGAATAAAACCACTAAGAACAGAACTGTTAGTCTCTCGACTATTTTGAACTTCGCCTTCCAGGCTAATAATAAGCCCGGGATATTTCTTTATTAATTCAGGCAAAAAACGATTTCTGGTATCATTAATAACTTCATTAGTGTTCGCAATTTCCGCATCAATGTCGCCGGAAACTGTCACTGTACGTTGGTGATTAATTCGAGTAATTCGCGAAAACTCTCGCTTCTGACTTACCTCGGCAATTGCGGTTAATGGAATACCGACTCCTTGTTTGGAAAAAATTACCAAGTTATCAAAATCGTTTAACGCATTTTCCGGATCACCATCCAATTTAGCGTTAATTTCGTATGCTTCACGCCCCTGGTAGACTTCGCTGACTTTAATACCTTGATATGCAGCCCGAAGTTGTGTGGATATTATGTTTGCATCAACACCTAATGCCAAGGCGCCTGGATAGAGCGTGACACTGAATTGCGGTTTGCCTGGCCGCAAATCATCCATTACATTGGAAACGCCCGAATAACCTTTTACCCAATTTTGCAATTCCCACGAGGCATTTGACAACTGACTCAGGTCATTTCCCTGTAACCTAATCGAGATAGCTTGCCCGGCAGGGCCAAACATTGGCTCTTTAAACTGAATGGACGCCGCATCAGGAATCTCCGGCGTTTTCTCCATCCACAGCAACCGCAATTTATTCAATGAAGTATTACGCTTTTCTGCACTCAGAAGATCGAGGCTTATAGTCGCAAGATGCTCACCTTCTTCACCTGAATCGGCGTTTTGACTGTAGGAAACCTTTATATTTTTGATAAGTTGCCCATTATCTTCCGAGGGCAGATCTCTCAAAGACTGCTGCAAACTTGATAACAACCTGGCTACAACGTCTTCTGTACGGGAGAACGGAGTACCTTGTGGCATTAATACACGGGATTCCAGGATATTGCCTTCAAGATCAGGGAACGATTTGAATTTAAGAATACCTGATGGAATAAAACTAATGGAAATTATCAACGTTGAAATCGCACCACCCACAACCGCATATCGGTATCGAATGGACAAGTCACCCAGCATACCTACTTTATGACGTAAATTCTCAAAATGTGCTTCAAAGCGCTGCCGCCATTGAGGCTTATCTCTCTCATGATGTTTTACAAGTGAATGTTTTAAATGGTTTGGCAAAATTAAAAATGCTTCTACCAGGCTGATAATAAGTACCGATAACAATACCATGGGCAACACAGCCATGATTTGCCCCATATCACCTTTTAGAAACAACAAACTACCAAATAGTAACGCTGAAGTTGCAAAAGAAGAAAACACGCCGCGCATAACTTTACTAACACCATCCACTGCCGCATGAAGAGGCGCCTTTCCCTTACGATATTCAGCCTCAATACTTTCGGATATTACAATAGCATCATCCATCAAGATGCCAATTGCCATTAACAAAGCAATCATCGAAATCATATTAATGCTAATACCAATAGCGGTCATCACCGTCAGTCCACCAATAAACGAAACAGGCAACCCCAAAGCAACCCAGAACGTGTAGCGCCAACTAAAAAACAGGAACAATGCTAATGTCGCCAACATCAACCCTTGCCAACCATTTTTTAATAACAGGCCCAATCGGTCCTCTACAATTGACGCAGAATCCTGAGTAATCACAAGGTGAGTAGTATCTGGTAAACGTCCGTTTTCTTCACTAACAAACTGTTTAACGGCATTGAATACAGAAAGAGTATCATCCGATTTATTTTTGCTAATCTCCAATATGGCCGCGGGTTTACCATTTAACTCGGTGCGCATTTCTTCGTTGGCAAAATTATCTTTAATGGTAGCGATATCACCCAGACGAAGTTGGCCGCCTTTGTCGGTATTCAGTATAATTAAATCTGCCAGTTGGTCCGTTGTGGACCTTTCATTTGTGAAGCGAATTTGGTAGTTCTGTTGATTCGACTCCAAAATACCGGCCGGCATATCCAGGGATTGATCACGAATCAGACTTGCAATATCCTGCACGCTAAGTTGATACTGCCTCAATACTTCCGGTTTAATCAGCACACTTAATTCATGTTGCGAAAAACCACTCACTGTTACAATGGGCACTTCAGGTATTGAAAGTAGTCGATTGCGGTAGTGTTCAGCCAATGCTTTAAGTTCGGAAAATGTGAGGTTAGCGCTGATGGCAACGCTTACCACCACCTCAGTACGCTCCAACTCTTCAACTACAGGATCTTCCACGTCGTCAGGGAAATCCGTGATACCATCAACTGCGGCATTAATATCATCTAAAAATTGTTTAATATCACCGGCTTCCTGCATTTCCAGTGTAAGCGTACCCAAGTTGTCCCGTGCTTCGCAGCGTTGTTCTTCCATAAAGCTAATCCCATCAGTAGCATCCTCCAACCTGTTACATATGCCTTCCTCCACTTCTGAAGTGCCTGCTCCGGGATAAGCCACAGTTACTTTAACTTTATCAGGTTTTATTTCCGGGAAAGTTTCTTTATTTAACGTAGGTATAGCCGCAATGCCAGACAGTATAATGACCAACATGACAATGTTGGCGGCGGTAGGATGATCTGCGAAATAACGGATCATGGCAAAACGTTTTCCTTGTCAAACGTCGCGCCTTTGTCGATATACTCTTCCGCAGGCGTCGGTCGTAATGGCATACCTTCAATTATTGGAATCAGATCATTTACAATAATTTTTTCGCCCTCCTGGATACCATTTTTTATCACAACATAATTACCTTGCTGAAACTGGATATCCACCGATTTTATTTCCAATCGATTTTTTTTATTACTCACATAAACGCAACCCTCATGAACTGCTTTACGCGGAATAACCAACGCCTCGCGCGCCGGCGCGAACAACTCAATTGCAGTGTACATACCTTTTAATAATGGAGGTCGTTTACCCGGAATAACTTTTTCGTAGGGATTATCAACGCCAACTACAATACCTAATGTCCTTCGTGCAGGATCGATCGATTCACTGATGCGCAATACCCTCGCTTCCCAATTGGCATAAGGCATACCTCCAACCAACCTCACACGCGCGCTTAAACCTAATGATTTCAAAACCTCCCTGGGATTCAACAGCAATTGACCATTTAAATCAGTGCCTTCAAGATGGCTGACCAGGGCGCGCATATGCCTGATAGGTAACTGCGCGTTGATTTCTACACCATTAACATCCAACGCTTCAAACATACTGGTACCAACAGCGACAAATTCATTTTTTTCTATTGATACTTGACCAATCCGTGCATTAAAGGGTAATTTAATTTCTGTACGCCCTAATGTAGTTCGCTGCCCTTTGACCTGTTCTTTAGTACGATCAATTTGGGCGGAAACCGATGCTTTTCGACTGGCAAATGTATTCAACTGCCCCCTTATTTCTTCAACTTCTTGCTCTATTTGCAGCACTTTTTGTTTCTCAGCATCGACAGCAGAACGCGAAACCAATTTCTTTTCAAACAGCTCCTGAATTCGCACCAGCTCTTTTTTTGCCACATCAAGATTTTTCTGAGCTATCAAAAATGATTGTTTTGTGGATTTCTCTTCAGCCTGCAACTGTATTAGCGATGACCGGTTAGTAGCGAGATCTGCTTGTTTCTCTTTAAGGGCGACTTTATAGTCATCAGGATCAATACGGACAACTACAGTATCTTCAGGAATACTACTTCCTTGCTTAAGGTCCGGATGTAAGTAGCGAATCTTACCGCTGACTTCAGCCATCCCCTTTAATAGAATTGCCGGCTCAACATTTCCATATGCTGTCACTTTGGCTCTAAAAGGCATTTTTTTTGCGGTAATCACCTTAACCTGTTTACTCGGCATTTCTGTTCCGGCATGTTCTGGAGTGGAACGATTTTTAACGAGTGTTACGGCTAATAAAGCGCTAAAGCCAATTAATACGAAGAGAACAAAAGGTTTTTGGAAAATTGATTTCATCGCGTTTACCTGAAAAAAATAAGAAGCATATGATACCAGACTTAGTGGACCAAAATGGAATGTTTAGAGCCCTATGAGACCCCTATGATGCATTGTTTCCGTATGGTCAAGTTAGAAGTACAAGGAAAGTAAATTCTTTTCTTTGAAGTATATCAAATCAACTGTTTTTAAAACACAAATTTTATATCGTCATGCCCCTTGAGTTCCTGATAGATATTATTGCGATGCGCTTCATCGCTTACCATGACCGTAACATTAAAGCTCTGGTATTTTCCTGTCCTGCTCGTATTGGAATCGTCGATATGATACTCCCTGTCTCGTATTATGCAGGCTACCGCGTTATGTACAGACTCTTTATCGCTCCCTATAATCTTGTAATACCATTCGCAAGGATAATCTATATTGACTTCTTGGTTATTGACATTATCTCCATGATCGCAGCTATCACTCTTATCAATCATCTACAGGCCATTCTTCTAATATAATTATATTTAAAATGGTAAAATTTTTCCCTGGCTACATAAGAAATAATGTGAAAAACTTTTTAGCGTTGCAAAAGCCGCTTTGCTCTGCATAAGCCGCTGTAAAAAAAAAGCTCAACAGCGGAACTAAAAAAACAAAAGCTAAACAGCGGGGCTAAAAAAGGTAAAAAACAAACTGCGACGAAACAGCAACTAAAATTGGATATCCACAATTGATTGTAGATTCAAGTTCCTTAAAGCACAATACAAATTATTAATGCAACTAAGCTTGACTCATTTTCTGTTGTTTTTTGCCACGAAGTACATCACGAAGAAGAAAATTTGGGGTTGTAGTCCCCTCTAAGAAGAGGGGTGCCTCTTTAGAGGCGGGGTGTGTAATCCTTATCCCTGATTGCTGACCGCTGATAGCTCTATCTGCCTCCCACGCCACTGGGTTAGTTCCAGCGGACAGAGTCGGGAGTAACATTACGAATTTTGGAGAGGCGGACCAGGTCTATTTTCGTTTTCAGAAAAGAGTGGAGAAATTCCGCGCGACGGAGCACATCCTGTTCCTCGAGAAAGGCTTGCCTCTGTTTAAGGGAAAGTTCCAGCCGGTAGGCTAACCGATCCACAAACTGGCTGAGTTTGTGGACCGGATCCCAGTCGAGTTCCTTTTTCAAAGAATTATTATCGGGAATCAGGCTGATAAACTCCCTGTACCGGTCAATCAAACTGTCACGGGTCGCATTGGATCCTTCACTAATTTCCTGTTCATTCTGTTCTTCGAGTAGATCAATTTCCGCAAGGCGGTAGGGTTTTCCATCCACTTCCCTTAAGATGCGAAACCGGCTAAGTCCAACCAGTGTAAAATCATATTTCCCATCGGGATAGTGGATTTCCTTTTCAATGGATCCCACGCAACCAATGGAAAATATTTCAGGCCGGTCAAAATAGCTATCTTCCCAATCCGGCTTCAGAAGGACCATACCTATTTTTCGATTGTTTTCCAAGGCATCGAAGGTCATTTTCCGGTACCGGGGCTCAAAAATATGTAGTGGCAAAGGCGTACCGGGATAAAACACTGTTGATGGCAGGGGGAAGAGGGAAATAATTTCTTTCTGTTGTGAACCTTTTTCCATGCGTTCCTCTAAAGGAGTCTAAAAGGATCAAACCTTTCTTTGGTTACAAAAGAAATAATGTAAAAAAGATTTAGCGTTGCATAAGGCACTGTAAAAAAGCTGCGACTAAGCCTTGATATTTACTATTGATTGTAGATTGAAGGTCGTTAAAGTACAATACAAATTATTAATGGAGCTTAAAGTAGACTTAGCCCTTTAACATTCCTCCTTAACAATCCCGCTAAAGAACACTCACCTTTATCTCGTAGAGTGTGATGTTCTGACAATTGATTTGCTTTCCTACATGAAATAAACTATATTTCGCAAATTCGACTGAAGTTTTACTTTTTACCATGAGGTTGTTTATGGATCTTTTCCAACAAGCGGCAAGAAAGAATATCAACCCCGCTCCGCTGGCCGACCGTATGCGTCCGAAACGCTTGCGTGATTTTGTAGGACAGGAACACCTGGTAGGTGAGGGTAAAGTTATCCGGCGTGAAATTGAGAGTGACGAATTGGTATCGATGATTTTTTGGGGACCTCCGGGTGTTGGAAAAACCACCCTTGCCAGAATTATCGCCGGGGAGACAAAATCGGATTTTCACTCCATGAGCGCCGTGACCGCGGGAGTGGTGGATATTCGCAAAGTTCTGGAAAAGGCCAGGATGAATCGTTCGCTGGCCAGGCGCACTATTTTGTTCATTGATGAAATTCACCGCTTCAACAAAGCCCAGCAGGATGCGTTGCTGCACAGCGTGGAAGATGGCACTATTCTCCTGATCGGCGCCACGACGGAGAACCCGTCGTTTGAGGTCATTTCCGCGCTCTTGTCTCGCTGCCGGGTATACCATCTACAGGCCTTGAGCGTTGCGCAACTTCAGCTCGTTGTAAAAAATGCCATTGAAAAGGACGAATTCTTGCAGAAGGGTTCTATCCAATTTAAAGGTAATGCCGAGCAAGTTTTGCTGAACATGTCCGCGGGCGATGCCCGAAACGTGTTGAACGCGCTTGAACTCACATTGAAAATTGCCCGGAAGTCTGAAGGTGGCATCACAGTTATTGATACAAAATCCATACAGGAAGCATTACAGTCAAAAACAGCGCTTTACGACAAACAGGGTGAATTTCATTACGACATCATTTCCGCATTCATCAAAAGCGTGCGTGGCTCCGACCCTAATGCAGCACTCTATTGGCTGGCACGCATGATCGAAGCGGGAGAGGATCCGAAGTTTATAGCGCGCAGGCTCATCGTGCTGGCCTCCGAAGATATCGGCAATGCGGATCCGCAAGCGCTGGTGGTTGCGACCTCCGCGTTTACGGCGGTGAGCTACATCGGTATGCCCGAAGGCCGTATTGTTCTGTCCCAGGCGACGACCTATCTCGCCTCAGCACCGAAAAGCAATGCGTCATACAAAGCTATAGACGAAGCTCAAAGGGATATCAGAGAACAGGCGCTGACAGCGGTGCCGATGCATTTGCGCAACGCGCCAACCAAACTGATGCAGGAGGAAGGTTATTCCAAAGGATATCTTTACCCGCATGATTATGATGAGAATTTTGTGGAGCAGGACTATCTCCCGCCAAACCTGTCAGATAGAATTTATTACAAACCGACAGCGAATGGCTTTGAAAAAAGGTTTCTGGAGAGGTTACAAGGGATTTGGAAAAAATACCGGAAATGAATAACTTGAAAGTAGGGGCGCCGAATGAAAAAGAGCCCCTCCACTCCTGGCTGCAGGGTAGGCGCAGGGTTCAGGGATCAGCCCTTCGGCTTCGCTCAGGACAAGAGGTCAGAGATCAGGGGACAGGGGGCAGATTATCAAACACCCCATCTCTAAAGAGACACCCCTCCTTCGATATACTCAGGACATGTCTTTTTAGAAGGGAATTTTTTCATGTGCTTTGTGTTCTTCGTGGTTAATTTTTTGTCAAAATAAGGGTTGAGACAATTTACTATACAGTGAGTGGCAGGGAAGGTAGAATAGCCAAATCAATACTATAACTGTATAAACGTGTGACGCTTAAAGAACTAAAGATTTTAATTCGTGAGTTTGAAAAGAACGGCAAACATTGCATGGGAGTGAACCTGCCTGAAAATATTGCAATTGAACTACGGAGAGAACTTCATCAGCTTTATGGTAGCGACCCGGGAGAAAACCTTCCAACCCTTTTTGGCGTAGAAGTATTGTCTACCAACGCTCTAACTTTGAGTTTCGAAGAGTAGATGCACATATAAATAAACTTTCATAAGGATAGAATAATGAAAATAATTAAATTTAAAGATGTAGTAAGTTTTTCAGAACCATTTGCTCCGCGTATTTTAAGAGCAAAACCAAACCACAAGGTACCTCTCATATGCATGAATCCAGGACAGGAAATAGCTCCTCATTCAGGTGGTACCGGAATATTTTACATAGTAAAAGGCAAAGCAGTTATGACTTTAGAGGGAAAAAACGAAGATGTGGCGGAGGGGGATATGATATTTGTTGAGGATGGTGAATCAAGAGGAATAAAGGCTATTGAAACCCTCGTTGCCTTTGCTGTTCATATAAGTTCATGATGATATTTTGTAAGTTTTTGTTGGGATGATGAATCTGTACTGCAGTTAAATCCGTTTGACAATAAATACTCCCGGGTTATCTTCAAGAAGTATTTTACGGTTTTTACCTTGCCAGTATAGATAAAATTTCTCCCGCTCCTCAGCCGTGGCGGTGCCATGAATGACATTCGGCATATATGAGGAATAGCTTTGCTCTTCATTGGAGAGGGGAACCATTGACGGGTTTGCTTGTACCATAACCTTTTCACCCGTATCAATACGTTTGAATTCCACCGTAAGACCTGTGCCGCCATCTAAGTTTTCATCGTATTTAAACAGGTTAGCTCGGGAGTATTTTCCACCAAGCCCATGGAAACCTGTTTCTATCGCTGCTCCTGTGAGGAACTGTATGACCTGCCCTATAGGTCCATTGGCGCCTGTTTCACGGTCACCGGCAAATCGAATTTCAAAGTTCCCGCGGACTGGAGTTTCCTCGCCGTAAAGTTCTTTTAACGCGAGTTTGGTCAGTTGGAATGCTGTGGATACGGAAGGGCAAGCGTGACCGGCCAGCTTTATGCAATCCTGATAGCTGTATGATATAGGCTCATCGTCATTTACGGCGCCAAGTACTGAACTCAACGGATCAAGCATCGATATCGGCTCGACCCTGGCGTAGAAATCCTGTTTCCACTTTGTATGAAACATATCAGGAGTCTTTCTTGACTTCTTTGTTGAGCGCTTCCATCAGTTCAGGAATGTTCACGTTACTAACTGCCGCCGTTGTAGCAATACTCTCGGCGCCTCCGCAGCAGGAATCAACTTTAAAATCGTTAAATACTTTCAGCGTTTCGGGATGCTTTGTAACAACATCGTTTATGGTCATATCTTCTGTTATTGTCATCATGTTCTATCCAAAAAGTTAGTTTTTCATTAGAAGAATAGCTAAGTTTGGAGCGTATAAATTCACCCTATTAGCCCGCATTATTTTCCTAATATACTTTAAAGCAAAATTTAAATCAATGATGTTTTAAAATGCAAATTTTGGATTCACATCTCTATGTCCAGGAATACCTTTTTTTGAAACGAACGGTTATTTTGTTACAATGGCATTTGTTCTTAAAATATGCTTGGTACCATTTAAGGGAGAATGGTTATGACAGACTTAAAAAAGAGACTAACAAAGATAGAGAAGACTTGGAAAAAACAAAATTTTGAGGAGGCCGTTAAACTTGCCGACCTGGCAGTAGATGATTTCGTCACTCAGTCTAATGATGACAAATCGACGTTAAAGGATTTTATCGGAATGTTTCAGGCCATTTATAATTATTCGAAAAATCATCAGAGGGCCGCTCAGTTTATTATTATTGGGTATCCTCATCTTAAACAGGGGGTCCAGGAAGAAACGATCCCGACTGGGACACTATACGGAGCTATGAGGGAACTGACCGAACATATTCACGCTATAGGAAGGGACCATCCCAACAGTGAAGAATATATCTCTTTTTTTGAAAAAGAGTTTAAACTCCTTATGAATAGAGTCTATCAATTTGAGGATATAAACGATTGTATTGCAGACGCCTGTTTTGCCGGAGATAACGGTTATCTTGAAAAAGCCCTCCATATTATTGATGTGGGATTAGAGAAGGTTGAAAAAGGAAAGGGTCAGGACGTCCTGATCGAAATCCGAAGTGAAATAAAGAAAATCATGAAAAGTCCCGGACCGACAGTTCATTGATTCTTCTCTCCGGAATTAGATATGAAAAAAAATTACAAAAAAGAAATTGAATCTCGAAAAACTTTTGCCATCATCAGTCATCCTGATGCCGGGAAAACAACAATTACAGAAAAACTACTTCTTTTTGGCGGGGCTATCCAGATGGCTGGAGCGGTTAAGGCAAAAAGATCCTCACAACATGCCAGGTCGGACTGGATGGCCATCGAAAAAGAGAGGGGAATCTCTGTTTCTACTTCAGTAATGAAGTTTTTTTATGATAACTCGGAGATAACCCTTCTTGATACACCGGGACATGAAGATTTTAGTGAAGATACTTATAGAGTTTTGACCGCTGTAGATTCCGCTCTTATGGTTATCGACTCCGCGAAAGGAGTTGAAACGCGGACAAGAAAACTCTTTGAAATTTGCCGCCTTAGAGACATTCCAATCATCACCTTTATTAACAAACTGGACCGTGAGGGACTCCCTCCTCTCGAGCTTTTAGAAATTATTGAAAAGGACCTTGCTTTAGAATGTTGCCCTTTTACCTGGCCTATTGGAATGGGAAAACTATTTAAGGGGGTTTATCATCTAAAAAAAAACCAGCTCCATCTTTTTTCTTCAACCCATCATGGCAAGATCAAAGAAGGAGTCATGATCAACGGCCTCGATGATCCTCTTTTAGACCAAAACCTTGATAAACAGGCAGATGACCTGAGGGAAGATATAGAACTTATAAACGAAGCTTCTCATCTGTTTAATCTTGATCACTTCCGGAGAGGTTTACAAACACCTGTCTTTTTTGGAAGCGCTATTAATAATTTTGGAGTAAAAGAACTCCTGGACAGTTTTATTCATTTAGCTCCTACCCCTCAACCGAGAGACTGTAAAGAAAGAAAAATCGATCCCTATGAAAAAAACTTTTCCGGATTTACGTTCAAAATACAGGCCAATATGGACCCCGCGCATAGAGATAGAATTGCCTTTCTGCGCATTTGCTCAGGAAAATATACAAGAGGGATGAAACTCTCTCACCTCAGGTCCAACAAAAAAATAGCAACAAGAAACGCAATTACATTCCTGGCCAGGGAAAGAGCTGTTACTGAGGAGGCTTTTGCGGGAGACATTATTGGAATACCCAACCATGGAACTATTAAAATAGGAGATACATTTACAGAGGGAGAGAAACTCAATTTTCTCGGAATTCCGAACTTTGCTCCGGAACATTTCTGGCGCGTAAAGCTTCTCGATCCTATAAAGTCTAAATCACTTCAAGTAGGACTCAAGCAGTTAGCCGAAGAGGGTACCCTACAACTATTTCAGAGGTTAAATACTTCGGATTATATCATTGGAGTAGTAGGAATCCTTCAGTTCGAAGTTGTTATTGCGCGTCTGAAGGCAGAATATAGGGTAGAAGGAAGTGCTGAGCCTACAATATTTAAAGCAGCACGTTGGATAGAAGCAGATGACCCTAAAAAATTGGAACAATTCAAATTCCAGAACGCGCATAATCTCGCCTTAGACGCGGAAAACCATCTAACCTACCTGGCAGAAAGTGATTGGCATATAGAAAAAAGGCAAAAAGACTGGCCTAATATTCGTTTTTTAAAATATGTCGAACATTCGTGAATAAAAAAAATTTACTTTCTCACATGGAAAATAAATTGGTATGATGTCCCCTGATCAAATCCCGTTACTCATCCAAGCCTTGATAGGTCCGGTCAAACTTCAACTTCCCATTTTCATTATAATACTTTCTTCTGATTCTAAGTCCATTCTTGTAAGAATCAACATACTCAACATTACCGTTTTTATAATAGCCTTTAGTAATTCCTTCCAGTTTTCCATTAATAAAATTTAATTCTGACAGGAGCTTTTTTCCTTCATAATACATTTTAGAAACGCCCTCTTTTTTACCATTTTTATAATTAATTTTTCCTGCTATATTTCCACTTTCATAGTATCGCTTATCAACACCTTCCAGTTTGTCATTTGTGAAATTCGTTTCCGATTTTAATTTTCCACTTTCATAGTATCGTTTAGCAACACCTTCCTGTTTGCCATTTGAAAAACTTCCTTCTGATTCTAATTTCCCATCTGGATAGTAAACTTTAACAACGCCATCCCATTTGCCATTTTTGAAATTTCTTTCTATTCTTATTCTTCCACTTTCATAATAGTCTTTTCCAGTGCCTTCCTGTTTCCCATTTATAATATTTACTTCTGATCTTAATTTTCCACTTGGATAGTATTCCTTCTTTACTTCAGCAGAAACAGAGATAATATCTATAAATAGACAGACCAAAATGATAACAAATGATATTGGACTTCTCATTTTCGTTCCTTGATAGGATTTAAAAAAAAATGCATCGTCATTCCAAAATAAAAAGGAGTATTCTTTTACCATACTCCTGGTTTGTAATTCTATAAAGATTAATTCTTAATGATATCATTTTTAAGGTTAATGGGGAAAAATAGAAATAATGCCAAAAAGATGTACCATTTGAAAGTTTGCAGATAAATTCCTCTTTGCCAAGAGGGGGCTTGTCCTGAGCAAAGCCGAAGGGTGAAGCCCTCGGCAGCGGGGTGTGTGGTTGACAATATGTTTGTCCTTGCTTGCTCCCTAAATGAGCGCTATTTGGGGACAACCTTCCTTTTAATAGGTGCTCCCTGTTAAGAAAAATCAACCGCGTTTTAATGTGTTACTGTCCGTGTGGTCAAAAGTCTTACTGTATATCTCCAACACCGTGGTTTCGGAATAGGTAAGCTCATCTCCTTCTATCGAGATGTTATGCCTAAATTCAACTGTTTTAGCTTTTTCCTGCATAAAGGGAGATTGTATAATTCCCCAATCCTTATCACCTGAAACAGCCTTAACGTCAAGGACCGTAGCCGGTCCTCCGGCAGAATTTGCTTTCCCGCCTGCCAGTACGCAGACGCCGCGGGGTATTACCAGAGAATGCATAATGGTATCCGTCTTTGGATCCCACATCCAATAGCCTGTTTCATCATGAAAAATTTGGTTATCCGACTTTTTGCTAACTACCTGATGGTAGCGCAGGACGGATAAAGTCTGGGATTCTGCGTTCGTTACATCGCCAATAGCTTCAAACGTAAGAGTTTCATAATAAGGGGTCTCTTGTTCACCATCCGGTTCCGGAGCCAGGTCTTTGCCCTTATCTCCCTCCCATCTACCTGCTAAAGACGCCAAAGGCCCATAATTCACGCCATCAATAAAGTTTGTTTCATTCATAATCTATTCTCCTGTTATTAAAGTTCATGACCAATAACATACGCTTATCTATTTCAAGCACAACAAATTATATCAAAAACTTAAGTTATTTAAAAGTTGCAGTGGAACTAAAAAACACAAAAATTAAAAACAGAAAAGATATCAGAAAACTCCGGGTAAAATTTTCTACTTTTATTTCTCCTCCAAATATCTGAAAATGATATTTCGGATCCGAAATAATAAGGTATTGGCAATGCAAAATTGTTTGTGATAACTTGTAAAGTTAACTCATATATTATTCGTTGGTCAAAATAAAACCCACGTAATAACAGTAAATATACTTTGGACTAACCAATTATGAAATTAGATGATTTTCGATTAAAACTTGGTGATAAAGAGTTTCTGCCAATTATTGTAGGCGGCATGGGTGTAAATATTTCCACATTGGAACTTGCTGTTGAAGCTGCAAGATTAGGAGGTATTGGGCACATTACAGATGCAGAATCACCTGCTGTTTCTGATCAATGTTCCGGTACCCAATTTGTTAAAAAGAAAAGGGAACGCTTTAAATCGAATATTAAAAACAGAGACAAATCAGGAGTTCACTTTGATCTGGATGAATTAGCTGAAGCACAGCGGCTATATGTCAGTAAAACCATGGAATCCAAGCAAGGAGAAGGGGCTATTTTCCTTAACTGTATGGAAAAACTGACAATGAATAACCCACGAGAAACATTAAAAACACGTTTAACTGCAGCTATGGATGCTGGAATCGATGGCATTAGCCTGAGCGCAGGGCTTCATTTGCAATCTTTAGCATTGGTCCAGCACCATGCCCGTTTTCGTGATGTTAAATTTGGAATTATTGTTTCTTCTGCCAGGGCTTTAAAACTTTTTCTTCGTCGTGCATCCAGATTAAAACGTCATCCCGATTATGTTATTGTTGAAGGTCCCTTAGCAGGCGGACATATTGGCTTTGATGCCGATAATTGGAAGCAGTATGATTTAAAAACTATTGTAAGAGAAGTTTTATTTTTTTTAGAAAAAGAAGATCTCAAGATTCCTGTCATTGCTGCGGGAGGGATCTTCACAGGCACAGACGGTGTTGAATTTATGCAGTTAGGAGCTTCAGCCATCCAGGTAGCAACACGGTTCACAGTAACTCATGAGTCAGGGCTTCCGGACTCTGTGAAACAGCAGTATTTTAAAGCGGAAGAAGAAAATGTTGTTGTTAATACCGTTTCTCCAACCGGCTATCCTATGCGCATGCTTTTACAATCTCCGGGACTAAGGGCCAAAACAAGACCAAACTGTGAAGCTTTAGGGTACTTATTGGATAGAAATGGAGACTGTGCTTACCTTAAAGCTTATTTTGATGGTTTGGATAGAAATAATGGAGAACGTTTTCTTGTTAAAGATAAAATTTGTCTATGCACACATATGCAGATTTATCAATGCTGGACATGTGGCCATACTGTACACCGGTTAAAAGACACTACCTGTAAGTTACCGGGTGGGACATATCAATTGCTTACTGCTGAACATGTATTTAAAGATTATCAGTTTAGCGAAGACCATCAGATTGAACTCCCGGAGGAAGTCGATGGGGTGGCAATAAAGAAAACGGAAATAGAAAAAAAACCACTTGCTGTTGAAAGTGATTAGCAACTTGATTTTCATGGCCTTTTTGTATTCTCTTCTTCTTTCAAAGAATAATAAAAGAAATCTTCAAGCCAGGGTTTGTAGGGTTAAATCTTGACAGGCTGTTGACCAAAACCGTTTTTCATAATAATCAGGTGAGAAATCTTCTGTAGAAGACAAGGAGTTCTGGGTAATCGTGATGTGTTAGAACAGAACGCGCATTTGACGAGACGTACTCCCTGTCCCCAATACCGTCTAATTTACGTAACTTCGTAAAAATGGTAAAGTGGAAATTACTATTTGTTTTGGAATATATTGTTTTTCAGATCGTTCAGCCCGGATTTGGATTTCACGCCCAGGAAAAATCCGTTTAAGCGTCGCATCCCAACCTTTTGATTTTGGTATGTGAAATACAAACTTTCTCCCATGAGCATGTTGTACCTGTAAATTTCTCTTTTTGTAATCAACTTTTAAAACTTTGACCTGGAAAAAGATGTCTGCTTTAGAATCAGCACTGACCCGGGGTTTACTTAAATCAGCATAATTAACCTTGTGACCATCTTTGACAATAATTGTACCAACCATTCCTTCTTTTTCGCCATAATTCGCCATGAAGTGCATTGGACATGTATAATCGTATTCACCTGCTTTTGTGAAAGTATGAGAAAACGTCTCTCCGGGGAGCATTACCGGAGAATGCCATATTTTGCCCGAGTCATTTGAATTTTTAGTTTTTCCAGACCGTGTGTGATGAGTGTTGTCGTCTACATCAACCCATGTGACCTTATCTCCCGACGAAATTGTAATTGTTCTTGGGATGAACTTGCCATTTTCCATTTTAATAAAAACTTCACAGGCCTCTGACTCTGTCCCGGTATTTGTTAAAAAAGTAACCACAACAACAAAAAATATATAAAAATAACGACAATATCTTACATTATTTTTTTTTCGCATAACTTCCATTCCTTAAAAAGATTTACACTCCCCTATCAATAATATAATCATAAATTCAACTAATTGCAAGATCTCCATCTTCGTGATGTCAAGGGAAATGTTTGTCCTGCCTGCCCCCCTGGCGAATGCTATTCGGGGACAACCTTCCTCTGATGGATGATTCTATACGCCTCTGAAGTGCAATGACCGTGTCATTGCGTATTAAGCCGAACCCTGACCGATGATAGCTGACAGATGTAGTAAACATGCAGTCAGGTATCAATGGACCAGTTGCCAGGGTTCGGGTATCATGAAAAAGATAAGCTTTATACTCACCCCAAATCTTAACAGGCGGTGCGGAGTAGCACATTCAAAATCAGAAGATTTATTATGTAACTTATGTTACAAAATAACGTAACATATAAGCTTTTATTACTTTATTTTATTAGGTATTATTACTTTTAAAAATATTGTTTTTTTAATAAAATACATTTGAAATGAAGTCTATAATAAACACTCTCACCGAGATACCGATCTTCTCATCATTAAAAGAAGAACATCTTAATGAACTTCTTCTTATTGCTAATAAAAAACAATACAGGAAGAACGAAATAATTTTTCACGAGGGTGACCCTGGGAATGTCCTCTTTATAATAATAAGCGGTTCAGTAAAAATCGCTTTAAACGATTCTGATGGTAAAGAATCAATCCTGAATATATTATGTGAAAATGATTATTTCGGAGAAATGTCGCTCGTAGACGGTGTGTTCAGATCTGCCACTGTGTCAGCTATTGAAGATACAATAGCATTCCTCATCCACCGGGAAAAATTCATTAATTTAATTAAAGAACATACGGATATTGTTCTTAACATGGTGGCTATTCTTTGTCGACGATTAAGAAAAACTAATGAAAAAGTAGCCAACCTTTCATTCTTCGACGCTTACGGAAAAGTCGCAAAAATTTTGCTGGATCTGATAGAAGTTAAAGGAGTAAAAGATAACAATCAAATCATTCTGGATCTTCCTCTATCCCGCCAGGAAATGGCTTCCATGTCCGGTATCACGAGAATGACTTTAAGTCGTATTCTCAATGAATTTCAAATCAGGGGTTGTCTTAAAATAGAAGGAAAAAAAATTACCATTTTTGACGAAGCCATCTTGAAAAGAGAAGTTCTCTGATTCTCCAATAGTCTTTCCTGGGTTTTCGATGCCTCGCCTGAATTTAAATCCCCAATAAGAGAGAGCAGTTTCACCCCAATCGAAGCAGACAATGCAGATATAAACATCCTTTTTCAATTATCAACTCATAAGTAGTTGATAAAAGGATTGTTTTATGTAGCAGGAAGCTTCTCTCCTAAGAGTCGACATCCTGGATTCTTTCTAATTTAGGTTACGTTTTTTTGTAACATAGGTTACAAAAAAATGTAACATCCTTGCTTGCAAAATAAGCTCATTTTGTGTAATATCTCCAACCATAAAAGAGCATCTGTTGTGATACTTTATGTAACATATATGTATTACTGGCCAAGGTAAATGAAGTAACCAGGGGTTCTGTCAGTACAAAATAAACATTCTCAGTGGTAAAAATATTTGGTAGGACTAAGCTGTGCTTACTTAGCAAATGTTTTACAAAGTTTTAGATAAGAGAAGACGTGTGAAAATAATATGAAGAAATTCATTTTCGCTCAAACTATCTTTGCCCTTATTTTTGGGGCCTATTCATTTGCCATAGCAGAATCACGCAATAATAAAGCCCGCTCTGGTTCCACAACATTTCAGCACCCAATCCAAAACAGATCAGCTTCCAAACCCGGTTTGTTTTCTAAGCTATTTCGAAAAGCAACGTCGTTTGTGGGAATAACAGATTCAAGAACTATCCAATACAATGGTTTTTTACCATTAGAAGAGGTTTTAAAGGATATTTCTTCAGAAACAGGAATAACCTTCATTTTAGCAAACAGCGTGAGCGATGAAACAGTTTACTCTCCTTCAAAAACAAACAACTGGAAATCGGCAGTAAAACAACTTCTCAGCGACTACAACACAATGCAAATTTGGTCGGAGGACTTGGCGAAGAGCCGGATTTGAATTTTCGGGGAGGGACAATATAATGTAACTACCTCACAATCAACGGGAACAGTAAACACTTCGCTGTCTGACCGCACGAAAAAGGTAATGCAAACGTCAACAAGCCGAGCAGTTCAAACCTTATCCAAGTCCTTTTATAACCCGGGGATTAAGATAACTCAGAAACCAGTGAATAATTCCTTTTACAAGCTTCCACCACATATCCGGCATGACCCGGAAGTCCTGAGATTTTTGCATTCAAAGCACGTTGAACTGCCGGAGGAGATCAGGGAGAAGTACGGCGAAGAGATGGAATATCTGCCTCCAGAGAGACCGATGTTTCGGCATGTGCAAAACCATCCCATCTATAAGAGGTTCCTGGAAGCCAACGGCTTATAAAATATGACACGTAAGATTGAGAAATAATTTTGACAATTTCTAAATGAAAGGAGAAGAGCATGAATCGATTATCAGCAAAGTTATTAATAATTTTCAGTATTACCTTTGTATTCCTCTTTGCCGGCTGGGGAGGCATATCGCTCAACGACAACCCTGTGTTGTCTAGTATGGCATACGCTGCTGACGATGATGATAAAAAGAAGAGGAAAAAAAAGAAGAAGAAGGGCAAAGGTATTCCACAACAAATCGCTAAATTGAACCGAAAGATTGGAGATTTGCAGAGTCAGATCAATGAGATGGAGCCAACTCCCGGATCCGAAGGCCCGGAAGGACCACAAGGTCCACAGGGTGAAACCGGACCTCAGGGTCCAGAGGGCCCGAAGGGGGATACCGGAGAACAGGGGCCGCAAGGAATTGCTGGACCAACAGGCCCGACAGGGCCACAGGGTCCGGCAGGTCCACAGGGTTTAGCAGGTGCTGACGGTGCAGTAGGATCAGAGGGACCCAAAGGAGATAAAGGTGAACAGGGTATTCAAGGTGAACAAGGCCTTCAAGGTATAGCAGGTGCTGATGGTGCAACAGGTCCGAAGGGTGATACCGGAGAACAAGGATCTCAAGGTATTGCTGGACTACCGGGCGCTGATGGCGCACAAGGACCTCAAGGTGAACAAGGAATACAAGGCATCGCTGGTTTAGACGGTGCAGATGGCGCAACAGGACCTCAAGGTCCGCAAGGTGAGCAAGGTATAGAGGGACCAAAAGGAGATAAGGGTGATCAGGGTATTCAGGGTTTGGCAGGACCGGCAGGGGCCGATGGTGCAGCAGGTCCTCAAGGTGATCAGGGAGTTCAAGGTGTTGCAGGTCCGGCGGGATCAGCAGGAGCCGATGGCACTGATGGAGCACAAGGTCCGAAAGGAGATACCGGAGATCAAGGGCCGCAGGGTGTAGCTGGGTTAGCAGGCGCTGATGGTGCAATTGGTCCGGTAGGTCCGGCTGGATCAGCTGGGGCTGATGGAGCACAAGGGCCTCAAGGTTTGCAGGGAGATAAGGGTGATCAAGGTATTCAAGGTCTGGCAGGTACAGCAGGGGCTGACGGTGCAACAGGACCACAGGGTCTTCAAGGCGAACAGGGTCTACAAGGACCTCAAGGATTACCAGGAGAAAAAGGAGACAAGGGTGATCAGGGAATCCAGGGTGTTGCAGGTCCGGCAGGACCAACAGGCGCTGATGGTACAGATGGAGCAGTAGGACCACAAGGTCCACAGGGTATTGCTGGCCTGGATGGAGCTGACGGTGCAACAGGCCCGCAGGGTCTTCAAGGCGAACAAGGAATACAGGGTCTTGCAGGTCCGGCGGGACCGGCAGGAGCCGATGGCACTGATGGAGCACAAGGTCCGAAAGGAGATACCGGAGATCAAGGGCCGCAGGGTGTAGCTGGTTTAGACGGCGCTGACGGTGCACAAGGTCTGCAGGGTGAACAGGGAATTCAGGGTCTTCCAGGACCACAAGGGCCTCAAGGCATAGCCGGACTGAATGGCGCAGTAGGTCCTCAAGGGACAGCTGGCTTAGATGGCATAGATGGTGCTGATGGCGCGCAAGGTCCGCAAGGTATTGCAGGGGCTATGGGATTGCAGGGTCCGGCGGGACCGGCAGGTGCTGAAGGTCCTCAAGGACCACAGGGCGAACAGGGCCCGGCAGGTCCATTTGAATCGGATGGTTCGGACACATATTTTACTCAGGGAAACGTCGGCCTTGGCACAACGAGTCCTGAGGAAAAGCTGCACGTTGAAGGTAACGCAAAAATTACCGGTACGTTGCATGTGGGTGCGAATTCACTTGTTCTTACTGAAGATGAAATAATTTTCTCAGATGGCAGCATACAGTCAACTGCCGCTAAGAGTATAATAGACAGCGCGGATGGCGTTTATATTACAGGAGCAATGCAAACCACCTATAATGGTCAAGACGCTATTGAAATAAATGGCATAAATCTCCATCAGGGAGTTGACCCGGTGATCATGTTTGGCGGAACGTCTCTTACTGTTCTTTCCCTGGATTTCGTGGGAGATACTTACGATTCTGTATTAGGGACAATTCCAGGCGGCGATCCGATTGGTGAAGTAATCTTTGTCGAGCATCCAGATTCTACTCCAGGGTCTTTCCCTTTGTCTTTGTCGAATTCTCAAGGTGATTCTCATTTAGATATCACTGTTACTGCACCGGACAATCCTATTCTGGACAATCCAACGTCCTCTGTATGGGAATTAAATGGTTTGAAAACATATTATAATCAGGGCAATGTCGGCATCGGTACGTCAAATCCATTGTCTACTCTTACAGTTGTTGGCGATGGAAATGGATCACAACTTAGACTCGGTGCAGGTGATCAAGACAAAATTCTGGTTTTAGGCTATGAGGATGCTGGTGGAGGTTATGGGAAGATTGCTGCACATCTTCAAGGTGTAGGACCAAAACCGTTGTCTCTTCAAGCTTCTGGCGTCGGCATCGGCATATCGCTTCCAGCAGCCATGCTGGATGTAGCCGGAGATGTGGCAATTAATGGGACCACCGTTATCGACAGCAATGGACAATGGGTTGGCGATCCCACTGGACTGCAAGGTCCGGCGGGACCGGCAGGTGGTCCGGAAGGTCCAGCGGGACCGGCAGGCCCGCAGGGTCCGGAGGGTCCTCAAGGCCCGGTAGCCTACATCGGAACGGGTGATGAAATGGACAGTGCGGACGGCGTTTATATTACAGGAGCAATGGAAACCACCTATGAAGGCCAGGATGCTATTGAAATCATGGGTGTAAACCTCCATGATGGCAATGAACCGATCATCGTCTTTGGTGAGATACCTCTTACTGTTCTTTCCATGGATTTTGTGGGAGATACTTACGATTCTGTGCTGGGGACAATTCCAGGCGGCGATCCGATCGGTGAACAGGTCATTGTCGAGCTTCCTCCTACAATTCCAGGGTCTTTCCTTTTGTCATTGTCGAATTCTCAAGGTGAGTCCCAGCTCGATATGGCTGTCTCTGATTGGGATACTAATTTTGGTGTGCAACCGTATACATACCCTAACCCAGTTATACATACATTTGACGACGTCGCCATCGGCAGATCAGAATACTCTGGTCACACGTTATGGGTGGAGGGATCAGCATATGCTACCGGCGCTGCTGGCGCACTTTCTGATATTCGTCACAAGAAAAATGTGCGGTCTATTACTGACAGTGCGTTGAGTATAATGGCTAATCTTCGGCCCGTTACATACGAGTGGAAAAAACCGGTTGATAGTGGGATGGAAGGAACTCAAATTGGTTTTGTAGCCCAGGAAGTAGAGAAAGTCTTACCGGATGCTGTATTGACTCAAGATGATGAAGAGCAGACCAAAGGCCTGAAATACAACGAGTTCATTCCGCTAATGGTTAAAGCTATACAGGAACTTAAGACTGAGAATGAAAGCGCAAGGGCGGATAATGCCTCGCTTAAAGAAGAACTGGTAAAATTAGAGGTCCTCAAGACTGAAAACACCCAACTTAAGGAAGCCATTTCAGCAATAGTCGCTCGACAGGGCCTCTTGGAAGCAATGATCAATGACAATTCGTCGTCTCCAAAAGCCAATCTAGTGAAGCTTGATACGGAACAACCGTAAAGAGTCCGATAAGGGGGTTGCCCGCTTACAATTCCGTGCAATCCCTGCATCGGGCACATATGATATTACTCTACAAAAGCTTTTTTTTAGACGCTGTTAGTTCTTTCTTTTTTTAGTCGTTGTTTAGTTTTTGCCTTTTACAACGACTTATGCAGAGTACAGCGCCTTATGCAAAGCTAAACAAGTTTTTTTGTTAGCTCATCGGAGCTAAAGCTCCATTCGGTTGCGAAGCCTCTCCGCTTTATGCTTATAATTTAAACCGACAGTGTGATTATTCAAAAAGAAGGTTGTATAGGAAAAACTCCTCCCCAATAGCACACCCCGCTTCGGGAGGCAACACCCTTCGGCTTTGCGCAGGACAAGACCCCTCTTGATAGAGGGAAGTAAACCGCCATATTGCAAACGCCAAAAGACAAATAATAAAAACACAACTCCCTGCCTCCCCCTTTGCTAGGGGGAATCCTTTCAATCTTGAAGAAATTGTGAGACTGAAAAAAAATAAAATTAGCTTCTCGATTACTCAAGATAGAAAAAATTAGATTATGAAGTCATCTCGAGGAAATCGTGAGGCTAAGAAAGTGAATTTGCTTTGCCCCGCTAGCGTGGCTTCGCAGATTTGTCCACAGCTGAATACCTGCGAAGACTTGAACTAGCTTCTCGATTACTTCGAGATTTCTCAAAAGTAAATATTAAATAAAAAATTTATTGTTTAATCTTGACACATTAAGCCTCTTGTGCCATCCTTTATTCTATGGAAAAAAAGATAGAGATAAAAAAACAAATTCTTGACGCGGCAAATGAGCGATTTAATCATTATGGTTATAACAAAACCACTATGGCAGAGATCGCAAACGACTGCGATATGACTGCAGGAAACCTTTATCGGTACTTTCAGAATAAAGAAGAAATTATTACTCAAATCGCTGTTCAATGCATGCAATTGCGAGAAGAGACTTTAAGAAAGTTAGTGGAAAACCACAAATCCGATGTTACTGATCTTTTACTTTCTTTTGTCCTAAAAAACCTCGAGTACTCTTTTGAGGAGTTTTCCCAGCAGAAAAAGATTTATGAACTGATAGAATTTATCACCCGACGGCAAAGAAAACTTCTGGATCAACATTTGAAAAACATTCAGTCGCTGATTAGCTTAATTCTTAAAAAAGGCAGGGAAACCAAGGAGTTTAAGTTTGATGATACTGAAGTTGCTGCCGAAGCGGTTTTAAACGCTACAACAAAATTTATGGCCCCATCTTTTATGGTGTTATATTCCCTTGAAGATCTTCAACGAATGGCCAGAAATGTCATCCGTCTAGTGGTAGAGGGACTGAAAAAGTAGATAACCGTTTTGGGTTTCAGGGGTTGAGGAGTCAAGGATCAGGGTCAACGAAATAATTATTTATTATCCTTCACACCTGTGCACATACCCGTGCTCGTGAACGTACCCGTGCTCGTATACGTGAACGTGAGAAGCTAATAATGTTGGATCACGAAAAATTAGATGTTTACCAACGATCTATTGAGTTCTTTGCTTTAGCTGTAAGGATTCTTGAAAAGGTTCCAAAAGGAAATTCAGTCCTCAAGGACCAGCTTAACCGTGCGTCTCTTTCGATACTTTTAAATATTGCGGAAGGGACGGGAAAAACAAGTCAGAAAGATAAACAGCGATTTTACGCAACTGCCCGGGGGTCTGCAATGGAGTGTGGTGCCATTTTAGATGCCTGTAAAATTCTTGGATTGATTAAAGAGCCGGTCCACGATGAAGGGAAAAACCTATTAACTCGAATTGTATCCATGCTGACAAAGATGTGCCGTTAAAAAAACGTGCAAGTTCAAGTTCACGAATACGAGCAGGTTCACGTTGAAGAACAGATGCATGCGCACAAGCATGTTAATGTAAAAATAATATGAATAATATTGCTAATAAAATCACCAAAAAAGTTGTCCAGTTCCCTAAAACAACTCTCCTGTTAACCATTATTATTACGGTCTTTTTCTTTTCAAGGCTTTCTGATCTTAAGATGGAGACTAATATTGAATCAATGCTTCCCAAAGAAATGGACGCTTATATCAACAAAAATAAGCTGGAAGAGATATTCGGTGTTAAGGATATGATCGTAATAGGTATTGTTAATGAGGGTCCTGATGGCATATTTAATTTAAAAAGTCTTTCACTGGTTAAAGAAATAACAGACAGGCTTAAACTTATAGAAGGAATAAATTCAAGAACAAAAGACGATCTCGTGAGTTTATCTACTCTTGATAATATTTTAGGAACGGAAGAAGGGATGGACGTCTCCCCGTTCATGGAAGAGTTTCTAAAAACCAATGAAGAAGTTCGTAAGCTGAAAAAGTCCATTTATGGTAATGATATGTTTGTCGGCTCTATTGTATCAAAAGACGGGACAGCCACTATAATCCTCGCGGAAGCGGAAGACGGTACCCCTCTGGGAGAACTCTATTTCAAGGTTAAAGGAGCAATTGACGAAATACTGAAAGCAAGAAAAACCAACGACAAAGTTTATATCGCGGGCAGGCCTGTGATCGAAGGAGTATTTGGTCTTTATATGCCCCAGGATATGCAGAGCATGCTCCCTTTAATTCTCCTTCTTCTTATAGTTGTTCTTTTTCTCACCTTCCGTAGTTTAAGGGGTATATTTCTTCCCCTCCTGGTTGTAATCATTTCCACACTCTGGACAATGTCCACTATGGCAATCCTCGGAATCCACATGTATACCATTACTACTATGATGCCTGTAATTCTGGTAGCTATCGGAGTCGCTGATGGTATCCATATTTTAAGTAAATATTACGACGAATTTCTTGAAAACCCGGATGAAGACAGGAAGACGGTTGTTCTTAACACGATGCATGAAATGAACGCGCCTGTAATAATGACTTCTATCACATCTGCCGCCGGCTTTCTCGCCAATCTCTCCTCTCAGATGCTTCCAATACGATTTTTTGGAATCTTTACAGCGGTGGGAATTATATATGCCATGATTTTCTCACTCACGTTCATTCCTGCCGCTCTTGTTCTTATGAAGCTCCATGCCCCACGGGGAGTTGTTAAAAGAATGAAAGCAGGAAATGAATTAAACAAAGCCACACTTTCCGGCCGGTTTTTACACTTTTTCGGAAACTATATATTCCACCGGCACCGCATCATTACCGCCGTGACAGCAGTAGTTATATTCGTATCTATTTATGGTATTTCGACGATTTATGTAGACGCAAGCCTCCTTTCAGAGTTTCGTAAAGACAGTCCTATAAGGCAGGCAGATGCTGTACTGAACAAAAAGTTCAGTGGCACTACAAGTTTAAACGTGGTTATTGAAACTGATGAAACAGATTCAATGAAGTCTCCTGATATGCTCAGGAAAATTGATCTATTGCAATCCTACCTGGAAGAATTCCCGGAGGTTGGAGATACTCTCTCTGTATCGGAGTTTATTAAGCGCATGAACCGCGTAATGAATGAAGACCGCAGGGAAATGGAAGTTATCCCTGACTCTCGCGAACTTGTGGCGCAATATCTTCTTCTCTATTCCTTTTCCGGTGATCCTGAAGATTTTGATGATGTAGTGGACTATGAATATAAACAGGCCAATGTCAGGGCAAATATACACACAGACCATTCTCGCCCTGTAGTGCGAATAATAGAAAGATTAAAAATATTTATCCAGAAAAACTTTCCTTCTGAAAAGACAAAGGTCTATCTGGCAGGCACTGCCTATACGATGCATGCTTTTGTTGATATTATCATAAAGGGTCAAATCCTGAGTATTATAATCGCGATTATTGCCATTTTTTTATTAACTTCGTTTGAGTTTCATTCTTTTTTTGCGGGGTTGTTGAATATCATTCCGGTTAGTCTATCAACACTTATTATTTACGCTGTTATGGGTTTAATTGGCTTTCCCCTGGAAGTTGGAACCGCGCTGACTTCAGGCATCGCGCTGGGAGTAGGTGTGGACTACTCCATCCATTTCATAAACAAGTATCGTCTGGAAGCGCGAAAACATCAAGAGCTCTTAACTATCACTTTAAACACCATGGTGACGGCAGGCAAAGCCATATTCTTTAACGCCCTTGTCGTAACAATCGGCTTCCTCGTGCTTTTAAAGGCAAACCTCTATCCACAAGTTAAATTAGGCATAATGGTAGCCTCTGTCATGGTGCTCTGCTTTTATATAACTGTAACCCTGCTACCGGTATTAATTAATAGTTTTAAACCAAAATTTATTTTTCCAAAAGGAGGTTCATATGAAGCGTAGAACCGTATCTCTTGTGCTTCTGTCATTTTTTATAATTCCTGTTTCGATTGCTTTTTCTGCTGAACTATCCGGACTGGATATCATGACCCGCGTAGACCAAAGAGAAGACGGAGATGACCAAATATCGGAAGCTGTTTTTACTCTTATTAATAAAAGAGGCAAAAAAAGGATACGTAAAACAATTCGGTACTGGAAAGATTATGATGGAAAGAATAGTTTTGATGAAAAAACCATTATGTTTTTCAAATCACCACCTGATGTAAAGAATACGGGGTTTCTTAACTGGAGCTATGTAGATATTAAAAAGGACGATGATCAGTGGTTATATCTTCCAGCCCTTAGAAAAGTCAGGCGCATCTCCTCAAGCGGTAAAGAAGATTCTTTTATGGGAACTGATTTTACTTTTGATGATATGGGTGACAGGCAGGTGGAGGAGGATACACATAATCTGCTCAGGAGTGAAATTCATGAAAAAGTCGATTCTTATGTAATCGAAAGCATTCCAGTTGATAAAGATTACATGTATAGCAAAAAAATAACCTGGGTAGACAAAAGTAACTGGATCGATAATAAAACCATATTCTATGACAGGAAGGGAAAGATACTTAAGACTTTGAAAACCAGGTGGCAGAGGGTACAGGAAGTGTGGGCGCCGGAGCAAATGCATATGCAAAACCATCAAAGCGGTCATCAAACAACAATAGATATTAGCAATGTAAGGTTCAACAACAGTATTAAAGATAACTTGTTTTCAAAAAAACGTATAAAAAAGGGAATAAAAAAATGAATAAGCCTTTAAGGGTCAGGGGGCAAGGGGCATGGTTACAAGAGTCTGTCGGAATATTAGCGGCGTCCATGCAAACATAATGATAGTAAGTATGGTGAGAGGATGAGACTTTGTCTGACATTGCTGGTTTTTATTTGTATCTCCATATTTTTTACGGGAGATTTTATTAGCGCTGCTACTAATGAGATTTCGAAAATCAACCCGATGATAGAAATGATTCAGGATAAGTTTGAGACAAACGGCTATTTGGAAAACGAAACAGCACACAGAGTAAACTCCCCTCATATTTTTCCCAAAGTTCAGAATCTTTTTCAACTTGAGACATCGTTTAATTTCTCTGATGAGTTCAGCCTTTATGGACTCACATGGCTCAAATATGATGCGGCTTACGAATTGGATAATTATAGTGCTGAAGTATCGCGGGAATACAAAACGAATTTCAAAACCAAAGACATTCTGAGGGAACTATATGTAGAAGGATCAATCAGTGACTTATCTTTCCGCCTTGGGAGACAACAGGTTATATGGGGTGAAGCAGTAGGATTAAAGATTACAGATATCATAAATCCTCAGGATTTCAGGGAGTTCATTCTCGATGATTTTATAGACAGTCGAATTCCCCTCTGGATGCTAAAGCTTGAATATTCCCTGGGTGAATATGAGATAGAAAATCTATTTATCCCTGATTTCGAACCTGATAGACCGGCAGAAACAGGGTCTGAATGGTCCATACCGTCATCTTCTTCGTATCCCTTTAAGCCCACCTCAAGACCGGATGATGGTTTTGAAAACATGGAAATAGGATTACGTCTTTCAAGATTTTTAGGAGGTTGGGATATCTCTTCAAGCTACTTTTACACATGGGATGATTCTCCTGCCTTACATATTAAAGAAGAAGAATCTGAAAAGAAGGTGTTTCCTGAACATCACAGGCATCATACTATAGGCTTTACATTCAATAATGCCTTTGGGAAATGGGTTCCGCAAGGAGAATTTGCCTTTAACATCGGTAAGTTTTTCAAGATTAACGAAGCAGACATCGCTGAAGGAGTGACCAGGAAAAACAATCTATTTTATATGACTGGAGCAGACTACACTGTTAATGATAATTTGTTGATAAATGGGCAATTTATCCAGGAAATTATTTTTAATCATAAAGAGGGTATGGTAGACGATGAAATCAAAAATATTTTTTCAATTTTTTTCCAAAGCAATTTCATGAATGAGACGCTGAAGCCTGATCTTTTAATACTTTATGACGCGAATAACGGAGTCTTTTTGATTCGGCCAAAAACAGTTTATGATCTAACGGATAAGATAAAACTAACTCTTGGAGCTGATATTATAGAAGGAGAAGCAAAAGGTTTCATCGGTCAATTCAACAATAATGATCGAATCTACTTTGAGACAAAGTACAGTTTTTGACATTAGGCTATATAGCTGAATGGGGAGTACGGGCATTTTTTATGTTCCTGGTTCCAGTAACATTAATATTTCATCACAATTTTGCCGATAAGATGCAGATGATTCTATTCTTAAAAAACCTGACTATTATAGGGAGGTTGCTGCAGGTTTCTGTGCACAGTGCCGGAGCATTAAACTTGGATTCTTATAAAAAACAATGAAAAAAAAATTATTTCGATATTTTATCCTTTTATTAATTTTTTCATCTGCTCTGCTTTTTTACACGGAATCGCATTCCGAAAAGGGAGGCCCAGACAAGAAAAAAGGACCTCCTCCCGCTACCGGCGTTAGAGTAGAAAAAGTAAAAAACGAAACCGTTCGGGAAACGATCTCTATTGTTGGCAGCGTTGAATCTCCAAGGGTATCCAGAATCGGCTCTGAAGTGGAGGGAATTGTTGAGAAAATATTTATTGAAGAAGGAGACATGGTTAAAAAAGGCCGCCCCTTGCTCCAGCTTTCTAATTCCCAGCTAAAAATTTACATCATGGAAGCAAAAGCAGAGGTAGAGGAAGCCGTTAAAAACCTGGAAGAATTAAAAGCGGGAAACCGTCCTCTGGAAATAGAAGAAGCAAAAGCCGCAATGAATGAAGCCGTGGCCCTCCGGACAATAGCAAAAAATGAGTATGAAAGAAACAAGCGGCTCTTCAATGACAAAGTAATTGACAAGAGACTCCTTACCAACTCGCAATTAGAAGCAGACGCTGCGGAAAGAGCTTATAATCAGAAAAAATTTGCTTACGATTTGTCCCTTGAAGGAACCAGAAAAGAAGAGATTGCAAAATCCGAAGCATCGGTAAACGTAAAAAAATCAAAAGTTGCTTTATTAGAAGACCAGCTAAAGAAAACTACTATTTTCGCGCCATTCGCCGGAGTTATTGTTGATAAAATTATTGAAATAGGAGAATGGGTTTCCGGGGGACAACAGGTTTTTAGAATTTCTCAGATAGACCCTATACGTATTACTCTTCCTGTACCGGAATCGATTGTTGGCCAGATCAATATCGGAACCGAAGTGGATGTCCAGGTCAATGCTTTTACTGACAGGACGTTCACTGCAAAGGTGTATCAGATTATTCCGGAAGCCCAAAAAGGCTCAAGAACTTTTCCTGTAATGCTGGTTCTCCGTAATCCGGAAGTACTCTTAAAAATAGGAATGATGGTTAAGGGAATGCTCCCTTATGGAGCTGAAAGAAAAGCTCTCTTTGTTCCACAGGACGCTATAACAGTTTCAAGAGGACAAAATGTAGTATACGTGGTGAATAAAGATAACAAAGCTAAGATGGTTCCTGTTAAAACAGGAATTCAAAGAAAAAGTTTAATAGAAGTGAAGGGCGATCTTTCTCCCGGAGACCCGGTTGTTACCAGAGGCGGGGAAAGACTCCGTCCGGGAATGTCTTTGAAGATTCTTAATCAATAATATCAGGGGCCGGGGATCAGGGGTTGAGAGCTTTTACCTTGTCAGATCCCTGGACTCCGATCCCTGATCCCTGACAACTTACTGCTATGGCTTTAATTAACTTCGCAATCAGAAATCCTGTCACAGTACTCGTAGGCGTTATTATTATCTGCCTTTTCGGGATGATTTCCATCTTTGCCCTCCCTATACAATTAACTCCCAATGTTGATAAACCCGAAGTCAGTATCACCACAAGATGGGAAGGCGCCAGCCCGCAGGAAATAGAACGGGAAATAATTGAAGTACAGGAGGAAAAATTAAAATCTCTACAGGGTCTCAAAAAAATGACCAGCACCAGCTCGGAAGGGCAAGGTGCTATCATCCTGGAATTTATCCTCGGAACCAATATGACCAGGGCCCTTCTTGATGCTTCGGACAAACTCAGGCAGGTTAAAAGATACCCTGAAAATGTTGACCAGCCGGTTATTGAAACAGGTGCAAGCAGGCCGTCTAATGCTATTTCCTGGTTCATTTTAAAAAGCCATCCGCCAAGGGAAGACATTGCAACTCTCTTCGATTTAATGGATAACGTTGTGAAACCTCGAATGGAGAGGGTAACAGGCGTCAGCTCTATCAATTTCTTCGGAGGTGTAGAAAGGGAAGTCCATATAAAAATTGATCCTTACAGACTGGCCCAAAAAGGACTTACCATGATGAATGTCCGGGACGTGCTCCGTCGTCACAACACCAATATCTCTGGCGGAGATATTGAGCAGGGCAAAAGATCTTATATTGTTCGTACTGTAGGACAATACCCTTCGCTCCAGAGTATTATGGATTCGGTTATCCGCAGGGAAGGAGACGACGTTGTTTACCTGAAAGACATTGGGGTAGCTGAATACGGGTATAAAGAACCGCAGGTTGTAGTAAGGTCGCAGGGCAATCCCACCATTGCCATGAACGCCATCCGTCAGACCGGCTCCAACGTTATGGAAGTAATGGCCGGATTAAAAGAAGCTTTAAAAAAAGTCAATGAAGAAATTTTAAATCCCTTAGATCTTGAATTTGTACAGGTTTATGATGAAACCATTTATATCGATCAGGCAATCAACCTGGTCATACAAAACTTATGGGTAGGCGGTTTTCTTGCATTATCTATTCTGCTTCTTTTCCTTAGAAATATTGAAAGCACCCTTATAGTAGCCATTGCAATCCCTATCAGTGTTATCGGGACATTTCTTTTCCTCGTTGGCTTTGGAAGAAATTTAAATGTAGTGAGTCTCGCGGGTATCGCCTTTGCCGTAGGCATGGTAGTAGACAACTCTATCGTGGTGCTGGAAAATATCTACCGGCACCTGCAAAAAGGAGAAAAACCTTTTGACGCGGCCCTCAAAGGCGGTATGGAAGTCTGGGGCGCGGTGCTGGCAAGCACGCTGACGACCATGGCAGTATTCATTCCCGTATTATTTGTCCAGGAAGAGGCTGGGCAATTATTCAGGGACATTGCTGTAGCTATCAGCAGCGCGGTAGGGCTGTCCCTTATTGTTTCTGTTTTCTTTATTCCGATGGCTGCGGCCCGCCTGCATAAAACAAACAACAATAACAAAACAAACATTTTTAAAAACCTGTTCGGCATTGTTACCCTGGCCGCTTATTTCGCGGAGAGCATAGCAGGTATCATAAGAATAATTAATAGAAGTGTATTGCTCCGGCTCATGACAGTAGGAGGGCTGACTGCAATATCGATTTTTCTTAGCATTAAGCTCATACCGCCGATGGGTTATCTCCCTGAAGGCAACCAGAACATGGTCATCGGAATACTTATTCCACCCCCCGGATATAGCAAAGAAGAGTTTATAGAAATGGGAAAAAAGATAGAAGGAAAGCTGCTGCCATATTGGAAGGCAGAACTTAACTCCTCGGAAGCAAAAGAGTTTGGAGATATCCCGCCCATTAAACACTTCTTTTATGTGGCCAGAGGTCAGAACGTCTTTATGGGTCTGATCAGTAAAGACATTAATGTGGTCAAACCCCTTGCAGATCTAATTAGAAAATCAACATCCGATATTCCGGGCGTTTTTTCTTTTTCCTTCCAGAGGTCCCTTTTTGAGCGGGGTCTTGCTACCGGCAGTTCCGTGGATGTGGAAATCACGGGAATGGATATGGAAAGTGTCAAACAGGCAGCAGGAATGTTAATCATGGAGATTACAAAAATATTCGGTTTCCCAAGACCTGACCCACCAAACTTTAACCTGGGAGGACAGGAAATTCAGTTTCTTCCAAAAGAAGATAAAAGCGCCGAGTTCGGGCTCAGCGTGGAGGATGTGGGCTTCATAGTGCGGACCGCAGTGGATGGGGTTGTTATAGGAGATTACTGGGACAAAGGAGATAAGATAGACTTGAAATTAATTTCCTCGGCGGAGTCCGTAAAATACATCGAAGACCTGGACTCCATACCTGTGGCCACCCCTTCCGGCAAACTGGTTCCGCTATCTTCATTTGTTGATAAGAGGCGAATCGAGTCCCCCACACAGATCAACAGGATCGAAGAAAGAAAAGCGGTAAAACTGGTAGTTTCGCCGCCCAAAGGCATGGAGTTAGAAACCGCTATGACGAAACTTGAGCATGAAATCATAAAACCGATGAGAGACAAAAATATGCTCCCATCTAATGTGGATATTGTTCTCGCGGGAACAGCGGACAAGCTGAAGTCTACGAGGGAAGCTCTTAAATGGAATTTTATTCTCGCGTTACTGATCACATACCTGCTCATGTCTTCTCTTTTTGAATCATTTCTTTACCCCGTTGTCATAATGTTCACTGTGCCGTTGGCCGCAGTAGGCGGTTTTATCGGTTTTCATTTTGTCCATAAATATACAGGCATGCATCTCGACATTATTACCATGCTCGGATTTACATTATTAATCGGCACTGTAGTTAACGGCGCGATTTTAATTGTACACCAGACGCTCAACTTTGTGCGTCATCATGGAATGTCCTCTGAAGACGCAATTGTAGAGAGTGTAAAGACCCGCGTACGCCCAATCTTCATGAGTACGCTCACCAGCATTTGTGGCATGGCTCCTCTTGTTTTGTTCCCGGGAGCAGGCAGTGAGCTTTACAGGGGAGTGGGTAGTGTGGTTATCGGTGGATTAGCCGTATCCACTGTCTTCACGCTCTTTGTCGTCCCTACCCTCTTCAGCCTGGTATTATCAGTCTGGAAAATCAAATAATGTTTATTTTTTTTGACAGAATGAACAGGATTGTCTGGATTTGATTTTTGGAGTGCAATAACTGCGTCATTGTCTTTCTGAGGCTTTGCCGAAGAATCTCCTAAGTGCAATGCGTTCAAAACATGAGATTCTTCGCTTCACTCAGAATGACAACATGCGCCCTCTCGATGCTTTCGAGCAGCTTGATCATTTCTCTATAGAGACAGCTATCCAGGTAGATTTTCTAAGTATCCATCTTTTCATGAAAGATTTTATCCCATGTAAATTTGCCTATTTTTCCTCCATAATGCCCACCCAGCACAAAACAAACAAAAAACAAAATAAAACTATCAGCAATTGCACCAAGAATGGCTCCTAAAAAACTTGCCATTATAGCTCCAATAATAGCACCCGGATTCATTTTCATTACCTTATTCCTTTTCACCGCTGATTATGCAAGTTTGCCTTGATTAAGATAGTAACATGATGATGGGGTTTTTTTAAACAATGAAAAGGGTCACTCCTATTACGCGAGAGGTTTTAGATTGTCATCCCTTCACTTCGTTCAGGACAGGTCTGAGCCCTTCGCTTGTCATTCTGAGAGAAGCGAAGAATCTCCTGGTCGTTGTTTTAGTCGTTTCTTAACTTCACCAATGGTCAATGATCAATTGCTAATTATTAATTTCCTTTGCAGCCTCCCTAATAAAAAAAAGAAAACTGCAACCTAACACAGAATTCCCGACTGCACTTTGCCTGTCAGGTAAACTGTATACTTTATATTAATGTTAGATTTTTCTTTAACTAATTGTAAGATTTTCTTATAATTAACTCATGAGTACTTTAAAAGACAACATTGCAGAAATGATTCATCACTTGCCAGAAGACTCCACGTTGGAAGATATCCAATACCATCTTTATGTACTCGAAAAAATACGGAAAGGTCAGGAATCCATTAAAGACGGTAAAGGTATTTCCCATGAGGATGCCAGGGTTCGACTTTCAAAATGGATTACAAAATAATTTGGTCACCTGATGCTCTGGAAGACATAGAGACAATTGGGGAGTTTATCGCAAGAGATTCTGAGTTTTACGCTGAATCCACAGTTCAAAAAATATTTGAAGCCCCTCAGTTACTTATCCAGCACCCTCAATCAGGCAGGGTTGTTCCAGAAATTTGCAATGAATCTATTCGAGAATTATTTGTTTTCCAGTATCGTGTTATCTATGAGATCAAACAAAATGAGATCCATATTCTTACCGTAATACATGGAAAACGTCTATTAGATAAAGATAAAATCTAACCAGTTATTTATGAAAAACAAGCATGTAGGCAGTAATTTCGATGACTTTCTTAAAGAAGAAGGTATATTTCCTGAAGCAGAAGCGGTAGCAGTTAAAAGAGTCATTGCTTTTAAAATTAAGCAAATGATGGAGAAAAAACATTTATCAAAAACAGCAATGGCTAATAAAATGAAAACCAGTCGTTCCGCACTAGACAGACTTCTTGACCCTTCCAACGTTTCAATAACCCTGCAAACATTAGAACGAGCAGCATTGGCTTTAGGAAAAAAACTAACAATAAAAATAGCTTAACTTTGTAACACAGAATTCCCGACTGCAACATTTTTCTGTTAGGTAAACTGTATACTTAATATTATTGTTAGCTTAATAAACACTATGAAAGTTTTGTCAATACAGAATGATAAATCTGAAACGGTTTTTATATTCGGCGCAGGCGCATCCTACCCAGACGGCGTACCATTGCAGTCTGGTATTATTCCCGCAATATTTAATGAAGGAGATCCTCAACTTAAAAAATCTAGTGCATCTAAGAGAATCAAATCCTTTTTAAAAAGCAATTTTCCTTGTAAAGATATCTTTTCGACTTTAGAAGAAGTATTTGGCTTTATCGATTATTTTTTAGTGAACAATATTAGTCTTTCTAAAGAATGGAATGTTCAAACGTTACATAGCACTAAGTCTGATTTAACAAAAATCATTCACTATCTAATAAGTAAAAAAACAAAAAGAAGTGATAATTTTCGTACATTTTGGTCAGTCATTAATAAGCACAATAAAAACATTGGCGTAATTACAACAAATTATGACACGCTAATAGATGATGCTTTCGATAAAATATATTCAGAATGTTTAATCGATTATTGCATTGATTTCATAAACTATAGGCATCCTGACGCTGGCATACCGTTTTGGTGGTGGATTGATCCCACAAAACCAACTGAAATGTTTAATGATGTAACCCCTACTAGAATAAAATTAGTAAAAATACATGGTAGTCTTAACTGGAAATATTGTGATTGCTGCGGCCAAGTAGGCTTAACACCATGGGATCATGGCATAAACCTTAAAACTAATTCTTATGACTCATTCATTGGGAAAGAACTATCTGATTGCCCCTTTGATAACAATAAACTGTCATCGCTTATTCAGGTTCCTACGCATCTAAAAACCAATAATAACTATATCTTTAACAAGCTATATGATGAAGCACTATATCTTATTTGCAATGCTAAAAGCTTGGTGTTTATAGGTTATTCATTCCCAGAGGCTGATGTGCATATCAGAGCACTGATTAAAAGAGGGTTTAGGAATAACGGTAAAATATTTGTAATTAATAAAAGTAGCGCAAAGGATTTAAGGCATAGATATGAATCTTTGGCTAAAAAAGTCAATTACCATCAAATGCCATTTGAAAACTTTGTAAAATCTAGATTGCTGCTAAATATACTAAAAAGCTAACAATTACCTCAACATTGGTAGGCGCAAAAGATTTGTAGTCAAGTCCATCCTTGACTGCATAGAAAATCATTTATGCTTATAAATCCGGCAAAGAAATTTTTCTGTTTGTTTTATTCTGTTGTGCGTTAGTTGTCACGCACGTCATGAGATAACCATGATACCCTGGGAATTACTCGATACTACAACCGTGCCTGGAGAAGAAAGCGAGTTGCGCCTCTACCGTAGAGGTGAGGAGTTCTCCATCAAAATCGGTCACTGTGAGCTGATGAACAGCCGCGTTCACGGCTCAGAAGACGCCCTGGCCGAGCTTACGTGCAAGAGGCTTGGGGAACAGTCCCAATCGCGTATTCTGATCGGTGGACTTGGAATGGGGTTCACCCTGGCCGCTGCATTACAACAGCTTGGGCCATATGCCGAGATCGTAGTTGTTGAACTTTTACCGGCGGTCGTTAAGTGGAACCGGGGACTCCTGTCCTCGCTTGCAGGGCATCCACTGGAGGACAAACGAGTGACGGTCCATGAGGGCGACGTTGGCCAATTCATCCGCTCCAAACAAACTGTTTATGATGCAATCCTGCTGGATGTGGATAATGGCCCTGAAGGACTCACCCGTAAAGAAAATGACCGCCTCTACAGTCCGGCCGGTCTGAGTTCCGCCTTGGCCGCATTACGACCAGGGGGAATATTTGGCATTTGGTCAGTCAACCCCGACCACCGTTTCAGCAAACGACTTAAGCGCGCTGGTTTCAACGTAGAAGAAATTCGCAGCCCTGCCCGCGGCCGCCATGGCGGTAGGCGACATATGATTTGGCTTGGCTCAAAAATGAATGGGATCAAGCCATCAAACAACAAATAAAACCTAACTATTCATTCAACCTAACGCTAAACAGCAAATCTCCGCATAACAATTATTAGCTGTCAAAGTTTTATGATAAAATATGTTCAAAAATGTGTTTGGCGTATGCTAATGTTTAATGATATTTTGGGCTTTTCGTTATGAACCGGTATCAAAAAGTTGAGGGAGTAATTTATGAGTTTTTTTGACATTTTAGCGGCAGTTTTCGCGGCAATAGTAGTCTATTACATAGTGAAAAAAAAGTTTGACAAAAAATAACAAAACAAAGGATTGGGGAACTTTGAGAAGGCAACTAACAATATTTATTCTACTGTTCATTATTGCCACGCCCATTTCTTTAAAAGCCTCAACTGACTTCAATAAAATGGTGAAGATTGAAAAAGGGGTTTTTCAAGCTGGCTGCGATAAAGAGGAAATTGTTCAACATAATAGAGTTGGAGTAAAAACTGTTTTCCTGGACACTTACTGGATTGATAAGTATGAAGTAACAAATTTAGAATATGAAAAGTTTGATAAAGACCATTCCCGGCAATTAAGATCCAACTGTGATAATTGTCCTGTTACCAGGGTTAGTTGGTTGAACGGAAAGGAATATTGCGCTAATCTCGGAAAAGATTTGCCAACTGAAGCACAGTGGGAAAAGGCCGCGGGCGCAAAAAGCGGATGTGATTATGTTTGGGGGGATGAAATGTTTAAAAGTTCCAAACGTCTTGCTCACGCCGGTTTTAATAAAAAGGATAAAATAAACGCGGCGCCAGTCGGTTCTTACCCGCCTAACCGTTTTGGTATTTATGATATGGCCGGCAATGTTTGGGAGTGGACAAATAATTGGTTAGAAACAACCAGTAAAGATTTTCCAAAAGATGAAATCCTTTATAATCCGAGCGGCCCTGACCGGGGTATAAAAAAAATTCGCCGTGGTGGTTCCTGGAATGACAGCATTAAAGGCTTAATTGTAGCATGGCGTGATTGGTCTTTTTCTGACTCTAGATATTACGCTGATTTGGGTTTTAGATGTGTTTATAATTTACCCGACAGGTAGGCGGCTTGCCGCCATTCTTTTATCGTTTACCCTCTTTCAGGGATGCGGTGATTTTGGGAACAGTGGCTTTATCAAATGCACTACCATGATTCCCACTGATCTTGATAATGTCCACGTGTCATTCAAATACGGTTATGATGACTCATTTGGATCTAATAATTCCTTCTGGTATGTTCTTGAGATAAAAAACGATTCAGACATTCCTTTAAAAGATCTACGCTTTAAAATCAACCATCTGTGGTGGGCGTCTTTAAAAGACCTTAAGGTTAATGCCGGTTTCTTTAGAGGGTATCGATCTTTTGGAGAAACTTCCTTTCCGGCAAAAAAGAAAATACGGTTTGTTTTCAGTCCGGAAACAAAAAATAATCTTCAGTTTAAAGATTTATTAGGAAATCCCATGAGCGAAGGAATAGTATTCAAAGAAATCCGTCTTCATTCCAAAGAGGGTGTCGGAACATTCAGGTTCTCAGAACCTTAGTTGATTTTAATGAATATTGGGGTCAAATCTTGATTAGTGATTTAATTCTATTAAACTTTTTCTTTAATTTATTATTTTGAAGTAACAAAAGTCTCATGTCACTTACTCTGCGGCTTATGGATGAATAACCAAGATTAAACAATTCTCCAATTTCTTTATTATTATATAAACCCATATCCCACAATAAATAGATTAATAAACCTCTCTTCTCTTTGTTTGAAGGCTTCACCCTCTTGGAACTCAAAACATCTGCCATATTGCATTTTAGAAAAGAAGCCGCTTTATTTAAAATAGCATGGGGATCGCTTCCTAAAATTTTTCTCTTTTGAGGTATTTCAATATTTGGATTTTCAGATAAATATTTTGTTTTTATTTTATCAACATATTCCTGGCTCCCTAAGATAAGACCATGTCGAAATTCCTCCCATAACTTTTTCTCCTCTTTAGAATAATTTTGAACAATCTCTTTATAGGCTTTTTGTGGATTTTTGACATTTAATTGTGAAAGTATTGCATTAGTTTGCAACCACTTAGGGTGTGACTTTTTATAAACATAAATTGGATAGCTGCTCCATTTATAATCGATTAACCGTTTTACTATCCTTGCGCGTAGCGGGTTCCGGTGAATGTAACAAGATAGGTGCAATAGATATTCATCATTTTCTACAAGAAATGCTTTAAAACGGCCTTGAAATAAATGGCCGCTTCTGTGATGTTTGATATTATACTTTCGAGTAAAGGTAAGTCCAAACCATTGCATGGCCTGAGAGATATTAGCCCTGTTAGTCTTGAGAACCAAATGATAATGGTTGCTCATGAGCACGTAAGCGTAGACTTCAACATCATACCTCTCAGCCATCCCTCCTAAGGTATCTAAAAACAAAATTCGGTCTTCACTATTTTTGAAAATATTTTTTCTCTCATTGCCCCGTGAAAGGATATGGTAGAAAGCGCCCTCGAATTCTATTCTCCATTGCCTTGCCATATGAAGCTTATATCAAATCAAGATATCTCTCGTCAATATTAATCACTAATCAAGATTTGACCCCAATTATGGATTCATTTTATGACTAAACAGTTCTATAATTCTTTTAGAGAGGCGGGAGTTTACCAAAAGCAATTGCTATAGCAATGCCAAGGAATGTAATCATAAATATAATTAGATTAATACTTGAAATGAGAAAAAACCAAAATCGTTTAGTTAGCTTTTCATTGCGACTTTTAAGTTCTCTATAGTATAAAACCACATTATACGTACCACCAAGAGGCACTGTTTTAACGTTTTTACTTTTTGCCTCCCTACGCAATAATATTGCTGCAGCCCCATACAAAACCACAGTTAGCGGCAAATATAAAAGATAAAAGATATCAAACATAAAATCACAAGCTAGTTGCAACTAATAATAGCGGTTGAACATTTTCCTATCCCATATCCTCCACCAAAACCACCACCTGCACCTCCACTGCCTTCACCAATAGTTGCACCAGCTCCCCAAAATCCAGGGCCACCACCACCAAACTTAGCATCTTCTGTACCCTCAAGATCGCTTGCATTACATTTGCCAGAATACCATAGGCTCTCAGCTGAAGCACCTATTCCCAAACCTCCTCCTAATCCAGCACAAACAGTACTAACCCAACATGTTTTATTACTAAACCAGCATTGTACTCTATAAACGCCTACTGCAGAGCCTCCTGATAGAGCATAAACTTGTCCTCCTGCTCCTGCACCACTCCACCAACCACCAGGACAATCATCACATTTGGTGCAAGGCTTCAGACCTGACGGATCAATTCTATTTATAGGATTGTTAAAAACATACGCATAGAAATTAACACCGCCATCAAACCCAATCGGGTCTTGTTGCAGAAAACGCCCAGTGCTTGAATCCATGTAACGAGCACGATAAAAATATAATCCTGTTTCCTGGTCTATCTCACGACCCGTGTAGGTTATTGAGTTTTCAACTGTACCTGTTTGATTAACTATTTTTCCGAAAGAGTCATAGTTATAAGTCTGTACCACATTACCTAAGGAATCTGTCATAGCAGTTACGCTTTTAAGACCGTCATAGTAATAGTAGTAAGTCGTATCTAATGACCCATCACTGTTTGTATCTCTATCAACGGAAATTGGAAAATCAACCCCTGGCCCGTGAGTGTATATAGCCTTCATTTGGTCACTGCCGTCTAATTCAAACAAGATATCTTCATCATCGTATACATACTTGGTCACAACTCCATTAACTGTTTTAGCAATCCTTCTCCCAAACCCATCGTATTGATATTGAACTACATCAGTTGGAGTCACTACCTGAACCAGTCTATTTTCCGAATCATATTGATAGGTGGTAACAGCACTTGATACTTTATCCGTTTTGCTCATCATATTCCCATTATTATCGTAGCTGTAGGTGTACTGATCATCTTCATCAAGCCTATTCAAATTATCATAAGAATAACTTGTCGATGACTGAGAGGATAAACGATTCCCTACATCATCATAGGTAAAGTTTTCAATCGGATTGTAAGCCTGTGGGTGAGTGGCATCGGTCAACCGATAGACATCATCATAGGTATAATTATGCAAGCCGTCATTATCCGTCATGGATACTCTGTTCCCCACATTGTCATGAGTATAAGAATAACTTGATATGTTAGTTGTCCCTGTATCGCTAGACATGCTGGTTAATCTACTTGCAGCATCATAGGCATAAGTCGTAACTACGCCATTGTCATAAGTCATGGACGTTCTTCTTCCAAGGACATCATAACCAAAGATAGTGACTTCATTGTTGGGATTGGTGATTGATGTGAGTCTGTTCAAGGAGTCATAGACGTAATTCCATTCACCGAAAGGTGTGATCATTTTAGATCTATTTCCATTGAGGTCGTATTCATAGACAGAGTCGACTCCAGATGCAGGGGGCAGGGGTCGGGGGTCAGGGGTCAAGGTTTCTTTTTCTACTTTTTTGATAGATTGTTTTGATCGCTGAAGATTATTAGTTGCTGGTTGTTCGTTGTTGGTTCTTAGCGAATCTTTAATTAATGAATTAATAGCGAAATCCGATAAAACTGTTTCTGAATCTATAGAAACCGGGGTTAAGGATGCAAGCATGGAATGAGTCAGTTGTTGGTTGTTCGTTTTTGGTTGTTGGTCTTCTTCTTTGACATGAGCCAAGCTCAGCTTTGCAGGATTAACAGGATCTACCGGATTAGTGGCTTTTGCTAATTTAACAGGGGCGCTATCTTTTTTGATGAGTTTTCCGGACAATGTTACATTGTCTGCCTGTAGAAAGCCTCCGGTTATATCAAGGGTATTGTAGAAGACAGCGTCCAGGGTATCAACAGCTGCCGCGTTTACTATAATAAGGTTATCGAGATAATGTTCGCCGATGTATGGATTGCCTGTTGATGCTGTCAATGTCATGTCTCCATCGTTAAGGTCCGTGGTGATCATTGTAGCATCATTAGAAATAATCTCAAATGCTGAACTTTGGGTTGTGTTGGGATTCAGATATATTCCAATAAGTTCATGGCACCCTCCCTTTCCTAAAGTTAATAATAGTTCTGAGAAACCTATTATAACTGCGGATGGGGAGATGTTTCTCCTTGACAACCTCCCTTCTAATGGGTGACCCTTTTTTTAATCACTAATCAAGATTTGACCCCAATTACATTTATCGTATTGTCTGTACTCGTTAAACACAATGCCAACGTATACTGCTTTTTTACACATCAACCAGCTTAACCGGGTGTTTTGTCAATTTGAAAGATGCAACCCCTTTTTTTAGCTATCTCATAAGTTATCGTTATAAAACAAACTAAAAATAATAAGTTCATTATGACACCACCCCAATCTACTCCATGAGAGTTCGTTATATCACCAAACAGTAATACGCTTAGCGACAATATTCCTAGTAGGCAAAATATTAAATATAATGATTTCTTTGATTTTTCATTAAAACGATGACGCGGAGTGATGGCAACTAAAAATCCTGTAAATACGGAGAATAAACCCGCAAATGCCTCAACACGACTAAGGTAATCTATGTACCAAATCATGCCAATGAGCAAGGAAAAACTAAGAAATATTGCAACTGCTCTTACTGTTAAGAACAAGCCACTCATAAATTTGCTATTCTGCTGAACCAATTATTCTTCTCCACAACAATCCTCTCTGGCTTCATCAAAGCTATCTTTCCCAAACCAAAAGGTACCTGCAAAATAATAAATATTTCCTGAATTCTTAAGAAAGTCTAAATCGCATTTTAATTTGCTGGGACCGCCACATTCAGAATAACACTTATCATGTATCTTACATGCATCTTTCCATGGACCATCAGGGATTAAAGTAGCTCCTTGCCCCGAACCACACACCGGCCCAAAAGGACCAACAGGAGTAGGCTTTCGAGGATACTTCTTCCAAAAATCTGGCGGAATGAGGCCGGTAGGATCAGTTAGGTTGACAGGGTTATTTTTAACATATGCATAAAAATTAATTCCACCATCAAAACCTATAGGATCTTCGCTCAAGAAGCGCCCTGTGGTTGGATCCATGTAACGTGCACGATAATAGTAAAGCCCAGCTTCTTGATCCCATTCTCTGCCAGTGTAAGTGTAACTATTCTCAACCGATCCAGTTTGATTAACAATATTCCCAAAACTATCATAGGTATATGTTTGTACAATGGCTCCACTACCATTCGTCATAGCAGTTACAGAACCAAGCCCGTCTTGGTGGAAATAATAAGTTGTATCAAAATTGCCATCCCCGTTTGTATCTCTATCAACGGATATCGGTTCATCTATACCGGGGCCATGTGTATACCTTGCTTTGATTTGATCGTTTCCATCGAGTTCAAACAAGATATTCCGCCAATCGTAAACATATTTGGTAACTACTCCATTGACGGTTTTGGCAATTCTTCTCCCGAAGCCGTCATATTGATATTGCACAACATCAGCCGGAGTCACTACCTGTATTAACCTATTTTCCGAATCATATTGATAAGTAGTGACCGCGCTCGATATCTTATCGATCTTGCTTGTCATATTCCCGTTGCTATCATAGCTGTAAGTATACTGGTCATCATCATTGAGTCTATTTAGATTGTCATAAGAATAACTTGTAGATGTTTGCGAAGACATCCTGTTCCCTACATCGTCATAAGTAAAACTTTCTGTCGGATTGTAAACATGCGGGTGGGTGGCGTCGATCAATCTATAAACATCATCATAAGTATAATTATGAACGCCATCATTATCGGTCATCGTCTCCCGATTCCCCACATTGTCATAAGTATAAACGTAACTTGTAATATTCGTTGCCCCTAAGTCGGTGGACATGGAAGTCAACCAGCTATTGTCATTGTAGCTGTACGTCGTCACTACGCCATTGTCATAAGTCATGGACGTTCTTCTTCCAAGGACATCATAACCAAAGATAGTGACTTCATTGTTGGGATTGGTGATTGATGTGAGTCTGTTCAAGGAGTCATAGACATAATTCCATTCACCGAAAGGTGTGATCATTTTGGTTCTGTTACCATTGAGGTCGTATTCATAGACAGGGTCGACTCCAGATGCAGGGGGCAGGGGTCGGGGGTCAGGGGTCAGGGTTTCTTTTTCTACTTTTTTGATAGATTGTTTTGATCGCTGAAGATTATTAGTTGCTGGTTGTCCATCGTTGGTTGTTGGGTTCAGTGAGGCTAACATTGTCGTGGATTTAATATTTAGCTTCGCAGATTCGCCCAAAGAGGAGTTTCTGCGGAGACTTGAATTCAGATTTACGATTGATGGTTGAAGATTTTTTAAATTTTTGACTGGATTAACAGGATCTACCGGATTAGTGGCTTTTGCTAATCTAACAGGGGCGCTATCTTTTTTGATGAGTTTTCCGGACAATGTTACATTGTCTGCCTGTAGAAAGCCTCCGGTTATATCAAGGGTATTGTAGAAGACAGCGTCCAGGGTATCAACAGCTGCCGCGTTTACTATAATAAGGTTATCGAGATAATGTTCGCCGATGTATGGATTGCCTGTTGATGCTGTCAATGTCATATCTCCATCGTTTAGGTCCGTGGTGATCATTGTAGCATCATTAGAAATAATCTCAAATACTGAACTTTGGGTTGTGTTGGGATTCAGATATATTCCAATAAGTTCATTGTCAAACCAGTTTCCGTTATCGTCTGTCAGGGTATCTGCTGTTAAGCCTGTGGAGATTCCAGTAGCTACCGACGGCAATGGGGTGGAGTAACCGGTTGTGGTAATACCCCCATTATCCACTATGAGATCACCATAAACCTGATTGATCTGGTCTTTCAGATATATGGTCCCGGCTCCGCCATTATCAAACGCTGTTCCACCATAAGCCGTTATATTGCCAGTATCAAACCCCGATAGATCATCATAGTATATCGCTATACGACCCCCACCTCCTCCAATAGCATTATTATAAGCAGTTGAATTATTACCGCCACTGGCCGTTATCATCCCTGTCCCACTCAATATACCGGTCTGGATATAGACGCCTCCTCCACTCCCGCCTCCATTACCAGTTTGCGCTCCACCCCCGCCATTGGCTTTGATGCTGCCATCAAGTATAATATCTCCCGCTGTTATCCTCACCAGGCCGCCACCATTGCCAGCAAAATTACCGGAAGACCCCCATCCTCCACCGCCACTTCCTAATTCATTCGGGTTATACAAACTTCCATATACAGAATTTACATTTTCGCTTTCATATTGTCCTCCCATCCCTCCATAACTCCCACCACTGGCAATGAAACTGCCTCCTGTCGTAGTATTACCAATTGT
>Ga0208638_1000075_pt1 | contig 80247 bp, 76 predicted proteins | sample ETNtaG_34_FD_185753 | JGI IMG/M metagenome (GOLD analysis project Ga0208638, IMG submission 185753) | Marine microbial and viral communities from oxygen minimum zone, Eastern Pacific Ocean - ETNP201306SV51 (SPAdes) (version 2) | ecosystem: Environmental > Aquatic > Marine > Oceanic ...
CGGGTTGACCAAAATACTGCCTGTTAGTAGCATTCACCATCCCTTCTGATCCCCGGTAGTTCAGTTGGTAGAACGGTGGACTGTTAATCCATATGTCGCAAGTTCGAGTCTTGCCCGGGGAGCCAGTTCTCTCGCCTGCGAATGGCTTCAAGCAGCCCAGTTGTCCCCGTCATCATGTTGTCACCTAACGGTGTACCCAGTTTGATTGGTAAGTTCAGCCCGGCAAGCAGAGCGCGCCGTGGCCCCGTTGCAAGAATAATCTCGATGGAGCCAAAACCAAGTGCTCGTCGGGTATAGGCGCCATGGCCCCCTTCTGTCAAAATCTTTGCGTGCCTCAGTTGGCCTTCTGCCAATTCCTGTAGTAGGGTTTCCATACGGTCCAGGCGAATGTCCTTAGTGTGATATTCAACGAAGCTGCACAATTCGTTGCCACTAAAACTCGCGGCAATCGTATGAGATGTTGCGACGTCGAGAACGATCGCATGATGGCAAGCTCGTACCCGCGAATCCTGTGTAGCTCCGAGAATGGCAGCCATGCCACTATCCATTATGTAAACCGTAGTGCTCGGCAAGTTGAGCGCTGTATCACGCACTGCGCAAAGGCGACTCATATCTTCGGGAACCTCGTCACTTCGATAAAGAAGTGCATCGGGTGTAGGCTGACGATCAAGCGCCCGACGGAAGTGAGTATGTCGATAATCTAGCGTCGAGACCCCCTGCGGTGCCTTGCCGTGGTCCTGCACACAGACCCCGACAACATCAAACTCGAACGAAACACCGAACCCGTCAACGATACCTCGGATACGCTCCAACTCAAGATCGGCGAGCGTAACAACACTGTGATCTCCTGTGGCTACAAGATCACATGCTCGTGTATCTTCGATTACTTCAAGCCCCCGAGGACGTGCTTTCTCGAGATTATGAGAGAGGGTTTTTGCTGCAGTTTCTGATATAAGAACAGCCTCTCCGTCAGCACGCTGTCTGATGGCCTGCGATACTGTGCCCCCACCCATCTCAACGCCAACGATCAGCATTTTGCCTGAAGCCGTAAGAATCCGTTCTGCCGTGGAGCAGACCGGAGAACGCACGACTGCCTTGTAGTAACACTCTGATGCTGTATCAATATAGAGTACATCCATAGTCCCTGCACCAACGTCGATCGTTAGAACTTTGCTCATATTCATCCCGGCCTGCGTTTAATTTTCGATTTGTATCTTCGAAAAAGTCCCCGTAATACCAAACTATCAGAATCAGTGTTCACCGGGCATGTGTACGACTGCACGGACAAACCAATAGCGTTCACGCACTAACCCTGGTGCGCCTACTCCCCTATCCTACCTCAGGCGCCCTATACGCTACCAAGGGGGTCGTGGGCCGCAGTAGCAACCCGTCAGATTCCACTTATCAAGCTTCAAAGCATCTCGATTCATGTAAACTAACCCTCGTACTGTCGGCCGCAAGCGGCATCAAAACCAACACCCAACGGAGTTTGTAACATGACCGAATTGAGCGGTGTCTGTGTACCGGTGTGCGCGGTTTTCGAGGGCGATCGGCAACGCATCAGCGAAACACGCTATCTTGCCCACATCGACCGCATGCTTGAAGCCGGGGTGGATATCATTCTCGCCTGCGGTGGTACTGGCGAATTCGCCTACCTTAACGACACAGAAAAACGCCGTCTCATCGAGATCACTGTCAAACACGTAGACGGTCGCGCACAATGCATGGCCCAAACCTCAGCCATCCACTTGCGCGACACGCTGGAGGCTACGCGCCATGCAGTCGACCAAGGTATGGACGCGGTCATGGTATTACCACCCTATTTCGAGGGGCCGGACGAAGACGGGGTTCTTTACCACTATGAGGCAGTCGCCGCAGCCGCCTCGGTGCCGGTCATGGTATACAACATTCCTCAGCACTCTGGCTTTGACATCACGCCGGCGTTTTTTGCACGACTGCTCGAGATTGACGGTATCGAATATATAAAGGACAGCACCGGGGACCTGGTGCGCATCCAAGAACTCATCCAGACGGGCGGCAAGGTCTTTAACGGCGGTGATCCAATCACCTACCCGGCTCTGGTCGCAGGCTGCGTGGGCTGCGTCTGGGGGGCTGTCAATTTTCTTCCGGCAGAGGCAGTCTCCCTGTATCGCCAGATCCAGGCTGGCCAACTGGTTGAGGCCAACACACTCTGGCAGCGACTATTCCCTTCTCAACTTTTTATCTGGAGCCACAATTACAATCCCAGCGTGAAGGCAGCGGCTCTCCGGCGTGGCTTTGACGTTGGCGAGTGCCGCCAGCCCGTTTTGCCGTTGAGTGCCTCTGACCAGGAAGCCCTGCACGCCGCGCTCGACATAATCTGAAGAATCAATTGCTGACCTGGTAGTAACTGCACCCGTCGCTGGAAACTGCGGGCGGTGACATCGGCGAGAGAAAAGTTACTAGCGCTTGACTTCCGGTATAAGGCCGCGCGGTGCGAACCGCAAAACAAGTAACAACACCAACCCCATGGTCATCAGCCGCATGTGGGCGGCGTTATCCAACAGATGATGGCGCAATGGGCTGTCCTGCGCCATACCGGAGGTGATCAATTCCATGAGCGCAAGACCAATGGGCTCAGCCTCTATCCAGAAAAACCAGATAACAAAACCACCCAGTACCGAACCGAAATTATTGCCTGAGCCGCCAACGATGACCATCACCCAGATGAGAAAAGTGAACCTCAAGGGCTGGTAAGCAGTGGGTGTGAACTGACCGTCGAGAGTGGTCAACATCGCCCCAGCCATTCCGACTACTGCCGAGCCGAGAACGAAAACCTGCAAATGCCGCCAGGTGACATTCTTGCCCATGGCACTGGCAGCCGTTTCGTTATCCCTGATCGCACGCATCATTCGCCCCCAAGGGGATTTCAACGCAGTTTCCGAAAGCCACAGGATTACCACCAGTACAGCCACAAACAGTCCCGCATAACAGAGTTTGACAATAATCGACGAGGCGTCGATCAAAGAAATGCCGTAAGTTTCTACCCAATTCTGCAACCAGGCAGTGTGCTGCAGGTCGATTTCGTAGGGTACGGGACGAGGCAGGCCATTAACGTTCTTGACGCCGCGGGTCAACCAATCCTCATTTTTTAGGAAATATATGATGATCTCTGAGATGCCGAGGGTGGCGATAGCGAGGTAGTCTGACCTTAAACCGAGCGAAACTTTACCTACGAGCCAGGCGATGGCGGCAGCAAACGCCCCGCCCACCAGCCAGGAGAGCATAATCGGCAAGCCGAAACCACCCAGGAACCCGGTCTTGGCGGGTTCTACCGCCTCAACGGCGACAATGGCCGGGTCGATGACCCAACGCATCAGGGTATAACCAGCCACGGCGATCAGCGCCGTCAGCCAATAGCGTTTACCACCAAGATGGGCTGTTTTACGCCAACTGACAATGCCGACGAGAACCGTGCCAATACCAAACGCCAACCCCGTGACCACACCGTTGCCGCCGGCCTGCCAAGCCGCTGGCACCGGCGGCATAGAAATCAATACTGCAGCCAGGCCGCCTAAGGCAGCAAAACCCATTACCCCGGCATTGAACAAACCCGCATAGCCCCACTGGATGTTGACCCCAAGCGTCATAATTGCCGAAATCAAGCACAGATTGAGGATCGCAAGAGCCACATTCCAGCTCTGCGATATACCCACTACCGCAACTAAAGCCAACATAACGGCAAACAGCAACAAGTTACGGTACAAGTTATTCATAGCGTCTTACCACTGAAAAGGCCAGTAGGCTTAACCAGCAGCACGATGACCAGAATCATGAAGGACACGGAAAATTTGTAATCAGTGGAAAGCAATTGTGCCAGGCCCTCTGGTGCGAGCCCGGTCGGCAACAAATAGCCGAGCACTTTCTTATAGGCAAAAGTTACTATGAGTTCAGAGAAGGCAATGACAAAACCGCCAGCAATCGCACCCAGCGGATTACCCACTCCGCCAACTATGGCCGAAGCAAAAATTGGCAACAGTAACTGCAGAAAGGTAAAAGGTTTGTAGCTCTTATCCAACCCGTAAAGTGTCCCTGCGACCGCCGCTAAGGTACCAGCGATGATCCAGGCAATGAGCACCACCTGCTCCGGATTGATCCCGGATAACAATGCCAGGTCCTCGTTATCGGAATAGGCGCGCATTGATTTGCCAGTGCGTGTTCGGTTAAGAAACCAAAAAAGAACCACCACGATCACGACCGCTGTCAGTACTGTCACACCCTGGGAGGACTTGATCGCCAATCCCTCGTTTAGCCCGGTCATCTGCTTGAATTCCTTGGCTTTCATGATGAAGCGGGCGCCATCGGCGAAAATCTGGTCATTGGGGCCAATAACGAAACGTATCAAGCCACCCATGAGAAACATAACCCCCACAGAAACGATGAGGTAAGTCACAGGGGAGGCACGTTTCTGCCGGTAGTAGCGGTAGACCAGCCGATCAGTAACCAGGCACAATCCGATGGTGGCGGCAATACCTAGGGGTAACGCCAACAGTGCAGTCGGTAGCGGTCCCAGGTTGATGCCACGGGCCTGCAGCACCCAGGTGACGAGAATCGTGATCATGGCGCCAAAAGACATCATCTCACCATGGGCAAAGTTCGAAAAGCGTAGAACGGCATACACTATCGTGATACCCAATGCCCCGAGCGCCAGTTGGCTGCCATAGGCAAGCCCAGGGACAATGATGAAATTACTGACCAGCGCCAGGGTATTTAAAACGTCGGTCATCGCCCTAACCCCCGAGGAACGCCTTACGAACTTCCGGATTCGCAATCAGGGCAGCCCCGGTATCGGTGTAACGATTGCGCCCCTGCACCAGCACATAGCCCTTGTCGGCGATATTGAGCGCCTGCTTGGCGTTTTGCTCCACCATCAGGATAGCGATTCCTGTACGCGCCACCTCGATCACACGATCAAATAACTCATCCATCACGATAGGTGAAACACCGGCGGTTGTCTCATCCAACATCAGCACTTCTGGCCGGGTCATCAAGGCACGACCAACCGCCACCTGCTGACGCTGGCCACCGGAAAGTTCTCCGGCCAACTGACTGCGCTTTTCCTTGAGCACTGGAAACAGATCGAAGACCTGCGCCATGGTATCGGAAAAATCATCCCGCCGTATGAAGGCACCCATCTCCAGGTTTTCCTCTACCGTCAAGGAGGTAAAAACGTTATTTGTCTGTGGCACGAAGCCCATACCATGGCGTACTCGCTCCTGCGGTTTAAGGGCCGTTATGTCAATACCATCCATCAGTACTTTGCCTTCACGCAAGGACAGCATGCCAAATACGGCTTTCATCGCGGTAGATTTACCGGCACCGTTAGGGCCTACCACAACGGCGATTTCACCCTTGTCAACGCCGATGGTGCAGTCATGCAGGATATCGGCGCCACCGTAGCCCCCAGTCATGTTCTCGCCAATGAGAAAACTCATTCAATAGCTCTTCTTGAATGTTTCCGCCCGGTGCCGAGATAGGCCTCGATCACCGCCTCATTGGCCTTGACCTCTGCAGCGGTACCTGTGGTTAGAACTGCGCCCTCGGCCATGACAATGACCGGATCGCAAAGTCGAGAGATAAAATCCATGTCATGCTCAATCATGCAAAAGGTGTAGCCGTGTTCGCGGTTGAGGCGCAGGATTGCATCACCCACCGTGTTAAGAAGCGTACGATTCACCCCCGCGCCAACTTCGTCGAGCAGCACGATCTTGGCTTCCCCCATCATGGTGCGCCCCAGTTCGAGCAGTTTTTTCTGGCCGCCAGAGAGGTTGCCGGCCAACTCGTTGGCAACATGAGTGATTTCAAGAAACTCGATGACCTCGTCGACCTTCTTGCCGATATTCTCCTCCTCAGCTCTCACCCTGGCTGGCCGCAGCCAGGCGTCGATCAGGTTTTCGCCGGACTGGCCACCCGGCACCATCATTAGATTTTCCCGGACGCTCAGGGTGGAGAACTCGTGGGCGATCTGGAAGGTCCGCAGCACGCCCTTGGCGAAGAGTTCATGCGGTTTGCTGCCAGTAATATCGTCCCCTTCCAGCAAGACTCGACCGGCGGTGGGTGGATATACCCCTGCGACGACGTTGAACAACGTCGTCTTGCCAGCGCCGTTCGGACCGATGAGGCCGGTGATGGCGCCTTTTTCAATAGTTAACGAGGCATCGTTGACTGCATGGATGCCGCCGAAGCGCTTATGCAGATGCTCAACCGTAATCACTAGGTCATACGAGCAAAAGAAAAACGGCCCGGGCAGTCCGGGCCGTCAAATTACTGGATCTTAACGGTAACCGGTGATAGTAAAGGCACCGTCCTTGACCAGATATTCTGCGTAGTTGCCGGCCGACTCACCGCCGCCGATCAATTCCACCGAAGATCCGCCGACATAATCAATGTCACCGCCCTTGGCGAGGATCTTAAGCCCTTTACCAAGCTCTCCAGGATAGATCTTGGTACCCGGAGCGTTGGCCACCTCCATTATTTTGCCTTTGAAAGTTTGGCTGTTGGTGGAGCCCGCCGCCTGCATGGCAAACATAATCAATGCCGCAGCGTCGTAGGATTCCGGAACAAAGGGGCCTACCTTAGTGCCAGCCGCCTCTGCTATTTCTCCAAACTTAGCCGCACCTGGGCTGTCGGTGCCGGGAGCGCAGCCGATAGAGCCGTTCAAGTCGGCTCCAATAGCTGCCGGCAGGCTCTCGCCAATCATGCCGTCTGGATTGAAGAAGATATCAAACGCGCCGGTATCCAGGGAGGCCTGGATAATGCCTTTGCCACCCTGGTCGAGGTAGCCGGCAACCACCAGGATCTCCCCACCCGCCTGGGCTAGTGCCGCAACTTCAGCACCATAATCACCCTTGCCATCTTCGTGCGCTGCGTTGAGGGTGACGGTGCCACCTACAGCCTTGAAGTTGGTTTCAATACTGTCAGCGAGACCCTTACCATAATCGTTGTTGGTATAGGTGATTGCAATCGTCTTGTAACCTTGCTCCTTCAGTATATCGGCAACGACCTGCCCCTGGCGGGCGTCCGAAGGCGCAGTGCGGAAAAACAGTCCATCATCTTCAATAGTGGATAGTGCCGGCGAAGTGGCCGATGGCGAGACCATCACTACGCCGTTGGCCATCGCAACATTCTGCAGGATGGCCGTGGTCACACCGGAGCAGTCTGCACCCATGATGGCGTTGACTTTGTCCGAGGTGATCAGGCGCTCTGCCGCCGCTGTTGCTGCGGCCGAATCAATGCAGGTCGAATCGGCACGGACGCCCTTTATCTCGCGAGCAGCGCCGTAACCGCCTCTGAACTCCTGACTCGCGTTGACTTCCGCGATGGCAATTTCAGCACCCTCGGCCATTGCCGGCGTCAGCGATTCGATCGGGCCCGTATAACCAAGAATAATACCGATCTTGACGTCACCAGCCAGCGCCTGGCCGGCGAGCATGATGGTGGCTGCTACAGCTAAAAGTATCTTCCTCATTAGAATCCTCCTTGTAAAAAGGTCGTAACTGAAAATCCCCGGTGTTTGCGATGTCAAGCGCCGTCGCCAGGATGGGTGGATATTGGCACAATGACTGCGGTTTTTCAAAGCATACCGGTTAAGCAAATGACCCTGGGTCGATTCACAAGGCCGTTCGCGCTGGCCTCGATGCAGCGCCATCCGCATTAAGACCCCAGGTTCACATAATAGCTAAACCTATTCATTAGAATACACTATTATTTAGTTGTTTTTACGTTTATTTTATTCAGGCGTGGTGTATTATTGACTGATCTGTAGCGGGCCTTCGTCAGGCTCGTTTGTTGAGTTCGCCCGTCTAAGCTGCCACATCAGCGTTAACTTGCTCTTCTGAGTGCCCCTGAGGCGGCCTGCGTGGCACTATTGATCGCCACGGGTAGTTCGGCGTCAATCACGAAACATAATTGCGCGTGGGCTGATTGCAGCGCCTGTAATACCGCATCAGGCGTCACCCCATGGGCGAAGATAAACCCTGGATAGGCTCCCCCCTCTGGCCAGGGCACCAGGCGTTGGCCCCTGCGCACATCGACCTCCACCGACTCGATGCCAGGTATACGCCGTGCCGCAGTAATACCCTCGACTCTTCGCAAGATTCCTTGCCCTGGCACCGGAATCATCATCACACCAGCAGCACCCACAGCCAGTTTTACAGCTGGTGGCTGTCCCACTGCGTTCATCAATACCAGCTCCTCTAAGCTGTAACCGCTACCAAAGCGCAGTAATCGGCCGCAGCGCCCGCCCACGGTGCGATTCGCAATCTCTATAAATACAATACCCGTGGGACTGATTCGACATTCGGCGTGCACCGGGCCCTCACGCAACCCCAACGCTTGGCAGGTTTTCGCTAACTGCCGCTCAATGGCTCTACTCCACAAGGGGTTAAAGCGCGGCGGTGTGAGATAGATGTTTTCCTCGAAATAAGGCCCAGCCATAGCGCCCGGCTTTTCGAACAATGCGAGAATCCGTAACTTGCCCCGGTGTAGCAATCCTTCAATCGCCAACTCACAGCCAGCAACGAAATCTTCCACCAGCACATGGGTGCTGTCTTTGCCGCCTTCATTTTCGAGCAATTTACCTATGCGGGCTAGCGCCGCATTGAGCCCGATCGAATCCTCCGCCCGAATCACCCCTCTACTTGCTGACAGCCGCAATGGTTTGGCCACACAAGGAAAGCGCACACCAACGATTTGCATAAGTGTCGGTTGCGTCAAGTCGATGAGCCGAAAGTGAGGGGTCGGAAGTCCAGCATCATGGCATGCCGTTCGAAAGGCCGCCTTGCAGCAGGTTGCTTGTACAGCACCGCGGCTATTCCCCGGCAAGCCGAGGTGCCGAGCGACAATGCTTGCCATTTCCACCGAGCCGTCATCGGTCGGGAGTATTGCAACAAATGGCCGCTGGCGGTGTGCTCTAGTAATGGCTGCTAGCGCTGCGCGAGTGCGCCCTGGCTCGAGCCGCAAGCCGCCCCCCGGCCCTTGGGTAAGAGGCCTGACGCCGCTCGCTGCTACCACCAGCTCTATTTGTAGCCGTTCGGCTGCCTCGACAAATGCGCCGGTACGGTAGCTCCCGTCGAGCGCTACCAGTAATACCCGGGTCATGCCGGTGAAAAATTAATGAGAGTCAACGAGGCTATTTGAGCGCGATAGCCATAGATTAAACGCAGAGTGTTAACCCAGTAACCGATGGAGTTAGCTGCAACCCGCTGCAACCTGCAACGCCTGGCTAGATGGCCCCACCACAACCACCACAGGCGCCGCTGCCACCAACGGCTTGGAACACGTTATTGAAGACGAAAGTTGAACTGACGCCATCATCAACGAAATCGATTTCCGCACCCTCCATAAAGGAATAGGCAACAGGATCAACCACCAGGCGAAAGCCTTGCTGGTTCTCAAGTAGCCTATCGTGCCCCTCTACTTGTTCGGCAAAAGTCATACCGTAATTCATACCGCTGCACCCCCCTCCAGAGACGAATACCCGCACCGCTGCTACTTGTTCTTCTGCATCAACGAGCAGGTTAGCGATCTTCTCCATCGCGGGCGCCGTTACTTTAAGACTCCCAGGCTCAATCATATTAGGTTCGTGAGAATCGCTCATGAATTTCTGCTCCTGTCGTTCGCACAACAACGTAAGTCTTGCTGCGCTGTCAATGTAGATGGATAATGGGCGCCTTCATTGTGTGATTAATAACCAAAACCACAATCAATTACCACAACTACAATGAAGGATTCTTTTTCTCGGACCGTTTAAGTGTAGCATGGCAACAATCTACTGTAAGGTACTCAAGGAAGAGGCTGAACCTCTGGCCGAGGCACCCTACCCGGGTGAATTGGGCCAACGAATTCTGGCAAATATCTCCCAGGCTGGCTGGAAGAAATGGCTGGAACGCCTGGTACTCATTATTAACGAGAACCAACTTTCCACTGCTGATCCCGCCAGTGTCGAACTGATCGAGCAACATATGCTGAGTTTTCTGTTCGGTGAAGGCAATCTAGGCGAGATTCCACAGGGGTTCGCACCGCGTAAGAAATAGCACGGGTTCAAGTCGCTGCCACGCGCATTAAACTTTTCATCTCAGCAACCGCGGCCTCGAGCCCAGTGAATACCGAGCGTGCGATAATCGCATGCCCAATGTTGAGTTCCGCCAGACCGGCCAAGCCGGCCACCGTCCCAACGTTGTCGTAGTTCAGGCCATGACCGCCGTTTACCCTTAAGCCGGCCGCCAAACCCCACTGAACCGCTGAACGGACCCGCTCCAGTTCCATCTCCTGCGCCTCCCCGACCGCCGAATCGGCGTAAACCCCCGTATGAATCTCCACGGCATCTGCACCAACAGCAGCGCTGGCAGCGATCTGCTCGGCCTCCGGGTTGATGAACATAGACACCCGGATACCGCTATCTTGGAGTCGCTGAACAATGGTCTGCAATTTAGCTTGCTGCATGGCTACATCCAAGCCCCCTTCGGTCGTCAACTCGGCGCGCTTTTCAGGGACTAAACAGACATCGTTCGGCTGCACCTTGCAAGCGATGCCAGACATCTCGTCGGTAGCCGCCATTTCAAGGTTCATGCGGGTGCCGATAAGACCACGCAGGCGATACACGTCATCATCGACTATGTGCCGCCGGTCTTCTCTAAGGTGCAGTGTAATAAGATCAGCACCGCCCGCCTCGGCAGCCAGTACGGCATCGGCTGGATCCGGATAGGCGGTGCCCCGCGCCTGGCGCAGGGTTGCAACATGATCAATATTTACCCCAAGTTCCATGTCGATTCACTCCCTTGTTGTCGCCTCTTCTTTGGCACCCGAAATCACGTTCCCAGAAACACCGTTATTGTCCGAATCGAGTGACAGGGAAACCCTTCCGTAGACTGCCCGGCTACTCAAGGCGCGGCCATCCAGCGAGCGGTCAAGCAATACTCGACTCAATTGCTTAAGTTCGCTGAGGCAGGTTCCGCTAAGTTCACTCTCTGCGTCCAGTGCGAGCAGGGCAGCACCGTGTATTAGCACGCCGTCACGGCTGGTCTTGATATCGGCCAGTGGCCCGATATCTGGCACATAGCGGTAGAGTTGATCCGCTACCAAACTATCACCACTAGCGCATTCATTCCTCAGTTGCATCCCATATCCGACCTGCTCTAGCAGGTGCTTCTCGAAAATACGCAGCACTTTCTCGCAATCGCCGACCTGAATAAGAGAAACCAGTGCCTGGCGGTAGAAATCAAACAGGGCCTCATGCGCGTCATACCGGTGTAGAAGTTTCAAAAGTAATTCGTTAAGGTAGTAACCGCAGAAGAGTTGTGCGCGTCGCAACGGCGCCAATGCAGCATCCTGCTCAGCACCGGTTAGCGTTTTAACCTCGCCTCTACCAGACCAACCAACTGATAACGGCTGGAAAGGCGCCAGCAAGCCCCGTAACGGTGATTTCTGTCGTCTGCCTCCTTTGGCTATCACAGCTAACCGGCCATGGTGGCGAGAAAACAGCTCAAGCAGTAAACTGGACTCGGAGTAGGGTCGGCGTTGTAGTACCCAGGCCGGTTCCGCCCTGATTCGCTGGTTACCTGCTAGCACATCTCAATCCTTCAGGGCGTAGCCCAGACGGCTCACCATTGCCAGGTCATCGGTCCAGCCCTTTCGAACCTTGACTCTTTGCTCGAGAAAAACCTGTTGCCCAAGCAACCGCTCCAGTTCCCGCCGGGCGCTGACTCCAATGATTTTCAACTTGCTTCCTTTTTCGCCGATGATCGCCCTTTTTTGTCCGGCTGTTTCGCACAAGATCTCGGCGCTGATCGTTACCGGGCCATCAGTACCCATTGTGAAGTCGCTGACAGTCACGCCGGTGGTGTAGGGAATCTCGGCACCCAGCCGCCGGAACAACTGCTCACGAATCAGCTCGGCTGCCATAAAACGTCGCGACAAAGTTGTCACCTCGCCAATTGCGTGCTCGGGCCGCCCAACCGGCACGCTCTGGCCCAGTAGGCCAAGCAAATGAGCCGTGTTATAGCCGGTCTTTGCCGATACCGGCACAACCTGGTCCCACTGGTGGCGGCCTCGCACGGCGTCGATATTCGGCAATAGCTGATCAACCGCCTGCAGCCGGTCGGCTTTATTCATTACCAACCAGACCGGTGTTCTCGCAGTCTTGACTAGTTCAAGAACTCGCGCATCCCCGGCGCGCCAACCGCGGGCGTCCGTCACCAGGCAGATGATATTGACACCTGCGACTGCGCCTCGAGCAGTCTGGTTGATGACCCGATTGAGCATGCGCTTGCCGCTGTGGTGCAACCCCGGGGTATCCAAAAATACCAGTTGGGTGTCGCCCACGGTGCGGATTCCCTCTACCCGGTACCAGGTAGTTTGTGGCCTGCGGGAAGTGATCGACACCTTACTCTCTACCAGCCGATTGAGCAAAGTGGACTTGCCGACGTTCGGTCGTCCAACCAAGGCAACAATGCCGAACCGCCCGCTAGCACTCATTGGCTGTCGATTTACCACGAAGGTCAGCGTAGGCGTTGTGAGCCGCTGCCTGCTCGGCCGCTTTTCTGCTCTCGCCACGCCCGCTATAGGCGTGGTCTGCACCTGTTACGACACATTCGACCTGGAATTCCGGCCGATGTGGTTCGCCAATTTGTCGCATAACCCGGTAACAGGGCAGCGGCAAGCCGTTTTTCTGCAAGTGCTCCTGTAGCGCTGTCTTGGCATCCTTGACTGCAAGCCCAGACCCCAGGTCGGCAAACTCTTCCATCAACAACACGGCGACGACAGCGGCAGCCTGCTCAAATCCCGCTTCCAGGAACACCGCCCCGATCAGCGCCTCGAGTGCATCAGCCAGTATCGACGCACGGTCGGCACCGCCGCTTCGCGCGGCGCTTTCCCCCAAGTGCAGACTATCGCCCAAATTAAAACGCCTGGCAATACGAGCCAGCGTACCCTTGTTGACCAGCCGTGCCCGAATACGGGTTAGCTGACCTTCTTCCTCGAGCGGGAAATGCAGAAAGACGGACTGTGCGACGGCAAGCCCCAACACGCTATCGCCGAGAAACTCCAGTCGTTCGTTGTGCTTGGAATGCAGACTTCGATGGGTCAGAGCCCGAGTCAATAGTTTCGGGTCATTGAACCGGTAGCCGATTCTTTTCTGCAGGTGGTTCTCAGCCAGGGCCATTAGTGCACGAGCGACGCGTCAGTCTATGATGGTACCAATCCGTTTCCAGTTGACCCCACCACCGCTTGGGGAATCCCAACTAAACCAGACAAAAAATGCCCGACCTACGATATTTTCTTCTGGGACAAAACCCCAGTAACGACTGTCGTTACTGTGATCACGGTTGTCACCCATGACAAAATACTGTCCTTCGGGAACGCTTACCCGTATGCTGCGGGATTGCCTCCTGGAATCCAGCAACACACCGTGAGACGAGCCCTCCAGTTGTTCCAGGTACTCGACCATCGCCGAGCCTGCCGCATCTGCCGATTCTCCTTCCAGGCGCCCTGTATTTTGCAACGTTGCTACTTGGTCGTTAATCATCAGTTGTTTATCTCGGTAGGTGAGAACGTCACCAGGGAGACCTACTACGCGCTTGATGAAATTTGTTTTTGGATCTCTTGGAAACCGAAACACCATGACGTCGCCACGTTCGGGCCTGCCAGTTGCAACGATGAGACGATTGATTATCGGCAGGCGCAGCCCATAAGTAAATTTTGAAACCAGAATGAAATCGCCTATATAAAGACTCGGCAACATAGAGCCTGAGGGGATCCGAAATGGCTCGACTACAAACGAGCGTAGTAGGAATACCACTAAAATAATCGGGAAGAATGCCCGCGAATACTCAACCAATAGTGGTATCCGGGCAGCCGTGCTAGGCGCCGATTGGCCGTCCTCCTTAACCGGCTCTCGCCGTTGTTGGCCAAAGTACTTGTCCCAATAAATGATCGCTCCGGTAACGACCAGAGCGATGAACAACGCCAACGCAAAATCCATTCAGTCACCTACCTTGAGTACGGAAAGAAATGCCTCTTGCGGAATTGATACCGAACCGATCTGCTTCATGCGTTTTTTACCTTGTTTTTGCTTTTCCAAAAGTTTCCTTTTCCGCGTAATATCTCCGCCATAGCATTTAGCTGTCACATTTTTTCGTAACGCCTTGACGGTCTGCCGGGTAATGATTCGCGATCCGACCACTGCCTGAATCGCCACATCGAACATCTGCCGGGGAATGAGTTTGCGCATCCGCGAGACGAGCTCTCGGGCGCGGTAACTGGCCTGATCCTTATGCACCAGTACGGCCAGCGGGTCGACACGATCGCCATTGATCAATATATCCACTTTTACCATACTCGTCGGCCGATTATCGATGAGTTCGTAATCTAAAGAGGCGTAACCGCGGCTGACTGATTTGAGTTGGTCATGGAAATCAAGCACTACTTCGCTCAACGGAATGTCGAATTCGAGCATCACCTGCCGACCATGGTAACTTATATCCTGCTGCAGACCGCGCCTTTCTATGCACAAACTGATAACGCTACCCACAGCTTCTTGCGGGCCCAGAATGCATGCGCGAATGTACGGCTCTCGTATTTCTTTAATCTGTCCCGGGTCAGGCATCGCCGAGGGGTTAGCCACCGCCAGGACGGTGCCGTCAGCCAGTTCCACTTGGTAGACAACGGTCGGCGCGGTCGTGATTAGACCCAGTTCATATTCGCGCTCCAGCCGCTCCTGGATGATCTCCATGTGAAGCATACCGAGGAACCCGCAGCGAAAGCCGAATCCCAGCGCCGGCGACACCTCGGGCTCGAACACCAGCGATGCATCATTCAGACTCAGTTTTTGCAGCGCATCGCGGAACGACTCATAGTCGACGTTATTGATCGGATAAAGACCAGCGAAAACGACGGGCTTTTCCTGTTTAAAACCGCGGCACGGCGCTTCGGCCGGGCTGACAGGATCGGTAATAGTGTCCCCAACCGGGGCAGCCTTGATGTCCTTTATCCCAGCTACGACATAACCCACATCACCCGCTACCAGTTGGGCTACCGGGGTTCTCTTCGGTGTGAACACCCCCACCTCTTCCAATTGGTAGTCCCGCCCAGTCGACATCATCCGCACCTTCATGCGCTTTTTCAGTATCCCATCAACTACCCGGACCAACGATACCGTACCGAGGTAGTTGTCGAACCAAGAATCAATAATCAGACTTTTGAGCGGCTCCGTAGGAGAACCTGACGGCGCCGGCAACTTGGTCACGATTACTTCCAGTACTGACCTGATCCCGAGGCCCGTCTTCGCGCTGATCTCCAGAACGTTTGTGCAATCCAACCCAATCAGGTCCTCTATGTCGGCTGCCACCCTCTGCGGCTCGGCGGCTGGCAGATCGATTTTATTTAGAACCGGAATAACCTCGAGCCCAAGGTCCACAGCCGTATAACAGTTTGCCATCGTTTGTGCTTCAACACCCTGTGAGGCGTCAACGACCAGCAAGGCACCATCACAGGCGCTCAACGAGCGGGATACTTCGTATGCAAAGTCGACGTGCCCCGGAGTGTCGATGAAATTGAGTTTGTAGTTGTTACCGTCGTCCGCCAGGTAATCTAGCGACACGCTCTGCGCTTTTATGGTGATACCCCGCTCGCGCTCCAAGTCCATGGAGTCGAGTACCTGGTCGGTCATTTCCCGATCGCTCAAGCCTCCACAATAATGAATTAACCGGTCCGCAAGCGTAGACTTGCCGTGGTCAATGTGGGCGATGATTGCGAAGTTCCTGACCTGGCTATGTTCGCCTGCGTCCATGCTTGAGAGTTATCGACACAAAATTAGGGGCCCGGCGCAACACAGTGAAACCGCGATGGCCATGAGGGTGTCCGACCGGGAGAGGGTCGGATTTTATCCTCTGGCTACGTCATTTGCACGGCCCCTGTCGACACGCCCTTGGCACCTGATCTAACAATAAGGGGTAAGAAACATATAATCGGGTTACGGTTAAAACCTTATCCTAGTTTTCGTAGATTGCTCCATCATCATACCCAGGTAGCTATCGTCGGCAGCGGACTGGCTGGATTGAGCCTATCCTTACGGCTGGCACAGGCCGGCGTCCGTTGTGCCCTGCTGACCAAGGCAAAACTGGCTTCCGGGTCGACGGCCTGGGCTCAGGGTGGCATCGCTGCCGTGCTCGACCCCCACGACAGCACCCGATCTCACGTCGACGATACCCTGACAGCGGGCGCCGGCCTGTGTCACCAGGATGTGGTGCAAATGGTTGTGCAGAATTCGACCCGTGCCATAAACTGGCTGACCCGCGAAGGCGTGGCCTTCGACCCCGATGGCACCACAGGCGCCGGCTACCACCTGGCCCGGGAAGGCGGTCATACCCATCGCCGGGTTGCTCACGTTGCTGATTCTACTGGCCAGGCCCTGGTTCAAACCCTCAATGACAAGGTACTGGATGCCGAGCACTTGTCGATACTGGAGGGTTTCATTGCCATCGATCTCATTACCCGGCCGGTTCCTGGGAGGGACCCGGCTGACCAGCGTTGCCTTGGGCTTTATGCGTTGAACGCCGCAACTGGTACCGTAGAGACTATCGCTGCTGATGCCGTAGTACTGGCCTGTGGTGGCGCCTCCAAGGCGTACCTTTACACGAGTAATCCCGACACCTCAACAGGTGATGGTGTAGCCATGGCCTGGCGCGCCGGCTGCCGGGTAGCCAACATGGAGTTCGTGCAGTTTCATCCCACCTGCCTATACCATCCGCACGCCGGAAGTTTTCTCGTTTCTGAGTCAGTCCGGGGCGAAGGTGGAGTTCTGCGACTGCCCAATGGCTCGCGCTTTATGCAAAATCACGACCCGCGGGCCGAGCTTGCACCACGTGATATCGTCGCCCGGGCCATCGACTACGAAATGAAACGGGCTGGCCTGGACTGTGTCTATCTCGATATTTCACACCAACCAAAAGATTTCATTACCAGCCATTTTCCAACCATTTACCGTCGTTGCCTGGAACTCGGTATAGATATGGCCAAAGAGCCGGTGCCTTGTGTGCCAGCCGCCCACTACACTTGCGGCGGAGTAATCACAGATACTCACGGACGTACCGACATAACAGCACTATACGCATTAGGCGAAACCACATTTACCGGCCTGCACGGCGCCAACCGGCTGGCGAGTAATTCGTTGCTCGAGTGCGTGGTCTTTGCTGAGCGGGCCGCAGACAGCATCACCAGGTTGCTCGACACACAGGAACGAAGCAGCGATACCCTGCCGGATTGGGACGAGAGCCAGGTTACCGACCCCGACGAACTGGTGGTGATATCGCACAACTGGGATGAGTTGCGCCGCTTCATGTGGGATTATGTGGGTATTGTTCGCACCTCCCGCAGACTGCAACGTGCAGCAAACCGCCTACATCTGCTGGGCGAAGAGATTCGAGATTTTTACAGCAATTTCAGGGTTAACGCCGACCTCTTGGAATTGCGCAACCTGGTACTGGTTGCGGAACTCATCGTTCGCTGTGCGGCACAGCGCAAGGAAAGCCGCGGCTTGCACTATACCCTCGATTATCCAGCCAGTGACCAGGCCTCGGCCCAGGATACCGTGCTCGATCCCCTGGCAGACTAGCGCCCAACGCCGGCCACGCCCTGTCGGCGCCTGCAGGTGTATTTTAATATCTGGTCTATCAGCTGCCGAATAGCAGCGTCCGCCGGCAATTGCCGTTGCAAAAACCAGTCCAGCAGTACTGGATCCTGCTCCTCGAGTAACCGCTCCAGAGCGCCAAGGGCCACATCGTCAAGATTCTGCCACTGCTCCTCAACAAAGGTGAGGAGTAAACTGTCGAGTTCGCGGGCCCCACGCCGAGCACGCCATTTTAGGCGGGCAAGGCGAGCGGCAGTGATCACTTACGACTCCGCCGTGCGAGCCGTTTTTTGATCTCACCAATCGCCCGTCCGGGGTTGAGCCCCTTGGGGCAGGCATTAGTGCAGTTCATGATAGTGTGACAACGATACAGCTTGAAGGCGTCATCGAGTTGATCCAGGCGCTCGCCGGTGGCTTGATCCCGGCTATCCGCAATCCAGCGATAAGCCTGCAACAGGCTGGCCGGTCCGAGGTAGCGTTCTGTATTCCACCAGTAACTCGGGCAACTGGTTGAGCAGCAGGCACAGAGGATACATTCGTAAAGCCCATCGAGGCGCGCACGCTGTTCTTCCGACTGTGTACGCTCCCCCTCAACTGGAGCGGTCGCCGCTTTCAGCCACGGCTCAACCTTAGCATGCTGCTCAAAGAAGTGGCTCATATCTGGCACCAGGTCTTTGACAACGAGCATATGTGGCAGCGGGTAGATACGCACCCTGCTTGGGAGATCACTGATATTCTGGGTACAGGCCAAATCGTTTACACCGTTGATGTTCATGGCACAGGACCCACAGATTCCTTCCCGGCAGGAGCGACGGAACGTCAGAGTCGAATCGATCTCATTTTTAATTTTTAACAGAGCATCCAAGACCATCGGGCCACACTGGTCCAGATCAACCAGGTAACTGTCTAGTCGTGGGTTGTCCCCGTCATCCGGATTCCAGCGATAAATCTCAAAAGTTCTAATATTGCGCCCAACAGTCGCGGTGTTATGGGTTATACCTTTTTTGACCTTGGAGTTAACGGGCAATGTAAACTGGACCATGGTTTTCTTCCTTCAGTACACCCTGGCCTTGGGCGGCACAGAGTCAACCTCTGTGGTGCCTGTTTCCAGCGTCACTGCGCGATATGCTAGGCGCACACCATCACCATCGAGATACGCAAGCGTGTGTTTAAGCCAGTTTTCGTCGTCTCGCTCGGGAAAATCCTCTCGGGCGTGAGCGCCCCGACTCTCCTCCCGCTGCCGTGCAGCCTCTACGGTAACCCGAGCCTGACCCAGCAGGTTATCGAGTTCCAAGGTTTCAAGCAGATCGGTGTTCCAGACCAGAGTCCGATCGCGGGTGCATACATCGGTAAAACGCTGCTGGACGGCGCTGATTCCTGCTACACCCTGGTCGAGTACCTCGCGAGTGCGGAATACAGCACAGTTGTCCTGCATGGTTCTTTGCATCTCAAGGCGGATGCTTGCAGTACTGCTACCGCCATCGGCATGGCGCAAACGATCAAGCCGGCTCAGTGCTGGCTCAATGTCGGCACGGTTAATCTCCGAACTTACCGCGCCTTCCGCCAGTAACTCACAGGCACGCTGGGCTGCAGCGCGACCGAAGACGATAAGGTCGAGCAGAGAGTTTGAGCCCAGCCGATTGGCGCCATGCACCGACACGCAGGCTGCCTCCCCTATTGCCATTAGCCCCGGCACGATTCGATCACAGCCATCGCCATGTTGTTCCAGACATTCACCGTGATAGTTAGTCGGAATTCCGCCCATGTTGTAATGCACGGTCGGTAGTACTGGTATCGGTTGACGAGTCACATCAACACCGGCAAATACCTTGGCGGTTTCAGAGATGCCCGGCAAGCGCTCCGCCAGAACTTCAGCTCCGAGGTGTTCCAGGTGCAGGTTAATATGATCGCGCTCTGACCCGAGCCCCCGACCGGCCCGGATTTCCATGGTCATCGACCGGCTGACCACGTCGCGGGACGCTAGGTCTTTCGCGTTAGGTGCATAACGCTCCATAAATCGCTCACCGTCTCGGTTGGTGAGAAAACCGCCCTCACCACGGGCGCCCTCGGTAATCAGACAGCCCGAGCCATAGATTCCGGTCGGATGGAACTGGACGAATTCCATGTCCTGCAACGGTAGGCCGGCCCGCAATACCATAGCGTTGCCATCGCCAGTGCAGGTATGGGCAGAAGTGGCGGAAAAATAGGCACGCCCGTAACCCCCCGTCGCCAGGATGACGACCTTAGCCGAGAATACGTGAATCTCTCCGGTATCCAGGCACCAGGCAACTACACCCTGACATTCGCCACCGCTCATCACCAGATCCAGCGCGAAGTACTCGATGAAAAAATCAGCCTGGTGCCGCAACGATTGCTGGTACAGCGTATGCAGAATGGCGTGGCCAGTTCGGTCGGCGGCGGCGCAAGTACGCTGGGCTTGCCCCTGACCATAGTGTGTAGTCATACCTCCAAACGCCCGCTGGTAAATCCTGCCCTCCTCGGTTCGTGAGAACGGTACACCGTAATGCTCGAGTTCAATGACCGCCGCCGGTGCTTCGCGACACATGTAGGCAATAGAGTCCTGGTCTCCGAGCCAGTCAGAACCCTTGACGGTGTCATACATATGCCAGCGCCAATCATCCTCACCCATGTTGCCCAGCGCCGCGCTCATTCCCCCTTGAGCCGCGACCGTGTGGGAGCGGGTCGGGAAAACCTTACTGATGCATGCGGTCCGTAAGCCGGCCTCAGCCAAACCCAGACAAGCCCGTAACCCTGCCCCTCCGGCACCAACCACAACTACGTCGTACGCGTGATCAACTATCGTATATCCGGAAACGTTCATTGGTATCTATCCACCAGCGAAAAACACAGCCAAGACCGACACAATCGCAGCGGTAGCGGCAAGTACCCGAGCGCCCTTAATCAGTCGGGTACTTGCCGGCTCGCCAACATAGTCTTCAATTACAACCTGTACTCCGAGTGCGCCGTGTAGGTACAGCAGCGGAAATCCCGCTACCAACAGTAATTTCGACAGTGGCTTGCCTGCCCAGGCGCTGGCGGTGGAATAGTCCGCGCCAAGAATCCCGGCAAGTTCGAATACCAACAACAGCGCGACGGGCAGCAGCAATACACCGCTTAAGCGTTGCCAGCGCCAATGGACTACCCCTGAATGCTTAGCTTCTGTTGATTCCGTCGTCATTAGTGGCGCCTTTAAGCGACTATACAAAAGCCCCTTTACTATGCCCAAAAAGCCGTTGCCAGCGTCAATCCCAAAGCCGTCACTACTACAACGAAGCCCGAACGATAGACCACACCAATTGCATAACCATAGCCAAGGTCCCAAGCCAGATGCCGGATACCGTTGCAAAGGTGGTAATAGAGGCTGAACAGCCATGCCAGCAACAGCAATCGCCCAATCAGGTGCTCAACGAAGAGACTGATACAGGAAAAACTACCCTCACCAAGGGCCAACAGAATCACCCACAACGACAAAAGTAGCGTTCCTGGCACTAGCAACAATCCCGTTGCGCGGTGAAAAATTGAAAGTACCGACGTCAATTGCGGCCGATAAATCTGCAGGTGCGGCGACAGGGGTCGGGGTCGAGTCGCAGGCACTGCTAAAAATCTACGCACCGGCCCTTGCGCTCCCAATCACCATAACGGGTAGGATTCGGTCCCTTTGGCCCGTTTATCTCTTTTTGATGGTGACTGGGCGCCCGCGGCCGCCGGGCTGCAGCAGGGGACGACACCTTTTTGGACTCTTGCCCAGGATTTTGTTTTTTTAGTGCTTTTTTCATCCTGCTCTGGTGTTATTTGTGCAATGCACAATACCGATTGTCGCCCGGTTATCGTTAGAATTGCAAGTTGTTACTGGACATTTCTCACAGCGAACGCTCGTACCCTGCAACGCCAAACTGAACCATCACCCGATGAACGATTCTCTATCGCCAACTGCCCTTGAATCCATCTGGTCAAAGACAGCGGCAACTCTGGGAATTGACTTCGTTGCCAAGAGCACGGCGATTGTCGCTCCCTGTACACATTTGCGGGTAATCCTCTGCAGCGGAAAAGATGCACCGGACTTCCTGCAGAGACAGTTTACCGCAGACCTCGCTCAACTCGAGCCGGGCGAAGGTGCGATCACCGGTTATTGCACGCCCAAGGGGCGCCTGCTCGGTATTTTTCTGGTGTTTCGCCGGGTGACAGATTTCCTGCTGCTAACCGACGCGACCATTGCCGATGCCATCAACGCGCGCCTGCAACTGTACCTCCTACGGGCCGAGGTGTCGCTGACTCCCTTACCCGACTGGGGAGTATTGCTGCTCGGTAAGGAAGCTGCCACACATGAAGCTACGGCTGAACACGCTTCAGCTACCGGTCTTATAGCGGCATGGCCCGGTGTGCCACGTTACCAACTGCGAATAGCCCCGCTTATCGAATTGGTCAGCCTGTGGCAAATGCTGGAACGCTCTTCGCTCACTAAATGCGGCCCATGCCAGTTTGACCTCCTCGCCATCCGTCACGGGCTCCCCATCATTGTTGATGCGACCAGCGAACTATTTATCCCCCAGGCGGTCAACCTGGACCTTATTGGTGGTGTCAGTTTCAACAAAGGCTGCTATCCAGGCCAGGAAATCGTCGCCCGAGTACGTTACCTCGGTCGACTGAAAACACGTATGATCCGGGCCACCGTCACAACCGCGGACATGGTGTCGGTCGCGGCACCAGTCTCCTTCCTAGCTAACGATGAACAAAAACCCGGTGTAGTTGTCAGTGCCGTATGCTGCAATGATGGCACGGCCTGGGAACTTCTCGCCGTCGTTCCCGTGGCCACGCTCGGCACAGATACCGCACGCTTGTTCAACCCATCAGGCCCGGTGCTGCGAGAACAATCCTTGCCTTATTCCCTGGCTACAGCCAGCGCGGCTGCTCCGCTTAGTTCAGCTGGGCCTGTCTAGTTCCGTACGTCCGGGCTCACGATCTGGTAGTAGGTCTCGCCCGGCTTGATCAGACCGAGCTCTGACCGGGCCCGTGCTTCAATGGCGCTTAACCGATTCTTAATATCGTTAACGTCAATGTGAAGCCGGTCATTACGCAACCGCAGCGCCTGGTTCCGCATATTGAGTTCAGCCAGAGTTTGCTGCAGGTAAACCAAATCAATCACGTTGTTCCTGCCGCCCCAAAAAGCGTATTGCAGAATCAACACCAGCAATACCAGTAGACCCAGGATAATTTTCCGCTGCATCGTGTTTCCGCCCTAAGGCGATATCTGAAGTATCAGGCTGTCAAGTGAGGGAAGCCGTCCATGCCCAGGTAGCGACCAGTACCCGCCAGTTCCTCCTCTATCTGCAATAACCGGTTGTACTTGGCTACCCGCTCCGAGCGGCACAACGAGCCGGTCTTGATTTGTCCAGCCCCAACCCCCACCGCCAAATCGGCGATCGTCGTATCTTCGGTTTCGCCAGAGCGGTGCGACACTGTGACACCGTAACCCGATGCCTGCGCCAACTGCACCGCCTGCAACGTTTCAGTCAGCGTGCCGATTTGATTCAGTTTGATGAGAATCGAATTTGCCGCCTGACACTCAATGCCCTGTTGCAGGATACCGGCGTTGGTGACGAATAGGTCATCGCCCGTCAACTGGATCTTGCTACCCAGGTGCTGGGTCAACGTCTGCCAGCCGTGCCAATCATCCTCAGCCATGGCATCCTCTACGGTAAGTATGGGGTAGCGAGCAGCCCAGTCGCAGATCATCCGCACGAATTCCTCACTACTATAAGAAATCCCCTCTGAATCCAGCCGGTAGCACCCTTCGGAATAGAATTCCGAGCTCGCAACATCGATCCCCAAAAAGAGCTCGCGCCCTGCGCTATAACCAGCACCGTCAATAGCCAGCAATACCATCTCGATCGCTGCTTCATTCGATGCCAAATCAGGAGCAAACCCGCCTTCGTCACCAACGCCAGTGCCCAGGCCTTTCTCGCGCAGCACGTCCCGTAGTTGATGAAACACCTCAGCACCGGCTTGGAGAGCCGCAGAGAAACTGTCGCAACCAGCCGGCACAATCATGAACTCCTGGAAGTCAACTCGATTGTCGGCGTGGGCGCCACCATTTAAGATATTCATCTGCGGCACCGGCAGACTGGTCGGAGTAGAATTACCATGCAGGTTGCCAATGTGGCAGTAAAGCGGAACCCTGGCCTGTTGTGCCGCTGCCCGAGCGACAGCTAACGACACGGCAAGGATCGCGTTGGCGCCAAGGCGGCTCTTGTTGGAAGTACCATCAAGCGCAATCATTGCCGCGTCAACAGATTGCTGTTCGGTCGCATCCATACCGATCACCTGTTCGGCGATCCGGTTATTAACATTATTTACTGCACCAGCGACGCCTTTACCCCGGTAGCGCCCCTGGTCACCATCTCGTAACTCCAAAGCCTCCAGCGTGCCGGTGGAAGCCCCTGAGGGCACGGCTGCACAGGCGCTCGCGCCGCCACTCAACCGGACTTGTGTCGCCACAGTTGGGAACCCTCGCGAATCGAGCACTTCGCGGGCCGCGACCGCCTCAATCCTTGATTTCATTGATCTACTCTTCGATCAATGAAATCAACACTCGCAGTGCTATAAATAGAAAAGAACATTCCAGAAATCCACTCGCTGACCCGGTCACGTAGCAAAAGATCGGCTACCCTTAACCACCGCATCCAGCGTCATCAAGTCTCCCAGTAACACCTCCAGCTGGTTCAGCGGCCAGGCATTAGGGCCGTCACTGGCTGCCTTGTCCGGTTCCGGGTGGACTTCCAGGAAAAGTCCGGATATGCCAGCAGCAACAGCTGCCCGCGCCAGCACTGGCACAAATTCACGTTGTCCACCCGAACGGTCGCCCCCCGCACCTGGCAATTGCACCGAGTGGGTCGCATCGAACACGACCGGGCACCCACTGCGCTCTAAAATATTCAGCGAGCGCATATCTACAACAAGGTTATTGTAACCAAAGGTGGTGCCTCGTTCACATACAGTAATATCCTCACTTCCAGCCGCTTGCGCCTTAGCGGCTACCGCAACCATTTCCTCTGGGGATAGAAATTGCCCTTTCTTGATATTGACCGGCTTGCCGGTCGCGGCTGCCGCGCCAATGAGGTCGGTTTGTCGGCAAAGAAACGCAGGTATCTGCAAAACATCCACCACCTCGCTGACGGGTCGAGCCTGTTCGGGGCTATGAATATCTGCTAAAACCGGCAGACCACATTGCTCGCGCACCTCGGCCAGGATAGCAAGACCCTGTTCCATACCCGGGCCACGAAAAGTGCTGCCAGATGTCCGGTTGGCCTTATCGAACGATGACTTGTAGACAAGCAACAGACCCAGACGATCAGCGATCTCCCGCAGCACCTCAGCTGCCTCGATAGCGCTCGACCGGCTTTCGATAACACAGGGGCCCGCGATCAGGAACAACGGTTGGTGGCGGCCGATCTCCCGACCTCGGATCTTCACCCTGCAACCACTTCCCGGGGAGTCGTGGTCCGCTTGGCCCGGTGTCGGCGGGCCGCTGCGACGTAATGGGCAAATAAGGGGTGCCCGTCACGCGGCGTAGAGGTGAATTCGGGATGGAACTGGCAAGCGACAAACCAGGGATGGCTGGATATTTCGACCATTTCGACCAAGCCGTCGGCCGACCTGCCCGCGATCATAAGGCCGCTCTTTTCGAGTGCATCCAGGTACCCATTGTTGACCTCGTAACGGTGCCGGTGACGTTCTCGAATCTCATCTTGGCCATAGATGTCGCGACACAAGGTGCCTGTCGCTAGGCGTGATTCCTGTCCGCCGAGTCTCATGGTTCCGCCAAGGTCGTCGCTGGCTGCCCGCTCTTCGACCATGCCGTGCTGGTTAGTCCATTCGGTAACCAGGGCTATAACTGGGCTCCCACAGTCTTCCTTGAACTCGGTACTGTGGGCATCATCAAGACCAACTACATTCCGAGCGTACTCGACCACAGCGATCTGCAGCCCAAGGCAGATACCCAGGTAAGGTACACGTTTCTCACGAGCATAGCGAACGGCCTGGATCATTCCCTCCGTTCCACGCACACCGAACCCGCCCGGGACGAGAATAGCGTCAACCCCAGCAAGACAGTCCAGTGGCCCATTTTCAAGTTCTTCAGAGTCGATATAAGTAACGTTGATCCGACAATGATTGGTAATGCCCGCGTGCACCAAGGCTTCCGTCAGCGACTTGTAGGATTCAGTTAGGCTGACGTATTTGCCAACCATCGCAACACAGACCTCCTCCTCGGGGTTGGACATAACGGCTACTACCTCGTCCCACTCGGTGAGATCTGCCGCGGTGACATCAAGGTGCAGGTGGCTCGCAACGATCTCATCCAGGTTCTGGTCGTGGTAGCGGCGCGGGATCGAGTAAATATTGTCGACATCCTCCGCGGAGATGACAGCTGTTTCTTCCACGTTGGTGAACAGCGCGATTTTTCGCCTGGCATCCTCGGGCAATGGAGTCCGAGAACGGCACACGACCACGTCCGGCTGGATACCGATACTACGGAGTTCCTTGACTGAGTGTTGGGTCGGCTTGGTCTTGATCTCGCCGGCTACGTGAATCTCGGGCACCAGGGTAAGGTGCAAAAATATGGTATTTGACCGCCCTTCCTCGATACGCATTTGCCGAATCGCCTCAAGAAAAGGCAACGATTCGATATCGCCGACCGTACCCCCAATCTCTACCATACAAATGTCGAAGTTGTCAGCCGCTGCCTTAATGGATTCTTTTATTTCATTGGTAATATGTGGAATGACCTGCACCGTGCCACCAAGGTATTCGCCACGGCGCTCTTTGCGTATCACCCGCTCGTAGATCTGTCCGGTGGTGAAGTTGTTAGCCTGAGTCATCCGCGTCCGGACAAACCTCTCGTAATGACCTAGGTCCAGATCAGTTTCCGCGCCGTCGTCGGTAACAAACACCTCGCCATGCTGAAACGGACTCATGGTGCCAGGATCGACGTTAATGTATGGATCTAACTTAATTAGAGTGACGCGCAGGCCTCGGGACTCAAGTAGTGCAGCAAGAGAGGCTGCGGATATTCCTTTACCGAGGGATGAGACTACACCACCGGTAATAAATGCATACTTGGGGAGTTTTCCGTCGGGCATCTCAGTGCAATATGGTGTTTTGCTAGCGGCCCGGGCACCGGTGCACAGCAACTGATTGGCCAGAATTTGTGGCCGCCGCCTCGCACCTAACCCGACGGAACGTTAGGGTAACAGAGACAGCCGCTCACGACAATAAGTTTGACCCATGAACCGGCGCAAACAACCGAACTAGCAGGCCAAGTCTGTTACCAATATCTCTAGCCCCGGCTCATCGCTCCCTGTCCAGAGCTCGGCCGCGATTGCCACGCCCGGCACGCACACCAGTTGCCCGTGGTGATAGACCAATGGCAAACGCCACCGTTCCCACGGGGGCACAGCGGCTTCTTGAAGCAGGTTCTTGACACTGCGCCGTGACCGGCCAGGCCCAGGGCGAATAGTTGCCTGGCCTCGAACCCATCTAAGCTCCAGCGCTTTCTCTTCCAACATGCTTAATTTCAACCCCTGCCCCATGCGCGTTCGGGCGTGGACCCGCACTCCGGTTTCTGGCACTAAAGCATCTTCGCTAGGATCCCAGGATCGACCTATTGGGCTGGCCTGAAGCGCCTGAGGTGGCAACAGGTACAAAAGATCGCGATATTGGCGGATTTCAGCGGCTCCCCAGCATAGTGCTGCGGCCGTATCTGGCCCAGTCACCGCCAACTGGCGCAACAACTCTTCCAGCGCCGCTTTACTTGGCAACAAAAGGTCAGCGCCCATGATCCAGTGCCGCAACAGATTAGCCTGCCGCGCTTTACTGAAGTCTCGTAACTGTGGAATCCCCAAACTCCCGAGGACCTTAAAGACATTGCCAACGACCGGTCGGCCACAGCGGGCCAGATCCTCGCTCCCAACCTCGGCCAGCAACGACTGCGCCTGGCGCAGGTGTCCGGCCGCTCGAGCAAGAGTGGTGGTGGCCCCAGGCCAGCGCTGCTCAAGAAGCGGCATCACGGTATGTCGAATGTAATTGCGATCCAATCCAGTATCTTGATTACTCGGGTCCTCTATGAAAGACAGCCCCCGGGCAGCAGCATAAGCAGCAATTTCGTCCCGCGATAGATCGATCAGTGGGCGCACAACCCGGGCCTTGCCCAATCTGGTCTCTACTGCCATTGCCCCGAGGCCTCGCACACCGGCGCCGCGAAGCAAGCGGTAAAGAATCGTCTCAGCCTGGTCGTCCCGGTGGTGGGCCGTTAGGAGGATATCTCCTTGCTCCAGTTGTGAGCAGAACCACCTAAGACGCCGTCGTCTTGCGACTTCTTCGCGGTTTAATGTCACAGTTCGTTGATCACCAAAATGAACTGAGACAAACGGCACCCCGAGACTTTGACAAAACGCCCGGCAGTGAGCCTCCCATCCAACCGCGCTATCCGTCCAGCCATGATTGACATGCAGTGCAATTAACTCGAAGTCATGCTGCTGGCGCTGAGCCGCAAGCCCCGACAATAAAACGGTTGAATCCAACCCGCCACTGAATGCAAGTTTGAGGCGATGCTGGCAGTACCTGCGCACTACTTGCGCAAGCGCTTGGTCAACGGAAAACCGGTCGAAGCTGGTCATCCCGGCGTCAGAGCTTCTCCTCGAATTCCCCGAAAGACTGCAAACGTCGATAACGCTGCTTCAAAATATCGTCCACCCCAGCTAACTCAATATCTGCAAGATGTTGCCGAATCGAATCGGCTAGGGCCTGTGCCGCCTTGTCAGGATTCCGGTGGGCACCGCCCAACGGTTCAACGACGACCTCGTCTACCAAACCTTTCTCCTTCAGACTGGCTGAAGTCAGTTTCATGGCTTCCGCTGCTGCTGCGGCCTTGTCCGCGCTTTTCCAAAGGATGGCGGCGCAACCTTCTGGAGAAATCACTGAATAAGTCGCGTACTCGAGCATAATTAGGCGGTCGCAAACTCCAATAGCGAGCGCCCCGCCGGAGCCACCCTCGCCTATTACGATTGAGATTACTGGCACCTTGAGTTCGGCCATAACCGCAATACTGCGGGCGATTGCTTCACTCTGGCCTCGTTCCTCAGCACCGATACCCGGATAAGCCCCCGGCGTATCGATTAGCGTAATCAGCGGCAGACGGTAGCGCTCTGCCAAACTCATCAACCTTTGCGCCTTGCGATAGCCTTCCGGGCTGGGCATGCCGAAATTACGTCGGACCTTCTCCTTGGTATCGCGACCTTTCTGATGCCCGATAATGGCAACCCCCCGTTGATCCAGGCGCCCAACACCGACAACGATAGCCTCGTCATTGCCGTACATGCGGTCTCCAGCGAGCTCCTGAAAGTCACTGAATATCCGCTCTATGTAGTCAAGACTGTAAGGTCTTAACGGATGTCGCGCTAATTGGGTAACTTGCCAAGCGTCAAGGGATTGAAAGATCTCCCGTGTCAACTTGTGGCTTTGTAACTCGAGACGCTCTATCTCGGCGGATAGGTTTAAGCCACCGTCGGCGTCGACACGACGCAATTCCTCGATCTTTGCTTCGAGATCGGCGATCGGTTGTTCAAAATCAAGAGGGTCAAACACCATAATAGGCCACTAGGCGATATAGCCTCATATTTTACCGCGTACGATCAGGCTCGGCAGTGTAGGGGTTCAGGCGGCCTGCGTGCGCCTATGTACTGCCGTCCCCTCAGGCGAATTGCCTGCGAATACAAGCTTAACCGCGTCGTGCCCAAACAATTCGTACAGGTGCTCGATCAGTTCTGATTCTGGCTCAACTTTCCACGGTGACCCGAGCGCCATGCAGACCTCATCTCCGACATCGTTGAGGTAGCGGATCGCGATTTCCGTCGGACCGGGACGATATCGCTCAAGGGCCCCCTGTAGAGCGGTCACCTGGCTTGCAATTTCCCTGCGGCCGTCGAGTTCTATACTCATACGGTGCAATAGCCGCCGTCGCGCCTCAGCAAGCGTCACCACCTGTTCGGCTTTCACCTGCAGATTACCGGTACGTTCGTCAGTACCACTGGTTCCTCTAACCAAGACCACACCTTCCGAATTAAGCGCTGCTCTGGCCGACCCATACAGCTGACTAAATACGCTGATATCGGCTCGCCCAGACGGGTCATCTAGTTGGAAAAAGGCAATAGTATCTCCACGCTGATTGACTAAGGAGCGCAAGCCGAGTACCAATCCTGCCACCGTCACCGTTCGCTCCGGCAATGGCCGAAGTGACGCAATCGATCCGCTGGTGATCCGCTCAAGTTCTTCTCGATGGTGCTCTACCGGGTGACCGGTAAGATAAAAGCCTAAACTCATCCGCTCGGTCTCAAGTTTTTTCTTTTCCGACCAGGGTTGGACTCGGCCCTTGCGATCTTTGCCAGACGAGCTCGCCTGTAGGCCAAACATGTCACCCTGCCCCGAGGCGACATTATTGACATGCTGGCCAGCTGCATTCATTGCCTCGGGTAGACACTGTAGAAGCGTGGCGCGGTTCGCCTCCAGCGAGTCCAGTGCGCCAGAGAAGATCAGCGCCTCGAGAGCCTTCTTGTTTATCCGCCGGCTGTCAACACGCCGACACAACGAGTAGAGGTCTTCGAAAAGCCCGTTCTGTTCGCGCTCCGCGAGAATATTTTCAATCGCCTTCTCGCCAATCCCTTTGATAGCACCAAGCCCGTACCCAATAGCGCCGGAGCTACTGACTCGAAACTGGTAGCCGCAGCGGTTGATATCCGGCGCCTCCACCTGCAAGCCCATTGAACGACATTCCATAACCAGCACCACGATCTTGTCGGTATGATCCATATCCGCAGACAATGCTGCCGCCATGAAATACGCCGGATAGTGACATTTGAGCCAAGCCGTCTGGTAACTCAACAAGGCGTAGGCAGCAGAATGGGACTTATTGAACCCATAACCGGCAAATTTTGCTATTAGGTCGAATATATAACTGGCGACACTCTCATCTATATCTCGTTTTACAGCCCCGTCAACGAACCCACGCCGCTGCCGATCCATCTCTTCAGGCTTCTTCTTGCCCATAGCCCGGCGCAAAAGGTCAGCCGCACCCAGGGTATAACCGGATAACAGTTGGGCGATCTCCATGACTTGTTCTTGGTAGAGGATCACACCGTGAGTGGGCTCGAGCACTTTCTCCAGCGACGGGTGGAGATACTGGATCGACTCCCGACCATGTTTACGGTTGATAAAGTCATCAACCATGCCAGACTGCAGCGGGCCAGGACGAAATAGCGCCACCAGGGCTATCAACTCTTCGAATTGATCTGGCTGGAGTCGCTTAATCAGTTCTTGCATACCGCGGGATTCGAGCTGAAACAAAGCGGTGGTATGACCCGTGCAAATTAACCGATATACCTCGGCATCATCCAGTGACAATTGACCCAATTGCACCGGCTCTTCGCCTTGCTGGCGGCGATACTCATTAATCGCCGCCAGTGCCCAATCGATGACTGTCAATGTGCGTAGGCCGAGGAAGTCAAACTTAACCAACCCGATAGTCTCAAGGTCATCTTTATCAAACTGTGTGACCGCCTGCCCCATCCCTGGCTCCCAGTACAACGGGGAGAAATCCGAAATCGCTGACGGCGCGATAACAAGTCCACCGGCGTGCTTACCAGCGTTACGAGGCATGCCCTCAAGCCGGCTGGCGTTGTCAATCAATTGTGTTACATCGGCCTCTTCACGGTAACGCCGGCGCAGTTCGTCGTCCTGCACCAACGCTTTTTCCAACGTCATGCCGACTTCGAACGGTATCAATTTAGCGAGTGTGTCACAGAATCCGTAGGGCTGGCCCATTACCCGCCCAACATCCCGCACCACGGCCCGGGCGGCCAGAGTGTTGTAGGTGATGATCTGGGCAACTTTTTCCCGCCCATACTTCTCGGCAACATACTCGATCACCCGGTCGCGGCCAATCATGCAGAAATCGATATCGAAATCCGGCAATGAAACGCGCTCTGGGTTAAGAAATCTCTCAAAAAGTAACCCGTATTTAATTGGGTCCAGTTGGGTTATTCCAAGTGCATAAGCAACCAAAGAACCGGCGCCGGAGCCTCGGCCAGGGCCAACCGGTATCCCATTTTCCTGCGCCCAGCGCACAAAATCAGCGACGATGAGGAAATAATCTGAAAAACCCATCCCCACGATGGTTTTGATTTCCCGGGCAAGCCGTTCCTGGTAGCTGTCCATTGCTGCCAGTTCGATCGCACCTGAAACGAGCAACTGTTTAAGGCCGGCTGCTGACTCTCGGTCGAGAAACGTCTCCGCAGTAACATCTGGCGCTACCTGAAACTCGGGCATGTGGGTCGAGTCAAAATCGAGAAACACGTTGCAGCGTTTGGCAATCTCTACGGAGTTTTGGATCGCCCCGGGCAGGTCGCGAAATAGGTCGCGCATTTCCCTAGGTGTACGTAAGTATTGCTGCTCGGTAAACCGCCGTGGCCGGCGGGGATCATCAAGTACCCTGCCCTCGTTGATACAGGTCCGGATCTCGTGGGCCTCAAAGTCCTCCCGGTGAAGAAACCTAGTCGAATTGGTAACAACCACCGGGGTATGGGTTTGTGCCGCGAGACGCAGTACCTCAGCAGTGTTTTCCTCCTCACCCGACCGTCCGGTCCGGGAAACCTCCAGGTAATAACCTTTTGGAAAGACCCTCTGATATTCGGCAACCAGTGCCTCGGCCTCCTGTTGCCGTCCGGTTTTTAGTAATTTGGCGACGTCGCTCTCCAAACCCCCGGAAATAGCGATGAGGTCACCACCTCCGCGTCTAAGTTCCGAACAGTCGAAAACGATTCCCTGTGACGCCCGCTCGCCAGTATAGGCATTGGTTAGGCTCTCACTCAGAAATCGGTAACCCTGATTGTTGCGACACAGGAGAATTAGTTGCCCACTTGGCCCGTTCCCCCCTTTCTGCCGCACAGCGACTTCCAGCCCTAAGATCGGTTTCACGCCAAGTGTTAGGCAAGCCCGGTAGAACTTAATTGTTGCGTACATGTTGGAAACATCGGTCATTGCTACTGCCGGCATATGATTAATCCGGGCTTGCTCGGCAAGATCCTTGACCCGGACGACGCCGTCAATCAGCGAATATTCCGTGTGCACGTTCAAGTGCACGAAAGTTCCGGTATTAACGCTCAACAGCATCTCCTGCCCTGGTTCGGTGTATTGAACGATGCGACAATGCCTTCACTGGCCCAAAACTTTGGCGGTGCTCCGGGCATGGGCCCAATACCTGCAAGGTTTCTACATGGTGGGCAGTAGGATACCCCTTGTGCGCGGCAAAATTGTAGCCTGGGTAGCGCTGGTCGAGGCTGGTCATGTAATGATCACGAACCGTCTTGGCGATAATAGAGGCCGCAGAAACTGCCGGTACCTTCTGATCCGCCTTTACCATCGCCTCCCCGGAACTTGGGATCGGTGGGAAAAACCGCCCGTCTACGACGACGTAAGCCGGCAATCGCCGCAGTCCCAACACCGCTCGGCGCATCGCTAGCAGCGTAGCATGGTGGATGTTATAGCGGTCGATTTCGGAGCTGGTGGCGGCACCCACCGACCAGCAACTGGCCCAGTCACGAATGCGCAGCGCCAGGCTTTCTCTCTGCTCTGCGCTCAACCTTTTCGAGTCGTTAAGCCCTGCGAGGGTACCGGTGACCGGCAATATGACGGCGGCAGCAACTACCGGGCCCGCGAGTGGGCCACGGCCGGCCTCGTCTACGCCCGTCAGTGCCGTGGGACGCATCACCGGTAGTGCCTAGCCACCTGCAGCAATTGTTCGGCCACAGCCGCATTCGCATTCTTGCGGAGCATGTTTGCGATGCCGCCAAGCGCCTTACGAACCTGGCAGCGGCGTCCATCATCGTCCAAGAATTCTGACAGTTCACGACTCAGATTCGACGCTGTGGCCTCGTGTTGAAGATACTCCGGAACCACAGGCCTGTCGACTAGGTGATTGGGCATTGAAACATAACGGGTCCTCGCCAGCAGTTTGGCAAGACGAAAGGACACTGCCGAAATTCGGTAAGCTACGACCATGGGACACTGCAGAAGGGCTGCCTCAAGTGCTGCCGTTCCTGATGCCAGTAACGCAACGTCACTGGCCGCCAGCACTGTGCGGGCATCACCGTCGATACATTGAACCGCAGCAGGCACCCCAGCATGCCCAAGCACTCGGAAGAACTCATTTTTCGCCTCTTGGTTGGCAAATGGAACGATGAAGCGAAGCTGTGGATGCCGTTGTAACAATAGGCGTGCGCTGTCAAGAAATACCGGTGCTAGGCGATTGACCTCCGACTCTCGACTGCCCGGCAGCAGTGCAACGATCTTTAGTCCCGGCGGGATGGCTAACTCGGCGCGCGCCTGGTCCCGGTCTATAGCCGCGGTCTCGTCGGCCGCCGGATGCCCAACAAAGGTAGCGGCGACACCGCGCTCCCGGTACCAAGTCTCTTCAAACGGGAAAAGCACCAGCATTCGATCTACAGCATGGCGAATTTTGCGCAGCCGGTATGCCCGCCACGCCCACACCGTCGGGCTAACCAAGTGGACGATCGGTATGGCTGTGCGGCGCAATCGTCGCTCTAGACCAAGGTTGAAATCTGGCACGTCTATTCCGAGAAAAACATCCGGCGGGTCAGCCACGAACTCACGGTACAGTTGCTGACGCACGGCGAGCGCCCGACGCAGCTTTCCCAACAAACCATCCGTGCCCATGATGGAGATATCGTGCATATTGCAAATAGACTGCAAACCCTGAGCCGCAAGCGCTTCCCCACCAACGCCGCGCACCGAAATTTCGGGGCAACGCTGGCGCAAGGCAGCAACCACTCCGCCACCGAGGCGATCCCCGGACGTTTCTCCCGCGACAATACCAACCCGAAGCACTTGACCCCTGCCAACTGCCTCAGCGTATGAGGCCACGGTGGCTGGAACGGGTGAAATCCACAAGTTGCTGGATTTCCTTGCAATCTATGGCATGTGGCTCAAGCTCATCGAGAGCAGCGTTCAGTTCCTTACCTGACCTAAACAGCAGTTTGTACGCCCGCTTAAGGCTGCTAATGGTGAATTCACTGAACTCACGTCGCCGCAGGCCGCGCGTATTGATGCCATATAGCTCAGCGGTGCTGCCATTTGCCATGACAAACGGGGGTACATCCTTCAGACAAACCGTACCGATACCCGTCAGACAGTGTGCGCCTAGGCGACAGAACTGGTGCACCAGAGTGAATCCGCCTAAGATCGCGAAATCTCCAACTTCGACGTGACCAGCAAGACTAGCACCGTTTGCAAAAATGGTGTGATTGCCCAGCAAACTGTCATGGGCAATGTGGACATATGCCATCAGAAAATTATCATCGCCAATGATCGTGCGGCCCGTGCCGGCCGGTGACCCACGGTTGAGGGTAACGTATTCCCGAATGATGTTTCGGTTGCCAACGCTGAGCGTTGTCGGTTCGTGATCGTAGCCCGCAAACTGTGGATCCTCTCCGATGGAGCAGAATTGGTAAATCTGGTTTTCCTCACCCAGGCGGGTACCGCTGCGAACCACTACGTGCGGCCCGATAGTGCAACCCGCGCCAATAGACACATCCGCCTCGATCAGGGAAAATGGTCCGATACTGACCCCAGAACCGATGCGCGCATCAGGATGAACGCACGCGCGCTCATCTATCATTCGATCGCCCTGTGGGTAAACAGCACATCAGAGCTGCAGGTGAGTTGGCCATCGACCTCAATACGGCCAGAACAGCGCCATAGGCCCTTCTTGTGCGCCGCCAAGGATACTTCTATGACCATCTGATCTCCCGGCTCCACAGGGCGCTTGAAACGAGCCTTGTCAACGCCTGCGAACAGATAAAGGTTCTTCTGGCTGGCGCGAGCGTCAAGAGCCAGGCTGGCAAGCAGCGCCGAGGCCTGGGCAATGCATTCCAGCATCAGCACCCCAGGGAAAATCGGGCGGTGAGGAAAGTGGCCATCGAAAAACGGTTCGTTGACCGTTACATTCTTTATCGCCGTCAATTGCTTCCCTGGAACCACATTGATTACACGGTCAATCAAAAGGAATGGATACCGGTGTGGCAGGATGTCGCGAATCTGACAAATATCGAGTTCCTGAATCATAGGCTCTCGGGGTTGCATTCCCTATAAACGCGTCGGACCTATCGGCCCGACAACCATTTCTTGGCACCGTCTAGTGTACGACTAGTTCGAGGTAAGGCGATCTAGTACTTTTTGGGTCAGATTGATGCGGTCACTAACGTATACCGCCTGCTCCAAGATCAAATCGAAACCCTCCTCTTTCGCAATCTGAAAAATAGTCTCACGCACCAGAGTTTGCAACTTGGCCAATTCCTCGTTGCGGCGCAAATTGTAGTCTTCGCGATACTCTGTTTGTTCGCGTTTGAGTCTTCTTTTCAGGGTTTCAATTTCACGCCTGCGGGCTTCCGCCTCAGTGACCTGTAGTACCAGCACGTTTTTTTCAAGGTCGGCGTCCAATTGTATGATCCGATCCCGCAGCCCTACCAACGCCTGGTGTCGGGGGCGGAACTCTTCCTCCAGTAGTTTCAGCGACGCAATGTTCTGGGGTGCTCGCTCAAGCAGCTGTCCCGGGTTAACAATTCCAATCTTGGTGGCTTCAGCCGCACTGACTGGCCATCCCAGAGTTACCGCCAAAATTAAGATCAGTGAAATACCTATTTTGCTTGCCGCCATCTATCTCCTCCCCGGCTTATCGAAATACCGCACCAAGGGTAAATTGGAATTTTTCCACGTCATCGCCCGGCTCGTCGTTCAACGGCAGCGCATAGGTCAGCGAGATCGGACCTACCGGTGAGAACCAGTGAAAACCAACACCTGCACTGAAGCGCAAATCACTGATATCGAAACTTTGGTCGTTGCCAAATACCTGACCGCCGTCAAAAAATAGGCTCAACCGCTTGTCCGGAGAATCCACCATGCCAGGCACCGGCACAAGCACTTCCGCGTTACCCACCAGCCGCTTATTACCCCCAAGTGCATCGTTATTCGAATTGCTGCTGCGTGGCCCAAGCGAACGCGCATCGTGCCCGCGCACGCTGTTCGCACCGCCAGCAAAATAATTCTTGAAAAATGGCAGTTCCTGTTGGTCCCGATAACCTGCGCCGTAGCCCAGGTCACCCCGCAGCCCAAGCACTACGCTCTCTAGTAGTTCGCGATGCCAACTGCCCCGCAAAGACATCTTGAAATATTCGAGATCACTGCCCGGCACCGCCGCTTGCACAGAAATACGCCGCAAGTAGCCCTCAGCGGGGAAGAAAATGCTGTCGCGCGTATCCTTCGACACACCAAGAGTCAAATTGACGTTAGTATTGTCGGGAAACCGATCAATAAAGGAAATATATTCGGCGGGCGTTGACTCCGTTTCCGAAAGCGCTATTTGCTCAAAGGCCGCACTCAAGTTAAGTGCATTGTATTCGGAAATCGGAATTCGGTAACGGATCCCGGCGCCCAAGGTGTCTGAAGTGTAGTCCGCGTTAGCTGACTGTTCTGTGTCGATTGCGTCTTTCCGTAAGAACAACGCCTGGCTTATGCCTTCGGGTGTCTGATATGGGTTCCGGTATTCGATGTCGAAAACCTGCTCTACCTTGGAATAATCGAACTTAAATTTCAGCCCACGCCCGGTACCAAAGAGATTCTCCCGGACTATCTCCGTTTGAAACAACGCGCCGTCTGCATCCGAGTAACCAATGCCGAACATAAAGTTGCCAGTCGACCTCTCGGTAACCGCAATGTTGAGATCAACCTGATCCACAGCCCCGGGTACGATCGCAGTATCTATAGCAACTTCGTCGAAGAAACCCAGCCGTTGTATCCGCTGTCTGGACCGGCGGATATCAGCTGCCGAATACACAGAAGCCTCCAACTGACGAATCTCACGCCGAATGACCTCGTCCCGTGTAATCTCGTTGCCCTGGATATTAATCTGCCGAACGTAAACTAGCGGCCCCGGGTCGACAGCCAACAGAAAACTGACCTCTTTAAGTTCTTTGTCGAGGTCAGGAATCGCATTAACGTTGGCAAATGCATACCCATTTTCGGCGAGGCGATCCTCTATGGCCAGGCGCGCTGCCACCAGTGCGCGCTGTGAAAATGCCTCGCCACGTGGCATCTCGACCAGGGCCAGCAACTCTGCTGGCGAAAAACCAGCTGCCGCCTCAACGGTGATTCCGCCAACCGTATACCGATCGCCCTCCGAAATGGAGACGGCAAGAAAGATGTCCTGCTTGTTTTGGCTAATTGAAACATCCGTGGACAATACTTCGAACTTCATGAAGCCCCGGTCGAGGTAATAACTACGCAGTATTTCAACATCCGCCTGCAATTTTTCACTGGAATACTGCCCACTTTGGGTAATGAAGCTGTGCCAACTCTCCTCGCTGAGCAACATCGCGTCGATGAGGTCGCTCTCGGAGAAGCTTTCGTTGCCGATGATGTTGATCTTCTTGATGCGCGCAACTCGCCCCTCGTCTATCTCCAGTGTCACTGCGACCCGGTTCAGGTCCAATGGAGTGGCCACTGCTTCAACCTCGGCTGAGTATCGGCCCCTCGAAAAATAGCGTTCCTGGATCACCTGAGTCAGTTGCTCGAGCTGTCGCTCGTTGAATATGCGCCCCTCGGTGACACCGGTCTGGGCAAGCGCGTCGTCAATGGCCTTGTCACGAATATCTTTGTTGCCAGAATATTCGACTCTGGCAATAGACGGTCGTTCAACGACTACCACGATCAGCACAGTGCCCTCCTGCCGCAATTCGATATCCTGAAAGAAGCCGGTTGCGTAAAGCGCCTTGATGGCTTCCCGAGCAATGCCATCGTCAATTAAATCGCCGACTTTGACAGGCAGATAGTTGAATACGGTGCCCGGGTCGATCTTTTGCACCCCTTCCACCCGTATATCCTCAACCGTGAACGACTCCAGTGCGTGAGTTACCGACGAACCCGCCAGCGCCATCACGACAAGCAGGGCCGCGAGCAGGTCTCTTGCAGGGCAGTTTTTTTTCATCGTTCTATCCGCGCTCAAAAAAGCAACGACAAGATGTCATTATAGATTGCCAGGCCCATCAGGACAGCAATTATACCGAGGCCAACCTGCTGCCCCCACTGCATTACTGTTTCCGATACTGGGCTGCCCTTGATTGCCTCGATCACAAAATATAGCAAATGGCCACCATCAAGTACCGGAATGGGCAGAAGATTCAACACGCCCAGGCTGACACTAAGGACCGCCAGAAACAGCACAAATTGGACCACGCCAAGTTTTGCCGATTCGCCGGCATAGCGGGCAATAGCCACCGGGCCACTGAGATTCTCACTCGAGGCCTCGCCCGAAAGCATGCGTACCACCATCCGTATGGTCAGCGAAGACATCAGCCAGGTCGTCTCCGCCCCGCGCCAGGCCCCTTTCCCAATAGAATACCGAACGCGAACCAGTTGCGCCGGCGGATCAACCCCGGGGGCGCTCTGGATACCAATACGCCCAATTTTCCTGCCCTCGACGATCACTTCTTCTGGCACCACCGACAGGGTTGTCACGACTCCCTCACGAATAACGGATAGCTCGAGCACCCGGCCGGCGTTACCGGCCACACGTTGTACCAGGCTGCCCCAATCCGGCGTCTGTACCCCGGCTACGGCGGTGATAGTGTCGCCTGCCTGCAGCCCTGCACGGGCTGCAGGTGAGTCTATGATCACTGCCCCTACAATCGGAGGCAGTACCGGGAACTCAGGCAACAGCCCCAATTGCTGTTCCAGTACTCTTGGGTTGAAGGCCATGCCGGAGAAAACACTGCCGGAAATTGCGATTTTTCTATCCCGCTGATCCAGACCCATCACCTGGAATGTGAGGTCCTTGCGGCGCAGGGCTCGATCGAGCAGGTACAGTCGGTGCTCTGCCCACCCCTCGATAGCGCGCCCATCCACGGCCAGCAGGCGGTCTCCCGTTGCGAATCCTGCCCGCGCTGCGACGCTCTCTGCTGCAACCTCGCCCACCACCGGCGCCAGATCAGCACTGCCCGCCACCAATGCGCCCCAGTAGAGCAGAAATGCCAGCAAAAAATTAGCCAATGGCCCGGCACTGACCACCGCGGTCCGCTTGAGCAGGCTCTGACGGTTAAAGGCAAAAACAAGCTCCTCGCCCTCGACCTCTCCTTCGCGTTCATCCAGCATGCGCACATACCCGCCCAAGGGGAGGATGCCGATCGCGTACTCGGTACCCGTCGTTGCCGAAACCCGTCGATAGATAGGCCGCCCAAATCCAACCGAGAACTTCAGAACCTTGATTCCAGCCCAGCGAGCCATTGCGAAGTGTCCCAACTCATGGAACGTGATCAGTACTGCGATAGCCACGAGAAAAAACAGTAGATTGTTGGCGAATCCTGACATCAGTATTTCCCGGTACCAACCGTCTGGTCGCTTCCACCAACGCTGCTAATAAGCTCCTTGGCGAGATTACGGGCCATTTGGTCGACCGCCACCACCTGATCAAGGCTGATCACAGATTCCACCGGCAATCGTTGAAGTACGCGCTCCACCAATTCAGCGATGCCCGGGAATAACAGTTGCCGGGCACTGAACGCGGCTACTGCTATCTCGTTGGCGGCGTTCAAAATAGCTGGTGCCGTACCCCCCGCGCGAGCCGCATCTTTTGCTAGTCGTAGACAGGGAAAACGCACCGGATCTGGTTCCTCAAATTCGAGCGCGCCAACTGCCTGCAGCTGTAACGCAGGCGCGCCTGAAGCAATTCGTTCCGGGTATGCCAGCGCGTTGGCGATGGGAATGCGCATGTCTGGATTCGCCATCTGGGCAAGGACTGAACCATCGCTGAATTCAACCAGCGAGTGCACGATACTTTGGGGGTGAATGAGTACGTTGACTTGGCATGAGGGCAAACCGAAAAGAACACAGGCCTCAATCAATTCCAAGCCTTTGTTCATGAGGCTAGCTGAGTCGACCGAAATTTTTTGACCCATCTGCCAGTTAGGATGCGCCGCCGCCTGGGCCGGGGTCACACAAGCAAGCTCTTCTGCCGGCATATGCAGAAACGGTCCACCCGACGCAGTCAGTGTCACTCCCATAACATCGGCTGCCGCCAGTGTACTATCTGTCACCTCGGCTCCGGTGATTCTCTGCTGGGTGCTCTCAGGCAGGCACTGAAACACCGCATTGTGCTCGCTGTCTATAGAAAGGACTGTTGCGCCGGCCGTCTGCGCCGTCGCCATCAACAACGATCCCAGCATCACCAGCGGCTCTTTGTTTGCGATCAGCACTCGTTTCCCTGCTGAAACAGCAGCCAAGGTTGGGCCGAGCCCTACGGCACCGACTATGCCCGTGATAACCACATCAATGTCATCGCTGCGCACTATCTCCTCTAGCGCCTGCGGACCCTCCAACAGCCGAGTTGGCAACCCCTGTCCGGCAAGCGCCGCTCTCAGTCTGCCACTGCGCTCTGTCCCGATTACGGCGTACGCCGGCTGATAATGTCGAATCAGGTCGTGTAAGCGTTCGTCCTGCTGATGTGCCGTAAGGGCTGCAACCTTGAAGCGATCAGGGTGTCGCGCAATCACCTCCAGCGCGCTGGCGCCTATCGAGCCGGTCGCTCCAAGCAGTGCTATCCGCTGAACCATCCTCTCTCAACGCTCCAGCAGTGTCAGAGTATCAGGCGCCCACAGTGTTACCGCGAGTGCATATATCGGCAAAGCGCTCAAAAAACTGTCAATCCGATCCAGGACACCGCCATGCCCGGGCAGGATATGCCCGCTGTCCTTGCGTCCCCCGGCCCGCTTAACCATGCTCTCAACCAAATCACCGACGACCGATACCGTAGCCACCAGCGCAACCGTCGCCGCCAAAGCCACGAGTCCCAGATCCACCTCGACCAGCAGTAACCATGCGATGCTCCCAACCGCGGTGCCAGCCAGCACTCCACCCAGTGTGCCCTCAACTGTTTTTCCGGGACTAATAGTAGGCGCCAGTGCAATCCGACCCCATGTTTTCCCAACAAAGTAGGCACCAATATCTCCCGCCCAAACAATGAGGCATAGTACTAGTAGCAATGTGGGCCCTTGTCGCCCGCTGCCGTGCAGCAACGGTACCATAGCAAGCGCGGGCACGATGACTACCGCACCAAGCATGGGCCCAGCCTGGGTGCGCGGCGTAACCGAGCGTACTCGGGTAACTATTACCCAAGCACTCAGCACGCTCCACACCAGCGCTGGCAACAAAAGCAGCGCTGGATAGCGTATGAATAACAGACACGTAAGCCCGGTAAACCCGACCAGCGCGCATCCGTAAGTGAGACGTATTCGTGCCCGATCAGTACCTGCGAGGCCCAACCATTCCCAGCCGGCTATGATGCAGATTAATGCGATGGCTACGGCTATTGCGGTCGTCGGTAGCGCCAGAATAAAAAACATTCCACCGCCTGCAAGAATTACCCCGGTGATGACTCTTTCTCTTAGCATGCTGTGCTGTTAACTACTCAAAAGCACCTGTTCCCGCGTCTGTCCAAAGCGCCGTTGGCGAACACGATAGGCTTCGAGCGCTGCGAGAAATATTTTTTCATCGAAATCTGGCCACAGAGCATCGGTAAAAAATAACTCCGTATAAGCCAGCTGCCATAGCAGGAAATTACTGATTCGGAGCTCCCCCCCTGTTCGAATGAACAGGTCCGGGTCAGGCTGATTGGCAGTACTGAGGTAGGAAGAGAATAACTCCTCGTCAACATCGGCACAGTCGAGCTCTCCGGACGCCGTTGCGATACCGATACGTTGTACCGCCTGTAGCACGTCCCAGCGGCCACCGTAATTTAGGGCAATGGTCAGATTTAGCGCAGTATTTACCTGGGTCGCCTCTTCAGCTCTTGCCACCATCTGTTCGACCTTTGGTCCGAATGGCGCCAAATCGCCGATTACCTTTAGACGAACACCGTTGTCATGTAGGCGCTGCACCTCATTGTCCAGTGATGTCACCAGCAGTCGCGTGAGAAGCCCCACCTCTTCTACTGGCCGGTTCCAGTTTTCGCTGCTGAACGCAAACAGGGTGAGAAAAGGTATCTCATGTTTACCGCACAACCCAACTACACGGCGCACGACCTCAACCCCCCGTCGATGACCGGCTACACGAGGTCGGCCCCTGGCCTGTGCCCAACGGCCGTTGCCGTCCATAATAATAGCGAGGTGCTCTGGGATAACCCTGGGTGTGCGCATGGCAATCGGCTGGCGTCGCAGTGATCCTATGAATGGGCTAAAACTGCCATTCTGCGGTCGCGGGCCGTATTCAAACCTCCATGACCTCTGCTTCTTTATCTTTTACCAGCGAGTCGATCTGCCCGACGTGCCGGTCGGTCAACACCTGAATCTCCGATTCACCGCGCTTTTCTTCATCCTCCCCAACTTCCTTAGATTTGACCAACTCCCTGACGTGATTGATCGCATCCCGGCGGATGTTGCGCACAGCCACCTTTCCGTTTTCGCCCTCATGTCTCACGACTTTTGCCATCTCGGCCCGTCGCTCCTCGGTCAACGGCGGTAGCGGAATACGCATTACCTCTCCCGCTGTAACGGGGTTCAAGCCTAGATCGGAACCAAGTATTGCCTTTTCGATAACCGGCACCATGTTCTTCTCCCACGCCTGGATGGTGAGGGTGCGGGCGTCGGCAACACCAACCGTCGCCGCTTGCGCAATCGGTACCGAACTACCGTAATAGTCCACCATGATGTGATCCAGCAGTGCCGGGCTTGCTCGGCCGGTTCTAATGCGCGTGAACTCAGATTTAACCGCCGCAACGCTCTTGCTCATCCGTTTTTCCGCGTCATCCAGAATTTCCTTGATCATCGCCTGAACTCCATTTATTCAACTGATCAGCGTGCCTACAACCTTGCCCTCGACAGCACGGGCCAGATTACCCGGCACCGTGATATCCAGTACCCGCACCGGCAACTGGTTATCCCGACACAGAGCAAATGCTGCTGTATCCATCACACCGATTCTACGGCTGATCGCAGTGTCGAAGTCGAGGTGTTGATAACGTACCGCATCGGCCTGCTGCTCGGGGTCAGCGTCGAAAACGCCGTCGACCCGAGTCGCTTTAATGACCCCCGCACAGTTGAGTTCCAATGCGCGCAGGCAGGCGGTAGTATCGGTGGTGAAATACGGGTTACCGGTACCACCGGCAAGGATTACAAGACAGCCTTGCGCCAGTTTGGCACGCGCTTCCGTAGCCCGGTAAGTGGTCACAACGGAGTTAACGGGAATAGCTGAAAACAGGGCCGTCGCGGCATTCTGATTACGACTGAGCCAGTCACGGAGCAAAATGCCGTTCATAACGGTGGCCAACATCCCGACCTGATCTGCGGCCACACGATCGATGTCCCACTCGGTCGAACGGTTGCCGCGAAAAAAGTTGCCACCTCCGACTACCACGGCCAATTCGGAACCGCCGGCCATAGCCAGGGTCAGTTCTTGCCCTATGAAGGCGAACGCATCCGGGTCTATCCCGACCCCCGCCCTGCCGCCGAGCGACTCACCGCTCAGCTTGATCAGAAATCGGGGTCCACGCCCCTGCCCTTGATTGGCCATGCCTCAGCCGGTTTGGGCCTGAGCCATAACCTCTGCGACAAAATTGTCCGTTCTTTTTTCCAGTCCCTCGCCAACCTCGAAGCGAGCCATAAATTTGACCGCAGCCGAATGACGCCCGAGCAGTTCGGCTACCGTGATATCGGGGTCCTTGACGAAGGGCTGCCCTAACAAGGTATTATCTTTTACGAACTTTTGCATTCGTCCTTCGATTATTATTTCAACGATGTTGTCCGGCTTGCCACTGTTTGCGGCCTGGGCTGCAAAGATCTCCCGCTCCTTTGTCAGCACCTCAACCGGTATTTGTGTTTCATCAACACACATTGGCCGGCTAGCGGCCACATGCATTGCAATATCCCGCCCTAATGGCCCTTCCACAGCACCGGTCACCACGGTAAGCACGCCGATTCGATTGCCGTGGACGTAACCACTGACCTGCCCCTCAGCCGCTTCGACCAGGGCAAATCGACGCACGGTCACGTTTTCCCCAATCTTGCCGATGAGTGCCAGGCGGGCCTGCTCGACGACGGTGCCATCTGCAAGTGCCATCGCTGATAAGGCGTCTACATCGGTTGGTGAATTTTCCAGCACACAGGCGGCGATGTCATCGACAAATTTTCTAAACGATTCATCCTTGGCGACAAAATCTGTCTCACAATTAACCTCTACAATAACGCCTTTGCTTTCATTAGCGGCAACAATCTGTCCGATGATGCCTTCGGCAGCGATTCGCCCCGCCTTTCTCTCAGCGCTTGCGGCGCCCTTCTTGCGCAGCAACTCAACTGCACTATCCATGTCGCCGCCGGTATCAGTTAGCGCCCTCTTGCAGTCCATCATCCCGGCGCCGGTACACTCGCGTAATTCCTTTACCAGTGATGCCGTTATTGCCATCGAAATATTCCTCGGTTGTACTGGCCCGTCTCCCGAGCTCAGGATGCGGCGGGCGTTTTTGTATCCGCTGTCAATATCGCAGCCGGCTCCACCGACTCTGCCTCTGACCCGATGACCGACGCCTCATCGGCCGCCGCTACTGCGACTGGTTGGACTGGCTCTGCCTCTGGCTGGCTGGCCAGCACCTCTTCAAGCACTGGTGTTGGCACAGGCACTGGACTCGCCGACGGCTCCGCCGCTTCGCCTGTTACTTCGACATATTCATCGGCATCGCCCTCTATCACCGGCACACTCGTGGCCCGGGCTTCCAAAATAGCATCCGCTGCCGCTTTAAGGTATAAGCGGATTGCCCGAATGGCATCATCGTTGCCTGGTATCGGGTAGTCGATGCCCTCCGGGGAACTGTTTGAATCGCATATGCCGACTACCGGAATGTCGAGTTTGTGCGCCTCCGAAACCGCAATCTTCTCGTGGTTTATATCGATCACAAACAGTGCATCAGGCAGCCCCTTCATGTTACGGATGCCGGACAGGCTTCGGTCTAACTTGAGACGTTCACGCTCCAGCATCAACGCCTCTTTCTTGGTTAGGCCAGCTACTACTCCGCTTTGCGTCATTTCATCCAACTCGATCAGTCGCGAAATAGAGTTCTTGACGGTCTTGTAGTTGGTTAGCATACCCCCCAACCAACGATGATCGACGTACGGGCTGTTGCAGCGCAGAGCTTCTTCTCGAACTGCTTTGCTCGCCTGGCGCTTAGTGCCAACAAACATTACACTTCCCCGGGACGCCGTCACGCTACCCAGATAGTTCAGCGCTTCCCTAAACATGGGTAACGATTTTTCTAGATTAATAATGTGAATTTTGTTTCGGCTACCAAAGATATACGGGCTCATCTTCGGAGACCAGAACCGAGTCTGGTGACCGAAATGCACGCCAGCTTCAAGCATCTGGCGCATTGAGACGTCAGTCATTTATTTCTCCCTTCGGGTTAGGTTTGGGTGTGGCCACCAGCGCCGACCGGCCCCGACCATCGGAGCACAGGCACCCGGACGCTCTGTGTCGTTGCCACACCTGGATTTGGGGGCGCGTATTTTAGCGGTTCTACCGCCTTGCTGCCAGTCTGCCCGCGGCCCATGACCTCGCCGCAGCCACCCGGCTATATCGTGTAGCATTGCCGCCTGTCCTACCTCACCTGTTCCCATGCCCGTCACTGTCAAATCCACCGCCGAACTGGAACTGATGCGCGTCGCTGGACAACTAGCCCGTCAGGTTTTGGATATGATCGCGCCCCAGGTAAGGGCCGGCATCACCACGGCCGAACTCGACCGATCCTGTCATACGTATATTGTCGACGAGCTTAATGCCATACCCGCACCGCTCAACTACCGCGAATTTCCCAAGTCCATCTGTACCAGTGTCAATCATGTCATCTGCCACGGAATCCCAAGTGGCAAAAGGCTAAAAAACGGCGACATCATCAATATTGATATCACCGTAATCAAGGATGGCTTTCATGGTGATGCAAGCCGGATGTTCGCGATCGGCCAGCCATCAATCCTCGCAAACCGTCTCATTATTACCTCCAGGGAGTGTCTTGAACGCGGTATCGCCCAAGTACGAGCGGGCGCTTGCCTCGGTGATATCGGCGCAGCCATACAGGAGCATGCCGAGGCACAGGGTTTTTCCGTAGTTCGAGAATATTGTGGCCATGGAATCGGGCGAGGGTTTCACGAGGAACCGCAAATCCTGCACTATGGCACCGCCGGAACCGGCATGGAACTGGTGCCCGGTATGACCTTTACTATCGAGCCCATGATCAATGCGGGCCGCCCCGAAACGCGCCTGTTATCCGATGGCTGGACGGTCGTCACTAAAGATCATTCCTTAAGCGCGCAGTGGGAACACACAATAGCTGTCACCGACGAGGGTTGTGAGATCCTCACCAACAGTCGCTCATGAGAGAGCAATAGTGCGCATAGCTCGTGGAAAAATCTTCAATCCAGCAGGTATTGCCGGTGTTGAGCTCACTCCAGCGGACGCTCTGACTCGTTTTCGACAATGCCTGGACTCTGGTCGTAACGCTCTAGAAAACTACCACCTCAACGGTGCCTCGGCTCAGGACATCGTTTTTACTAATGCTTGGCTGATAGACCAACTGCTCAGGTCTGTCTGGCACTATGCGCAAACAGGATCTAACGCTACTAGTCCTGCAGCCTTGATTGCGACCGGTGGCTACGGCCGCGGTGAACTACATCCAGGCTCAGATATTGACCTACTAATCCTTTTTGAGCGCAAGCCAGAGACAGCACAAACCAGGCTGATAGAAGCCTTTATTCGCCTTCTCTGGGATATCGGCCTTGAGGTCGGCCACAGCGTTCGCACCTTACGAGATTGCTCCGAGCAGGCAGCGCGAGACATCACAGTAATTACAAACCTGATGGAGTCACGCCTAATTCTTGGTGAGGAATACTTACTTGAGCGCATGTACGAGCGAATCAGGCCGGGAAAAATGTGGCCAGCCCGGAAGTTTTTTCAGGCCAAAGTCAGTGAACAGATTGCCCGCCACGCCCGTTACAACGACACCGCCTATAATCTTGAACCCCATCTCAAGGAGGGGCCAGGTGGTCTACGTGACATTCAGACCATTCAGTGGGTAGCCCAACGCTATTTCGGCACCTCTAACTTACATGATCTCAGCGAACACGGATTCCTGACTGAAGAAGAGGTTCGAACTCTAGTTCGCGGCCGCAACTTGCTGTGGCGACTACGCAACGCGCTGCACTTCCTTTCCGGCAGGTCTGAGGATCGCTTACTGTTTGATTTTCAGCATGAGATTGCCAGGCAGTTGCACTATCAGGACTCAGCCGAACTGGCGGTAGAAAAACTGATGAAGCGATTTTACCGTACGGTTAAAGAACTAAGGGTGCTCAATGAAATACTGCTGCAACATTTCGAAGAAGCTATTTTGCACCCGGGAAAACGGCGCACTTTGCGTATCAATCGACGTTTCCGTGCCGTCGATGGCTTTCTCGAACTGGCCCGCGCCGACGTCTTCTCTCGCCAACCCTTCGCGATAATGGAAGCGTTCGCCCTTTTGCAACAGGATCACCGTCTACGAGGAATCCGTGCCAGCACTATCCGCCACATCCAGGCCAGTATCCCTCTAATCGATACCGCGTTTCGCCAAGACATACGCTGTCGCTCCCTTTTTTTGGAAATCATAAAAGCTGCCGGCGGCCAGACCCGCATCCTCCGACGGATGAACGCATACGGGATTCTCGGCGCTTATATTCCACAGTTCGGCCGCGTTGTCGGCCAGATGCAGCATGACCTTTTTCACGTGTACACCATTGATGCCCATCTATTGTTCGTGTTGCGCAATCTGCGGCGGCTGGAGGTACCTGAGCACGCCGATGAATTACCGTTCTGTAGTAGCCTGATGCAGAGTCTATTCAAGAAACATCGCCTCTACCTTGCAGCACTTTTCCACGACGTCGCCAAAGGGCGGGGCGGCGATCATTCGGCCTTGGGTGAACTGGATGCCTACCGCTTCTGTAAGCTACATGACCTTAGCGAATACGATGCCCATCTCGTTGCCTGGCTGGTGCGCAAACATCTCCTGATGTCGTGGGTTGCACAGCGTCAAGATATCTCCGACCCACAAGTCATCGACCGCTTCGCCAACGAAGTGGGTGATCAGGATCACCTCGATAACCTGTACCTTCTGACCGTCGCCGACATCCGTGGCACCGGCCCACAAGTCTGGAACGAGTGGAAAGGAAAACTGCTGATGGACCTTTATAACGAGACCACTCGAGCGCTGCGCCGGGGCACGGGCAGCCCGATCCAGCTAGACGAGAAAATGGCTGATCTCAAGCAAGAAGCTCTTGCCGCTATGCACGCCGATGCTCGGACGATTGCTGCCGCGCAAAAATTCTGGCAACTGCTCGATTCCGACTATTTCGTGCGGAATACCCCCGAATCGATTGCCTGGCACGCGACCGCGCTATTAAATGCTAAGGCGGCTGAACTGCCCTTGGTTGACGCTCGCGCCGATCCCTCATCCGGCACCCTGCGGGTCTTTATTTGTAGTGCCGACTCAGACCGCCTGCTTGCCGACGTTACTGCCGGTTTCGATCGCCTGAATATGAACATTGTCGACGCCCGGGTCCACCGGCTACAGTCCAACCTGCTCATGCTCATGTTCGTAGTGCTGCTGGGCCCCGGATACACACACGGGGCTGCGGCCCAAGAAAAGCGCCTGTCCCGAATCCGTGCACAAATCCTCAACCCCGAACCTGCCCGCGACCCCGGCCAGGTCAAATTGCCGCGTACACTTAAGCATTTCCCTATCGCAACTACCGTGCGCTTCACCGATCTGCCAAGTGGCGGCAGCACCGTAATGGAAGTTGTCGCCCAGGATCGACCCGGATTACTCTACCAGGTCGCCAATGCGCTGCTCTCCAGCAAAATCCGACTGGTCACCGCCAAGGTTGGCACTTTCGGAGAGCGCGCAGAAGATATTTTCTACATCACAGATCGCGATGATCGCCCGGTGAGGGACCCGGCGCAGCGGGCCCGCGTTGCCCGAAAAATCGTACAAGCGTTACCAGCGTCTAATACAAGTTAACGGTTTAACAGTTATTTATAGGGCATTCATAATGAACGACCTGAAATCGGTCATAGAGACCGCCTTTGCCAACCGAGCCGATTATGGCGGTGATTTTCCGCCACAAGTAGCCGATGCCATCGAGCAAACTATTACCCTGCTCGACCGCGGTGACCTGCGGGTCGCAGAACCCAGCAAGCAAGGCTGGGTAGTGAACGAGTGGCTGAAAAAAGCAGTTTTGCTCTTCTTCGCGCTGCGTGGAAATGAAACGCTCGACGGCGGGGAAACCCGTTATTTCGACAAGGTTCCGGCCAAGTTCGCTAGCTATGATCGGGCCCAGTTCGAGTCTGGTGGAGTCCGGGTTGTGCCACCAGCTATGGTGCGCCGTGGGGCCTACCTTGGTTCCGGGGTTATCTTAATGCCCAGTTATGTGAATATAGGCGCCTTTGTTGACAGTGGCACCATGGTCGACACCTGGGCAACAGTAGGCTCCTGTGCCCAGATCGGTAAAAACGTGCATCTGTCCGGCGGGGTCGGCATCGGTGGCGTGCTGGAACCTTTGCAAGCAGCGCCTACCATCATCGAGGACAACTGTTTTATCGGTGCACGCAGCGAAGTTGTCGAAGGTGTTATCGTTGAGCAAGGCTCGGTAGTTTCAATGGGCGTCTATCTAGGGCAAAGCACCAGAATATTCAATCGTTCGACTGGAGAAATTAACTATGGTCGCATCCCAGCTGGTTCCGTGGTTGTATCAGGGTCACTACCGGCAAGCGATGGCTCACACAGCCTGTACTGTGCGGTGATCGTAAAACAAGTGGATGAAAAAACACGGGCAAAGGTGGGTATTAATCAACTGCTTCGCGATATCTAACAGCATTGCACTTGGCCCCAGAACTGCGAAGGAGAATTAACCGGAGCCTGTTACTCGGCGGGTATTGCCGTACTGTTATGGGGTATCGATCTGTTCCAGCAAATCAGAGACCGTCCGCAACGGTACTATCTCGAGGCCAGCCGGCGGCTTTCGAATACGGTTGGCCTGCGGAATCAGAGCTCTCTTAAACCCCAGTTTCGCCGCCTCGGCGAGGCGTTCCTCTCCTTTTTGTACCGGCCTGATTTCTCCTGACAGTCCGAGCTCTCCGAAGCACGCGGTATCAGAAGGAATTACTCGATCAAAATGACTGGATGCGACCGCTGCAACCATGGCTACGTCAGCCGCTGTCTCAGTGACCCGTACGCCGCCCGCAACATTTATGAAAACGTCATGCCCGGCGAGTGCGATACCGCCATGCCGGTGCAGTACGGCCAGCAACATGCCTAGCCGATTCCCATCAAGCCCCACGCACAACCGCCTGGGATTCGCCAAAGATGAGCCGTCGACCAGTGCCTGTACCTCGACCAGCAGGGGACGGGTGCCTTCCTGGGTTACCATGACCATGCTTCCCGGCTTGTCTACCCGACCACGGGATAGAAAAATCGCCGATGGATTGCTGACCACTTTCAAGCCACGATCAGTCATGGCGAACACTCCCACTTCATTAACTGCACCAAACCGGTTCTTGAAAGCCCGGACCAGGCGGTAGCGGCTACCGCTATCACCTTCGAAATAGAGCACCGTATCGACCAGGTGCTCCAACAACTTTGGCCCGGCCAAGACCCCTTCTTTAGTCACATGCCCGATCAGGAGCAGCGCTGTACCCGATCTTTTGGCGAAACGGATCAGCTGATCTGCGCATTCGCGAATCTGGCTGATACTGCCGGGTGAAGATTCGACCCGTTCACTGTACAAAGCCTGGATGGAATCCACTACTAGGAATTGACACGCCTCCTGATCGGCCGCAGCCAGTACCAATTCCAATCGATTTTCTGCCATTGCCGGCACTTCGGCATGCTCCAGTTCCATCCGCCGGGCCCGCAGCCCCAACTGTTCCAGTGACTCCTCGCCCGAGACATAGAGCGTGCGCTGCGAGACCGCGACCAGGGCGGAACACTGTAAGGCCAGCGTACTCTTACCGATACCCGGCTCACCCCCAAGCAACACAACTGAACCGGGCACCAAGCCGCCGCCGAGAACTCGGTCCAGTTCAGACAGGCCGATTCGAGTTCGCTCGACCTGTCCAGCCCGAACTGAAGCGAGTGTCACCGGCCGGGGCAGCGACACCCCGGGGCCCGAACGTAGGCCCCGAGCGAGCGATGGCGAGCGCTCCGCCAATGTGTTCCAGCCGTTGCAGTCGGGACACTGGCCACTCCATTTCCCGAACTGCGCGCCACAAGCCTCGCAGTCGTAGATCAGCCGACTCCCGCTGCGTGCCATTAGATAACCAGCCGCTGCACTCGCGGACCGATTCCGCACAACAAGTCATGAGGGATCGTCCCGGCCCAAGCTGCGACCTGTTCCACTGGAATATTTGGACCCCACAATTCCACTTCTGCTCCCGACTCGACCTGGCCTGCCCCGCGTAGGTCGACACACAGCGAGTCCATTGATATCCGGCCGATAAGCGGGCAGCCCTTTCCAGCCAGCCACACGAATGCCCCAGCGCCAACTTTTCTGGGGTAGCCATCGGCATATCCGCACCTGACCAGCCCTACCGGCATATCCTCGGGACAGGTCCACTCACTACCATAACCGACAGTATCGCCCCGACGCATCCGCCGTATCCCTTGCAAACGCCCCAACAACTGCATGGCCGGGCGTAGGTTGAATTCTGCACCGGTCCGCCCCGGGTGCGGTACCGCCCCGTAAAGCATGATTCCTGGCCGAACCCAGTCCAGATGAGTCAGCGGCCAATCCAGGGTCGCTGCAGAATTAGCAAGGCTGCGTGGCGCCTTGAAAACGGCGCTCGCCACGATGAATTCGCGGTACTGCCTCTGTACCTGTACGTGATTTCCCTCGTCAGCACCCGCTAGGTGCGACATCACCGCAATCACCTCAACCCGGCCATTACTCGCGAGTTCCTGCAGTTCGCCGCCTTCGGGGTTTAGACCTAGCCGGCCCATCCCGGTATCAATCTCAGGGATGATCCCGAGCCGGGCCGAGCTCGCAAAGCCGAGTTCGCACAATTGCCTGCGGTGGTTGATCACAGTGTACAGTCGCTGCTCCAGGCAGAGACGTTGCTCATCAGGATCGGCGAAACCCATCAATACCCAGATCGACCCCTGGTAGCCTGTCTCACGCAACGCAACCCCTTCCGCCACCGTGGCGACCGCAAATGCGTCAACATAATCGACCATCGCTTGTACCGCAATTGCTGCGCCATGGCCGTAGGCATCAGCCTTAATCACGGCCGCAACGGACACACTTCCCGCCAACTCTCGGACCCGCCGGCAGTTATGCTGCAGCGCCTGGCGGTCAATGACCGCCGCCGTCCCCCATTGCATTAATACCTCGAATCGGCAAAGGCCGCGACGTAGTTTTCAAAGCGGGTGTACTCGCCAAGGAAGGTCAGACGCACGGTCCCGATTGGGCCGTTCCGCTGTTTTGCAACGATCAACTCCGCCGTGCCCTTGTCTGAGCTGTCTTCGTTATAAACTTCGTCGCGATAGATAAAGACAATGACATCAGCGTCTTGCTCAATGGCGCCCGATTCCCGAAGATCCGACATGATTGGGCGTTTATTGGGGCGCTGCTCAAGGCCACGATTGAGCTGCGACAACACTACCACCGGAACCATGGATTCCTTAGCAAGGACTTTCAGCGCACGGGTAATATTTGCGACCTCGACCGCGCGATTCTCGCTGTTGTCCCCGGTCTGCATCAATTGCAGGTAATCGACCACGATCAGGCCGAGTTGACCTTTATCTCGAGTCAAACGTCGAACCCGTGAACGCAACTCTAACGGTGTCAGCGCAGGAGTGTCATCGATGAAAACCGGGGCCTCGTCCAGCAACCCGACCGCTGAGGTCAGCCGCGGCCAATCTTCCTGGCTCAGCCGGCCGGTGCGAACTCGGTGGGCATTGATCCGCCCCAGGGAGGCAAGCATCCGCATCGCCAGTTGCTGCCCCGGCATCTCCATACTGAATACTGCGACCGGCAACTTGCTGCCAACTGCCGCGTTTTCGGCGATGTTCATCGCCAAGCTGGTCTTACCCATCGAAGGGCGACCTGCTATCACCACTAGATCTGCCCTTTGCAGGCCTGCAGTCAATTCGTCAAGGTCTTTAAACCCGGTAGGTACCCCGGTAATGGACTCATCGGATTCATACAGTTCTTCGATCCGGTCGACAGCCTGAGTTAACAGTCCCTGTAAAGGTTGGAAACCCGGTGTCTGGCGACGGTCAGACTCGGAAATATCGAAGACCAGTTTCTCGGCGTAGTCGATGAGCGCGCCAATATCGAGACCATCTGGACTGTAAGCTTTTTCCGAGATCTGGGAGGCTGCATCGATTAGGCGCCGGAGAACCGAACGCTCCCGAACAATCCGCGCATAAGCCATAACGTTGGCCGTACCCGGAGTGTTATTGGCTAATTCGCCCAGATAAGGCAGCCCTCCGGCTTTCTCAAGGATGCCATTGTTTGCCAGCCACTCCGAAGTCGTTACCACATCGACCGCTTCCCCTGCTTCGTGCAACGCTTGGATCGCGCTAAATATCTTGCGGTGGGGGCGAGCGTAAAAGTCTTCGGCGTTTACGGTCTCAGCGATCTCGTCCCAACGACGGGAATCAAGCAAGAGGCCGCCCAGGACCGACTGTTCCGCCTCCTGCGCCTGCGGTGGCAGCCGTAGGATCGACGGTGCGGCGGTAGTAGCGGGTTGGGGGTTCTGCATTTAGCGCCCGATTTGACGGTTCAGCACTGGCAGGCTCGGAATCTGCAGAGTATCGCAGACTTCCGGCTACGGCAACGGCGGCAATAGCCGGTCTTTACCGCCCGGCCACGGGCAACAATAGCCTGCCGCTTTAGTCCCCGGATTCGGTTACCGGTTGCGGCGCAATTGCCGATAAGCCTTCCGATGCCTCGCCCGGCGCAATTTCCGGGACCTCTTCTGGCACCACGACAACCGTAAGCGGTCGCTGTATCTCCGGGTGAAGGATGACATTGACCTGGTGCTCGCCCAGCTCCTTTATTGGCCCCATCGGCATGTCGATTTCGGCCCGCTGTACGGACAATTCCGCAGCCTGCAGCAGTTCCACGATATCAACAGCCGAGACTGAGCCGAACAACCTGCCCGCTTCCCCGGCCCGGCGGGTTACGCTCACTCTATCAGGTAATAGGACCGCTTTTGCCTGTGCAGCATCGTGGCGCTGAGCATCGAGTTTCGCTAACTCCCGCCGCCGTTTGTCGACCTCATCTTTGGCAGCTGCGGTCGCCGGAACAGCCTTGCCATAAGGAACCAGGTAATTGCGACCATATCCGGCCTTGACCTTGACCAAATCACCCAGGTCTCCAAGATTTTGAATTTTTTCCAACAGTATAAGTTCCATCGCCTGAACTCCTGTCAGTGCTGGTCACTGTACGGTAGTAATGCCAGGAACCGGGCTCGCTTGATCGCGCTGGCAAGTTGACGCTGGTAACGTGCCTTGGTACCGGTGTTGCGACTCGGGATGATCTTGCCAGTTTCGCTAACATAGCCCCGCAACGTATCCAAGTCCTTGTAATCGATCTGGTCTACGCCAAGGGCAGTAAATCGACAATATTTCCGGCGACGACTGAATCTCGCCATTAGGTAACCTCCTTATTTTCTTCGGCGGCCTGAGTCGCGATCTCGGCTGCTGTCTCGTCACCATTATTAGCCTGCACATCGTGAAGATCTTCTGCCGGCACCTCTGTCGACTCACCAACCGTTACTTCGGCCTCTACCCCAGCTACAGTTGCACTGTCTGCAACCACCGTATCAGCGGGACTCGCCTCAGTCTCAGACGGCAACGCTTCATCCTCGACAGACTCGCCATCATCAGCAGACTGCGCCAACGGAGACGCCTCGACCACCGCACGGTCCATCTTGATGACCAGATTGCGAATCACTGCATCGCTAAACTTGAACATGTTAGTGATTTCATCGATGGTGACCTGGTCACACTCAATATTCATGAGCACGTAGTGGGCCTTGTGTACCTTGCCAATCAGGTAAGCCAGCTGCCGCCGGCCCCAATCTTCCAGACGATGTATCTGTCCACCGTTGTTTTCGATCAGGGTACGGTACTTGTCGACCATCGCCGAAACCTGCTCGCTCTGGTCTGGATGCACGAGGAAAACGACTTCGTAATGTCGCATGAGGCCTCCTTTCGGCTAATAGCCTCCCGCACCGCGGTGAGGCAAGGAGTGAATTGAAATAGCGCTCGGGCGCGAATTTTATCCGCCGGGCACTATCGAAGCAAGGCTGCCTACTACGGCAGCTTTGCCAGGGGGTTAACAAACCACTGCGCAGAAGATCAGGCGTTTTCCCGTCCCGCTACCAGGTCTTCCATTACCGAAGGATCGGCTAGCGTCGAGGTATCGCCAAGGTCGTCCAATTCGTTGGCTGCGATCTTGCGCAGAATCCTGCGCATAATCTTGCCCGAGCGCGTTTTAGGCAACCCTGGGGCCCACTGGATAATATCTGGGCTAGCGATCGGGCCAATTTCCTTGCGGACCAGTTGGACCAATTCAGTGCGCAGCCCGTCAGTCGCTTCGACCCCCGCCATCAACGTAACATAGGCGTAGATACCCTGCCCCTTGATCTCTTGAGGGTATCCCACCACTGCTGCCTCGGCCACCCGGTCGTGCAGTACCAGCGCACTTTCGACCTCGGCTGTACCCATACGGTGGCCGGACACGTTGATGACGTCATCGACTCGTCCAGTAATCCAGAAATAACCATCCTTATCCCGGCGAGCCCCGTCGCCGGTCATGTAGGAACCCGGATAAGTCGCCAGGTACGTCTGGATAAAGCGCTCATGGTCACCGAAGATCGTGCGCATCTGCCCCGGCCAGGACTGCCGGATGACCAGGTTACCCGAAGCTGCTCCCTCGAGTTCTTTGCCATCACCATCGAGTAGCGCCGGCTGGATACCGAAAAATGGCCGAGTAGCAGAACCAGGCTTCAGGTCGATAGCGCCCGGCAGGGGCGTAATTAAAATACCGCCAGTTTCGGTCTGCCACCACGTATCCACGATCGGGCAACGGCTATCGCCCACCACTCGGTAGTACCACTCCCAAGCCTCTGGATTGATGGGCTCCCCCACAGTTCCAAGCAAGCGCACGCTGGAACGGCTGGTGCGTGTTACTGGCTTATCACCCTGGCCCATGAGCGCCCTTATCGCGGTTGGCGCTGTGTAAAAAATGTTTACTTGGTGCTTGTCAACCACCTGCCAAAAACGGCTCGCATCGGGGTAGGTAGGCACGCCCTCGAACATCAGCGTAGTGGCACCATTTGCCAGTGGACCATAGAGGATGTAACTGTGGCCCGTGATCCAGCCAACATCAGCTGTACACCAATAGACGTCCCCTTCGTGATAATCAAAAACGTAGTGGTGGGTCATTGCTGTATACAACTGATACCCGCCAGTCGTGTGCAGTACACCCTTGGGCTTGCCAGTCGAGCCTGAGGTATAAAGGATGAATAGTGGATCCTCAGCATCCATCGGCTCAGCCACGCACTCGGTATCGGCCGCCGCCATAGCCTCGTCGTACCACACGTCACGATCACCACCTGAGGGTATTTTTGCGCCAGTCCGACGGACCACAATTGTCGTGTGAACCTCCGGGCAGCCCACAAGGGCTGACTCCACATTGGCCTTCAGTGGTACTGGTTTGCCACCACGCGGCCCTTCGTCGGCTGTGATGATGACCCGGCAGTCTGAATCCAGGATCCGGCCACGCAATGCGTCTGGTGAAAAGCCACCGAACACCACGGAATGAATGGCTCCGACCCGGGCACATGCCAGCATCGCCACTGCCGCCTCTGGTACCATCGGCATGTAAATCGAGACACAGTCTCCCTTACCCACTCCACGCGATCTAAGGACATTGGCGAACCGGCAGACCTGCTCGTGCAACTCCCGGTAGGTAATTTTCTGATCTTCCGACGGATCATCGCCCTCCCAAATGATCGCAACCTGATCACCGCGGGATTTCAAGTGCCGATCTAAGCAGTTATAGGAGACGTTCAGCGTAGCACCCTCAAACCAGCGAATCCGTCCCTCCCGAAAATCGCAGTTGCTAACACGGTCCCATTTTTTGAACCAGGTGACAAATGTTTCAGCCTGTTCCGACCAGAATTTGTCAGAATCGCTGATCGAGCGCTGGTACATTTCCCAGTACTGACTCTCGTTTAAGTGGGCTTTTGCGGCGAATGCTGCATCGATAGGGTACACACGTTCTTCACTCATCATGCTCTCCTTAACAAACCAACAAATTGAGGCATCCAGGCCTCCTCCATGGCAATCGGTTCGATTCTACGTCAAACCACGTTCCCTGGAAGCGGCCACGCACTGCAACTAATACCGGCGGACCAAGCCCCGGCCTCAGTTAAACCGTACAGTCAATCGGGATCATTGCTAGTTTGGGTCCACACGCAGTGCTCGCCAAGCAATTCGATCCACCGCTGATGCTCTTTGAGCTCTTGCGGACTGGCCCGGACGACTTCGACAACGCTACCGGACGCGTCTCGAGTCGACCCGACCCGTCGTTGACCTGAGTGCCTTGCCGGGGTCTCAAAACTTATGTCGGACTGACCGCCGGTCATGGCCAAATAGACATCGGCTAGAATCTCGGCGTCGAGTAACGCCCCATGCAGTGTGCGCTCTGCATTATCTACATCGTAACGACGGCAGAGAGCGTCCAGGCTATTGCGCTGACCCGGGTGCAATTGGCGGGCAAGTTGCAGGCTATCTGTCACCGTACACAACTCGTCAAGCCGGCGCTTCTCCCGGGCTCGCTCGAATTCGCTATTGAGAAAACTCAAATCAAAGGGGGCGTTGTGAATAATCACCTCGGCGCCGGAAATAAAATTAATAAATTCCACGATAATCTCGGTGAAAACCGGTTTGTCTGCCAAGAAATCCTCGGTGATGCCGTGCACTTCCAAAGCCCCTACATCTATACTCCTTTCTGGATTAATGAAAGCATGGAACCGATTCTGGGTGTGGCGGCGATTGACGAGTTCCACACAGCCGATCTCTATGACCCGGTGACCTTCCCTGATTTCCAGGCCCGTGGTTTCGGTATCGAGTACGACTAGCCTCATCGCTGCCTTCTAGCCACGCTGGCCAGGTATTCATCAATGGCTGTATTGGCGAGCGCGTCCGCACGCTCATTGCCTGAATTCCCGGCATGCCCCCGCACCCAACGCCACTCGACCTGACGACATCCGGAGGCTTCATCCAGGACTAACCAGAGATCACGATTTTTCACCGGTTTGCCGGCCGCGGTCCGCCAACCGTTACTTTTCCAACTCCTCATCCACTCCAAGATACCGTTGCGAACATACTGGGAGTCAGTATATACCTGGACTCTGGCGTCTTGCTCGAGTGATTCGAGGCCCCGAATTGCGGCGACGAGCTCCATTCGGTTATTGGTTGTCATGGATTCAGCGCCTTTAAACTCAGTACATTGGTCACCACTCAGCCGAACTACGCCCCATCCACCCACGCCGGGGTTGCCCCGGCAAGCACCATCGGTGTACATCTGTACGATCGTATTAGACACTGTCACCTTCTGCACCGCTATTGAATGAATGACTGCTGCGGGGTATTGTCGGTGCGAGTGTTCCGGCCTTGATACGCACCCCCTGGCGCCGGCTCTCCAGCACATTACCAGATCTCAACTGGCGTTTCTGCGCAATCAGCAGGTATGCGCCAGAAAATAACGGCCACCAGCGAGCACCAATAACCTCCAGGAAAGCGCTTCGCTCCAATATGCCGGCGTTGGCCATTGGCGCTCGGTAAAAAATCATGCGGCTACCGGCAAGGTCCAAGCCTAGCAGAGAGATCCAGTCCTGCACCCGGTTAGGCGTCAGGAAATGCCCGTTCCATGGGATCGACCGAGGCCAACGTGACAGCGATCGGCGTAAGCCCCACAGGCTCAAGGGGTTGAATCCGCAAACTAACAGGTAACCTTCCGGCGCCAGAACCGTGGCTGCTTCGCGCAGGATCTGATGTGGTGCCTGCGCGAAATCCAGCGTATGTTGCAGCACGATGAGGTCCACTGCCCGCGCCCCGAGGGGTAACGGTTGCCAGTCGGTAGAAATAGCTACTCCATCGTGCTCAGGTGGGGCCGGCAAAGCATACAGTTTCAGCGCGCTATCGACCCCCACTAGGCAATCGGCCAGTCCGGGGCCAAGCTGCAGAGCTGTGGCACAGTAGCGGCACGGCAACAACCGAGATGCAGCCATTTCCGTTGCCCGCACCAGTGCTTGCCCCAGTGCTCCGTTGAACCAGGCGTAGTTCTCACTCGATGCACGGCACCGACCAGAGTTTTCAATTTCAACACTCACGGCGTCTAAGACCCTTTGCTTCCGAATCAACCATCCTGCGCTCACCACAGAGGGTCACGCATCGCATCCTCGGCCCCAACTGATAACCCGCAACACATCACTAACGCATCTTCCGGAGCCTTACCACGATAGTAATTTCTACGCCGTGACAAAACCTCAAAGCCAGCGCAGGTGTAAAGTCCGAGGGCCGGCCCGTTGCTCGGTCGCACCTCTAAAAGTATCTGCACGGCGCCGCGCTGCGCCGCGTACTGCTGGGCTTGGTGTAATAACCAACTGCCCATCCCCTGGCGTTGATGTGCCGGCTGCACCGCGAAGTTAAGGAGGTGTGCCTCGCCTGCCGACACCGCCATCACCAAAAATGCGTTAACCTGTCCGGCAATCTCGATTACCCAATTGTCATAACCCGCGCCCAGGCAATCCGAAAATGCCCTCAGCGCCCAGGGCATCGGTGAGACCTGCGACTCCAGATCACTCACCTGGCCAAGGTCTGTCCGACCCATTGGACGTAGGCTATCCGACCAATCTTCGGGCAACAACAAAGCCTTACTCTATAGCTGAACGGGCCAACATCAGATCCTGCCATGACTTAGCTTTTGCAGTCGGTGAGCGCAGCAGATAGGCGGGGTGGTAGGTCACGACCAACGGTAACTGGTCAATATTGTATTGATGCACTTTACCCCGTAACTGGCTAATAGCAACGTCTTGCTGCAATAATGCCTGTGCTGCAAAGCGCCCCAGCGCCACAATGATGCGTGGGCCGATATGCGCGACCTGCCGGTGGAGAAAGGATTCACAATTGTTGACCTCGACCCCTTGCGGGTCGCGATTGTCTGGCGGTCGGCACTTGAGTACATTGGCAATGTACACCTCCTCGTGGGAAAGACCCAGGCTAAAGAGCATCGCCGAGAGCAGTTGCCCGGCCCGGCCAACGAACGGTATACCCTGCCGATCCTCCTCGCGACCCGGCGCCTCGCCGACAAAAAACCAGTCAGCGTCCGTACTGCCGGATCCAAACACGGTATTTCGTCGTGAGTCATGTAGTGCACAGCGGGTGCACGATGCCACTTCACGCTGGAGCTTCTCCCAGCTGACACCCGCGGCAGTGCCAGCCTGATTCGGCGAACTACCCATCGCGCTACCAGCAGCATGCTCCGCTGCAACACTCGACCCACGACGCCGCCAACAAACCACCTCCATCTCGGCAAGGTAGGCGTTTCGATCAGCCATAACCATAACACCAGAGGTGTTGTTAGACCGTACCTTCGCTTTGTGGGTGGAAACGCCGTGGTGGCAACTCCAACTTATTGAGGGCGTTAATGTAAGCCTTAACTGAGGCCATAACGATATCGGTGTCAGCACCCTGCCCGTTGACGATCCGTCCACCGCTCTGTAGCCGAACACTAACTTCGCCTTGGGAGTCAGATCCTGCGGTGATCGCGTTCACCGAATACAGTAACAGAGTATTGTCCGTGGGAAAGGCCCCGTCTACCGCTTGGAATGAGGCATCGACTACACCATCACCGGTGCTGGTTGCTGACTCCTCAACACCGTCTACTCTGAGTGTCACGGTTGCCGCTGGCATCTCCCCTGTCTGCGAGACAAACTTCATGGCAACGAATTGCAACCGTTCGTTCAACTGCTCGGTCGCTCTCTCTGTAACCAGTGCCTGCAGGTCTTCATCGAATACCTCGTGCTTCTTGTCGGCAAGCTCCTTGAAGTGGCCAAAAGTTCGATTGAGATCCTCTTCGGTTTCGAATTCAATCCCCAGGGCCGCCAGCCGCTCCTTGACCGCCGCCCGACCTGAATGTTTACCCAGTACAATTCGGTTGGCACTCCAACCAACATCTTCGGCACGCATAATCTCGTAAGTTTCCCTGCGCTTGATCACTCCGTCCTGGTGGATGCCGGCTTCGTGAGCAAACGCGTTGGCCCCAACGATCGCCTTATTTGGTTGCACCGGAAAACCGGTAATGTTGGATACTAGTCGGCTCGCGGGCAATATCTGAGTTGAATCTATCCCGGTGTCGCAGGTGAACACATCCTGCCGGGTCCGAATCGCCATCACGATCTCTTCCAATGATGCGTTACCGGCACGTTCGCCGAGACCATTAACGGTACATTCCACCTGCCGAGCCCCACTTTGCACCGCCGCAAGGGAATTGGCAACGGCTACACCGAGATCATTGTGGCAATGCACCGAGAACACTGCCTGGTCTGAGTTTGGCACCCGGCTGATCAGGCGGGCTATCAGTTCACCGAATTGGCTTGGCATGGTGTAACCCACTGTATCGGGTATGTTGATAGTGCTGGCGCCGGCCTTGATGACAGCCTCGATCACCCGGCAGAGAAAGTCCTCCTCCGAGCGTCCAGCGTCTTCAGGGGAGAACTCCACATCATCCGTGCTGTTTCGTGCCTGCTTGACCGCCGCTACTGCCCGTTCCAACACTTGGTCGGGCGCCATCCGCAGCTTGTCCTGCATGTGGATCGGGGAGGTCGCGATGAAGGTATGGATGCGCGGAGCTGAGGCAGGCGCTACCGCCGCCGCAGCCTGGGCTACGTCCGACTCGTTGGCCCGAGCCAGCCCGCAGATTTTGCTCTCCTGGACCTGCCGGGCGATTGCCTGTACCGCATCAAAATCACCAGGGCTGGCGGCAGGAAATCCAGCCTCGATCACATCGACGTGCATCTTTTCCAGTTGTCGGGCGATGCGAATCTTTTCCTCAGTCGTCATCGAAGCGCCGGGGCTTTGCTCCCCGTCACGTAAAGTAGTATCAAAAACTAGCAGTCGCTCTTGCATTGACATCATCCCTCCCAAGACAACCGGGTACCCTGCCACATGCGTTGGCAAAGGGCAGGTAGCCGGCGTCGGTATATTACGGTCTTCTGGAGCCAGTGTGTCGCAGGACACTGGCTGAATGGGTTTGATTATATAGAGGGTATGTGCGCCTAGTGGCGCAGCAGCAAACGGGGTGCCAGCGCGATAGGCGCCGCTGCCGGCCACGAAGTTGCAGGGCCAGCCATGTGGGATAACGAAAAAGTGTCAATCTTTTTCATGGCATCCAGTATACCTCTTATTTTCATCGGGGCAATCCCGGCGCCGCCACGGCTATCCGTGTTCGGAACGGTATTGCTTTAGCCAGTCCGGTTTTGATCAGCCTTTTTCGCCACCGGCACTTCGCCGCTGACCGGAGCGTCACTGAAGATGTTACGGTTACTCCATTTGGCTGAAATCCAGATGACCGGCCCCCACAGCACGTAGGCTATAGAGGTGAGGAAAAGTACCCAAGGCGGATCGAACGATACCAATACGAATACGAATACCAGGACCAACAACGCCATAAATGGAACCCGGTGCTTAAGGTCCAGGTCCTTGAAGCTTCGGTACGGTAGCGAACTAACCATCGCCAAAGACAACACCGCCATCATCACCAGACAGGCCGCCGTGACCGCAGTACCCGTGAGCTGATAACTGCTCAGTGCCCAGATTGCCGTTGCCACCAAGACCGCTGCTGCCGGACATGGCAACCCCTGAAAATAGCGGCTACTACTGCTGTCCTGGGTATTGAAGCGGGCTAGCCGCAGTGCCGTCGCGGCAACAAAGAAAAATGCGGTAAGCCACCCGATCTTACCGGCATCCTTGAGGGTCCATTCAAAAAGTACCAGAGCCGGCGTCAGGCCAAAAGCCACCAAGTCGACCAGGCTGTCGTATTGCTTGCCGAAGTCGCTGACCGTATTCGTCATCCGCGCGACACGACCGTCTAGCGAATCTAGTATTGCAGCAATCAAGATCGCGATGGCCGCGTTTTCAAAGCTGCCCACCGTCGACTGGATGATGGCATAAAACGCTGCGAACAAACCGGCCGTGGTAAAAAGGTTGGGCAAAATATAGATGCCCTTACGACGCCGCTCAGGAGACTCCACTGATGTGACTTTTCGGATCTTCCCCACGATAGTTCAGATTTGTTCCGGAAGAAAGGTGATGATATCACCTCCGGACAAAATCAGTTCCTTGGGAAAGGTTGAATCTAGCTCCGCCGAGGTGGATAAACGTTCACCCTTGACCAAAACGGGAGAATCCGTATCTGTCTCCCATAGATTTGAACCGGTAATGCAAGCACAACGAAACCAGCAATCCACCTCCGATCCTCCCTCGCAACAGACAGATAATTCTTCGGCTTGATCGGCGTTAAGACGCCGGTCACGGACAGAACTGAGTTCAGTTAACTTCCTCGTCGACCAGCTTGTCCCTTTGAATCCAGGGCATCATTCCCCGCAGCTTGGCGCCGACCTCTTCGATTTGGTGTTCACGGCCAGCGTTGCGCATTTCATAGAATCGCTGACTGCCCGCGCGACTCTCTTCCATCCATTCCCGGGCAAACTTGCCCGACTGGATCTCATCGAGAATATTTTTCATCTCCTCCTTTACTGTCGCTGTCACCACCCGTGGACCGCGGGTTAAGTCGCCATACTCCGCAGTGTTGGAGATCGAGTAGCGCATATTCGCTATACCGCCTTCATAAATAAGGTCAACGATCAACTTGGTTTCGTGCAAGCACTCAAAATAGGCCATCTCGGGTGCATAACCCGCTTCTACTAGCGTCTCGAAACCCGCCCGGATCAACGCAGTCATGCCACCACAAAGCACCGTCTGTTCACCGAAGAGGTCGGTTTCGGTTTCTTCTTTATAGGTGGTCTCTATGATGCCGGCTCTGCCGCCGCCGATAGCCGAAGCATAGGACAAAGCTATGTCCCGAGCAGTGCCGCTCGCATCCCGCTCCACCGCGATCAGGCATGGTACGCCACCACCGTCGGTATAGGTTGACCGCACCAGGTGTCCCGGCCCCTTTGGCGCCACCATAATGACGTCAATGTTATCGGTCGGTTCGATAAAGCCGAAATGGATGTTGAACCCATGGGCGAAGGCAAGTGCGGCCCCGGGCTTCAGATTGGGGACGACCTCGCCGGTGTATAAGTCGGCCGCCAATTCGTCCGGCACCAGCATCATGACAACGTCGGCACAGTCCACCGCATCAGACACAGCAGCAACAGCAAGCCCGGCCCTTTCAGCCTTGTCCCGCGAGGCCGATCCCTCCCTCAATCCGACCACCACCTCGACACCGCTGTCTCGCAGGTTGTTTGCATGGGCGTGCCCCTGTGACCCGTATCCGATGACGGCCACTTTCTTGCTAGCAATGATACTTGCATCGGAATCACTGTCATAAAAAACTTTCATTTAAATTTGCCTCCTGTGAGAAAAAGCCCGGTCATTCAGAGCCGCAATGTCCGATCGCCGCGTGCAATACCCGAAATACCAGAGCGCACGACCTCCAGAATCTCAGCGTTGCTCAGAGCCTCAACAAACGCATCGAGTTTGTCGCTGGGGCCGGTTAATTCAATGGTGTAGGTTGAGTCTGTGACATCTATGATTCGGCCACGAAAAATATCAACCAACCGCTTAACTTCTTCACGGTTCTCACCTTCAGCCATGACTTTGACCAGCAGTAATTCCCGCTCTATATGACGCCCTTCTGTTAGATCCAGCAGGCGCACCACGTCTATCAGCTTGTGCAACTGCTTGGTGATCTGTTCGATGATCTCGTCCGAGCCTCGCGTTACGATAGTCATCCGCGAGAGAGACTCGTCTTCGGTAGGGGCTACGGTCAACGATTCGATGTTGTACCCACGAGCAGAGAACAGGCCAGCGATGCGCGACAACGCACCCGATTCATTCTCCACCAGCAGCGAAATGATTCTACGCATAGGCCATCATGCCAACTCCCGTTCCTGGGACGTTGCGCCACTATCGGCTGGGTTGAGTTGCATCTCGTTATGCCCGGCTCCAGCGCTAATCATGGGATAGACGTTTTCAGTCTGATCGGTAATAAAATCCAGAAATACTAGTTTTTCCCGGGCCGCAAATGCCTCGCGTAACGCACCTTCGACGTCACTTGGCTTCTCAATCAGTATGCCGGTATGCCCGAAGCTCTGCGCCAGTTGAACAAAGTCTGGCAGTGAATCCATGTATGTATGCGAGTATCGTCGGTCATAGAAAAATTCCTGCCATTGTCTGACCATGCCCATGTAGCGGTTGTTCAAGTTAATGACCTTGATCGGTAGGCCGTATTGGCTACAAGTCGACAACTCCTGTAGGCACATCATAATGCTCGCCTCCCCTGTTACACATGCAACCGGTGCGTTCGGGAAAGCCATTTGCACCCCCACCGCCGCTGGCAACCCAAAACCCATCGTGCCTAAGCCACCGGAATTAATCCAGCGTCGCGGTTTATTAAAACTGTAATACTGGGCTGCCCACATCTGGTGCTGACCTACATCTGAAGTAACATAGGCATCTCCCTCGGTCACTTCGCACAACTTCTGGATGACGAATTGCGGCTTGATTAACTTGCTGTCGCGGTCGTAAGCCAGCGAATCAACATCTCGCCAAGCCTTGATCTGTTTCCACCATTGCTCCAGCACTGGCTCATCGACTTTGCGGTCTTTCTTGCCGAGTATGTCCAGCATCTGTTCCAGTACCGCTGCCGCATCTCCGACTATCGGTATTTCCACAGGCACGTTCTTACCTATTGAGGAAGGATCGATATCGACGTGGATGATCCGGGCTCCCGGTGAGAACTTGCTCAAGTCACCGGTAACGCGGTCATCGAATCGGGCCCCCACGGCAAGGATCACATCGCTCCCATGCATGGCCATGTTGGCCTCGTAGGTGCCGTGCATACCGAGCATGCCCAGGAAATGAGGATCTGCTGCCGGCAGTGCGCCTAGACCCATCAACGTCTGAGTGCAAGGAAAACCAAGCGTTTGGACCAGAGCTGTCAACTGAGTAGCAGCTGTGGCATGGATGATTCCGCCGCCGCTGTAAATCACAGGCCGACGGGCATCGAGCAGCAGAGCCACAGCTTTCGCGATCTGCTTGGAGTGACCCCTTTTTACCGGGGCATAGGAGCGGATCTTGACACTCTTGGGGTAACGGTAGGTCGTCTTTGCAGCAGTGACATCCTTGGGTATATCGACAACCACCGGACCAGGGCGTCCAGACCCGGCCAGATAGAACGCTTTCTTGATAGTTAGCGCCAGATCCGCAACATTGCGGACCAGGAAGTTATGTTTTACGCATGGCCTAGTAATACCAACCGTGTCAACCTCTTGGAAAGCATCGTCGCCAATAAGATTGGTTGGCACCTGTGCCGTCAGCACCACCAACGGGATCGAATCCATATAGGCAGTCGCGATTCCGGTGATCGTATTGGTCACACCCGGGCCAGAGGTAACCAGCACCACACCGGGCTTGCCGGAAGCTCGCGCGTAGCCGTCCGCTGCGTGGGTCGCACCTTGTTCGTGGCGGGCAAGGATGTGCTTTATATCATCCTGCTGATAAAAGGCATCGTAGATATGCAGTGCTGCACCGCCAGGATAGCCGAATATATGCTCGACACCCTCATCCTTGAGGCTTTGAACGACGATTTCGGCGCCGGTCAGTTCCATGCGTTGCCCTCTATTGGAAAATTGGGGTAATCAGTGGCCGCTGGAAATGCCGGTAGGCAGCGGCCTGAAACGCTAAAGTATAAACTTTGCCCAGGCAGGCTGTAAATTCAGCGCCGACGCCAGGTGGTCTCACCGCGGCTGGCGTCCTCAAGTAAGATGCCCCGCTCGCCGAGATAGTCGCGGATCTCGTCGGCCCGTTTCCAGTCGCCAGTAGCACGGGCCCGTTGGCGTTCACTCAGAAGCTCTTTGATTGTTGCCGCCGTCAATTCATTATTCACACTCGCACAGCTATCCCTAGCAACACCCAAGAATTTGGCCGGCTCCAGGCGCAACAGGCCGAGCACGGCGCCGAGACGCCGCAAGCAGGCGCTGAGCGCGCAACTGTCATCGTACCGGTTTTCGTCTAGGCAGCGGTTTAGTTCACGAACCAGTTCAAAGAGTACAGCCAGGGCTGCGGGCGTGTTGAAGTCATCGTCCATGGCCTCACTGAAGCGCTCGCTGTACGGGCCGCCAGAATCCTTCACTTCCACGACTACCGGATCAGCAACTTTAGCCAAAGCGAAGTACAGCCGCTCAAGTGAGGCCTTGGCCTTGGCCAGGCTGTCTGGGCTGAAGTTCATGGCACTACGATAGTGACTGGAAAGAATCATGTAACGTATCACTTCGCCCATGCGTGCCGCGTTATCATCTTTTCCGAGTATCTCCCGAATCGTGAAGAAATTACCGAGCGACTTTGACATCTTCTCTTGGTCAATCTGGACGTAACCGTTGTGCATCCACACACTGACAAATTTCTGGCCCGTTGCTCCCTCTGACTGTGCGATTTCGTTTTCATGATGTGGGAATCTGAGATCCATGCCTCCACCGTGGATATCAAAACTATTGCCAAGACACGCGGTGGACATGGCCGAGCACTCAATGTGCCAACCCGGTCGGCCTGCACCCCAGGGAGAATCCCAGTTTGGCTCGCCGGGCTTAGCTGCCTTCCAGAGCACGAAGTCCAGGGGGTCATTCTTCGACTCGTCCGGCGTCACCCGTGCGCCAACTTGCAGTTCATCCAGAGAACGTCCAGAAAGGCGGCCATAGTCCGCAAAAGCCCGCACCCGGTAGTAAACGTCACCATTGACCCCCTGGTACGCGTACTCCTTGTTCTCCAAACCCTTGATCATATCGATGATCGCATCGACATGGTCAGTTGCCCTAGGCTCGGCATTTGGCGATTGCACGTTCAGTAACTGACAATCCTCGTGCATCGCCTCGATGAATCGACCAGTAAGACTGTCGATGCCCTCGCCCAGTTCCGCTGCCCGGGCGATTATTTTGTCGTCTATATCGGTTATATTCCGCACGTATTCCACATCAAAACCGCATGACCGCAAGTATCTGGCGACCGTGTCAAATACCACTAGGACTCGGGCATGCCCTAGGTGGCAGTAGTCGTAAACGGTCATTCCGCAGACATACATCTTCACCTGCCCCGCCACTCGCGGCACAAAATCTTCTTTGCAACGACTGAGGCTGTTATAAATGCGCAAAGACATTAATACCCACCAAGGCATTCCAGACCGGGGCCCGGATGGTACCCAAAGCTGGGCGACAGGCCAACCGCTGTCGTGCTGGCTTACGCAGCCGGCGCAATTCCGATCAGTTATCTCGGAGATTTTTTCTTGATCTACTTCATCTCAGATCTACATCTGACCCCCAAAGACACTGCCCTAACCCAGCAGTTCAGGGTCTTTATCGACCAGCTCACCTCCGCTGATAGCTTGTACATTCTCGGCGACCTGTTCGAGTATTGGCTCGGCGATGATACTGCCAAGTATCTGGGGCAGCAATCAATAGAAACCGACCTGCGGCAGCTGACTGACCGCGGTGTGGAAGTTTTCTTCCTTCGAGGCAATCGTGACTTCCTTGTCGGCCTGGATTTTTGCGCCCGAACCGGATGCTGTCTGCTGCCAGAGCAGCATATACTGACCAACACCACTACACCGATACTATTACTGCACGGCGACAGCTTGTGCACCGAAGATACGGAGCATCAGGCATTCCGTCTGCTGGTCAGAAACGACACTTGGCAATCTGATTTCCTAGCGAGATCTATCGTGGAGCGGGACACCATGGCCCGAGCCGTGCGTTATCGCAGCGAGAGTGGTAAACGCATCAAACCAGCCGACATCATGGATGTAAACCCCGAAACCGTCTTCGAAAAAATGCGCGGCGCAAAGGTGCGGCTGATGATCCACGGACACACTCACCGACCGGCAATACATCGTCTTGAGGACGAGAGAACTGGTCCGATGGTCCGAATCGTGCTTGGCGATTGGGGGCCCACTCCCAGTTTTGCCAAACTGGATGGTTCTAGTCTGGAACTGTGGTGTGGTGACGATGCCAACCGTATCACGCTCAGCTAGTGATAGGTGCTGACTTCCGTGACATCGAGTACGCTGTCTTGGCTGGCTCGAGTCCGGTCATTGCGCTTGCCGGCCATGGCGCACAGGAAGTCACCGGTCACATCTCCGGTCACGTACCGTCCATCAAAGCAGGATGCGTCGAAACGGGTTATTGCCGGATTACCCTCGCGTACCGCCGCAATCAGGTCTTCAAGATCTTGATAGAACAACCGGTCCGCGCCGATTACCCCACAGATCTCTTCGGTCGTCCGTCCGTTAGCCACTAATTCGGCCGGCACCGGCATATCGATTCCATAGACGTTGGCGTATCGGACTGGCGGTGCCGCTGAGGCGAAATATACCCTTCTGGCACCAGCATCTCTGGCCATCTGTATGATCTGTTTTGAAGTGGTACCCCGTACGATGGAGTCATCAACCAACAAAACGTTCTTATCGCGAAATTCCAAGTCAATGGCGTTGAGTTTCTGCCGCACCGAACGCTGGCGCTCGGCCTGGCCCGGCATGATAAACGTCCGGCCGATGTAGCGGTTCTTGATGAAACCCTCCCGGTACTTAATTCCCAGGCAGTTCGCCAACTGCAGCGCCGAGGTGCGACTGGTATCAGGTACCGGGATAACCACATCAATATCGTGGTTCGGCCAGTGCCGGACGAGTCGTTTGGCTAGCCGTTCACCCATACGTAACCGGCTTTTATACACGGCGACATCGTCAATTATCGAATCTGGCCTGGCCAGGTAGACAAACTCAAACAGACACGGCGCGAGCACCGGGTCGGCGGTACAGATACGCCGCTGGATGCTGCCGTCGAGGCCAACAAAGATAGCCTCTCCCGGTGCCACATCACCCAACAGGTCGTAGCCCAACACATCCAGCGCCACGCTTTCCGAGGCCAACATTACTGATCGCGCATCCCCGATAACTCGCTCCCCGATTACCAGAGGGCGAATCCCGTACGAATCCCTAAACGCCACCAGACCGTAGCCGACTACCATGGCCACCACTGCGTAAGCGCCCCGACAACGCCGGAAAACACCGCCAACCGCCTGAAAAATATCCTCCGGCCCCAATCCCAGCCGAGTGCGATCAACCACTTCGCGCAGTTCGTGAGCAAAAACATTCAGCAGCACTTCCGAGTCAGAATCGGTATTCAACTGACGCAGATCCTGCTGAAACATTTCTTTTCGCAGGTTGTCCGAGTTAACCAGATTGCCGTTATGGCCCAATGCAATGCCGAAAGGAGAATTGACGTAGAAGGGCTGGGCCTCAGCCCGATTGTCACTGCCGGCTGTCGGATAGCGTACATGACCAATTCCTAATTTGCCTTGGAGTTGGGTCATGTGGCGCGAATGGAATACATCCCGTACTAACCCGTTATCCTTACGCAGGTACACGCGGCGCCCGTCACAGGTGATGATCCCAGCAGCGTCCTGGCCACGGTGCTGGACCACGGTCAGGGCATCATAAATGGACTGATTCACAGATTCCTGACCTACGATCCCAACGATACCGCACATTACTATTGCTCCTTTGTCGGGGCGACAGCTTTCAGGATCGCCGCCGGCTGCGCATTGCGCAAGGCTGACTGATCCTCGAACATGTCTGCCGCTTGCCCCATCACCCAATTGACCGACGGTTCAAGGTAGGGAATCAGCACGGAACGATTGTACCAATCTTGGGTTGGGGCTAGTGTGAAGCGGGCGGCAAAAAGTATCAACACGATGACGACCATTGCCCTGGCCAATCCGAACACAGCCCCCATCAGTCGATTCATACCAGTCAAGCCGGTAGCATGAAACAACCGGTTGATCAGGCTGCCGCCGATGCTGAGCGCCAGCAGGCTGCCGAAAAAAACTGCCATTGAACCGGTGATCAAGCTCAAGTGCTTGCTTTTTACCCAGGATTGCAGAAGAACCGCGAGATCGTCGCCGTACAACCAGGCAAACCAGGCTGCCAGAACCCAGGACACCAGCGACAAAAGTTCCCGGACCAGTCCCCGGGCAATGCCGATACCAAGTGACAGGATAACCACACCCAGCACTGCCAAATCCACCCAGGCAAGCCCACTACCGGCTACGCTGTCAAGCATGGCCTACCTCCCCAGTAGCAAACAGCCAGCGACCAGATAGTCCGATCATGGTAACCTGACGATGAAGGCCTGGTCACTGGTGATCATCATGGCTTTGTGCCGCTCCCGTTCGGCTTCCGACTGCGACAAAAACGGACCCAGGTAAAGGCGAATCGCGTCCTTGCCGCTGAGTTCAATTTGTTCCCGATGGACCTCCATGCCATGCTCGCCGAGCTGCTGCATCAACTTGCCTGCATTGTCGACGTTGCCAAATACCCCTACCCGCACCACCCAACTTTCCTGTCGTTCTGTTGCTGCCTCAGATATAGAGGGTGTAGTCTGGCTGCCTTGCGACTGCAAGTCCCGGCTGGTGCTACCGCCCTCAGGCTGATCTGTCGACGCCTTATCACCCTGCAAGCCGCCATTGTTATCAGTACCAGACTGGGAAGTCGCAGGTGCAATCACCGAGATGAAATCACTACTTGGCTCCGGCAGTTGGCCAGGAACCGACCGAGATCGGTCTATCCTCTGCCCTGTTCCTGTCAATATCGTAGGCAATACAACGATAACAATAACGATCAGTACTAGGGCGCCGACCAGTCGATGCGTCGGGTTGAATGGCGGATCCGGAGGTGGAGTCATTCAGGCGGCCGCGGTATCTTCCCGCAACACTGCGAGTATAGCACCGACCAAATAGAACGAACCGAACACAACGATACGGTCCCCGGGCTGAGCTGTTCCTAGCGCCCTTTGGTATGCGCTTACGGGTTCCGGGCAGGACTGCCAGGAGCAATTACCATTTCTTGACAGCGCCGCGGCTAGCGTCGTAAGTGAGGTTGCCCTGTCGTTGTCCACGCGGGTGATAAACCAGAGGCTAATCAGGTCTGCCATCGTCGCCAGGATTGTGGCCAGCTCTTTATCTGCGAGTATTGAGAAAACAGCAATAGTGCGACCGACCACCGGTTTACGGCGCAACGTGTCAGCAAGCTCGATCACCGCACTGGTATTGTGCGCAACATCAAAAATTCTTTCGACGGAACCAGCAACGACCTGTTGGCGCCCGGGTAGATGGACATCCTGCAGACCCTGCCAGCAGCAATAATCCGCCACCGGTACCCGATCCTGTAACAATCTCACGGCCGCCAATGCGCAGGCAGCGTTGGCGCGCTGGATCGACCCACCCGGCAACCCCGGGAGCGCCAGACTTACTCCGCCGTCGGGCCAATGATTCGAATCCGCCTCCCAATGCCATTGACCTTGCCCGCTCGGACGCAGATGGTAATCCACTTCGCTGACACGAGTATCACAACAAAGTCGGACAGATCGCTCGGAAATCGAGCGTGGCGGCTCACTGTCGCCAATCACCACGCGGCCACGATAACGGAATATCCCCGCTTTTTCGGCACCGATCGCCTCCCGCGTATTACCCAACCACGCTTGGTGGTCAATTGCGATTGCCGTAATCACTGCGAGATCCGGATTAACTACGTTGACCGCGTCCAACCGCCCGCCAAGACCAACCTCCAGCAGCGCGATGTCGACCCTATGTCTCTGTAGCAACCACAATGCTGCCAGCGTGCCAAACTCGAAATACGTCAACGGTACGCCAGACCGCGCCGCCTCCGTCTGTAGGAATGCCTGGCAGATTTCAGTTTCAGTGGCCGCCACTTTGTCTAGGCGAACCCTTTCACAGTAACTCACCAGATGGGGGGAAGTGAAAGCGCCTACTCGGTAACCGGCGCTACGATAGATCGCCTCCAGCATGGCTACGGTTGAACCCTTGCCGTTGGTTCCTGCCACGACAATCACCAACGACGGGGCCTGCCAGTGCAGTCGATGTAGAACCCGCCGCACCCGGTCGAGTTCGAGGTCAATCGAGCGTGAATGCAGCGACTGAATATGCTTCAACCAGTCTTTGAGATTCCAACTATCCACCCGCTGTAGTATCGATTCCAGGTGGATTGTCATCGGGAAAAACCAGTTGCGCGTCTGGCGTATGTACAGGCTCGAATCCCAGGGTCCCGAGGAATCGGCCAATGACCGATTTGAGCTCGCCCCTTTGTACCACCATGTCGATGGCCCCGTGCTGCAGTAGGAATTCCGATCGCTGGAAACCCTCCGGCAACGTTTCTCGTACCGTCTGTTCGATCACTCGAGGACCGGCAAACCCGATTAGTGCGGCTGGCTCAGCGATGATGATATCCCCAAGCATACCAAGGCTCGCTGAAACACCGCCCATAGTGGGGTCGGTCAGAACCGATACATACGGTACAGCGGCAGACCGCAGGCGATTCAGGGCAGCCGTTGTCTTTGCCATTTGCATCAGAGAAAAAAGGGCCTCCTGCATGCGCGCGCCGCCACTGGCACTGAAGCAGATAAACGGTGAATGCTCGGTAACCGCCGCATCGACTGCCCGCACAAATCTTTCACCGACGACAGAACCCATTGAGCCCCCCATGAAACGAAACTCGAACGCAGCTGCAACAACCGGTATACCCTCGATAGATCCCTCACCGGCGACCAGCGCATCACTCTCATGGCATAGTTTTTGTGCCTCACTGAGCCGCTCACGATAACGCTTGCTATCACGAAAGCGTAGAACATCAACCGGGTGTACAGTTTGCCCGATTTCGCGGAACTGACTATCGTCAAAGAAGCCTTGTAGCCGGGTGCGTGCACCCAGGCGCATGTGATGGTTGCACTTGGGGCAGACTTGAAAACTGCGATTCAGATCCGCACCGTACAGCACTGCGCTACAGCTGTCGCACTTTTTCCAGAGCCCTTCGGGCACACTGCGTTTACCGGTGACAGGGCCGACCTTGATTTTGGGCGGAATTAATCGCTCAAACCAGTTCATACCAAACCACCAGCATTATTTTCCTTGCTATTGAAACTAGCGACCGCCGCGACAAACTCATGGATTCTCTCGGCAGACTTGATTCCTGGTCGACTTTCGACACCACTGCTGACATCCACTGCGTAAGCACCCGACTGCCGAAGTGCGTCGGCCACATTGGCCGCTGCCAGACCGCCCGCGAGAATCACTGGACTTGACTTACAGTCAGCCGCTCTGACCCAGTCAAATGAAGTGCCGGTACCACCCACACGGTCTTGCTGGTATGCATCCAATAGCAGCGCTCGAGCATCTGGATGGGCGGCAGCGATCGCGTTTGGATCAGTAGCAGCGTGCATACGCGCGGCCTTAATATATGGTAGCCCAAAACATTTACATTGCTCAGCCGTTTCGTTACCGTGAAATTGGAGCAACGACAGTTCTACTCGCTCGAGCACCGCCTCGACATCGGCTCTTTCAGGGTCAACAAAAACGCCCACCGTATCTACCAGTGCTGGCACCGCTCGTGCGATAGTAGCTGCTACAGCCAAATCAACGGCCCGAGGACTCGATGGAAAAAAAATCATCCCTATAGCATCCGCGCCGGCATCGGTCGCAGCTCGGGCATCCTGCAAACGGGTGATGCCACAAATCTTTACACGAGTTCTCACACTGTTATTGTAACGATTTCCCCAACACTGTAGTCACAGCTGGTGAACTTACCAGTACTGGCAGGGCGGCGGTGACATAGGCAGATTGAATTGGCCAGGGTAGTCCACCCGGGTCAGGTACAACCCATCCGCAGATGCGGTCACCCCGCCACTGCGACGGTCGCAGCTTTCGAGCACCTCCTGAGCCCAACCCGGAGCCTGCTCACCAGATCCAATGGCACACAAGACCCCGGCGATGTTGCGCACCATATGATGAAGGAAACCGTCCGCTTCAATATCGATCAACACCCATTCTCGAGCGCGGCTGACACCAAGTTTGCGAACTTCCCGTACCGGCTGGTGAGACTGGCAGCCACTGGCACGGTAGGCCGAAAAATCATGCCGGCCGATGAGATAATCGGCCGCTTGCTGCATGGCCTCGACGTTCAGCGGCCGATAAAACCAGGTTACCCGCCCGGCAAGAATAGTTGGTCTTACTGCCCGATTCAGGATGATGTACCGGTAAGCACGGCCGGTCGCTGAGAAGCGCGCGTGAAAGTCCCTAGACACGTTCCGCACCCAGTTGACAGCGAGACCGCGAGGGGCTTGCGTGTTTGTGCCCCTGACCCAGGCATAGTCACTGCGGCGACTCAGAGTGTCGAAATGCACAACCTGCCCGGTTGCGTGTACACCGGCGTCAGTGCGTCCTGCCGTCACAACCCGCACCGGCTCGGCCGCGACCGCAGAGAGAGCCCGCTCCAACGCGCCCTGCACGGTTGCTACACCAGCCTGAATCTGCCAGCCGTGAAACGCACCACCATCGTATTCCACCCCAAATGCCAGGCGCTGTTGCGGCTGCGGTACTTCCAAAGTCTTACCCATATGCTCAGTGGCGTCGTTCCAGACGCGCTGTTGTAGAATTCCCGTTCAGTAAGTGGCACATTGTATACATCGCTTGGGCCACCGTGATGCCAGTAGCGCCGGTATGTGCCGCGGTGCAAGGCCAGGCTGACCCCGATCGTAACAGTTGTTACAACCGCGGGTGGCTCTCAACCGGCACTGGCAATACCTCTTCCCACAAACACGGAAACCAACCACATGGGTACTGACAAAAGCGCCGCTGCCTCGCCCGATTCCTACCGCAGTGGCCCGGACCAGCACGGCCATTTCGGCATCTTCGGCGGTCGCTTCGTGGCTGAAACCCTCATGCCCCTGATACTGGAGTTAGAGGCTGCGTACAACGACGCTAATCACGATTCCTCGTTTCAGGCCGACTTTGACTATTACGCAGCACACTATATCGGCCGGCCCAGTCCACTTTACCTCGCCCATAGCCTAACCAACCAATTCGGTGGAGCAAAAATCTATTTCAAACGCGACGAACTCAATCATACCGGTGCCCACAAGATCAACAATACACTCGGCCAAATTCTACTAGCCCGGCGCATGGGCAAAACCCGTATCATTGCCGAGACCGGGGCCGGCCAACACGGTGTGGCCGCTGCAACGGTGTGCGCCCTATTTGACCTGCCCTGTGTGATCTACATGGGAAAAACTGATATCGAACGACAGTCGCCCAACGTCTTTCGGATGAAATTATTGGGGGCCGAGGTTATCCCTGTAGAAAGTGGCACAGGCACCCTCAAAGATGCCATGAATGAAGCCCTGCGCGACTGGGTGGCTAATGTAGAGGACACCTTCTACATCATCGGCACCGTTGCCGGACCGCACCCCTACCCGGCCATGGTCCGTGACTTCCAGAGCGTAATCGGGCGTGAGGTCCGCGAACAGATTCTAAAGGCTGAGGGCCGCCTGCCCGACATGCTGGTGGCCTGTATCGGTGGCGGCTCAAACGCGATGGGCTTGTTCCATCCTTTCCTGGATGAGGACTTACGGATTATCGGCGTAGAAGCCGGCGGACTGGGCCTCGACACCGATAAACATGCGGCTTCATTAACTGGCGGGGTACCCGGCGTACTGCACGGTAACCGAACCTACTTGCTACAAGATGAAGACGGGCAAATCATCGATGCCCACTCGATATCGGCCGGGCTCGATTACCCCGGAATTGGGCCAGAACACTCCTGGCTGCACGAATCCAATCGGGTGGAGTACGTGTCGGTTACCGACGCAGAGGCGTTAGACGCGTTTCAGCTCTGTTGCCAAGGCGAGGGCATCATTCCTGCCCTTGAGCCTTCACACGCACTTGCCCACGTTGCCAAGATAGCACCTGACATGGCACCGGAGGACATCATTGTGATGAACATGTGTGGTCGAGGCGATAAGGACGTATTTACAGTAGCCGCTGCGTTGGGAGTGGCGTTGTGAGTCAGGCCGGTGGTAATTCCCGCCTGGAGCAGTGCTTCATGGACCTGTCCGTGGCCGGGCGCGGCGGCCTGGTAACCTTTATTACAGCCGGGGATCCCGATCCCGATTCCAGTTTCGAACTGTTACGCCGACTACCTGCAGCTGGTGCCGACCTCATAGAGCTTGGGATGCCCTTTTCCGACCCTATGGCGGATGGGCCCGCCATACAATCTGCCAGCCAGAGAGCTTTGAGTGCCGGAGCCTCTATGGTACGCACACTTGACATGGTTGCACGCTTTCGCGCAGATGACAAAAAAACTCCGATCATACTAATGGGCTACTACAACCCCATCCACCGCTACGGCCCAGCACGCTTTGTCAACGACGCCATGCAAGTCGGCGTCGATGGCGTAATCATCGTCGACCTACCCCCCGAGGAAGATGAGGAACTTTGCCACCCAGCACTCACTGCCGGACTACACTGGATTCGCTTGGTCACTCCGACCACGGGCGATGCTCGTTTGCCGTTAGTACTAAAAAACACTAGCGGCTTTGTCTACTACGTATCGATCGCCGGCATCACCGGCACCCGCTCAGCTGCCGCTAGTACCGTCGACAAGGCAATCAAGCGCCTGCGCCGACACACCGACCTGCCCCTAGCAGTAGGTTTTGGGATCAACACGCCCGAGCAAGTAGCCGAAATTACTGGGATTGCCGATGCCGCCGTGGTTGGCTCGGCCCTAGTTACCGAGATTGCTGCCAATCTCGATACCAAGGGTAAAGCAATGCCGCGTTTGGCAGACAACGCCTGCGCTCTGGTTAGCCGCCTCGCCGAGGGAACACGGTGAAGCTGAGACCATACTCTGCGGCCACGGGCGCTAAGTTTCCGAAATTTTATCCAACAATGCTTTGGCTCGCTCCCGCAGTCCGGCGTCACCACGGCGCTCAACCTCCCGTAGCAACTCCCCAGCTGCCTCCGGGTCCCCCATATCAAAGTAGGCGCTCGCTAGGTCCAATTGAGTGCTGAGCTCTAGTTGCAGGGCGTCGGTGCTAGCTTCGTTAGTCGCTACCGCCGGATTGCCCACTGACATCGGGTCGGCTACCTCGACAACTTCCTCCCCTGGCAACGACACTTCGAAGTCGATTCCTTCATCCAGGACCTTTGTCGCCGGAGTGCCAGCCACGACCTCTGGGGCGGGTACGATCGATACAGTACCGTCGCCGTCCTCCAACTCGAATGGAATGCCCTCATCGATACCGACTTTCGCCGCCGGCGCGGCATCGCTTCCAGAGCTAAGCACATCTACAGGCTTGGCGGGTAAATCTACCCCCACTGGCGTTGGCGTTGGCGTTGGCGTTGGCGTTGGTCCACCACGATACAGCGGGTTCGAGGGATTAACAACCCGGCCTAACGTGCCCACGTACATCCAGTCTGCGGAATCTGGGTCCAGAATTGCCGAGAGCTCTTTAGCCAAGATATCGAAGCGCTCAGTATCACCCAGTGCTTGCAAAACCTCCAGCAGTTTGAGTTTGAGTTCGTTGCGTTCGGGCGCCTGCCGGATCGCTTCTTGCAGAGTCTGCTCAGCTTGCTCGTCGCGGCCGTAGGCTAGATAGATCTCCGCTTCAGCCAAGGGGTCCACATCCTCGCTGTGAACCGCCACGCCCTGAGTGGTCTCCATCTCGGTGACAAACCCTGCACCGACACTCTCCTCCGGTAACGGGTCGCCCCTACCAGTGCTTGCCCCATATCCAGGCTCGGTGATGGCCGGCTCCCTCGCGATCTGCTCTGGTACCGATTCCTCCCGTCCTAACCGGGGCTCCAGTGGCCTGCGGCGGCGCATTATCACCAACAGCAGCACCAGCAGCAAAACCCCGGCCATACTCAGCAGGACCGATTGACTTCCAGCGTCGAAGGCCACAGGCGCCAGCTGAGTGATTGTTTCGAGAACCGGCAACGACAAATCTTTGATCGCCACAATCGCCCAGGAAAAAAACTGTTTGGTTTGATCCAAACTCCACACTGCCCACTCAGCGAGATGTTCATGCCAGGGACCCTCCGGAAGAGTGGGCACTGCCGCTGCCACCTGCTCAGTCTGCTGGCTGGCGGCCGCTACCACCGTCTGCGTGGCCTGCGCGGCAACATTGCTCGGGGACTCTGTCGTTGCGGCCGTTACCGCCGGCTGGCTCTCAGATTGCCCATCGGGCAC
>Ga0208638_1000077_pt1 | contig 80073 bp, 74 predicted proteins | sample ETNtaG_34_FD_185753 | JGI IMG/M metagenome (GOLD analysis project Ga0208638, IMG submission 185753) | Marine microbial and viral communities from oxygen minimum zone, Eastern Pacific Ocean - ETNP201306SV51 (SPAdes) (version 2) | ecosystem: Environmental > Aquatic > Marine > Oceanic ...
GTGGAAAATGAAAAATAAAAAAGTAAAATATCCTTTAAATTGTCATTCCCGACTTGATCGGGAATTTAAATGGTGATCTATGGATGCTGGTTTCTATAGCCTCGTGGGCATTATTATTGGTATTTTGGGCACTCTCTGGGTTCAAGAACGCCTTAAACTGGAAAAATTTAAAGAAATACTCTACAAAGAAAAATTTGAAGCTCATAAAAATATTAGCACCGCACTTTACAAAGCCATTGTTGAATACTACAACCGCCCTGAGCGGGACAGGAGAAGACCATGTCCTGAAAATTCCCGCATAGCGGAAGTTTTTTACTTTGAATTTATGAGATATAGCGATGTCATTTCTAAGGTATCTTTTTCGACTATATTCCCTATGATGAAAGTTATTCAGGAGGGGCAGCCTATAGAAAATCTCTATAACATTGCTAAAGAATACAAAAAAAAAGTTAGAAAAGACCTTCATGTAGAAGCCATTGATAAAGCTATTGGTTCAACTTTTCCATTTATTAAACTCCAAGATATTCCTGACAAAAAAGATGAAGATTAATCTCATTAAAAATTCATTTAATATATATGCAAAAGTTTAGGAATTATGAAAGAGAAGCAAGGATAAGGAAAAGAGGGTTGTGGAAGTACTATGAGTACGAAAAAAAATAAATACTGGGACGATTTAACTCCAGAGGAAAAAGATTTCTTGAAAGCATATAGAAATAGCCCGCCAGAAAGACAAGAGATTGTTAAACGCATATTAGAACTTTTTCACCATGGAAAAGATCAAGAAGCTTTTGTCCTGCTCGCTGATACTTTTGCTAATGATTTAAAGAATTGATGCTGGTTTGAATATGAGTATGTTTTGTATTTGAACCTACACTCATTGGAAAATAAATGAACTATGATGATGAATTAAAGATTCCTGACTCGCCTGATATTATACCCCAAATTGTAAACTACATAGGTACCCATCACCCAGAATATTTACTTCCTGAAGCCTCTGTTAACATAGAATTTATCCTTCTTGTTGATAGAGTAAAATCTATTGTTTTAGGGATGGAGGAATGCTTTGTTGATGAGGACAGATTCTATTTTGAATACGACCATGCCATTGAAATATTAAAAAACTTAGATAAAGATACCATCGCTAATCCACTATCACCGCATACTGTCATGTCAATTTTTGAGGTGAGTGAATATATTTCTTATAGAGAATTTTCAGATGATGAAAAAGATAATATTCAATCGATTTGTAATAATTCGGCTGAGTACAATAATAGAGGAAATGCCAAGCAAAATAATGGAGTGACGATAGAAGCTTTAGAAGATTACAATAAGGCGATTGCTTTAAGTCCTGATGATGTTACGCCTATTTGGAACAGAGCAAATTTATTTGCTGATAGTGAAATGGATGGGTTAGCAGTCAATGATTTATTAACCATCTATAAAGAGATGATGAAGCAGAACTGTATGATAAATTCCATTATGCTCTGCACTGACTTAAGTGAAGTTTTCATTAAATACAATTTACCACATCGAGCAATATCTTTAATATTGAAGTGCGTTCGTGATTTTAATAAATATCAAGTACCAAATATAACTAAAAACGATGGCTTTGTTGTTAAGGTCAAAATGGTAACGAAAAATAAAGAGGTTACTCATTATGTATATTTGACCGACTTTGAGAAAATAATCCTCATGGTTAAGGAATTAGATAACACGGGTAAACAGAATCCTGATTTAAATCCTCTGTTGGAATTGGTAAAATCAGAAATAGTACATGCAAGGACTTCTATTGGGATTTAGGAGATTCTTCTAAAAAAACTATTATTGAAGGCTAAAAAAGGAAGCAAGAAAAACAAGCGGGGGTTGTAGAAAGGATTAGTGAAATGAATCGAATTATTTCAATCACAGTGAATCAAAGCATTACTATGATGCGTAATGAGTATCATATTGAGGAACGTCAAAAAAACGGTAATAAAAAATATTATGCGGTAATTAAAGAAGGGGAGAATGAATTAAAAGCAAAAAGGAAGAAAATAGAAATTAATGGAAAAGATATTGATTTGTTGATTAATGCCCTCAAAGAGATTGAAATAAAAATATGTCCAGACTATATTTTTGGTTTAGATGGAATGACTACAACAATAACTATTGAGCAAGGGTTTAACAAAGCCACTTACCAATGGTGGGGAGAAATTCCAGAGCAATGGAAAGCTTTAGATAAGATATTTGCTTTTTTTGATGATATTAAAAAAAAGTGATATGGAAAGAATAACATCAAAAAGAAAACCAAGAAAATGCGCCAAGTGCGGGTTGCCCAAAATTGTGAAAATCATGTATGGTTACCCTTCTGAGGATGCTTTTAAAACGGTAGAAGAAGGAAAAATAGTACTTGGAGGATGTTGCATTACTAACGATGATCCGTCATGGCAATGTGCAGGTTGTGGAGTGAAGATTTATAAAGAGAAACAAATTTATGGGAAAATTAGGCATAAATAAAAAACCGGAAAAGAAAATAAGTAATCGTTGTAGTATCTGCAATACCAAGCTTGCCAACTCGGATGAGGACTATCCCAATTTAGTGTGCGAAAAATGCGATAAAAAAGCAGTGAGTGAAAATAATATTCCTACAAAATATGCAGGGGATGACCCACTATTTAAAAAAGTAGCTAATAAAATATGGACTGATGAAAACAAATTGTTATTGCCAGATGATAACGGAGATAATCCAGTATATATAGGAGGGAAAAAATGTTGGAGAAGATACCGATTTGGTGGCTGGGTAACAATGTACGACCCTGATAACTTTTCCACTTTGGAAGAGTTCTTTAATAAACACTTTAAAAACAAATCATGACGAAGAATCATGTATCTAAATTATTGAATATTTTATCTGCAATCTCAATTTAATATCATCTCACGACATCCCTTATAATCCTCACCAATAATCTCAATTTTGTTTCATCTGCTTCCTTTAACATATCAGAGATAATCTTTTTTAGGTTTTTCATACTGCCATCCTTATGGGAGTAATCAAAGAAATCTTTCAAGTCTACTTTTAGGCATTTGGCTAAATTTTCAAGGGTGTCAAGAGAAGGAAATCCACGCCCAACTTCTATTCTGCTAAGGTGTTTTGGGTCTATAGCAACCCTTTCCGCAAGTGCTTCTTGAGACAACCCTTTTAATTTCCTAATTTCTTTAATCCTTCCTCCAAGTAACTTTTTTGTTTTATCCATAAACTCCTCCCAAAACAATAAATACATTATGATTTGGGAGGTTTGCTTAACAACCATATCAAATATTGATATTTACTTTAATTCCCTATATAGAATATATATAATCTTCGTAATTATCTCTGATATGAATATTAAATAAAGGAGAACAGTTATGATTGAAGAAAAGTTTAGATTTTTTTCAGATGAAAAAACCATAGGAGAGATTGTCGGTTTATATAATAATGGCCAGTTAAAACTATCTCCAGGTTTTCAAAGAAAATCGGTATGGAAAATATCTCAAAGGAGAAAATTAATAGATAGCATTATTCAAGGTTATCCTCTGCCTTCAATATTTTTTTATAAAAGACAAGAGAAAGGGGAAATTTATTATGATGTAATAGATGGCAAGCAAAGGGTCGAATCTATTTTTTACTTTATGGGCGTTTTAAAGAGAAACTATTTTGATGCTCAGGTGAAACTCCCGGGGGAGGAAAATACTGTAAAGTTAGACTGGAAAAAGCTAAAAAAATTGGAAAAGCAGCACCTGATTAAAGGTTATAAAATTCTTACAACAGAAGTTGAAGGTGGAATATCAGATGTGATTGATCTTTTTGTTAGGATTAATTCAACGGGTTCTGCCCTTACGAAATCAGAACAAAGGCATGCAAAATATTATAATAGTAATTTTTTGAAAAGAGCATCCAAGTTAGCTTCAAACTTACAGAAGGATTTTCTTAAACATAAAATTTTAAGTGCCTCCCAAATTGATAGAATGAAGCATATTGAGTTGGTTTGTGAGCTAATGTTATCAGTTGATAGAAAAGATGTAATAGATAGAAAAGTTGCTATAGATAAGGTTTTAGAGGGGAAGGATTTTCATGAAAAGTCTTTAAATGCAGTTGCAAACAAAACAAAGTTCGCAATAAAAAAAGTTTATGAAATTTTACCCGATATTAAATCTCTAAGGTTTAATAACCTTTCTGATTTTTATACTTTAGTAGTGCTTATTTCAAAATTTGAGAATGAGAAGTTGTTATTAAATCATAAAAAAAGAAATAAGCTTGCGGGGGATATGTTGAGATTATTTGGTACAAAAGTTGATGAAGTAACGAATTTGCAGAGAAAAGCTAAAAGCATTCCAAATCACTATGAAATTTGCAGGCAGTATCTAATGACTATCCAGCGGGGTACGGATCAAATATCACAGAGAAAGCAAAGGGAGCAAATAACAAGGTCATTATTGGGTACTCTATTTGTCAAAAAAGATATGGAAAGACTCTTTACTTCGGAGCAGAGAAGAATTATTTGGAATACGTCCGCTGATAGAAAATGTGAAGGATGTGGCAAAAAAATAACATGGGAAAATTTTACTGTGGATCATATTGATCCATATGCAAAAGGAGGGAAATCCGAACTTAATAATGCTGCTTTTCTGTGTAGACCTTGCAATTCTTCAAAAGGTAATAGATAAAAATTATTAATATCGGCAATGGTTTATTAATTAAAGAAAGGGTTAGAACATGAAAAGAAGATTTTTGATATTATCTTTGATGATATTTTTGACGGGTTGTGCCGAAACGCTATTAGTTCCCGCAATCGCCCCGCCGACAGCAACCTATACCGTAGCCAACGAGCAGAAGAACCATGCATTCTCCGATACCTCTCCCAAAGTACAGTTATTACTGTTGGACGACAAAAGAGAAAGTGTAAAATTAGTGAGGTCAACTACCGGATTCCAAGGACTTTTGTATCATGCTACTGGTTGGAGCATTGATAGCGAACGACCCATAAACGAATTAATTACCGGAAAGATTGCCTCGCATCTTGAAGATTACGACATCATGGCTATCGCAGGTGAAAATGTTAATTCCACGACACATGCACTGGGAGGGGAAATAATCACCTTCAACTTGGACAAGAAAGGTGGCTTTTCAGGTAAATGGGTGGCAAACGTAGACTTGAAGATATTTCTAAAGAATTCAAAAGCCAACAAGGTAATAGAATACTACAGAGTAAGCGGAACTGCTGAGAAGACTAATTGGGGAGGAGCAAATTCTGGAATCGATGCATTAAATGAAGCCTTGGAAATAGCCATAATGGAACTTGATATGAAAAGCATACAAAGCATATTGGTACAGAATCAATAGTAACAAGGCTGCCTTACAAATTAAAAAGTAAAAATAATGAAGCCCTGCCGTAGAAGTCCCTCTGCATCCCAAATTTGAAAGCCTACAGCCGTTTTAAATATATATCAGGTTATACTTATTCCGCTTAAACTGCATTCCTGTCTTTAACTTCAAGCAATACTATTAAATAAAAACGTACTTTTTAGTCACTTCATATATTAATATAAAAAGCTTGTTTTTTATATCGATATAATATAAAATAATAGGGTATTTATATTAAATCATCTTTTTAAGAGGAAATTATGAAAAAAACTAAAGGCATTAAAATGAAGGAACCTGCTACCAGAAAAGTAAAAGGTATAATAATAAAGAGTGCTAAAAAGAAAATCTATGGTTATCTTCGTGTCAGTACAGGTTTGCAGGATTTAAAGAATCAAAGATTAGGGATTTTGGATTTATCTAACAAGCATAAGTGGAATGTTCATTTTATTGAAGAAACGGTTTCAGGTAAAGTCTCGTATAAAGAGAGAAGGCTTGGTAAGTTGATTTCTGTTCTAAAAAAAGATGATATATTAATCGTTTCGGAGCTTAGCAGGCTGGGCAGAAGCATGTTGGAGATTATGTCACTTCTCTGTGAATTATCTACGAATGGAGTTAAAGTGTACGCTGTTAAAGGGGGATATGAAATTAACAATAGCATTCAATCAAAAATACTTTCAATGGTTCTCTGTATGGCCGCAGAAGTTGAAAGAGATTTAATATCGTCCAGAACAAAAGAGGCTTTGGCAAGAAAGAAGAAGGCAGGTTTTAAGTTGGGCAGACCAATAGGCTCTTTAGGAAAATCAAAGCTTGACGGCAAGGAGAATGAAATTAAGAAGTTGCTGGATAAGAAAGTAGGAATTGCCTCTTTAGCAAAAATATATGACTGCTCTTGGCCCTGCATGAAAAATTTTATCAATAAGAAAATAAAAATCTAATATTAACATCGTATTATTAAAAAAAATCGTATTTTTTTCAATTGAGAGAATTCTTTTGAGTATAATATAGGTAAAGAGAGTGATATGCGAAAAGAATCTAATCAAATCAAAGTAGCTGGTTATACAAGGGTTTCTACGGCTCTTCAAGTAAAAGAAGGGGAGTCATTGGAATCTCAGGAAGATGCCATAAAGTTGTATGTCAAATCACACGGCTATAAACTTTTTAAAATATATAAGGATGAAGGAGTTTCTGGCGCAAGTGAAAACCGTTCTGGATTGAATAAGCTAAGAAAAGAGGCAGCAGAAGGCAAATTTAAAAAGGTGATTTTTAAAAAATTAACTCGGTTTGGAAGAAATGCAAAGGACGTGCTTCACCTTTTTGATGAATTTGAAAAGAAGCTTAATATTGATTTAATAAGTCTTGAGGAAAATTTTGACACTGGTAACGCTTCTGGAAAACTTACCAGAACAATGCTGGCTGCTATAGCAGAATTTGAAAGGGATACTATTAAAGCTCAAATGCAGGAAGGCAAGCTCAGAAAGTTAAAAAAGAATGAAATATTTATAGGTCAAATACCTTTTGGTTATAAATTTAACAAAGAGCAAATAAAGATGGAATATGATGAAGCACAAAAAAAACTCTACTTGGAAATGGTTGATTTGTATCTATACCAAGGACTGTCTTTCAAAGATATAGCTATCTCTTTAAATCGCTCTGGAAAAAAATCGCCTGATAATAAGAAATGGACAAGTGCTACTATTTCTTACCTTTTCAAAAATCCTGCCTATAAAGGAAAATTCATTGCAAATAAATATGAATATGTAACTGCTAATGGAAAATCAAATCGTGTATATGAAAAAAATGAGAATGGTAAACGTGTTGCAAAAACAAAAGCTAAAAAGGATTGGATACCGTTTACATTTCCAAAAATTATTGAGGAAGATATTTGGGATAACATCCAGCGTAAAACAGAACAAAACAAAAAGATTCCTAAGAATGTAGCAGACGATGATTTGTTTCTTTTGCGGGGATTAATCTTTTGTCGAGAATGTGGTGCGAAAGTCTCTACAGCCTCTGGAAGCAAGAGAAAAGATGGTACACGACCAACTTATTACAGGTGTCATTGGGCTTCAACTTCAAAAAAAAATAGGGAAGAAACTAAAAGAAAAAAATGCTCATCACCTTCGGCAAAAATGGGAAAAGTTGATGGTTCTATATGGAGTGAATTATTAGCGCATATATTGCATCCAGAAAGATACCTTAAAAAATTTATTTCAGAAAAAAAAGACTCAAAGAGTAAGTTGGAAAATAAACTGAATGATATAGCATCTGAAATAAAAAATAATGAAAGAAAGCTGGATAAATTTTTAAATAAATTTGAAGAAGGTTCTGCAGATGTCATGAAGGCTGTAAATAAAAAGATAAATGATCTTGGTTCAGAAATTAAGGCATTAAAAGGAGAAAAAAAGATTATTGAGAGTCAATTGGTTGCCATTAAGCATAATGAAAAAAGTTTAAAAAAATTAGATTTTAGTAAATACAGGAATAAAATGCTTAAATGTTTACATTCACTGCCAGGAAAGGAAAAAAAACATATTATTCGATTATTGATAGCACCTGAAGACGGTGGAAAGATCGAAATAGGATATGCTCGGTTAGCAGATGTTTTAGATTTTGAAGAGATAGAAGCTCAAAACCTAAATCCTTGGGATAAAATGGTATACGACGAACCCATAATTGAAACGAACTACCATTTGCAAATGGAAAAAGTAGTGGGAATTTTTGATTACTTGAAAAACAATGGCTATTTTAATGACAATATTAAATTAAAAGGGTTGGAAACCTTTTAGCAAGCATCGATTTCCCTGATCCCGGCGGACCGATCATTATAATATTATGTCCACCTGCACAAGCTATTTCCAGGGCCCGTTTGACATGTTGCTGACCTTTGACGTCAGAAAAATCTATATGATGAATGGAATTTTCTTTAAAAGTCTCTTTCATGTCCATTACCATTGGCTTGATTTCAATATTGCCCGATAGAAACTCTACCGCCTGTGGCAGGTTTTCTACAGGATAAACGTTAGTGCCATTGACTACAGCGGCTTCTGAGGCATTATCAACTGGTAGAAGAATCCCTTTTACGCCCAGTGACTTTGCCATAATCGCAATGGGAAGGGACCCTTTTATTGACTTTATTCGTCCATCTAATGATAATTCTCCAAGCAGTAAATGGTTTTTTAGCCGGTCATTATTCAAAACGTCTGTGGCATTCAGAATTGCTGCCGCGATAGGAAGATCAAAAGCGGACCCTTCTTTCTTGATATCCGCAGGCGCCAGGTTGACCGTGACGCGTTTAGTAAAAGGAAAACGAAACCCGCTGTTCATGATGGCGGCTTTTACTCTTGATTGGCTTTCTTTGACAGAGGCGTCAGGCAGACCAACGGTTTGATACGAGGCAAGATTTCCCGGAGAGATATCGACTTCCACTTCCACTCTGTACGCGTTAAGGCCGAACACAGCACCACTGTAAACTTTTGAAAGCATGTTGTTGTATCTTAATTGTTAAATAAGACAATTTTAATAATTATTGTAAGATAGCGAATTATACAGTAATATGGTTGCCAGGGTCAAGGGGCAAGGGTGAAGGGAGAGGGGGCATGGACCATGAAAAAAATAAAGGTTTTAAGCAATTAAAAGTATGGCAGAAAGCATACGAATTGGTGTTAGAGGTCTATAAAATTTCAAAAATATTTCCTAAAGATGAGCTTTATGGGCTGCTTTCTCAAATTAGAAGAGCGGCTGTTTCGGTTCTCGCAAACATTGCTGAAGGATACGAAAGAAAGCACAGAAAAGAATATCTGCAATTTTTACATATTGCAAAGGGTTCTTTAGGTGAAGTCGAAACATTCCTGCATTTGGCAAAAGACTTAAGATACTTATCCGAAGAAAAATTTTTATTAATCGAACAAAAAAGAAAAGAAACCGCTCGTTTATTAAGAGGTCTGATCCGATCCTTATCTTGACCCTTGACCCTTGATCAAGACCCTTGCCCCATGACCCTGGCCCCTTGATAAAGATTCCTTCCCCCTGACCTATCGACCCATCTCTTAGCTCAATAAATAATTATCTATTTAAAGTTTGTGAGGGAAGGGTTTCAAGCAGTATAATATCCCTATTATTAATTGCGGCACGGAGAATCTATGACTGGAGAGCGGATAAGGGAAGCGATGATTGATATTATCCAGGGATTGTTGGAAGAGGATGATACCAATCTTTCCCGGTTGCAAGATGATGTCAGTATCCGTGACCAGGTTGACCTGGACTCCATGGATTTCCTGGACATCATTTTGGAATTGAGAAAAAGACACGGGGTCACTGTCCCTGAAGTGGATTACATGAAGCTGTCAACAATGAAAGGTTGCATCAAATATCTTGAGCCACTGTTAAAAGATAAATAGTATAAGGGCATAAAGCCGATACTTATAAACGGGAATAGCGGTCATTTACGAAAAGAGTTTACTTGATATGAAGATCACAGTTTTTAACGGCAGTCCCCGGGCGGAAAAAGGGAATACTCACGCAATGGTGGAGGCGTTCCTGGAAGGAGCTAATGATGCCCGGGCCACGGCAGAGACAATATTCCTCGCTAAGAAAAAAATTCAACACTGCGACGGGTGTTTCCTCTGTTGGACCAGGCACCCCGGGCAGTGCGTTATCAAGGATGACATGGAAACCCTGCGGGAAAAGTTGATAGCCTCCGATGTGATAGTGTATGCCACTCCCGTGTATGTGGATAATGTAACCGGAATCTTGAAGACGTTCATGGACCGGCTGGTCCCCCTTATAGACCCGCATTTCTACAAGGACGAAAACAATGAATGTCTGCACAGAAAAAGGTACGGCAGGTATCCCAAAATCGTTGTCATCGCTAATAGCGGCTACCCCGAACAATCTCATTTCCAGGTCCTGCGTCTTTTGTTTAAAAGGAACGCCAGGAACATGCATTCAGAGATTATTGCAGAAATTTATCGGGCCGGGGGGGAACTTCTCAGGCAGGACAATTTTATGATGAAAATCGCGGTGAACAAGTATAAGAAACTGCTGAGAAAAGCCGGCAAAGAACTTGTTGAAAATATGAAACTTTCAGAAGAAACGATTGAAAAACTGAACAAACCCCTGATGTCCGACCAAGAATATATAAAAAGTGCCAACAAGTACTGGGACAAAATGTTATCAAAAGCAGGTATTGCGAAAAGAGGAAAAAGGGGGAAAAAGGATCAAGTCCAAGCCCATTCATGACAGCACATCGTTTTTGTCGTTATATAAAAAATTTATTTGAAAAAAGAATGCTCGTTTACTGAAAAAACTTATAAAGCTATTGTCTTGCCCCTTTTTTACCTTTTTATTCACCTCCTTCCGGCAGGCACGGTTCTTATTGATTAATCACGAAGGCACGCTGAGCGGGGCGAACTCACGCTCAGCGGGGCGAAGCGCACGAAAGACACGAAGAAAAAACTCCCCCTTAGTAAAGGGGGACAAAGGGGGTTGTAAACCCCTCTTGAGAGAAGGGTCCCCCGGCGGAACCGGAGGACCTTTGATTCATTGTATGGCACCCTGTTTTTAGGGAAGAATTTCTATTATAGGCACAACGGTCCCGTTTTCATCCTTAAAATAGAGTCCCTCATTGCTACTGCTGACATAACTTTTAGTAGGCGGTGTGAAGTTGCTCGTCCAGCGGGCAATGCCTTTGGAGATGCGGAGTTCGTCTAAATAGCCATTCCATTGATCACCTGTTCTATTTTCATGTGCTCCAACCATAATACCCACATTAAGGTCGGAAATAGTACCCGAAAAACTGCCATCTGTACCTTCCTTAGTACCATCAACGAATAAATACTGAGCATTACCGTTCCTGACTCCCATCACATGATGCCATGCGCTATCTGAAATTACTGTAGTTCCTGTGATGTTCCAATCAGTGCCGCCGTTTCCTTGAAATTTTGCATATCCGCCTGTAGAAAGTCTTAAATTCCATCTCCATGACGGAGAATCTTGCATGACTATTTCCTGATCGCCTGTCTGGCTGGTATAAATCCACGCTTCTATTGTAAAATCCCCATTTCCAAAATCCCAATCACTTGAGTCAGGAATAGTCAAATAATCCCCCGTTCCATCAAACTCAGCAGAAGTCCCTCCAAACTTTTTTTCCGAGTCTTCAGTATTTGCATCTCCATTAGCTGTTACTGTGTGTGGTGTATCAGAAGCATCCGTAAAAACAGTTCCTTCATCACTCCCATCCATATGCAGCATGAGTACTGTGTCGTCATCAATACCACCTGCTATAGCACCTCTATAATATATCTTTCCTTCTCCCGTTGCGGTATCCGGATCGTCTGTTCTCTTTTTCAAAGAAAGAGAATTAAAAATAGATTCCAGGCTGCCAAGTGTATATGCCTGGTTATTCATCAATAGTGATAATATTAATAAAACTACAAAACTGAAAAAATATTTTTTCATTTTCCGTTTCTCCTGTAAATAAGGTTAAATTCAGCCAACAGAGTTGGCTTTTAAATAATTTTGCTACAAGTCTCTGATTTTAAACAACTGAGGTTCATGTCCATTTCATTTTAATCACCTCCTTTCCGGTAAATTGAGCGCGCTGGCCATAACACAAAAATATTGGAAAATATTAGGACTGTGTTGCTGTTTTTTTAGAATTTTTTAACCGCAGAGCGCGAAGAGTTCGCTGAGAGAAAATTTAATGCTTTTATGGTCTAGGATTTTATCAAAATGAGTTTTTTTGGAAAGCACACATGTTACATTTTTTTGTAACTTGTGTTACAAAAAAGCGTAACCTAAATCACACAGGTTCCAGGCTGTCATTTTTTAGAAGGTAGGTTGTCAAAGACAAACTTCTCCTCATCGTAAAATAAAGGAAATGGAATTTTGAATGGTAAAAGAAATAGGAAGGCCCCCCGGCGGAAGCGGAGGACCTTTGAGTGATTGTATGGCTGCCTGTTTTAGGGAAGAACTTCTATTATGGGAGTAACTGTCCCGTTTTCATCTTTAAAATAGAGTCCCTCATTGCTAATGATACCAAAACTTTCAGTGGGTGGGGTGAAATTATTACCTTCATATCTACTAAAATTAGAAAGTCTAAGTTCGTCAATGGATCCATTAAAATAAGTGACACTAGTTGATCGTCGTTTGCCAATATTTATATCTCCTGCAATATTACCAACTGTTGCAAGTGAAGAATCTGTTTCTGAGTCTGCTACTCCATTTACAAATATCTTGACTGTTCCATTATAACTGTCTACTGCTATATGATACCAATTGTTGGCTGACATGCTTCCTGAGTCAGAATTAAAACTCCAAGAAAGTCCACCCGTGCCTGACCCTGATGAATGAACTTCTCCAGAATCACCGCCAGATATCATTAATCTAACCCTATTTGAGTCGCTCTCAAAATGCTCAAAAATCCCTCTATCCACACCCTGAGTTGTTTGATATATCCAAGCCTCAAGAGTAAAGTCGTTATCCCAAATTGAATCAAAGTCAGAGTTATCAGGAATACTCAAGTAATCACCTGATCCATCAAACTCAGCAGAAGTAACTCCAAATTTTTTTTCTGAGTCTTCAGTATTTGCATCTCCATTTGCTGTTACTGTATGTGCTGTATCAGAAACATCTGTAAAAACAGTCCCTTCATCGCTCCCATCCATATGCAGCATGAGCACTGTTTCACTATCATAAGTAGGTGCACCAGCGCCCTTATAATATATCTTTCCTTCTCCTGTCCCGGTAGCCGGATCGTCTGTTCTCTTTTTCAATGAAAGAGAATTAAAAATAGATTCCCCGCTGCCAAGTGCAAATACCGACCCGTTCATCACCAGTAATACAAATACTGCTAAACAAGAAATAAATTTTTTCATTTTCCGGTTCTCCTTTAATTTAAGTTAAAAAATTAGTTAGCAGGACATTGTTGCAGGACTTATGTCCACTCATCAGTTGCATTAAAAATTGATCAAATGATACTCTCTCTATATAAAGAGAGAGTCTTCACGGAGTTTATACTGAGCGAAGCGAATGTACTCAGAATGACAAGCGAATGGCTCAGACCTGTCCTGAACAAAGTGAAGGGATGACAAGTAAAGGGTTATATGTGTCATTCTGAAGGAAGAGGAACGACTGAAGAATCTCTTTTTTTACAACAGTTATGTCCATTTCATTTCTATTCACCTCCTTTCGATTAATTTGGAAGTAATGACACTAACTCAAAATATAATACTTATCGTAAAAAAAATATTTTTCTTAAATATAAACTAATTATTTTTTTACAAATAAATAAATTTCAAGAAACCATTTTTCTGTGTTTTAGTCATTGCTCTAAAATCCAGAATTTCAGCCAAAATTATCTTTGACTTCTGTAATTGAAGCGGTTAGCATTGGCTCAGAAATCAGGTCTAAATTTTTATTTTCCTGTTGAAAGTGCTTAGCGAGCCTCTTCCTCGCAGCTTCTGCTGAGTGGAGCTTCAATTAACTAATGGATCGATTAAAGGGCAAAGAAGGGTATACATTAATCGAGGTCATCGTTTCCCTCGCTATTACGAGCATAAGTATTGTTACAATCTTTCAGCTATTTTCAGGGGGACTACGGTCAATAAAAGTTTCAGATGATTACCTGAGGGCGGCAATACTTGCTCAAAATAAAATGAATGAGCTTAAATCTAAATCCAACATTTTTACTAGTCAAGAAGGTGTATTCGAGGAAGACAACCGCTATCACTGGTCACTTTCAGTGGAAGATTATGATCTTCCAGGGCTACATCCCCAGTTTAAAAACCTGCAGGACGAAAATATAGAAAAATCTGTTTTTGTTGATAAAGTAAAATTAAAAGTATTTTGGGACACCGAGCATGGGCAACGTGAGATGGAACTTTTTACATTAAAAGCTTCGACCATGGTAAGTCCTTCATCAAAAGACATGATGCTGGGAAAATACCCATCGTTACTTACTACTTCAAGGGCTGAACAATTTAGTGAGCAGAACCTTCCGAAAGGCCAATCCAAGAAAGGATATGCGAGAGTAAGAGTTAGAGGCAGGAAATTGTTATTAGAAAAACCTCAAAATCCCAACGCAAAAACAACCGCGAAATAAGAATAAAGAATGCTCGTTTATTAAAAGCCTGACCCTATCGTTATCTTGACCCTTGCCCCCTGTCCCATTGACCCTTTCTTTTTGTCCCCTGACCCAGGAAATTATAATCCTTTTCAGACATTAAGTTTCTGTATATAATTAGTTCCACTGAAAAAAACCTTTTTGAACCCAATTGTTATTTAGACCTGATGGAGAAATCTTTCGAACTCAAGGCGTTAAGATTTCTCGCAGAATTTATCAAGAACCAAAGAAAGTGATTCTTCGTGGAGTTTACACTGAGCGAAGTGAATCTACTAAGAATGACAAGTGAAGGAACCATAATGACAAGCGAAGGCCTTGAAATGACAAAATCAGCGCTATTTTTCAGTGAAAACTATTTAGCTGAAAGCATAATTTAAAGGGTAATTTTTGAGACGATACTTTGCAGATATTTTAAACGGTAAGACAAGACTCCACCCTCTCCATCCTCTTTTCATTTTATTACATATTTTTTCCGCTGCTTATTTGCTAATTGTTCAAGCACGCTTATTATTATACAAAACCGGTATTTTCAAAACGAACAGGCTGGAGTGTCCTGTTATTAGTGTCGGGAACTTAACGCTTGGTGGAACAGGCAAAACACCGGTTGTTGAATATATCGCGCGCTTTTTTATTGAGAAGGGATTAAAACCGGTGATCTTATCTCGAGGTTATGGCAGGTCTTCTAAAACACCTATTGCGATCGTTTCTAATGGTGAAAATATTTTGCTAAGACCGGAAGAAGCAGGGGATGAACCGTATCTTTTAGCAGAAAACAACCCGGCTGTACCGGTTATCGTTGGTAAAGACCGATTTCGTTCAGGTGAAGCTGCCATAAAAAAATTTAAACCGGGTGTTATTATTTTAGACGACGGCTTTCAGCATTTATCTTTAGCGAGAGCTCTAAACATTGTATTGCTTAACTGCGTCAAATTTCCGGGGAATGGTTATATCTTTCCTGCCGGTCCGTTCCGGGAACCTGTTTCTGCTTTACAACGCGCTGATATCATTCTTTATACCCATGCTGATGAAGCGCCGGACAACTGTTATGAAAACTTACCTGTAAGAAAAGACATTCATAAACTGAAAGCCATTCACACTTTTGATAAGATCGTTCGTGAAAATGATCAAAAAAAAATATCTCCGAAAGAATTAAACAAAAAAAAAGTCGTGTTGTTCTGCGGGATAGGGGAGCCGGATTCTTTTAGAAAGAGGGTTGAACAGTATGGAGCGGAGATAGTACATTTTAAGTATTTTTCAGACCACTATGTTTATAAGGCAGGTGATCTTCAATCTTTACACAAGACTGCTGAAACCCTAAAAGCAGATTTCATTCTTACGACCCAAAAAGACAGTGTAAAAATAAAAGAGGTGGTTTCGGCATTTCCTTTAATATGGACAGTCATGATGAAAATCGAATTTACTGAGGGAGAGGAGAAGTTTCAGAAAGCGCTCTTTTCCTGCATTAAGCTGTTGAGTTAAGACAAACTTCTATTCCATTATAAGACCATCTGCATTTCTATTAACTTCATCGAAATCGTAATATTTTTCTTTTTCCCCATAAACTCTGTGTATACAACTTATATATTCAACTAAAGCATTAAAATTACCTAATAATTTATGAAGCTCTTTCATGTTAAATATTCTGAATTTTTGTTCGACTTTTTTATAAGGCTGATTATTTTTCATAGCAGGCTTCTTATCTAATACAACTAAATATTCAATATTTTCAGTAGCCGCTTTTTTTGCTAATACCCTCTCAGCGATGCAAATATCTTTTATTTTAGGTTGTGCTTGAACTTTATTGGGAAGAAACCCTGTTAAGAATAAAGATGATAAGGCTACTACTAATGCGTGTCGGAAAAAACTTATAAAACTTCTATCTTTTAATTTATTTAGCATAAAGCCTCCTTTAAAAGAAAAGTTTTATTCCTTTGTTTCATAATGTGGCAACGCAACAAGCAAAATTAATTTACCACAAAATTACATAAAAAAACTTAAATTTTTAGACGGGATTAGCAGGATTTACTGGATTATATAAATATCCTTTCTAATAATGGGTTTTCTAGTGTCTTCGAGTCCGAGTGGCTAAGCTTTGTATAAGGTCCTGTGCGTTGCTTAAGTCGCAGTGGTTTGCATAAGCCGCTTTGCTCTGCATAAGGCACTGTAAAAAGAAAAAACTAACAGTGCCTAAAAAAAACAAAAGCTAAGCCTTGCATAAGTCGCAGTAAATGGAAAAATCAGACTGCGACTAAACAGCGGGGCTAAAAAATCAAAAGTCAAAATAATTTAGTCCCACCGCTTTATGGACCTGCTGGAGAGTGTTGTCGGCAATTTTACGGGTTTTTTCCGCTCCCTTTTTTAATATATTAATTACATCTCCGGGGGAATTCTCGTATTTTTTTCTTTCCTGACGGGCTTCAGCAAAATATTCCCAGATCATTCCGAAAAGTTCTTTCTTGATTTCCGAATATTTCAACGGTTTGTTGCGGTATTTATCATCTAACTCTTTAACCTGATCTTCATGCGCAAAAAGCTTATAAATAGCAAAAAGATTGCATGTTTCAGGGTTTTTGGGCTGGTCTACCGGAGTGGAGTCCGTAACAATACTCATTACTTTTTGCTTCATGGTTTTCTCGTCCGCGAAAATTTCTATTGTATTATCATAGCTTTTTGCCATTTTCTGCCCGTCCAGTCCCGGAACAGTTGCTAGATCTTTTTGAATTTCTTCTTCAGGAATTACGAACGTGTCACCGTAGGTATTGTTGAATTTAATCGCAATATCTCGCGCAACCTCTACATGCTGTTTTTGATCTTTTCCGACAGGAACAATATGAGATTGAAATATTAAAATGTCCGCCGCCATTAACACCGGGTAAGCGAAGAGTCCATGACTTGCGGAAATACCCCTGGCAACTTTATCTTTGTAAGAATGGCATCGTTCCAATAAACCTAGAGGAGTCACATTGGATAATATCCAGGTTAGTTCCGTAACTTCCGGGATGTCAGACTGGACCCAGAAGTAAGATTTTTCCGGATCAATTCCCAGGGCCAAAAAGTCCATGGCAGCGTTGAGGGTTTCTTCCCTCAACTTATTACCGTCCGATACTGTAGTCAAGGCATGGTAATTCACCAGGAAACAAAAAAGGTCCTCCCTCTCCTGGTATTCAATCATCCGCTTCATCATTCCAAAATAATTTCCCAGATGAAGACTACCCGAAGGTTGTATGCCGGATAAAATTCTTTTTCTTTCGCTCATTTTTTTTTAATAAATAGGACGCGGATTTTAGCTTCGCAGATTCGCCCATAGAAGAATGCCTGCGAAGATTTACTTTCATCTGTGTCCAAAAGAAAATTCGTCAACAGTTAATTTTTTAAGGAAATAGAGAAGCAACCTGCAAACCGGTTTGTTCATCGAAGCCAAGCATAAGATTCATATTTTGTACAGCCTGACCCGATGCCCCTTTTACCAGATTGTCAATTGCAGAGGAAATAATGATTCTTTGATTTCGTTTATCAATATGAACAGATAAATCACAAAAATTAGAGCCTATTACATTTTTGGTGTCTGCGGCCTTGCCTGCTTCCCTTACTCGGACAAACGGTTTTCCATTATAAAAAGACATGTAGAGATTTATAATATCTTTCTCAGGAAGTAATTGTTTCAGATCAGCATAAACATTAGAGAGTATACCCCGGGCCATGGGTACTAATTGAGGAGTAAAAGTAATATGAAGAGTCGATCCAGCCAGTAAAGAAAGTTCCTGCTCAATTTCAGGCATATGCCTGTGACAGGCAACATTATAGGTCACCATACTGTCATTTCTTTCTGGAAAAGAATAAAGAGGATCAGATGTTCTCCCGGCCCCTGAAATTCCTGATTTGGAATCTACAATGATTGATTTGAGATCAATCAGTTTTTCTTTAATGAGAGGAGCTATAGCCAAAATAACGCTGGTGGAATAGCATCCGGGGTTTGCTACAAGTGACGCGGATTTTATTTTTTCTTCATTTAACTCGGGCAAACCATAAATAGCCGTTTTGCATAGTTCCGGGCTCGTATGTTTTGTCGAGTACCATTCTTCATAAGCAGAGGTATCTTTCAAGCGGTAATCCGCGCTGAAGTCAATGACCTTGCCACAATTTTCTAAAAAAGAAGGGACCACAGACATTGCGGTTTTATGGGGAAGGGCGACAAAGACAAGATCGCATGACTGTTTTAGGCCTTGATCAACAGAGATAAAATCCAGGTTCAATATCTTGCTGAATGACGGTGAAACCGAGGACACCTTTTGTCCGGCATTTTTCTCTGAAGTAATAAAAGCAATTTCAACCTCCGGATGTCCAAGCAAAATCCTGATTAATTCTATTCCTGTATATCCACTGCCACCGGCAATACCAACTCTATTTACCATTATACATTGCCTTCAGTTTATTTTCTGCGGAGGTAATGAGTTCTTCCATAATTTCAGCGGCAGGTTGAATAGATTTTACCATCCCGACACTCTGTCCTGCCATAAGGGACCCCTTCTCGACATCTCCTTCAATAACAGCTCTTCTCAAAGACCCCAGCCAGAACTCCTCTAATTTTAATTGTGCTTCGTTTACTTCGATTTTTTTTGCTTTAACGTCCTGAAGACATTTTAATTGCAATTCATTGTAGTCCCTGGTGCCTTCGTTCACGATAGCGCGGACCGGAATGACAGGAAGTATCGGGTCAAACTGGGCTGTAACGACGGCATCTCTTGATTTTGCTCTTAAAAAGACTTGTTTAAACTTGTCATGCGCTATACATTCTTCCGCCACTACAAACCGGGTTCCAAGCTGGCAGCCCGCGGCTCCCAGGGCGAGATAATGAGCTATTATTTCACCGGTGGCAATTCCTCCGGCAACAAAAACAGGAACTTCTTTAATATTTAATATGATTTCCTGAACAAGCAATGATGTGGAGATCGGTCCTATATGCCCTCCCGCTTCATTTCCTTCAATAATAAGAGCGTCTACTCCGTGTCGAATCATTCGCTTGGCCAGGGAAATGGTTGGTGCAAAACAGATCACCTTTGAACCGGCTTCTTTAACTCTTTGTATGTCTTTCCCGTTAGGGATGCCTCCTCCAAAAAAAATATGAGTGACTTTTTTTTGAAGAGCGGCATCTAACTGTTCTTTTAGATAAGGAGTTATTGTAATAATATTAACTCCAAAATTATTTTTTGTTTTTTCAAAGGTTTTGTCAATTTCATTCGCAAGGATGTCTCCCGGCATGTTAGCAGCAGCGATAATACCAAAACCGCCGCTATTTGAAACAGCGGCTACCAGGCTGGATTCACTGACCCAGGACATGGCGCCGCACAAGATAGAGTACTTAACTCCTAAAAAATCTGTTCCTCTTTTCCAAATTCTGTTTAAATAGTTTAAATCTGTCATATTATCTTTGTTCCTCAGAAGGTTGAGAAGAATTTAAAGTAATTTTTGCAATTTTCTGATCTAAATTTTTAATCGTATGGTTTTGTTTACGAATAATATTTTTCAACCGCATATTATTAACCATTCCAAATAGAGAGGCCAAAAAAAAACCGCTGAACAAGGAACTCAATAACACTACTACAAGAGGGGTCAATATTGTTTTTAACTCGAATTTAAAATTATAATATTTTAACTCTACGGTCTGCAGATTTTGAACAGAAAATGCCCCTATTGCTATTAAGATCATCATCCAAATAATTAATTTCAAGGGAGTCATAGAGAAGGTTTTTCTTTTGCGGTTTTTTTAACTTTTTTATCCTTTATTTCTTTTTCAGTATCGGACATCTTTTGTTGTAATGGTGGTTTTGATTGGGCATCTGCGCTTTCCATTGTTTCATCGCTTAGATTCAAACCCTTTTTGATTTTTTCAAACAGGTTTTTACCGGAGTCGAACAGTTTTTCTTTTGCATCCCCAGAATCACTTTGAATGCTTGCAATTTCCTGTTCTATTTTTTTTATTTCTTCTTTTTGCTCTTTTATTGACTCCACCAGGCCGGCAACTATTTTGTCATTTTTAATGTCTTCCCTCTTTTGTATAAAAAAATTATAGAGTATTTCTCCCAGTTTGGCCATCTCAACTTCTACCTTTTGTTGCATTCCATAAACTTTCAATTTTTTTTTCACAATATCAATCTGAAAAGAAGCTTGCTCAGACCCGGTCTCCATTAGCTCTTTTCCTTCTTTAATTCCATTTTTTATCAACGACATTATATTCCCTGCAAAATATTTGACAGAAGATATTAATAATCAGGATGCCAGGTGCGGTATTCCAGTGTGGCTGAATAAATATTGGCCCGGGCAATCATTAAACCAATTCTTTTAGTTTTCATTTAATTTCAACTCTTCGTTCCTTGTACTCAATAAAATAAATGAGAAAAACATCATACTGGCAGCCTAAACTCCTTGTCAAGATTATAAAAGATGAAACCTCAAATCACAAAATTCAAATCACAAATTAATCTTAATGACTATGATTCGGCAATGCTTCGGAAGGCCCAACCTGATAAAGACTATAATGGTGAGCTTTCCGAACCATGGTCATTGAATATTGTTATTTGGTCCCGGTCATTTGGGATTTCATATTTCTTTTTATTTGCGGCTTTAAGTCGTTATGATATAATAGTAAAAAATTAGTTGGTTTGGAATAGGGAGTTTATAAGCTTATGCCGAAGGTAGAACTTCAGCCCAAAGATAGTAAAATGTTAAAAAAAATAGACAAAGTTGTAGAAGGGACTAATATTGTTCAGCGTCAGTTGGAGTTGACTCGCGGTCATTGGGACTTTGTTGTTTTTGGAGCCAATAAAAGTAATATGATTATAAGAGAGGGATATGCACAGCATGTGAGGATATTAGACTCTTCCGCGTATATTGTTTCTGTCGCAGGGCATGGCGATTATGCCGGCCAGCCTTACGGAAATATTGCGCCAATTCCCATAGAGGAGCTTGTTGAGGATGCTATTCCAGATGAGTTAAAGGGTCTTGAGGTGTTGAGTGTTGACCCTTTGAGACCATTGTCTATTAGTTTCAAGAAAACCGTTTCTTTATTAAAAGGAGAAAAATTAATTCAAGAGAATTATGCCGACAAAAACATTGCCATAATCCAAACTCCCAACGAAAAATACTGGGCTATTTCTGTTTTAAAATATCTTAATGAATGTGATAGATTCTTCCCGGACTTTCTTAGCGAGGCAATTAGAAAGGGTAAACTTCCTATCAATGCCAAATTTACAGACCTTTCTTCATTTAAAAATAGAGGGCCCCATTTACAGTAATCCCGTTGATTTTTGCCCTTAACCCCAATGTATGGTTTTCTTAATAGTTTATTTCTTCTTTTAGATTGCGGCTCCCCTTATTTTGAGAAATGTAAATAAACTGAAATCCCTGCATAATATAAAGGGAAGGATGTGGAAAGCAAAACAAGCCAAGCTGGTGGGTTTTGAAAAAAAAGATAGATCGCTAATAAATTAAGACACCATACAATACAAAAAATATTCGTTACCCTGGCAAATGGTTTTGTTTTAAATGGCACGATATATTTAATTGGCATAAAAACTGCCGCTGAAAATAAGATAAATATTATAATATTTAAGAAAGTTGGAAGTTTAAGCAGATAAAGGTAAAAAACCACCAAATTCCAATATGACGGGAATCCTGAAAAAAAGCCATCTTCTGTTTTAGCTGAGACCTGGCTAAAACCATAAGCGCTTGCCATAATGGGTATTATTCCTAATAAAAGATTGTCTTCCGGAAGAATCTTTAAAAAAAACGCCATTACTACAGGAACCAGCACGTAATTAAGAAAATCGACCAGATCATCAAGCTTTCTCCCGTCAAATGATGCCAAAACCTTTGAAACGTTAAAGCGTCTGGCAAGCAAACCATCGGTCGCGTCAATCAAGATGGCAAGGAACATGTAAGAAAAAGCGGTTTTGATTTCTCCTTTAGCGCAGTTATAAAGCGTTAGGCCGGCAATAGGTATTCCTAAACCGGTATAAATGTGGATTAACCACAGAAGATGGGTCCGCATAATGGTTAGAGGTCAAAAATAATCTTTGCTTTCCATTTTCCTTTTTGTTGTTTTATCGCAAGTTGATGGTACGTTACAGCTTTTATTTCTGTTTTAATGAGATGTTTTTCTCTCTTATAAGTTTCCCCCGCAATTTCCGCGTGTAGATGATTTTCGTCCAGAGAAAGAATCTTAAACTCTTTTCCAAGAAATTCCTTAACTTCAAAAAAATATAAAATCTCGTTCAGCCATTTTACCATGAGGTTTTCAATATCTGATCCGGGAAGTTTAATCACCCGTTTTTCAATCTTTTCAATTTGGTCAGGCTCGGCAAAAACAAAGATAAGGCCTTCCGCTGCATGAGCAAAAAGCTTTTGCAAAGATTCACCATAAGCTACCACCGCGATGTCGGCAGTTGTTCCAACAATTCTGAAATTATTATTTGATTTCAAAGTAAAAGGTAAGAATAAAGGGGAGTGTTCTTTTTGAGCCTTTGTAGTGATTATCTGCCATCCATGGCCTCAACCCTTCGGGCGGTTTTTAAAAACCGCCCATTTTACCCTCCTGGAAAATTATGAAGATTCCAAGTAGTTTGCTACTGGGAGCTTCAACTGTAGTCGTGGATTTGCTATGAAATGATTATTTAAATTTTGCGGAAAGGTTTTAATATTTATTAAGAGTCGAAGCTTGCCTCAACAAAAAATTCTAAGCCGTCACATTTAAAAGGTATTACAATACAGGGGCCGTCAGAAGAATGAGAGATCTCATGTCCTTTGCCTGCGATTACAGTGGGAATACCCGCCTCAAATTTGAGACCTGCCTCTGCAAGATGCTTCCGTGCGTCGCCTGAAATCATATTCGTAATTTCACCCACGGCGTCTCTAACATCATCGTTTAACTCGGTATATTCCTCCATCAGCATGGCGGACACTACCCTCAAAGCGCAGCCCGCTGTGAAACTGACAACTACCGATCCCTGCTTGGCGCCGGTTAAACCTATAACTCCTGAAATATCCCCTTTAGACAACTTATCTTTTTTAACAAAAGGCTTTCCTGGTACAGGAGTTACTGAAGCCATTGTTTTAAGAACATTTACTGTTCCCGATAGAAATGGATTAAGATATTCAGCTTTCATGAATGCTCCTTTTTATAGACAGTTGCTATTTCTGTTTATTTAAAAATCTTTTTAATTTTTTCTTCCAGAGTTGCCGCGTTAAACGGTTTTACAATGTAATCGTTTGCCCCTGCCTGAATAGCAGCAATAATATTTTCTTTTAATGCCTCAGCAGTAACCATCATAAACGGAGTATCTTTCAAATCCGCATCTCCCTTAACGGTTTTCAGTAGTTCCAAGCCGCTCATTTTAGGCATATTCCAGTCTGAAATAACAAAATCAAATTTTTCTTCTTTTAGTTTTGCTAATGCGGTAGTCCCATCATCAGCATCTTGAATATTTTTAAAACCCAACTGACGAAGCAGGTTTGTTACTATTTTTCTCATAGTAGCAAAATCATCCACTACAAGGATCTTCATATCAAGATCAGCCATATTCAACTCCTCCTGAAAAATTTCTAATTTAAAAAATAATGCTATCATTTTTTTTTTTCAATGACAAGTGATTTATACAAAAGGATATTTTTTAAAATACCTCAATCTGAGTGAAGCACATATTTTTTTGAAATATTTGAGTTTTTAAGTTATATAATCAGTTTAAGGGTTACGCAGACTATTTTTTTATAAAACTATTTATGAAACCACTAAACATATCAGGGGCAAGGAGGCATGGGGTAAAGGGAAAGTCCATTATTTTCTTCGTGGCCTTCCTGATCTTTGTGCTTAATAATACAGCAGTGTTGGTGCCGAATTTTAATCAAAAAGTAGTACACGCTGCATCTTTGCCAGGTTTGGATGAAGCATTTTTAAAGCAAGAACAGGAAGGAGTAGTTAAAAACAGCGACAAAGGCTTTGAGAGACTTACGCCAAAAGATCGAAAGGAATTTGAAAAACTGCTCAAAAAAGCTCTTGGTGTGTCTCTTTTTGAAAAGAAAAAAAAGATTTCCCGTAAAATATTAAAACATAAATGGAGAAAAAGGCCCGAAAAACGTGTTTTACGCGTTTACGCGACTTCATTCGGTAAGCCTGGCAATAAAGGGGAATCCAGCTATTTTAAAGACGGGTCAAAAGTTCGATGGGGCATTGTAGCTGCTGCTCTGCCTGATCCATCAGCAATAGGCAAATGGATTGATGTTAGACGTATTGCTGTAAATGGTGAAAGGACCCGCTGGGTTAAAATGAAAGTCAGAGATCTGGGGCCATGGTTCAGGAACGATCCATATTGGAAGAAAAAATCAAATCAACCGAGAGCGGTTCGTTATTTTAAAAATAAAAAAGAGAGATTCGATGGAAGGGTTGTCATTAATCCGGCAGGGATTGATATAACACCATGGGGCTGGCAGAAGCTCGGAATACCGGCCAGGAAAAGCTATAATCATTCCCAGCACGTGGAATGGCGGTTTGCGGGGTAGATTTCCCACAGAACTTGATTAAACCGCGGAGAACACGAAGAATTTTTTTGTATTATGTGCCACGCATCTTTAGGGTCTCTGTTGCTTCTGATCTTAAAAGTATGATTGCATGAACAAGCGCTTTTGAGCTGCGTGGCACATTAAAAGTATCTTTAGCTCGCTATTTTTCACAAAGGTTTTTTGCTTCAACCCGTGCCCATCGGTCCGCTTGCATAATATCAGAAATTTCCCTTATTTTTTTTGGCAGGTGTTTTCCCATTATTTTTTTAATAATTTTGGGAATACCGGTAAAAGAGATGGAGCCATTTAAGAAAGCTTGAACAGCAACTTCATTGGCCGCATTCAATACGGCGGGCATAGTCCGGCCGATTCGTAAGGCATGAAAAGCATGTTTAAGACACGGGAATTTTTTATAATCCGGTTCTGAAAACGTGAGAGTTTTTATTTTTGCTAAATTTAGAGTTGGGAGATTAGTGGAAACCCTTTCAGGATAATTAAGGGCATAGTTAATTGGAACACGCATATCAGGCAATCCCATCTGGGCGATAATAGAGGTATCAATAAACTCCACCATTGAATGGACTATACTTTCAGGGTGAATGACAACATCTATCCTCTTTTCGTCAACCGCAAAAAGCCAATAAGCTTCAATTACTTCCAACCCCTTGTTCATTAAAGTTGCGGAGTCAATCGTAATTTTTGGTCCCATGTTCCAGTTTGGATGATTCAGAGCTTCGCGAGTGGTGATTTTTTTAAATTTTTTGGCAGGATAATTGCGAAAAGGACCGCCTGAAGCCGTTAAAATAATTTTTTTTATTTTGCGATTTGCTGCCCCGTTAATGCACTGATAAATTGCGCTGTGTTCGCTGTCAACCGGAACAATTCTGGCCCTCATTTTCCTGCTGTACTTCATAAAAAGCTCGCCGGCAATAACAAGGGTTTCTTTGTTTGCCAGGGCAATGTCTTTTCCGCATTTTAATGCTGCAAAAGTCGGAAAGAGCCCTGCGGCGCCTACAATGGCTGATACAACCATTTCAATCTCCGGTATGGAGGCGACTTTTATAAGGCCTTCGATACCTGAGAAAATCTCGACCTTTGATCTGCCCACTCTCTTTTTTAAAATAGATGCTTTTTTTTCATCAAAGAGAGCGGCGTATTTCGGTTTAAATTCCTTTATTTGCTTTTCAAGGAGAGAAATATTTCCTCCGGCAGCCAGTCCCGATACTTTAAACCGATTTTTACTTTTTCTTACTATGTCAAGAGTGTTCACGCCTATCGAACCGGTGGAACCAAGGATGGCAATTTTTTTTGGCATAGCAAACTTCTTTCTAAAACTAAAGATACTTAAGCTATGAATCCCTAAAGGGTCTAAGATCATGGAACAAGGGTCCATATTCAGCTTCACTTGTACCATGACCCCTGTCCCTTGCCCCTTTAATTAACAGATTTCCTTCTTTTCTGATATTTTAATACAGCACGGTTATGTTCTTTTAATGTCGAGGAAAATTTGTGTTCTCCGTTTTTTTTGGAAACAAAGTAGAGATAGCCCACCTCTGCCGGATTTAGCGCTGTTTTAATGGAGCTAAGCCCCGGGTTAGCAATAGGGCCGGGTGGTAAACCGCCATAACGGTAAGTATTATAAGGTGAATCAATTTTAAGATCTTTCTTTCGAATATTGCCGTCAAAGTTTTTGATGGAATAAATAACCGTAGGGTCGCTTTGTAAACGCATTTTTTTCCTTAATCGATTATGAAAAACCGCGGAGATAAGAGGACGCTCTTCTTCTTTCCCCGTTTCTTTTTCAATTACAGAAGCCAGAGTTACTATTTTGTGAAAAGACAGTTTAGATTTTTTTACAGCCGCCATAATTTCATGAGTCATTATTTTTTTTTTAAAAGTAGCCACCATTATTTTCAAAATGTCATAGTCAGAAACATTTTTCTCAAAAAAATAGGTTTCAGGAAAGAGGTACCCCTCCAATGAATTAATGTTAAAACCCAGTTTATTTATAATCTCGCTGTCAAAAACACGAGCAATGAAAGTATCTTTTTTAGTGATGTTATTTTTTTGTAAAAGATCACCAATTTCGTAAACGTTGTATCCCTCGGGAATAGTTATTGAATGCTGGATTACCAGGCCTCTAGTGATTTTATTAAGGATTTCAACTTGAGTCATAGCCGGACTTAACCTGTACTCCCCGGCTTTTAGGTTGGAAACGACACCCTTTGCCAGCGCCAATATCTTGAATGCCTGCTGGTCTTTAATTAATCCTTTTTTATGCAAAAGTGAGGAGATATTATTAAGACCGCCTCCTTTTTTTACTTCAATCACAACAGGGGAATTTTTTGAAGAGAGAGGGGTGTTAATTGTTTTATAAAAGTCATAAGACAAAAGACCCGTTATTGCGAATACGATTCCTAAAAAGAGAATGAGTATGGTTTTAAAATTCATTATAATTATAGGGTCCAGGGGCAAGAGTTAAAGGTTGCATTTCCTTTACCCCTACTCCTCAAACTCCGGTTCCCGATCTTTGATTTTTTTATAATCCAAATATCCCTGCAGGATGTATTGAGCCGCCATTTTATCAATAATTTTTTTTCTTTTTTGACGCCGTACTTTGGCTTTAATGAGAACTTTTTCCACAGCGGAAGAGGATAGTCTTTCATCCCATTGATAAACAGGTATATCTGTTATAGACTTCAATTTGTCGATAAAATCAAAAACTTTTTTAGCCTGAAACCCTAAACTTCCGTTCATGTTATAGGGTATTCCGATTACCAATTCTCCTACCTGAGAAGTTTTAATGACATTTAAGATTTCAGAAAGATCCCTTTTAATATTCTTCCGTTCAATAACACCCTTGCTTTGAGCGGTTAACCTTAAATCATCACTGATCGCCATCCCGATTCTTTTATCACCGAAATCAAGACAGAGGGCTCTATTTTTTAACGATGTTACATCCATGCTCAACACATAAAATTAATTTTGATAAGAATTCTTCTTTAGGAATTTTTTTAGCTAATAAACCGGTGCTTTTCCCGTTGGGAGCTAGATATTCCAGTTTTATTTTGTTCTCTCCGGGTATCTCCGTAGCATAATAATGTATCTCGCTCTGACCTTTTCCACCTGCTGTTTTTATTACTTCATGGCAGGGACCATTAATCAGGTCTTTGCTGTCTACATCAGCCGCTCGTCTTTCTTCTTCCTTTGTCTGAGGAGCAGGCATTTCCAGTTCTCCCGCCAGTTCTTGCAAGTGTCTTATTTTATTTTCCAAAGAAACCTTCCTGTCCATGCACTTCTTTATTTCGTCTTTAATAGATTTCTGTTTAAAAAAATCTGTTATTGATTTAATAGAAGACTGCAACTCCTCAATTTTTTTAATAACTGTTTGCAATTCTTTTTTCTCTTTTTCCATTTCTTCTCCATTCAGTTTTGTAATGCAGGCGCTTCTAAAATAGGTGGTTTAGATTTTTTTGAAGCCGTTCTTTGCAGCTCAATTTCAGAAAGCAAAATACTTGGCGCGATACTTGAGACTGGCACATATCCTGACTCCGCCCCGCAAAATCCATTAAAAACCCTGTAATCGTTTCCCGTTGCCATTATTTTATTAATGCTGGTCAAAGGTGTGCCGACGAACTCCGCGCCACGTACCAGTTCTTCACGTCCGTCTTCAACATATACTTTATAAATGTATACCGGTGAGCCCTTGAAGACCTGGAAATTGTATTTGGAGGTCCTTGTTTCGCCCCCTCTTATTTTTTTTATAATAAGACCGTATGGTTTGTTTTGTTTTTTACTTTCTGCGATAAGTATTTCCTTTAATTTTTTATGTGATACTTCTTCATCTGATTTTATAATCAGGTTGCTCATTCTTCCAATAGGGTCCCGTGTTCCATCGCTTCGGCCATGACCATTTGACCCTGTAAAATTTTTAATAGGGACCCTCGACATTAAAAAATTTTTCAAAATACCGTTCCGGACTAACTCTACCTTTTGGGCTTTTTGCCCTTCATCGTCGTAAAAATAAGCGCCGTACAAATATTTGTCATCGTATCTTTTCTGAGTCGGGTCATCAAAGATATTAATAAAATCAGGCAGAATAAGTTGGTTAATTTTTTCTTTAAATGTTTTCCCCTCACCTTCGCTTCTTTGTCGTTCCCCTTCAAGACGATGGCCGATTGTCTCATGAAACAGTACTCCGGCGGCGTCCGGCTCTAATATGGCAGGGCCGACATATGGTTCGATCACTTTACTTTCCCTGAGGTTTTTGAGTGATTGTATCAACGCTAAAGCTTTTTCACGGAGTAAATCATCCGAAGGAAAATTTTTAAGATTCTTGAAATTTATAGTGTCCTGATCAAAAAGGTCCATGCCGTCGTCACTTTTAGCTCGTGCTGAAATAGTGACACCAAAAATAGTGTGCTGATCGACAATTTTAGTTCCTTCGGAATTAAGATAGATGCGGATGTTTTTTCGCGCTGAAAAATCTACTCGCGAATGGAGGATTTTTTTATGACCTTTAAATAATGCTGAAGCATTTTTTATTCTGTTTTCCCAGTGAGGTATATTTTTTGAGAACTGATCTTCAGTTTCTATTGTCTCCACGTAGACATTTTTTTCTCCGGTTGAAAAATCGTTAATTTTTTCCGAATCGACTTTCTGGATATTCCTCCCTTTTTTTCGCAAATAGTTTAAAGCTGCCGCTTTATATGTTCTGTCGGATGCAAACCAGATTTCTCTTTTTAAAGCGTCTAAATCATTTTCAATAGGGAGTGAAAAATAATTTGCTGATCCGAAATATGCCAGGTCAGTCGCGGCGCTGTCTGATTGAACATCCCCAACCCTTGTTTCCACGAAAAGATTACGAAACCGGTTGGTGTCCGATTTTACTATGGCTCCAAAAGTTGCTCTGATTTTAACACTCTGATGGTCCTTTACCTGGTAACTTAAAAAATAAGGAGGTTTGAAAATATCCAGCTTTAAATCGCTCAGGGAGCGATTCATCTCCTCTTCAAGAGCCTTGAAAATAACCTTTGCGTCCAGCTGATTACTGGCAAAAGTCTGCAGGGGGAGCAGGAAGGAAATAAATAAAATTATGCCTGAAAAATAGATACAAGACTTTTTCATTATAAAACCAGCCTAACATAAAACAATTTTTTAATAAATGAGACAGGATAAAAGAGTGATGTAAAAGCGGTGTGACATCTGTTAAAAAATTTTTTTTAACTTTTCGATTCTTTTAACAACCTGCTTGCTGCTGGTGCCGCCAACTATATTTTTATTGTCAATTGATTTTTTTATGTCGATAGCTTTTAATACGTTTGAATCAAATTTGTCGGAAAAGCTTTTCCACTCCTTAATGGTCAGCTTGGACAAGGGCTTATTTTTCTTTTTGCAATACTTTACAATTTTTCCTGTAATCTCATGGGCTCTTCTAAAAGGAACGCTTTTTTTAGCAAGGTAATCCGCTATTTCTGTAGCAGTGCTGAATTCTTCCGATGCAGCTCTCAACATTTTATGTTTGTTTATCTTCACATTTTTCATCATTCTGCTGAAAACGGCAAGAGAGTTCTTAACTGTGTCAACAGTATCAAACAAAGGTTCTTTGTCTTCCTGCATATCTTTATTGTAAGCAAGAGGAAGAGACTTGAGCATTGTAAGTAATGAAACAAGGTTTCCATAAACCCTGCCTGTTTTACCCCTGACCAGTTCAGGAACATCCGGGTTTTTTTTCTGAGGCATGATGCTGCTGCCTGTGCAAAAAGAATCGTCCAGTTCAATAAAGGAAAATTCAGAGGACGACCATATGATCAACTCCTCACTCATTCGGCTCAGGTGCATCATTAGTAATGAAGAAGCGGAACAAAATTCCACGGAAAAGTCCCGGTCGCTTACAGCGTCCAGACTATTCTCAGAGATTTCAGGAAAGTTTAAAAGCTTCGCGACATAATTCCGGTCAAGCGGAAAGCTTGTTCCTGCCAGAGCGGATGAACCGAGCGGGAGCACATTGACCCGCCTGAGGATTTCTTGGAATCGCTGTTTATCTCTTTTAAACATCTCCACGTAAGCCAGCAGATGATGAGATAGAAGAACCGGTTGCGCTCTCTGTAAATGGGTATACCCGGGCATTATTGCATTTAAATTGTTAGCGGCAAGCTTAATTAATACCCGGCAAAAATCTGAAATAAGTTTTTGAATTGCTTCGACTTCATCTCTCAGATAAAGTCGTATATCAAGGGCAACTTGATCGTTTCTACTCCGCGCCGTATGGAGTTTCCCCCCGACAGGCCCTATTTTATCAATAAGTTTTTTCTCAATGTTCATGTGGATGTCTTCCAGCGCGTCGTTAAATTGAAAGCGTCCGCTCTCTATAGATTTTTCAATAGATTTTAACCCTTTAATAATTTTTTTACTTTCTGCTGGAATAATAATCTTACATTTTTCCAGCATTCTGCAATGGGCAATGCTACCCATAATGTCATACTTATAAAGCCGCTTATCAAAACCGATAGACGCGGTAAATATTTCAACAGTCTTATCGGTTTCTCCGGTAAATCTCCCTTGCCAGGGTTTTTTCGCCATAATTGTTTCCTTTAAAAAGCTAAATAGTTAATCATGAAGATCAAAGCGCGAAGCACGCGATAAAATGAATTTGCCACTAAGACACAAAGATAATTTATTTTTAGTGTCTTAGTGGCAAAAATTAGCATTTCATTATAAACGATTTTGCCTTTAAAAAAAATGATATCGGTTAAATTATCTAACTAATTTCTTGACAACTATTTTTTTATTGGTTATATGTGATCAATTTTAAATCATTTGTGTTATTACTGAAATTAGAAGGATTTGAATGTCCAAGTCACTTGTGATCGTTGAGTCGCCGGCTAAAGCTGTAACCTTAAAAAAATTTTTAGGGAAGGACTTTACTATAAAAGCGTCCGTGGGTCACATTTTAAATCTGCCCAAAAGCAAGTTAGGCGTTGATGTTGAAAATGAATTTAAGCCGGAATTTGTGACCATTAAGGGGAAAGAGAAGGTAATAAAAGAACTCCGTGCCGCGACTTCCAAAGTAGATAATGTTTATTTAGCGCCTGACCCGGACCGCGAAGGAGAGGCGATTGCCAGTCATATTTTACAGGTAATTAAAGACCAGAAAAAACTGAAGATTTATCGTGTCCTCTTTAATGAAATTACAAAAAAATCGGTACTGGAAGCAATAAAAAATCCATTATCAATAGATGAGAATAAAGTTAATTCACAGCAAGCCCGCAGGATATTAGACCGTCTGGTCGGATATAAAATCAGTCCTCTTTTGTGGAAAAGGGTCCAATGGGGCTTAAGCGCCGGGAGAGTACAGTCTGTCGCGCTTCGCCTGGTTTGCGAAAGAGAGAAAGAAATTCTAGCTTTTAAACCACAGGAGTACTGGTCGATAGTCGCGTGTTTGGAAGGAGAAACTCCACCTTCCTTTGAAGCCAAACTATTTCAAATAGACGGAAAAAAAGCTGAAATTGAAAATGAACAGCAGACAAATAAAATTCTGTCCGATTTAGACGCGGCCTGTTATAAAATTTCGGACATTCAAAAAAAGGAGAGAAAGAAAAATCCTATCCCGCCTTTCATTACAAGCACATTGCAACAGGAGGCGTCAAGAAAACTGAGGTTTTATGCCAGAAAGACAATGAGCGTTGCGCAAAAACTTTATGAGGGCATCGAAATTGAGGGAGGGGAAACCACCGGCTTGATAACTTATATGCGGACAGACTCCACGCGAACAGCGCCTGAGGCTATAGAGGAAGTTCGAGGATTCATTAAAGATAAATTCGGCAAAGAATATTTACCCCCTAAACCAAATTTTTATAAAAGTAAAAAATCTGCTCAAGAAGGCCACGAAGCTATCAGGCCTACTTCATCACTTCGGGAACCTTCCGTTGTAAAAAAATATCTCAGCAAAGATGAATATTCCCTGTATGAATTGATCTGGAAAAGGTTTGTTTCTTCGCAAATGGTTCCGGCAATCATGGACACAACCGCCGTTGACATTCTTATAGGACGTTATCTTTTCAGAGCCAATGGGATGATTGTAAGGTTTCCAGGCTTTATGAAACTCTACACGGAAGATTCTGATATTTTAAAATCACCAAAGAACGCGAAACAGGATGATGATAAAACAACAATTTTACCTCCATTAAAAATCGGGGAAGAGTTAAAACTGCTTGAGATGAAACCGAATCAGCATTTCACTCAACCCCCGCCGCGTTTTACAGAGGCATCCCTGATTAAAGAACTGGAGGACAAAGGAATAGGGCGCCCCAGTACTTACGCGTTTATTTTATCTGTCATCAAAGAGAGAGATTATACCAGCGAAGAAAACCGGCGTTTGAAACCTACCGAGCTTGGTTTAATAGTGACCGATCTGTTAGTAGACAGTTTCCCGGATATATTAAATGTGGAGTTTACCGCAAGAATGGAAGAACAGCTTGACAAAGTGGAAGAGGGCTCCATGGGGTGGGTTGAAATTTTAAAAAATTTTTACAGCCCTTTTCAAAAAGTCCTTAAAAAAGCGGAAAAGAATATGCGAAATCTCAAAACGGAAGTGGAAGAAACAGATGAGGTTTGCGAAAAATGCGGCCAGAAAATGATAATTCGATGGGGCAGATTTGGAAAATTCATGGCCTGCTCTGGTTACCCCAAATGTAAAAATACGAAGGAAATTGAAGGCGGAGATGGAAACGCGGCTAAGCCCGCTCCAGAGCTTACTGACGAAAAATGCGAAAAATGCGGATCAAATATGATTATTAAAACAGGTCGTTTTGGAAAGTTTATGGCTTGCTCAAAGTACCCGGATTGCAAATTTACCAAAGCTATTAGTACAGGAATTTCCTGCCCGGAAGAAGGGTGTGACGGGGATGTTATAAGCCGGAGCTCAAAAAGAGGCAAGGCTTTTTTCGGTTGCTCCAAATATCCAAAATGTAAATTTGTGTCATGGTATAAACCTGTTTTACAGAAATGTCCTTCCTGCGGCAATCATTATATTGTTGAGCGATGGACCAGGAAAGATGGAAAATTTCTTGCGTGTCCTATAAAGGAATGTGATTTTAAACAAACAGTTGAAGAGGAAGCACAGACGGCAGTATAAAATTTTTTTTAACTTCGTATCTTTGTCTCCCCGTGATTTTGTGGCAAATCATTTTTAGTTCCGACCCTACTTCATTATTCTAAATAGAAAATCTATCGCCCTTCATTTTGGGGTGAGGAAGATCGGGCGCGTTAAGTTCTTTTTTAAAACTCTGAATTTCATCAAGAAATTTCACATACTCTTCAATGGTAACAGGTTTCCACCTGGAATCGTCCAGCCATCTTTTTGAAGAAGCGCCTGCGGCTTTTCGCAATTCATCCGAATGCGTTAATTTGCTCAAATCACCCATTATTTATAAGTCCTATTTCTTTGACCATACTTTCGAGTAATCATCCAATTTATCAAACATCTCATAGTATGATTTTATCTTTTCCAAATCGAGTTTGATTTTAGCGTTTCTATGAGCTTCATTCAACAAAAGTATATCGCTTTTATCTCTTTCCTCTCTTGATGGGTCATTTGAATACGCTAACACTTTAAGACCTATAAGATCCTCAGGGCGTACAATTTTCAACTTCACTCCCAAAAAATCACATTTTTCTGCATCCTTCAATATCTGCTTGCCCTCTTTTCCGCTTGCATGTAAAAAATCAACACTTCCAAAGACTTTAAGGGGGGATTCAAATTGAGAAAAGAGTTTTGTTGTCTGGACTGCTTCATAAGTTAAATTGCTCATTACTTGTTTCACTCTTTCTAAATCTTCGGAAAGAATCAGGAAATCAATGTCTCTTGTAGCTCGTTCTATGCCGGATTGTAAAAGGGCAAAAGCCCCGATTAGCGCAAAGTCGATATTATTTTCAATAAATTTGTCTGTGATGGCTTTTAAGCATTTCTTGAAATCCATTTTTTCTGTAAAAAAATTTTTTGTTTTAAAGTTTATTTTTTTTGTCTACTTCTTTATAATATAACATAAATCTATTAGGAGATGAGAGAAATATTTTTTTGCAAAATTTTTTTTTGTTAACGGAGCGTTATGAAAAAAAGAGTGTTGGTTGTTACGACCGGCGGAGATTGCCCAGGCCTTAATGCCGTTATGCGGGCCATTGTAAAAAGGGCCAGCCAGGAAAAAAACTGGGAAATATTAGGGAGTGTGGAGGGATATTATGGCATACTTCATGACCCCACAGATATTATCCCGCTGAATTTAAAAACCGTTGCGGGAATTCATGTGCACGGCGGAAGCATTATCCGCACCACAAGCAAAGGAGGCCCCTTTAACTGGCCTGTCAAGAATCCCGATGGAAGCTGGACCACGGTGGACAGGTCAGACGATTTGATTCGCAGGCTTCAATATCAAAATATTGATGCGGTCATTTGTATTGGCGGGGACGGGTCCCAGAAAATCTCTCAAAGTTTATTTGAAAAAGGGGTCAATATTATCGGAGTGCCTAAGACCATTGATAACGATCTTTTATGTACGGACTTCACCTTTGGCTTCCAAACAGCGGTGGAGGTGGCGACAGACGCGGTGGATAAACTGGTTACTACTGCGACCAGCCACAGCAGGACAATGATCCTTGAGTTAATGGGGCGAGACGCGGGATGGATTGCTTTAAACGCGGCGGTTGCCGGAGGATCCCATATTTGTTTGATACCAGAAGTTCCTTACAATATAGGTAAAGTTGTTGAAAAGATTCAAAAGCGCCTGGATGAAGGCAAAAAATTTTCCATTATCGTAATCGCCGAGGGAGCGAAACCTGTTCATGGAGAAGTTACCGCGACAAAAAGTTCAGAAGTGGGATATGAGAACGTTCTCCTTGGTGGTGTTGGACGTAAATTAATGGGCGATATAAAAAAACTTATTGATATTGAAATGAGGGTTACTGTCCTGGGACATTTACAGAGAGGCGGAATTCCTGTTGCCTATGACAGAATATTAGCCACACAGTTTGGTGTCAAAGCGTTTGAACTTGTGCTGGAAAAAAAATTCGGGCAGATGGTTGCTTATAAACAACACGATATTTTGTCCGTGCCAATAACCGAAGCCGTCGCTCAAATGAACCATATAAAACCGGATGATTATCTTCTAAATACCGCGAGAGGTATTGGCATTTGCATGGGTGACTGATTTTGGAATATTTATCTCAAATATTTTTAAAAGGAAACATCCCACCCCCGGAATTAAAAAAACTATTGGCAACTGGTTCTCCTGTTGAAAATGTAGTTAAAGCGCTAACAGGAGGAAAACAGGACGCCAACCTGCAGACCCTGCAATTATCCCTGCTGAAAAACTATCTTCCGGAAAAAATTCCATTAGTAAAGGCATTCGATAATCTCATCCGATTTCTGTCTTCACTTCCCAAGAGTGAGCTGACACCGCAGACAAAAGAAACATTAATAACTACTATGAAGAGCGTCATTATTCAGGGGGAGAAGATTGACGAAAACCTGTTAAAGAATTTCATTACAAAAACCGGATTGAACTATGAAGCTGATATTAAGAAACTTGTCTTGAGCAAGCCGGGAGAACTTATCCGGAGCGATCAAACACCGGAAAACCTGAAAGCATCTCTGAATCAAAGCATTAAAGGTCAGTTGCTGAAAATAGTTCAGGAACTTGAAACAAAGCTCAGCAAAATGCAGCAGTCGCAAAACCAGTCCCAATTAAAAGAACTACAAGCATTGCTGAAAAATGTCAAAACAACTCTGTCTAATGTCGAACTGAACCAGATTTTAAATTATTACTCTAAGCAGGAGGACGGTTTTCTTCAGTTCCAAATTCCACTTTCTCCATCAGAAACCGTCAACTTATATGTAAAAGATAATTCGGAAAAAGATGAGCAGAAAGATAGCAGGAAAAAAGAAGATGTAAGCCTGATATTTCATTTGAACTTAAAGACAATGGGAAACCTCAGGATAGACGTTCAGGTACTTGATAAAACCATGAGTTGTCAATTCTATGTCGAAGATAAAGAAGTCTCTAAATTCATTTCTTCCATGCTTCCGAAATTAGAGAACCAGTTAGGAGAATCTTATAGCATTAATCATTTGAGCTGTAGTATAAAAGAAAAAAGTTTTTTTGAAGATGAAATGCCGGAGAAAAAACTTTTTAAGAGAAAAACGCAAATAATAAACATCGAAGCATGATATTTCTTCATCAAATAGGGAATAACAATTCTTTCTGCAGGAGAGAGAAAATTAATCTAATAATCTAAGTACACTAATTCAGGTGAATAGACTGAAGACGAAAATAAGGCTTTATACGTGAGCTTCCTTCAGTTTTTAGCCTAATAAAAGAGAACTTTATATGCTGCTAAATGAAGGCACACCAAATTTATTAATCGTTGATGATGAAGAAAATAATATTTACCTGCTGGAATCCCTGCTTGTTTCGTCGAATTTTAAATGTATAAATGCCACAAATGGGGAGGACGCGATAAAGATTGTCCGCTCAAAACCGGATAAGTTTGATCTCATTCTCCTGGACATAAATATGCCGGGAATAAACGGTCTGGAAGTCGCGAAAACTCTCAAGAGTGACGAAGCTACTAAACATGTGGCGATTATTTTCTTAACTGCAAGCGTGCTAGAAGAAGACAACCTGGGAAAAGGACTGGAAACCGGCGCCGAGGATTATCTCCACAAACCTTTTAATTATGTGGAATTGTTGGCCAGGATCAAGGCGGTTTTAAGGACCAAGCGGCTCCAGGACGAACTGAGAGAGCTTAATAATACTCTTGCCCAAAAGGTAAAGGAGAGGACAACGCAAATTGAAAAAACACAGGATGTTGCTATATTCGGACTGGCAAAACTCGCGGAATACCGCGATCCGGAAACCGGTCTGCATTTGGAGCGTATCAGGACTTACACAAAGGTCTTAGCGAAAAAACTCAAAAAACTTGAAAAGTATAACGGCTTAATAAATAAAAAATATATTGAAATGATTTATAAGTCGAGCCCCCTCCATGATATCGGGAAGGTCGGAATTTCGGATAAAATTCTTTTAAAACCGGGAAAACTTACGGATGATGAATTTGATATCATGAAAACACATGCTAAGATTGGTGGAGACGCTATTGCGGCGGCTGAAAAGGATTTAAAGGATGAACATACTTTTCTTACGATGGGTAAGATTATCGCCTATTACCATCATGAGAAATTCGACGGTAGCGGATACCCGAACGGTCTTAAAGGAGAAGCCATTCCTCTGGCAGCAAGGATATGCGCTTTGTGCGATGTTTTTGACGCGTTGATATCGAAACGCCCCTATAAAAAGGCATGGAAAGTAGACGACGCGCTCGCTTTAATAAAGAAGGAACGGGGAAAGCATTTTGATCCGACACTGGTGGATGTTTTTAAATCTTCTTTTAATGACATATTGGCAATAAAAGAGAAATATGATGAATGATAGGAATGATGAATGACAAAATTAGCAAAAAAAGTTTGTACATAAAATAATGAAGTCATCTTGGGGCCAAATAATAAATTAGCTTCTCGATTACTCAAGATAGATAAAAAAATTGAAATTATATTCTGAATTACTGCTAAAAAATTCTCAATGCTCAGTTGACAGTAAAAGTGTTTAGCGAGTGTATTCCCCTCAACAGGTTGTGAAGAATACGCTCGCCAAACACTTTCAAAGCGAAGAAGTTAGCTTATCAATATTTTTTGGATGAAAATGAGAAAAGATTTCAATAAATTATTTTTATTTTTGGCGACAATCTCCTCCCTCTTTTTCTCTGGCGCCTATTTTGTTGGACCTGCTTTTAGTGATGACAGAGTAAAGCTTACAGAGCTGGAACGAAAATGGCTTGCTGACCACCCGGACATTCGTCTGGCGCCGGACCCTTTTTATCCACCGGTAGAATTTATTGACAAAAGCGGAAAATTTAAAGGGATTTCCGCGGATTACGTCGATTTGCTGGGGAAAAAGCTGGGAATCCAGTTTCAGGTTATGTCGTTTCAAAACTGGGATGAGGTCATGACTAAGACAAAGAAAAAGGAAGTAGATATGTTGAGCGCGGCGACAAAATCGCCACAACGCTCCGAATTCATGGCATTTACTAAACCCTATATTGAATTGCCGGGCGTTATTATAGTGCGGAGCAAAGTCGAAGGTAAGTTTAATATGGAGAAGCTCCAGGGTATGAAGGTTGCGGTAGTCTCTAGCTACATATGGCATGAATTAATAAAAACTGATTATCCGAATGTTAAAATTGATCCTGTACCGGACATGGAAACGGGCCTGAAAAAAGTATCGTTCGGTATGGCAGACGCGATGGTGGCAAACCTGGGAACAGCTTCCTATTATCTTGAAGAGGCCGGGATTACAAATCTGCGTGTTGCCGGTGAATCCGGCTATTATGCTAAATTAGCCATGGCCACAAGAAAAGACTGGCCGCAACTTAATTCAATTCTTCAAAAAGCGCTTGACAGTATCGGGCCTGATGAGCGACAGAGTATTTTTAATAAATGGATTCATTTACAGCAGAGTCAGTGGCAGCCGAGCAAAAAATTTATCATTACTTCTTCCGTAATCTTCGCCCTGCTTTTTTTGGGGGGCATAGTATTATGGAACCTTATGCTGAAACGGAAAGTTAAACAGCGCACAAGAGAGCTCAATTTTCAGAAGTTTGCCCTTGATGAGCATGCCATCGTCAGCGCGACCGATCTCAAAGGAAACATCACATACGCCAATGACAAGTTTTGTAAGATTAGTGGCTATTCAAGAGATGAGGTTATGGGCAAGAACCATCGCATTATCAAATCCGACGAGCACCCACCCGAGTTTTTCCGTGATATGTGGCATACCATCAGCAACAGCAAGGTATGGCATGGCGAAGTAAAAAATAAAAAGAAAGATGGCGGCCATTACTGGGTGCAATCCTCAATCGTTCCTTTCATGGATGAGACAGGAAAACCACACCAGTATATTTCAATTCGTACAGACATCACCGAACGTAAACAGATTGAAGAAGCCCTTATAGAGGCAAAAGAACAGGCGGAAGATGCAACAAAATTAAAAGATAAATTTGTGGGCATTGTGGCACACGACTTGAGATCTCCCTTCGCTTCTATAACAGGTTTGTTGAATCTTGTGATGGAGGACAAAACTCAATCCTTAAATCCAAAACATAAGATGCTCATTGAAAAAGTTTTGGTTAGTGGCAGTAACTTGAATCATCTGATTGATCAGCTTTTAAATATTAACCGACTCCAGACAGGACGGATTAAACTTAAGCGCAAGTTTATGGACGCCCGTATGCTGGTGGATTCTCATGTGGAAAGTCTTTCCTACCTTGTGGAAAAAAAAGGTGTAAAACTTGAAAACCAGGTGGCCCTGCATACCCGGATATACGTGGATTTTGACCTTTTTGGAGAGGTGATTCAAAACCTCCTCACCAATTCCATCAAGTTCTGCGAAAAAGGAGATACTATAAAGGTGTTTTCTGAAATAAAAAATGGGACAAAGGGTATTGCGGTTAGTGACACAGGTGTTGGGATACCTGATTGGCTTACAAAAAATATTTTTAATCATGATGAAAAAACCTCAACCACCGGAACTGGTGGAGAAAAAGGCACCGGTCTGGGACTCCCATTTTCCTATGATATTATGAAAGCACACGGTGGGTCGCTTACTTTTGAATCCGTGAAAGGAAATGGCGCTACTTTTTACGCGAAGCTACCGATTGTCCGGCCGACCATTTTGCTTGTAGATGATGATTTATCAATACGCAAGTTGCTGGTAAAAAAACTGGGACCCGTTGACGCAGATATATTGGAAGCGGAAAGTGGAGAAAAAGCCTTGAAATTTATTGAAAAGGCGGAGCCGCATCTTATATTACTGGATATTGTAATGCCAGGTATGGATGGTTTTGAGGTTCTGGACCGTATTAGAAACCGGTTAGAACTAAAATCGATCCCTGTAATCGTCATTACTTCAGATAACAATACAGAAACCCGAAATATGGCTTTTCAGCTTGGAGCGAATGATTTTATTACCAAACCGATTAGAAAAGAAGATCTTATTCCAAGAGTGCGAAAGTTTATGTAATGGTTGTTTTTAGGTTCGTATAAATAGGCTGAAGGTTACAGGCTGAAGACTGAACTCTGCCCCCTGCTCCTGAACCCTCAACAATGAACTATGAAAGGAGGAAAAAATGAGCATCCTCATAGTAGACGACAGTAAAAGCAGCCAAACTTTGCTGCAAGGTCTGCTCAAAAGAGCCGGCTTCAATGACTTGGTTATAGCATCTTCAGCAAAAAATGCTTATGAAGTCCTTGGAATCAACGATTCAAAAAATATAAATAATAATATTAATTTAATTCTAATGGATAATTATATGCCTGACATTGATGGTATTGAAGCAACCAGCCATATAATGGGAAGCAAGTATTTTAAAGATATTCCTCTTATTATGATTACAGCTTCAGATGATGTCAAAGTGCTTCAAGCTGCCTTTGATGCGGGAGCTGTGGATTTTATCAAGAAGCCTTTTACAAAAGTAGAACTTGTGGCCCGTGTAAAATCATCATTAAAATTAAAATTCGAGTCAGATGGACGTAAAGAGGCGTTAGAAAAACTGGAAGAAGCAAACAAAAAATTACAACTGCTATCCTCATTGGACGGGCTTACCGGAATTGCAAATAGACGTCACTTTGATGATTTTCTTGATAGGGAATGGAGGCGTTCTGTTCGTGAGAAGACTCCTCTCTCCCTGATTTTTATGGATTTAGATTATTTTAAAAAGTACAACGATGGATATGGGCATCTGGCAGGTGATGAGTGCCTGAAAAAGGTAGCCAATAAGGCAAGTGAAATGATGAGTCGTCCGGGAGACCTTGCTGCACGTTATGGTGGGGAGGAATTTGTCATTGTTCTCGGTAGTACAGAAACAAAAACCGCAGAAGATCTCGCGGAAAAAGTCCGGTCCGGCATAGAAGAAATGAAGTTGCCTCATAAATATAGAGAGGGAGGTAGTTTGGTAACAACGAGCCTTGGAGTTGCAGGCTGTTGCCCAGACAAGACCAAATCTACGACAGAGCTTATTAAAACAGCGGATGAGGCCCTCTATAAAGCAAAAGAAGAAGGAAGGAATAAAGTAGTGGTTTCAGATTTATGATTTTTCCTCCAAATAATATTTTTGCCACTTGTACACCAGGACAAATGACACAGGAGGTAAGTGGTCATCAACTCCAGCCATGTCATTCCCGGATGCATTTATTGGGAATTCAGAAATTATTTTGAGGAAATCGAGAAGCAAAAAAATAAATTTGCTTCTCGATTACTTCAAATATTCGGAGGAATAATGATGAAAAGAGTAATCCTCATATTTGCGTTATGTTTATTGCAGACCTTCGGCGCAAGCACTTCGGAGGCGAAAGACAATAAGGTTTTTAAAGTCGGCATTTCCGTCTGGACCGGTTATCCGGACAGTGTTCGTGGATTTAAGGAATCGATGACTGCGGGAGGATTGATTGAAGGAAAAAACATTGAATATATATTTGGTCAAAGCGGCATAGATAAGAACAAACAACGTCAAATTGTAGAAAGTTTTAAAAAGGCAAAAGTTGATCTTGTCTATTCACTTACCACTCCCGGCACAGTAATCGCCAAGGAGATAATGCCGCCTATCACACCCATAGTTTTTTCAATTGTTTCATATCCTGCAGACTCGGGATTGATAGACTCTTTTGAGTTTTCAGGCAATAACCTTGTGGGTACAAGCAATTATGTGGAATTTAAAAATTATGTAAAACTTTTAAAGACAATGCTTCCAAATGCTAAAAAGTTAGCCATTTTTCACAGAAAAGGGGAGCCCAACTCCAAGATACAGGCGGCAAATATTATACGCCTGCTTAAAAAGGAAGGCATTGACACCATTGACATGGAACCCAGGACCGTTGATGAGATGCACAGATTAGCCATTGATGTTGCCGATAAGGTTGATGTTTTTATGACAACAACAGATACGCTTTGTCAGGGTGGAGGGGAAAGCGCGCTGATAAAAGTTTCAAGGGAAAAGAAAATACCCATCTTAAGCTCCAACAAGAACGGAATCGCGGAAGGATCAACATTTGGCCCCGTAGCTGATTTTTATACCCTGGGGAAAATATCAGGTCAGATGGCTGTAAAAATATTAAAGGAAAAGATTAAACCTTATGAGATTGAATCGCAATTGCAAGACCCTCCTCTTATTCTAATCAATAAAAAGAGCATTAAGTCTATTGGCATTAAAGTCCCTGAAGGGAAATTGCCAAATATGATGTATCTGGAATGATCAAGAAGGCAGATAGTCGTTTATTGATTCACTTTTAAGATATTCAGTAAAAAAATGAAGATAGCACCGAAAATTTCTCTTTTAGTAATTGCAGGTATGCTTATTATTATGGGAGTGCTGAGCTATTTCATTATCAAGCAGACCGAAGATACGCTTAATATAGAGATTAGCCGGTTGCTGACTACAAATTTAAAGAATGTAGAAGATAAAGTCCAGGAAATTACCGAAAGCATTAAGAAGACAACAAAAACAATTGCCCGCCAAACCCCTGTCCAAAAGGCCCTGACGCTTGAGCAGAGCAGGGGAGTCAATCGAATACTTAATGACTTTGTCGACATTTATTCGTTCTACAACTACATTCTTATCGTGGAACCGGGAGGAAATATTTTCGCTGCCAGCACAAGGGGCAGGAGTGGCAAAAAGATTTCCGGAGAACAGCTTTTAGGAAAAAATATAAAAGAAAACCACATGCATGTCTTGTCTGCCTCCAATGATACGGTCATTGGGCCAGTGGATGTGGATCCTTTTTTGGATACGATTGGATTGAAGCGTGGTTTGAGTCAATGGTTTATAACTCCTGTCATAAAGAAAGGAAAGGAATTAATTGGATGGGTTGTTGTCTCGTACGATTGGAGTGGCGAGATGTCAAAAATGCTCGAGGATTCGGTCAATAAACTGAAAAGTGCAGGCAATCAAACAACAGAAGTGTTCATGATATCTATGGAGGGAAATATTGTTGCCGGAATTGCAGGCAAAGACGGAAAATTCATTGCATCGACAAGCAGACGTTATATGGAAAAGGACCTGACATCAGGCCGCACGCAATTGAAACTTATTATATCAAGCGAGATAGACGAGATAAACAAGCCGGTAAAAGAAATACATGACCTGCTGGGTTTGATCATTTTTTTAGGTAGCTTGTTATTGATTGCTTTCTTTTACGTATTACTTCAGAAAACACTTTTACAAAGGTTAAAAATGTTGTCCACCGGCGCGGAGGAACTAAACAAGGGTAGTTATGATTATCGAATAGCTGATATCGGACATGATGAAATAGGTAACCTTGCAAGAACATTCAACCGGATGAGTCAGTTTCTCGAAATGACTTTTGCGGAATTGAATAAAGAAAAAGCTTCACTGGATAGACAGGTTAAAGAGAAAACACAAGAACTTGCTTCTCAAATTTTTGCACTCGACGAGCATTCTATTGTTAGCGCCACAGATATCAAGGGCAACATTAACTATGTTAATGACAAATTTTGCGAAATTAGCGGTTATACTCGCGACGAACTTATGGGAAAAAATCACCGCATGATTCAATCAGGCGAACATTCAAAAGAGTTTTTTCGCGATATGTGGCATACGATCAGCGGAGGTAAAGCGTGGCATGGTGAAGTAAAAAATAAAAAGAAGGACAGTGGTTTTTATTGGGTATTGGCTACTATGGTCCCCTTCTTGGACGAAAGCGGGAAAGCATACAAGTATATTTCAATCCGTACAGATATAACTGAACGCAAAAAATCTGAAGAGGAGCTTAAGAAGGCCAAGAGCGCCATCGAGACCTATGCGGATGATCTGAAACAAACTTTATCAGTGTCTGAAGAGTTGCGCTTTGAATCGGAAAAAGCAAAAGAGATGGCCGAAAGGCTGGCGGAAGATGCGGCAGCAGCTAATAAGGCTAAAAGCGAATTTCTGGCAAGCATGAGCCACGAAATAAGAACGCCGCTTAATGCCATCATCGGCATGGCGGAACTGCTTAAAGAAACAGTTTTAGAAACTGAACAGGAAAAATATGTAAATATTTTTAATAACGCGGGAGAAAACCTTCTTAGCATCATAAACGATATTCTTGACCTCTCGAAGATCGAAGCGGGCCACCTGGAATTGGAAAAAACTCCCTTTGATCTTGAGGAACTCATTGAAATAACAAGCGAAATTATGGCATTTCGCGCGCATGAAAAAGGCCTTGAACTGATTGCTTCTCTTGCGGAGGAAGCTCCGAGAGGTCTTATCGGAGACGTGACACGCTTACGCCAGGTAATAATAAACCTCGTTGGAAACTCCGTAAAGTTTACCGAGAAAGGAGATATATCCATTTTCGTCAGGCCGGAGCGGGTCGATAAAAATGAAGTCGAACTTGTTTTTTCGGTCAAGGACACAGGGATAGGAATCCCGCCTGACAAACAAAAAAAAATTTTCGAAAACTTTTCCCAGGCCGATTCATCTACTACCAGAAAATACGGTGGCACAGGGCTGGGACTTTCAATTTCCAGACGCATTGTGGAGTTAATGGGGGGCCGCGTCTGGGTTGAGAGCGAAGAGGGAAAGGGAAGCACTTTTTATTTCTCAGTTATTTTTAAAATAAACAGGAAATATAAAAAAAGAGCTCAAAGAGACAGTGTGGATGTGAAGGGAGCCAGGGTCCTTATTGCTGATGATAACGAGACAAACCGGATGATATTGCAAAAGACTCTTATTTCATGGGGAGCAAAAACTGACGAGGTTAATAACGGCATGAGCTGTCTTGCCGAATTAAGAAAAGCCACTAAATCGAGCAAACCCTACGAGCTGCTTTTGCTTGACAATGAAATGCCGGAAATGGACGGGCTCGGAGTTGCAAAAGAGATTAAAAAGGATGAAAGACTTCATCTCCCTGTAATTTTACTTACTTCATTATCCGGGCAGGAGAAATTTAATACCGCAGAGGTTGGAATATCAAAGTGTCTGAGCAAACCAGTTAAAACGTCTGAGTTAAGAAGAGCGGTTGATTTTTCTTTTCGTAAAATGCGGGCGGAGGAAATAAAACCTGCCGGGAAAGCTGGGCCCCGCGTTACTGAGCGACCTTTAAATATTTTGCTTGTGGAAGATAATCGTGACAATCGATTCCTGATACTTGCCTTTCTGAAGAAAACACCCCATACGATCGACATTGCTGAAAATGGTCAGATAGCCTTGGATCAATTTATTCCCGGGAAATACGATATTGTCCTGATGGATATTGAAATGCCTGTAATGGACGGCCTCACCGCTACAAAAAAAATCAGGAAAATAGAAAAGGAAAATGGACATAAGCCCGTTCCTGTCGTGGCGCTTTCCGCTCACGCTTTGAAAGAACATGAGGAGAAAAGTATGGCCGCAGGCTGCAACGAACATGTGACCAAACCGATAAAAAAAGAAATACTCTTGAAAACCATAGCTAAATTTAGTGTTTAACAATGCTTTAAATTTTTGTAATCGGTCATCACGATTATTTTTTTTGTAACCGTTTATAGATTCAAAGGTTCAACGTTGAACTCTGGACCTGTGAAAGTTTACTTTATTTTTTGCTACCAGTGGATAATAAAGCTTTTAAAAACAGAAGAGACTCAATATTTAGCGACGCGCAAGGCTGGAATGGGTTAAAAAACAGCCGAAAACATGTTCGATACGGGAAATTACCGATAATATCTATTTCTTTAGACTTTTCTTAAGATCATCGAGTAATTTGTCCCGTTGATCATACAGCCTTTTTGATTTTCGCGGAGCGCACCTGGACAGGAGATAAGAAGTAATAATCGGAAGAGCAATGGTGGCATCTGTATACGAGACAATGGAATGAGGAAGCATGCAGGGGTTTACTTTTCCCCAGCTTACTGCTTCGCTTGGAGTTGCTCCTGAAAGCCCGCCTGTATCTGCCCGGGCGTCGGTAATTTGAATAAAATAATCATGGCCTTCAACATGCTCGTTCAGCAGATCATTCAATTGCGGAATGGTCTGCATGATAAAGTTTTTTGGGCTGCCACCTCCTATAATAAACACACCGCTTTTGCAGGTTCGTTTTGCCATTAAAGCAATGGCGGTAATTTCGTTTACATCCCTCATAACATCATAGTCTGTTTGAATACCGTTAAATTTTTTCTCCGCTATGTCAAGGCCAATGGCGCTGTCGCATGGAGAAGGAGTATAGATAGGAATTCCATGTTTGTAAGCCGCTGCCAGCATTGTCGCGCTGCTTTCCCCTGATGCCTTTTCAGTCTTTGCCATCTGTTTTCCTAATAAATAATGAAGCTCGGAAGAGGGCATCTTTTTTTGAAACTCCGGTTGACAAACCAGGTCGCGAATATATTGGTTGGTATTTTCTAAAACATCATCACTCATCAAAATATCATAAATTCGTACTAATTTTTCTTTTTGCAACTCTTGATCGTCCAGAAAAGGGCTGCTTTGATAGAGCTTGTATCCAAGACCGAAATGCATATCATGGTAAAGGTTGGCGCCGGTGCTGACAATGTAATCCACAAACCCGTTTTCAATTAATGGAACCATGGCTGTGGAACCCAGTCCTGCCGGTGTTAAAGCCCCGGTAAGGGTCATGCCCACTGTAACATCATCCTTAAACATTTTTTCAGCCATTAGCCTGCAGATTTCACTTAAGCGGGCGGAGTTGTACGCGTTAAAATAGTTGTCAACTAAGTCCACTACAGACAAATCTTTTTTGACCGGGTTAGTAGGAATGGCTTTACCCTTAAAGTTCATTTTTTCCCTTAATTGTTCAATAGTCTTTTGTTATTTGTGATTGTCATGCTGAGCGAAGCAAAGCATCTCGCCTCTGTCCCTCATTCTAAGACCCTTCGCTTTGCTCAGGGTGACACATAGCGATTCGCAGCATTTTAGGTCTCAGCGTATAATGACAAATGAGCAATGACCAAAAATAAAAAAAGCATTTTAACACAAATAAAGTTTCTTCCAAAATTAGTTGACCACGATATTAGGCTACGCTAAGATATTTAAGTTAACACTGAAAGTGTTTAGCGAACGCGGTTGCAGCTTTGCCGCGGAGAGCTTAATTAAGCGTGACTTATATAGTCATGCTTAGTGCCTGTCCTGAGTTAATCGAAGGGCTCCGCATGACACGTTTGGCCATCATGAACCTTCGGCGTGAGTTCTGGCAAACACTTGTCGGAGGCACTTCCTATTCATCCTGCAAAGCTGAGCTTAGCTCATGTCTAAAAAGATGAACATCATTGAAGTAACAAACCTGACAAAAGAGTTTAAGACATATAATGTCAAAAACGGTTTCTGGGGCGCTATTGCAAGCGCTATTACAAGAAAAGCCGCTTATACAAAGGCAATTGACAATATTAACTTCTCCATTAAACCGGGTGAATTTGTAGGCTATGTAGGTGAAAATGGCGCCGGAAAATCTACCACTATAAAGATTTTAACCGGTATTCTTGTTCCCACTTCCGGAGAGGCTCTTGTAAACAATATTGTTCCATATAATAACCGGAGAGAAAACGCGAAAAATATTGGTGTTGTATTTGGACAACGAACACAACTCTGGTGGGACCTTGCAGTCAGGGAATCTTTTGATCTCTTAAAATCGATTTACAAAATACCGGAGGACCGGTTTAAAAAAAATATGGAGCATTTTTATGAAATCCTTACCATAAATAAATATCTTGATGTCCCTGTTCGCAAATTAAGTTTAGGCCAGCGCATGAGATGTGACCTGGCGGCGTCACTGCTTCATGAACCTGACGTTTTGTTTTTGGATGAACCGACAATCGGGCTCGACGTGGTTGCTAAAGACGCAGTCCGGAAATTTTTAAAAGAAATAAACGAAAAAAAAGGCACTACTATTATTCTCACAACTCACGATATGACGGATATTGAACATTTGTGTGACAGGATTATTATTCTGGATGAAGGGAAAATTATTTCCGATGGTAAAACTGATCTGTTAAAAAAGAACTACGGGCAGCACAGGGTGCTGGAAATTGAATTTCAGGATAAATTTTCAGGAATAAACGGAATTAAGGGCCTTAAACTGCTCCGGGAAGAAGGCAGCAAAAAATGGATCCGGTTTGACAGCCGCGATCAATCGGCATCCGATGTCATCTCAAAAATCGCTGCAAATCATCAGATTAAAGACCTTTCTATTCAGGAACCCACGGTTGAAGATATTATAAAGTCGATTTATAGCGATTCATAACAATGAAGGTATTCTTGAGAAGGTTATTTAATCTCGCAGTTTCACCGGGTTGGAGCAATGCTGACTTGCGCTAAAAAAAAATAGATAATATAATATTAATTTTTTTTAATAAAGCAAATTGAGTTCATTATGGCAACTATCGTTGTTTCTCTCTTCAACGCCGATATAAAATCCGAGACGGAAGAGTATTGCAAAAATAATTCTCACCAGTTTATTTCCGTCGAGTTGGACAAATTTATTGAGTCTTTAGGCGGGAAAATTCCTGATCTTTATGTCCTCGAAATCCAGGAAATGAATTACGATACGGGAAAGAAAATTGAAAAATTAAAAAAAGAGCCTACTTTTAAAAATATGACTATTATGACTTACCTTGATCAAATGGATGTAAAGACGGAAATATCGTTAAGAAAATTAAAGATAGACAGATTCATATTGAGTGGTAAGGAAAAGGAGACGAGCAAAAAGAATTTGTTAAATAGCCTGGATACATATTTCGAGCATAAAAAAATTAAAAAAAACATGACAGGGAAGAAAGAACAAAGTTTTGAAAATAAAGTTATATCAGAACTTTCCAAAAGAGAGGATGGGCAAATAGACGTTGGCAAACTGGCGAACCAGTTTGACTCTATGGTTTCAAACGAAGTTGGCGATAGCGATGTTGACACCCATTATAACCTTGGCCAGTCCTATTTGGAGATGGGGTTATACGACAACGCTATCAAGTCTTTTTCTCTGTCCGCAAAGTCACCTGAAATGTATCTTGCTTCATGTCACATGATCGGGGTTTGTTATTACAGGCTAGGCCAAAAAAACAAGGCTGTGTCAACCCTTTTTGCCGGATTTAAATCATCTAAAGGTAAAAAAGAGGGAGCAGGTATAGGATTTGAGTTGGGAAATATTCTCTGTGAATTTGATCGAAAAAAAGACGCTTTGAATATTTTTAAAATGGTAGAAAAGGTAGATCCCGATTTTATGGATATCAAAGAAAAGGTCGCGAACTTAGAGAAAGAACTTTCACCATAAGGTATAGTTATACATTTCAATTAACGGTATTAATCTGAAAAAAGAGCAACAAACAAGTTTAAACTACTGTTGTTTTGAGAATTTAAAAAATACTTGCATGGAGCAAAAAATGTATCATGACGCTTTTTAACTACGCCGCAAGAGAGATTACAGCAAAAATAGTCTATTATGGCCCCGGTAAATGCGGAAAAACCACCAACCTTGAATTTATCCATACAAAAGCTGATCCGTCAAAATCGAGTAAGCTTCTATCTATGGCCACGGAAACGGACCGAACTATATTTTTTGACCTTCTTCCTATGCATGTTGGAAGTATCAACGGGTTTAAGGTGAAAATACAGCTTCTGACAGTTCCTGGCCAGGTTTATTACAATTCCACTCGCAAAGTTGTACTGTCAGGAGCTGATGGAGTTGTATTTGTTGCTGATTCCCAAAAGGAGAAGTCAGATGAAAACATCGAGAGTTTAAAAAATCTTGAGGAAAATCTTCGTATAAACGGCCTCTCCTGTGACACCATCCCTCTGGTATTACAGCTTAACAAACAGGATATGTCGGACCTTATTCCAAATGAAGAACTAATAAAGTTAGTTGATAGACAGGATGTAAAGTCTTTTCCCGCTGCGGCCATAAATGGCCAGGGTGTTATGGAGACTTACGAAGCAATTGTTAAAGAGGTACTTGATAAAATAAAAGCCACAACAGGAAAAGGGGTTAAACCTCTCGCAACATCGGCTCCACCCAAAAAAGTTGATGCCGGTGAAAAGGATAAAGTCAAGATTGTATCCGAAAAAAAACTTCCCCCAATTAAAGGTGATTTAAAAAAGCTTGATATCTCTGCATCAGGGCACGATACCTCAGCGGCTTCCTCTTCTATTAAAGTTGAGGACTTAAATGAAATCCGTAATGTCGTCAATTCGCTTGTAGAAGAAAATAAGAAGATAAAAAAATTCTGCTTTCAACTAAAGAAAAGACTGACAGCGATTGAAGAAAAGTCGAATTAAAGTAGAAGCTAAAAATTTTTAAACAGAGTCAATGGAAGAAAGTTAATCTGCTACAAGTTAATTTTTTTTGTAGCAGAAAATTATAAATAGTCAGCAGGGCGGTATTCCTTCGGAAACCGTCCAATTTTATCATTGTGATAAAATTGTTTTTCGGTAAAGCTGAGCCTGGCTCTACTATCCATAGTCTCAACCCTTCGGATGGCTTTTTTAAAAGCCATCCAATTTTGCCCTCATCGCAAAATTGTGATTCCGGTCATGCCGGGTGAGGAACTTGTTATGCCTGATAATGATAAAATAGTGTTTACAGGAGATTTGAGTTTTATCTCTTTGCCGGACATTTTTCAAACGCTTGGCGGCATCAACAGCACCGGGATATTGCGCATGAAGTGCAAATACGCTCCGAACCCGGGCCAAATATATTTTGTGAACGGTAATCCCATAAACGCTTCCGTTGGGCCCTTGAACGGTTTAGATGCTGTTTACGACATGTTTGGATGGACTGAAGGGAATGTCGAATTTCACCGCGAGGATGTTGGAGTTCAGCCTGTGATTAACAATAGCCGAATGGAGATTGTACTTGAGGCCATGAGGCTGCTCGATGAAGGAGAAATCAAAAAGATAGGCAGTGCTTCAGACCAGACGATCAGGAGTTGCAGAGATGAGTCGCTAATTATTAGAAGACCTATCGTGGATAGTCTTACTATTGTTGAACATGAGAACTTTACTGATGGAAGGGCTGTTGTCAGGGAAGGAGGGCACGGAGATTGGATGTGGGTTGTTCTGGAGGGAGTCGTCAGGATATCTAAAAAAACGCCTAAAGGTGACATTACCATGGCACGGCTTGGTGAGGGCTGCTTTATAGGAAATCTCGCTGCTTTCACAATCCATAGAAGAGGGAGAAACGCGACAGGCATCATAGAGGGTAAAGCAAAATTAGGAGTGTTGGATTTCCAGTCTTTGTCTGATGAGTTTGGTTTTTTATCAAACGAATTGAAAGGTTTGCTTCTTAGTTTGGACGGCAGACTAAGAAAGATTTCTGACAGGGTTGTAGATATATACTCAAAAAAAGATACAACCAATCAGCTAATTAACAAGAAAGCAATTTTAATAAAAGAAGGCTCATCAAGTAAGGAGACATCAGTTATAACTAAAGGCGAGGCCTATGTTGTCAGGCGAATGAAAAAAGGTTATTTGTTGTTAATGACTCTTGGGGAAGGGGATGTTTTTGGAAATGTTCCTTTTTTGGAAGTAGGTCATGAACCTCGAAAGGCAGCGATATTAGCTTCAGAAGATTTAAAGGTGGATAAACTTGATTTGAAAAGCATTCATGAGGAATACAATCAACTTTCAGGGACGATGAAAGGTTTGATCGAAGGGGTTGCTCTCGGTATTTCTCTGACAACTTTAAGGGCGTCTCAATTAAAAATAAAATATTCGACAGCAGACTGATGATGTCGCTCACTATTTCCGCAGCACGCTGCTGAGAATGTGCTCACTAAACACTTTCGGAAAGAAAAATAGATAATTTAAAAATCTATCTCAAATTTGTATCAAAATCATTCCAAAAGGAATTTGCTTACCGGATTGAATTCTTTATGGGGATTTTGAACGGTCTCCTCTTTATATTTATTTTTACTTCTGTGTGGAAGGCCATTTACAGTAGCCCTGTGTCCGCCTCTCTTGGTTCAGCCTTCAACGTTCATACGATCATTGCTTACGCTGTTTTTGCAATGATTCTCAAAATTGCGTTTACAATGGATGACGAGTTGACGATTCAAAGAGTGCGAACCGGGGACATCGCCATGTTTTTAATTAAACCCTTTAATTACTTTCTAATGAACCTCTCCGAATGTATCGGCCAGTCATTATTTCATTTCTTTGCGCGGGGACTTCCCCTTATTGTTTTAAGCAGTGTAATTTTTAACATTAATCTTCCCGCTGATAAGGAAACTTACCTTCTTTTTATACTATCCGCGACATTAGGTTACACCATACTTTTTATTGTTAATTTCATTATTGGTTTATTTTCTTTCTGGTTCATCGAGGTTTTTTCTTTTCAATTGATGAAATACGGCATGTTTACTCTTTTTTCCGGGGGCATGCTTCCAATTGATTTTTTCCCGGAATTCATGCAGCCGTTAATAAGTTTCTTACCTTTTAAATATATGCTTTATGTACCAACGTCTATTTTTATTAATCATTTTTCAAGAGACCTGATATTCTTTCAAATTTTGATGCAATTGGTCTGGGTTATATCTTTGTACCTGATCTCCAGAATCATGTGGAAAGTGGCAGAAAAAAAACTGGTTATTCAGGGAGGCTAGGAAAAATGCAAAATACGAATTTTGAAACTCGAAACCGATAGAACGTTAAGATTTTTATGTAAAATCCAAAGCTTTAAATTAAAGAGTTTAGATTTTTCATATTTGATCGTTTGGTATTGTTTCGTATTTCGTGCTTCGAGTTTCGTATTTATCTTTATTAAGGACTAATAACGAGTGACTAATGACTAACAACGCTTATTTCAAATTAATCTTAGCGGCTATCAAGAGCAAGATGGAATATAAGTTTACTTTCGGCTTCCTTGTCTTTGCCATTATTGTTTTTTATACGGGACAATTAGGCATTATCCTGGTGATTATGAATAAATTTAAAACCATTAACGGCTGGACTTTGGGGGAAATGGCGTTTTTGTACGGACTGCTGGTTTTTTCACAGGGAATTACCTTCCTTCTGTTTAATGCGTTAAACCGTTTTGAACGGTTTATTATCGAGGGAGAGTTTGACAGGGTATTAATCCGCCCATTAAACCCCCTGATGCAGGTTTTATGTTCCGGTTTGGAAGTGTCCTCTCTTGCTCATTTTATAATCGGAGTTACCGCCATTATCTTCGGCTCTAGATCTGCCGGTCTCGAATGGGATTTTGGAAAATTAACTTTTTTAGCTTTAGTAATAGGAGGGGCGGTTTTAATTCTCGGCGGCATCAGGATCATTATTTCCGCAGTTGCTTTCTGGACAATCAGAAACAGGGCCCTGGTGCATATCTTTGTTTACAGTTCAAAAGAATTTATTCTTTACCCTGTTTCCATTTATAACCCCTGGGTTCAGTGGTTTTTAACCTTTATCTTCCCACTGGCGTTTGTTAATTTTTATCCGGCCGGATATTTTCTTCAAAAGAGCGGACAATTCATGTTTCATCCGGTTCTTCAGTTTCTAACGCCTGTAGTCGGCATTATCATATTTACACTAAGTCTACTGATCTGGTATTATGGCATTAATAGATACCAGAGCACAGGGAGTTGAAACATCAATGCCTTTAGAGCGCTGCAGTTGCGAAATACAAAAAACGCTGAAAAATCTCATCTTGAACTTGATTCAGAATCTTTTGAGACCTTGAAAAAGTTCAGGGTCTTAAAAAGGGCTATTTTGTAATTGCTTATCAGGTAAAGTGGTACTTTTTTTCTGTAATTTATGCTATAATTTGTCCGTTAAAATCATTATTAACCGGTATTTACCTTAATAAAATGTCTTTAAAAAACCTAAAAGATGGGCTTGAATCCCTCCGTTCTCTTTATTCCTCAGGCAAGGAAAAGGGAGGCGAGTCTTTCCGGGAAACTGTACTCAAGAAGTTAAAAAATATTTCAGGTATTGCAAAATCAGCGGATTGGCAGAGCATTGATGACGTATGCCAGGTTGGAGACGATCTCATAAAAAAAACATCTTCCGGGGATATTTCAGACGATCAGAAGGCTTACCAGCATTTTGAATCGCTCTTAAAGGTTTTTGATGATTTATATAGTGATATTGAGTCAAACGGACAAAGTACTATCTCGGTTAAAGGCCAGTTAGCCAGGGTAAAAATGTTCATTGGCGACTTTGCCAATGTCTCTGAAGAACCAAAGGATACGGAGTCTGAAGACGAAGGCCACGTTTCAGTGGATGTAATACATGAATTGACCGGCCGTGTTGAAAGCATGGAACAACTTGTTTTAGGAATAAAGGGGTTACACATTGAACCTGATGCTATCAATGGTTTATTTCGTGAATTTCATACGCTCAAAGGCGAAGCCGGGTTCTTAGGTTTTGAAAATCTCGGAAAATTTTGCCATAGGGTGGAAACCATACTTGAACCTCTCAGAGGTAAAAAGGTTTTAGTTTCACAGGAAATTATTGATATTTTGTTGTTTTGTGTTGATAAAACAAAATTGCTGATTATGAACGTTCAGAATAAAGAAGATACGGTTGATAATGGCGAGATAAATGAAAAATTATCTGCTCTGGAAAAAATCATACTGGAAATGGGAGATAAACAGACAGAGACCCTTCAGCAGGCTGAGGGTGACCCCGAAAGATATCATCCCAATGGATGATGGTGACTTTAAGGATTTTTAAATAATTGATTTGTAACCACGAAGAACACGAAGAGTAAAAAATTATATATAATAATTCTTCGTGATCTTCGTGGTGAATTTTATTTATTATTATTGGCCATCCGTGGCCTCAACCCTTCGGGCGGCTTTCCTTCGAAAACCATTCAATTTGTTTGTCCATACCTAATTGTGATTTCGGTGAAGATTCACTGTGCATTGATCGGTTATTTTTTTAGCGGCTCTTTAGTACTCCTTCCCTGTCGCAATATTTAACAATAGGGCAGATACTGCAAAAAGGGGAAATGGGCTTGCAAAGGTTTTGTCCGAATGTGACCAGCAGGTCATTGTATATTATCCAGTGTTTTTGCGGCAGTTTTTTCCTCAGAGCAAATTCAGTTTTTTCAGGTGTAGTGGTACTTATATATCCCAAACGATTGCTGATGCGATGGACGTGTGTATCCACGCAAATACCGAGTTTGTTGTAACCCAAGGTCACTACCAGGTTGGCAGTCTTACGTCCTACTCCTTTCAGCTCCAAAAGCTCATCAATCTCATCAGGTACCCTGCATTTATATTTATCGAGCAAAACTCGGCATATAGATTTAATATTTCTCGTTTTTGTTTTGTAAAATCCAACGGGATAAATCGTTTTTTCCAGAGTACTGTCTTTTATTTTGAGCATTTTGCCAGGGCTGTCCGCTATTTTGAAAAGCCTGCTGGATGCCGCGTCAGTTGTATCGTCTTTGGTGCGAAGGCTCAATATGCAAGATATTAACACTTTGAACGGGTCCCTTCCATCCTCAGCTACACGGGTAACAATAGGAACCTTCCATTGTGTGGTGCTTTTTTTTAGGATTTTTATTATCTCGTCTATATCGTTGTTTTTCATTTATTTCAGGGATCAGGGGCCAGGGACCGGGTAACAGCTTGTTCATTTTGCTGATCCCTGACCCTCGGAAACTGAAAACCGCCTTTAAAGCAACTGATAACTATTATTCCTTCGCCGTGGGATAAAATTAAGATCGGTAATTAATCTTTTAATATCCTCTTCCGACATCCGGTATGAGACGCCTGCGGCTTTCACCACATTTTCCTCAAGCATGGTGCTTCCCATGTCATTCGCGCCAAACAGGAGAGCCATTTGCGCGATCTTCGCTCCCTGGGTAACCCAGGATGCCTGAAGGTTCTTGAAGTTGTCTAATACAATTCTTGAAACAGCTAATGTCTTGAGGTATTCATACCCTGAAACCGGTATGCGGTTTAGTTTAGTGTTTTTCGGTTGAAAAGGCCAGGGTATAAAAGCAGTAAACCCTCCTGTTTTGTCCTGTAGCTCTCTTATTTTTAAGAGATGATCTACCCTGTCTTCAATTGTTTCAACATGACCGAACATCATGGTAGCAGATGATCGAATTTCAATGTTATGTGCTGTTTCCATTACATCAAGCCATTCCCGCGCATTGCATTTGTTCGGGCTGATTTTCTCACGTGTTCTATCCGCCAATATTTCAGCTCCTCCGCCCGGTATTGTGTCAAGACCGGCTTTTTTCAGGCGTCTTAAGACCTCTTCGATTTTTAATTTAGAAACTTTGGCGATATGAACTATCTCCGGAGGTGAAAAGGCATGGATATGGATGAGGTGGTTATTTTTAATATCTTTTAATAGTTTTTCATAAAATTCGATTCCAAAATCAGGGTGCAAACCACCTTGCATCAATATCTGGATACCGCCTTGTTTAACAGTATCTGAAATTTTTTCAGACACTTCTTTTTCCGAAAGTAGATAGGCTTCGGGGTGATCATTTTTTCTGTAAAATGCGCAAAACAGGCAGCCGGATACACAAATATTGGTATAATTTATATTCCGGTCGATAATATATGTAATTATAGAATCCGATTGTTTCCGGTTTCTTATAACATTAGCAGTATTACCAAGTGAAATGATATCCGGAGATTTAAACAGAAGACAGGCTTCTTCTTTGTTTACTCGTTGGCCCTGCCGCGCTTTTTCCAGGATGAAATCTATCATAAAGAACTATTATTAGTCACAAAGATCAAAGGGAGGCCTTCGGCTGTAGCCAAAATGAAGCGCAAAATAACATTATTGCTAATTGTTAATTGTTTTACTGTTTTCCGACAGCTGTCTTCTGTTATCTTTGGTTGCGGCTTCGATGCGTTGTGTCCTTCATGGTTTTCTGAGGCTACTCCCACTCAATGGTACTGGGTGGCTTGGATGAGATGTCGTAAACCACGCGATTTACGCCTTTTACCTCGTTGATAATCCTGTTGGATATTTTTCCCAATAATTCATAAGGCAGGTGGACCCAGTCCGCGGTCATGCCGTCTTTGCTGTTAACAGCTCGAATTCCAACAACATTCTCATAAGTCCGGCGGTCTCCCATAACGCCGACAGTCCTGACTGGAAGAAGGACAGCGAAAGACTGCCAGATTTTTTCATACAGTCCGGCTTCTTTTATTTCTTCCAGGATGATTGCGTCTGCATCTCTTAAAAGCTCGAGTCCAGGGGAAGTAATTTCCCCTAAAATACGAATAGCAAGCCCTGGCCCGGGGAACGGGTGCCGGTACAACAAGGAGTGAGGCATTTCAAGTTCTTTCCCAAGAATGCGCACTTCATCTTTAAAAAGTTCTCGAACCGGTTCTATTAATTTTAAGCGCATTCGTTTGGGCAGGCCGCCTACATTGTGATGGCTTTTGATTACGGCGGACGGACCTTTAAAAGAAACAGACTCTATGACATCAGGATACAACGTGCCCTGTGCCAGGAAGTCTACTTTGCCAATTTTTTTGGCTTCCTGCTCAAATATGTTGATGAATTCATTCCCGATGATTTTTCTCTTTTCTTCAGGATCTTTCACACCATTAAGACGTTCGAGAAACTGTTTGCTTCCATCCACATATATCAGGTTTATATGAAAATGATCTTTGAAAGTGCTAACTACTTTTTCTGCTTCTCCTTTTCGAAGCAGGCCGTTATCTACAAATATACATGTTAATTGGTTGCCGATGGCTTTGTGAATTAAAACAGATACCACGGAAGAGTCCACTCCGCCACTCAGAGCGGATAAGACTTTGCCGCCATTCACTCTATTTTTTATGTCTTGAACAGAGTATTCTATAAAAGATCCCATGTCCCATGTTGCGGAACACCCGCATGTTTTGAATATGAAATTTTTTAATATGTCCACCCCATGCTCTGTATGGGCTACTTCCGGATGAAATTGCAGGCCGTAAAAATTCCGTTTATTGTCTTCCATTACCGCATAAGGAGAATTGCAGGTCTGTGCGGTGGATGTGAAACCTTCCGGCAATGATTCAATTCTATCCCCGTGACTCATCCAGACTTTGATTTCCTGCTTGAGACCGTAAAACAGGGGGGAGGAAGTTGAATGTTTTAAGAGAGCCCTGCCGTATTCCCTTTTGGAAGAGGAAGCCACTTTTCCATTTAAGAGATGCGCCATAAGCTGCATGCCATAACAAATACCGAGGACAGGGATGTTCAGTTCAAAGATTTCTTTAGAGCAGAGGGGTGCATTTTTTTCATATACACTGGACGGACCACCGGAGAAGATGATCCCTTTTGGGTTACATGACTTAATTTTTTCAAAAGGCGCGTTACACGGCAATATTTCACAATAAACTTTTTGCTCCCTGATTTTTCTTGCTATCAGCTGGGTATACTGAGAGCCAAAGTCGAGGATAATAATTTTTTCCAGATGTATGTCTTGCATTGTATCTGTCATTATACCTGCAATTTTTATCCAGTCAAAATAATTGAATGTGCTAAGCGAGCGCATTCCCAGCTGCCTTGCCACGGGGATATTCAATACCCATTTTGGATACTCTGTTTTTTATGCTATTACAATTTAAAATCTTATTTATTGGACAATTTTTTTTTGTTTGTTCAGTGGAGCAGCAGCTCCCATCGGTTGCGGCACTTTGCAGCTTTATGTTATATTAAACGCGTTTAATTACATGCTTGGAGACATATTTGAAGTTCCATCGTAAATATATAACATTTGCTGCCATTTTAAGCGCGCTTATATTTTTCAGTATCTTCAGCGATATTTCTTTTGCCCAGGAAGAAACGCAGGCACTTTCCGGATCATCTAAATGGCGAGCTTTGAACATTGTCAAAAGAGGCGGGATAATTATGTACCCGTTGATTTTTTGTTCAGTCCTGACCTTAGGGATAACCATCGAACGTAGCTATCATCTTCGCCGAAAGAAAATTATCAACCCCGAATTTTTGATGACATTTCGACAGCATTGGCATAAACAGGAAAAGCAAAAAGCTATAGAAGCTTGTCACCAATATGATATCTGCCTGTCAAGAATTTTAAAAGCAGGACTTTTTCGCTCTTCTTATGGAATCATTGAAATTGAACGGGCTATAGAAGGGATGGGCCAGCATGAAGCTTCACTTTTGAATTCAAATTTGCGTATGCTGGGTGTTGTGGCCAACCTTGCCCCGATGCTAGGTCTGCTTGGAACTGTGCTGGGAATGATTAGGGCGTTTGCGGTTATATCCAAGTTTGGAACAGGGAATCCGGGGATGGTGGCCAGTGGTATTTCCGAGGCATTGATAACTACGGCAGCAGGGTTGATGGTTGGAATACCGGCGTTGGCTTTATATCATTACTTCAGAGCAAAAATCGACAGGTTTATCTTTGAAATGGAAGAAATTTCTCTTCAGCTTATTGAAGAACTTGTTCCTAAAAAATAAACTCTCAGTGACTTGAGATAAAACGTCGAAACTTTGAACATAATAATTTGCTGAATCAAGTGTTAAAAATCCGAAATTAGAATGTCGAGTTTTTGGTAAAAAAATCGACCAAGATTCGCCCAATGAAGAAATTAAGTAAAGGCTTGAATTCGAAACAAATGCAAATGATCAAAATATAAATGTTCTAAACAAAAAACTCTCTGCCCTAAAAAATATTTATTGTTTGTGTAGTAGTCTAGTGAGGGAATAAAGAACTATGCTGTTCAGAAAAGAAGGAGAAGAAGATTTCAGCCTGGACTTAACGCCAATGATTGACGTTGTGTTTCTCCTTTTGATATTTTTTATGGTTTCGACCTCTTTTATTGATTTTTCACGGCGGATGGACATCTCTCTTCCGGAAGCAAAGGCGTCAGTTACTGCAGACAAGATAAAAAATTATGTGATTGAAATAGGTTTAGATAAAAAGATATTTCTGAACGGTACCGAAATGGATTTTAACACTTTAGAAAAACGATTAAAAGAAAAGAAAGAAGAACTGGGAATAAAAAAAGCGGTTGTGGTCAGGGCAGATGAAAAACTTGATTATGGGCTTATCGTTAAAATAATGGGCATTGTCAATGCCGCGGAAATTACTGATTTAAGTATTGCGGTTAAATAGAGCCTCGCCGCAAACAGCGGGGAATACGTTCGCTAAACACTTTCACTCTTGTTTCCCATGAAGGATTTTGCCAATAAACTCTTCACCGCAGTTAGCCACTTAACCATTTCTAAAAAAGACAGCCACAGTGAAATTTCAGATAAAGAAATTAAACAGTCTCTATTGTTTTTTCCCTTTGCCGGATTTTACATAGGCCTCTTCCTTGTTCTAATAAATTTTATAACCAGCCATTTTTTGCCTTCTCCGGTTATTGATATTCTCCTTATTTTGTTCCTGCTGGTATTTACAGAGGCAAAACATTTAAAAGGTTTTCTTTCCATGGTTACAGGAATCACCGGCTTTTCCAAAACCAAATCGATACCATCAAATATTGAATTAAAATTATTTCTTGTCCTTTTCTTTGTGTTAATGATGAAATTTATTTTATTGAACAATATTGTTCCGGGTTGGAAAAATGCGGTTTTGCTGGTTATGCCGGTTATGGGGAGATGGTCTTTGATCTTTTTCCCCTATTTGCAGATGAGCAGGCCCAGGCAAAATGTAGATATTAACCCGCTTTATGGAGAAATAGATGTAAAGGACTTTTGGGTAGGTACAGTCATTACTTCAATTATTACTTTGTTGTTGGGAATAAACGGGATTATTATTTTTATGATGATAACTTTTACAACGGTTTTCTTTGAGAGGTTATACCAAAGAAAAATAAACGGGATTCCTGAAAATCTTTCATTGGGGATAGTGGAGATTACAGAAATATTGACCCTGCTTTTTTTTATTGCTCTGGAATCCAATTCGCGAAGTTTTATTTCCGATGGAATTTTAATTTGATAATAAGAGATGGAATTTCTAATTATTGGAGTTATTTTAATTGTTATTGTCTTTTTCTCGTTGATGCACTATTTCAACATGTTGATCATATTGCAAACCGGAATAATTTTAATAGCAACCGGTTTGTTGCTTGGGGTCCCCGCGGGATGTTATTATCATTTCCTGCTCTTTAGCAGAAAAAGGCAAACAAACTTTAAGATAGAAAAATGGTGGATAGCGCCGCATAAATATCATAAATATTTTTCAGATGTAAATCAGCGGATACTAAATAAATGGTTTTTTGCGGGCGCTCTGCTTTGTAATATTTCTCTCGCCGGATGTTTTCTTGTTTTTTTATATTTTATTTCCAGAAATTAAAAAACAAAAACAAGCAGAATAGAGATACTCTGCACTGCAAAATTTTTTGAGTCAATCGGGCGGTAGCCCATTTGATTTCAACCATCCCTGGTTTTAACCCTTCGGGCGGCTTTCCTCTGGAAAGCGTCTAATTAGCTCCGCAGATTCGCCCAAAGGAGAGTAGCTACGAAGACTTGAATTCGGTTTTCCATGCCGAATTATGGTTGTGGCACTGCCACTACTAATATAAAAATTCTTGCCTTTTCCATAATTTCATATATATTAAAATTATGTCGAAGAAAACGGCAAAGAAAAAGGCTGTATCTTTATCATTTATTACAAGCCTATTTGGTCGTAGATCACGGGAATTTATCGGGATTATTTTAATTGCCTTCGCGATTTTTTCTTTTACAGGCCTTGTCTCATATAATCCCGGCGACCCTTCTGTAAGCAAAGATATTTTCTCCTCAAAACAGGTGTCAGCAAAGAATAGCGCGGGGGTCGTGGGAGCCTATATTTCTGACGTCCTGATCACTTTGTCCGGCAGCGCTGCATTTATTTTTCCTTTTATTATCTTAATTCTTGCCTGGGGTTTGATCCGGGGTTCCAAATTTATAGGTTTTCCTTTTTATTTAACGGGCGGAATTTTATTGTTTGTAGCGCTCTGTTCCTTTTTAAACCTTGTTTCTTCACAGGATTATTATTTTGGTGAACAGGGCATTAAGTCGGGAGGAATATTAGGAAATTTTGTTTCTTCAAACTTGACCAGGTTTTTAAACCGTGTCGGTTCTTATATAGCGGTATTCACTTTATTTTTTCTTTCTGTTCTCACAATTACCCGTGTCTCTCTCGGTTCAACAGTAGATTTGATAAAAGACCTGTTTTCATTTTTATTTAAAATATCCTGTGTGGTAATGAATTTTTTGAAAAACCTTTATTCTCGATATCAAACCTGGAGAGAGATTTCAAGAGCTCACCAGGAGCGTGTAAAAAAACAAAAAGCGACACCTAAAATTGTTAAAGAAGCCAATCATATTGATGCAACTTTAAAGGTAAAAAATAAAGATTCCAAAGCAGGGAAAGCGGAGAAATTTGATGTTCAGGATAGATTTGAATTCTACAATCAAGTAGGTGGTTATCACCTTCCCGCGATTTCATTGCTGGACAACCCTCCCACGAAAGAAGCGCCAACTAAAAAATCGGAAAATGATCTGATTCTAAATTCCACTATCCTGGAAAAAAAATTACTTGATTTTGGCATAGAAGGTAAGATTGTCCAGGTTTTGCCAGGGCCGGTTATTACAATGTATGAATTTGAACCTGCCTCGGGAGTGAAAGTCAGCAAAATAGTCAGTCTTTCCGATGATCTTGCTATGGGGATGCGGTCGATTGGGATTAGAATACTCGCGCCTGTGCCGGGAAAAGCAGTGGTGGGAATTGAAGTCCCAAACCTAAAAAGAGAGTTCGTTTATTTAAAAGAAATCCTTGCCGCTGAAGAATTTGATAAATCAAAAAAGAAATTACTTATGGGGCTGGGGAAGGATATTTCAGGGCTGCCGGTCATTACCAATCTCGCCCAAATTCCGCATCTTCTTGTAGCCGGTTCGACCGGCTCTGGAAAAAGCGTGGGTATTAATGCCATGATCCTAAGCATTCTTTTCAAAGCAAACCCGGACGAGGTAAAGTTTATCATGATAGACCCGAAAGTGCTGGAACTTTCTGTCTATGATGGGATACCTCATTTGATAGCGCCCGTTGTTACAAATCCAAAAAAAGCGGCTACAGCCCTGAGATGGGCAGTTGAAGAAATGGAAAAAAGGTATCAACTGATGTCGGAAAAAGGGGTTAAAAATATTGATGGTTATAACAGGTGCATTGAGGAGGAGAAAAAAGCTCAAAAAAGTAATAAGTCCAAAGGAACGGAAAAAGGTGAAGATCAAGAGGGCGAAAGAGAGAAACCACTTGAAAAGATACCTTTCATAGTGATTGTTATAGATGAGCTGGCAGATTTGATGATGGTTGCCAGCAAGGATGTGGAAGAGTGCCTGACCCGGTTAGCCCAGATGGCGAGGGCGGCAGGAATTCACCTATTAGTGGCAACGCAGCGACCTTCGGTAGATGTCTTAACCGGAATCATAAAGGCAAATTTTCCTGCCCGGATATCTTTTCAGGTGATCTCTAAATTTGACGCAAGGACTATTCTGGATACGGTAGGGTCGGAAAAACTCCTTGGCAAAGGAGACATGCTTTTTCTTCCGCCGGGGACCTCACGGTTAAGCCGAATTCACGGAGCAATGGTAACAGATGTCGAGATAAAAAGGGTTGTCGAATTTTTGAAGAAACAACAGAAGCCGATTTTCCTGACAGATATTTTTAAGGTTAAAGCTGAAATAGAAGAAAATGAAAGTGATGAAGAATATGATGAAAAATATGATGAAGCAATCGCCCTGGTCACAAGAACTGGCCAGGCTTCCATCTCTATGATTCAAAGAAAATTAAAGGTAGGTTACAATCGGGCGGCAAGGATGGTGGAGATCATGGAAAAAGAGGGAGTTGTAGGGCCATCCGATGGAATTAAACCACGTAATGTCTATGCTAAAAGTATGTAACCGGATTAAGGGTGTTAAGCCATCTTGATTGTGGTCGAAGGCACGCTACCCTTTGTGACTTTGAATCTACTAAGTGTGTGAGTTAAATATAAAAACTTTTTTATCTTTTCAACTTTGAAACACCTCAAAAGAACTCTCTGCATTCTTTTCCTTTTCTGCTCTTTCCTCGTAGCCGGTTGCGCGATGATTACAGTCCGGATTGGCGGCAAAATAAGTCCTTATGAAGAAAAAACCATTACAGGAAAAGGTGAGAATAAAATTCTTCTCATCGATATTACAGGTTTTATCACAGGTAAAAGCAGCAGTGACATTACAGGGATCAAAAAAGAACCGGGAATGGTTGAGAGGATCAAAGAGCAGTTAAATAAAGCGGAAAACGATACTAGAATTAAAGCAATTATTTTGAGGGTGAACACGCCGGGTGGCACGGTAACGGCAAGCGATATTATTTATCATGAACTGTTTGAATTCAAAAAAAAGAAGGACGTTAAGATTATAGCAGCCATGATGGACCTTTCAACCTCCGGAGGTTACTACATTTCAATGTCAGCGGATAAAATAGTGGCGCATCCGACAACGATAACCGGGAGCATAGGGGTGTTAGCTGTAAAGCTTAATGTAAAGGGTCTCTTTGAGAAAATAGGAATTGAAGATGAGACTGTCAAATCAGGAGAAAAAAAAGACATCACATCTCCATTTCGGCCATTTTCAGAAGAGGAAAAAGAAATATTCCAGGAAATAATCGATTCTCTTTTTCAGAATTTTTTAAATGTGGTCAAAACCGGCCGCAAGGAGCTTTCTACAGAGGAAATTAAAAAAATTGCTGATGGTAGGATCTATACCTCACAACAGGCAGTAAAGCTAAGAATGATTGATCAGATCGGATATCTGGAAGACGCGATAGAACTGGCAAAAAAAGAAGCGGGGCTCAAAGAAGCTAAAGTTATTACCTACCACAGGCCGCACCAGTATAAAGAAAACATATATTCCTCGAGTTACCGGGGAGCGCCTCAGACTATTAATATTTTAAATATAGATATGAATTCATTCGCGGATAGAATCGGGGCAAAATTTATGTATATGTGGATGCCTTAACAAGAGGCACTTGAGGGGGACAAAAGTTTTTAAAAAATGATTTTCAAAGTTTGAAATTAATAATTTTTAAAATTTATGAGATTTGGTTCTTGTAATTTAATCTTTTCTATTATATTAAATAAACTCTGAAAGATATAAACTAATGGCTGATAACGATATACAACTTGTGAAAGAAATGCAGGCGGGAAAGCCGGAGGCTTTTGATGAGATGGTGCGCAGTTATCAGAAGAGAGTGTATAGCCTGGCATATAACCTCACGCATAATCAATCAGATGCGGAAGACGTTTCCCAGGAAGTATTTTTAAGGGTTTGTAATAAAATCAATACATTTCTTGGAAAAGCTGCTTTTTCAAGCTGGGTTTACCGCATCACTTTGAATGTCTCTTTTGTAAAATTAAAAAGCCGAAAAAAAATTAAACAGGTATCCCTTGATGACGTGTTCCCCAGGTATCAGGAAGACGGATTTCACGCGGGGCCTGTAAATGACTGGTCTATGAAAACGGACGATGTATTGCTGAGTTCCGAATCACGAAAGATCATTCAAAAAGCAATAGACCAGCTTCCGGAAAAAGAAAAAACGGTTTTTGTTTTGAGAGATATTGAAGGGTTACCCACAGAAAAAGTTTGCGATATATTGAATCTTTCCGTGCCAGCTGTTAAATCCCGTTTGCATAGATCAAGACTTTTTTTAAGAAAACGCTTGTCAAATTATTTTGATGATTTTCAATAAAGTGGTATAATCTATAGTAGGTTTTTCTTTTTTTCGGACGCGGATTTCAGGATTTTATTTAGCCATTAAGGTTGCAGGTTGTTGTCTTTTATTCTCAATTCTATCTGCATCCTGATCGTTGAAGAGGGCTTTATGGTCTGCAAAGAATTAACTGATATTTTGTGTGACTATCTTGAGGGAACGCTTGATTCTGATACTTATGAGGAACTGAAAGAGCATTTTAATGATTGTCCGCCCTGCACGGCTTTTTTAAACACCTATAAAAAAACCAGCAACCTCTGCAAGCAATCCGTTGGACAGATAGAAGTGCCTCCGGCGCTTGAAGCAAAACTGAAAAGTTTTATACAACGCAAATTAAAGAAAAAGGATCAAGCCTGACCCATTAATACCGTCTCTCACTGCGTCAATTTTTTTGGCTATAAATGCAGCCGCAATAATCCTGTCTTTTTAAACCATACTCTTTGCTTAATGAAACACTTTTTTTAAACCCATCTCTTTTTTTAAAGTTAGCTTCTAAAAATTTAATTCCATATTTATCAGATAATATTTGCCCTGCCTGGTTGATTATTTTCGTGTCTTTATGAGGGCTTGTTGAGAGGACCGTTGCGAAAAAATCAAACCCGTTTTCTTTCGCAAACCGAACTGTCTTGTCCAATCTGAGATCAAAGCAAAGACCACACCTTTCTCCTTTTTCCTTATCCATTTCATGGCCTCTCGTGATATCAAACCATCTCTCTACGTCATACTCTGCCGAAATAAACGATAAATTTATTTCATTTGAAAACCTTTTCATTTCTTCCAGTCTGAACAGGTATTCTTCTTCAGGATGAATATTGGGATCGTAAAAGTAAGCAGTGACTTCATAATCCTTTCGTAGCAGATCTATTGCGTAAGGAGAGCAGGGAGCGCAGCAAATATGAAGTAATAGAGATGGTTTGTGAGTCATTTTATAATGTTAGTTTTAAGGTCAAATGCCAGTTTAACATTAATACTTCATTATAGCATAATTTATCAAACCACTTTAGCCACAATGCCATAAGGAATACAAAAAGAAGACTTTGAAAATTTCAATAATAGGCTTAGAATAAAGTTCAAGCGCAATAAAGTAACAAACTCATTTTTAACCGGGAAAAAGAGAAATGCATCAACAAGAAAACCTGAATTCTTCTGAAAGTTCACCTCGCAAAGTGTACATCAAGACCTGGGGTTGCCAGATGAATAATTATGATTCGGAGAAGATGGCGGGAATACTCAGGAAGTATAATTATTCTTTTACGCCTGATTTGAATTCCGCGGATGTTGTTTTATTGAATACGTGCAGTATTCGTGAAAAATCGGAACAAAAGGTTTTCAGCAAGTTAGGGCGAATAAAAAAATACAAGGTTAAAAATCCAAATCTTGTTATTGGTGTGGGTGGTTGTATCGGGCAGATTAGCAGTGAAACAATCCTCAAACGCGCTCCTTATGTGGATCTGGTTTTTGGAACTTTAAATATTCATCGCATTCCCTCGTTGATTGAGGCAGCTTCAAAGGGTAACGGCGCTGTTTCAGAAATATTTTCAGAAGCAGACCAGTCTCTTGAGGAGTACCCCATAACAAGGGAAAGCAGCATTCAGGCATGGGTAAGCATAATGCACGGTTGCGATAACTATTGTTCTTATTGTGTTGTGCCCTATACGCGTGGAAGAGAAATCAGCAGAAAATGTGGTGATATTCTTAATGAAATAAAAGTATTATCGCAGCAGGGATATAAAGAAGTTACATTGTTGGGGCAGAATGTTAATTCTTATGGCAAGGGTATTGACGAAGGCATCACATTTTCTGAATTGTTGGAAAAAGTTCACGATATTCCTGGAATAGAAAGAATACGCTTTGTAACTTCCCACCCAAAAGACTTTTCAAAAGAGCTGATCAGAGTAATAAAGGATTTTGATAAAATATGCGAACAAATTCACCTGCCGGCCCAGTCGGGTTCTAACAAAATACTCTCTCTTATGAACAGAAAGTATTCGTTAGATGACTATGTTGGGAAAATAAACAGTTTAAAATCAAGCATTCCCGGTGTGGCATTGTCAACAGATGTTATCGTTGGATTTCCGGGTGAAACAGAACAGGATTTTCAGGCTACTATTGATTTGATAACAAAAATAGAGTTTGACAGTATTTTTCTTTTTAATTTTTCTCCCAGACCTGAAACAGTTGCAGCTAAGCTACCTGGTCAGGTTAACGAAAAAATAAAACAAAAACGCTTTAATACTTTGCTTGATTTGCAAAAAAGCATAACATTAAAGTTGAATAAACGGTTGGAAGGTAAAAATCTGGACATTCTGGTGGAAGGCGAGAGTAAGACTAATTCGGATAAATTAACCGGAAGAACAAGAACTAATAAGATCGTAAATTTCACAGGGCGACAGAGACGCAGCCAAATGGAGCTATCGCTCCGAAGGACAAAAAAACTTAGTCAAAAAAACAAGATGTTGCAAGTTAGTAATGCAGGGCAGCCGAGGGCCGCAGCTGAATCAAAGTTAAATAAACCAGCGGATGACAATGAAATTTTACAAAAAGAGCATGGTCCACAAGTTAACAACACGGAAAAAGATTACTTAACGGGTAAAATCGTTCCCGTCAAAATAACACGCAGTGGAGTATATAGCCTGGATGGTCAGGTTATTACCTGAATCTTGAATGATGAATTATTAAAATTTGGTACTAAGCTCTTAATAATTATCAATGGTCGAATTTTTCTAAAAAAATAGACTTATTGACAAGATAGAAAAAAAGTGTTTAATATAAGTAAATGAGTGCTTCATTCTCAAATGAAGTAAGCAAATCAAGAAAGGAGGTATGATAATGATAGAAATGAAAATCAGAGGTTTGACTCTGGACCCGTTAACGAATATGCCTATTATTATTCTAAAAGATTCGGAAGGAAAACATGCTTTGCCCATATGGGTCGGTATTTTTGAAGCTAACGCAATCGCGCTGGAGATGGAAAGCATTAGCACGCCACGACCAATGACCCATGATCTGATAAAAAATATCCTGGCAGAAGTTAAAGCCACTGTTTCCCATATTGTTATTGATGAACTTAAAGACAATACTTTTTATGCTAAAATTTGTATAAAAGTAAATGGGAATGAATCTAATGTCGATTCCAGGCCAAGTGACGCGATTGCTCTGGCGTTAAGGCTTAAAGTCCCGGTTTATGTGGAAGAAAAAGTTGTTGAAGAAGCCAAGAGTATTGACCTGTCTGAAAAAAATATTGATTTAACAGATAAATCAAGCCTTGAAGATCCCTCCAAATGGAAAAAATGGCTGGAAAATCTCAAGCCTGAAGATTTTGGCAAATATAAAATGTAAAAAATGCGTATTAGTTAGAACTATAGTTTCGCATCACGGAAAATTGTAAAACTAGAAACACATAGAAATTACGTGACACTGATTATTTATAATTTGATTATAAAATCATAATAAATCTGTGAAAATCTGTGTCAAATAATTTAATTCCTTTAGATCTTTCGTAACAACTCCTGATATGTCAGTCAAATCTGTTTCTTTTCAAGTAAAAACAAGTGGGAGAACGGATATTCTCGACATTACTAATAAAGTTCTAAAAGAGGTATCTGAGTCAGGAATAACGGATGGAACAGCAACGGTATTTATACCGGGTTCTACCGCAGGGATTACTACCATTGAATATGAATCCGGTGTAGTGAATGATTTAAAAAAGGCTATTGAAAAATTAGCTCCGGCAGGAATCCATTATGACCATGATTCCCGCTGGGGAGACGGCAATGGATATTCCCATGTCCGGGCAGCTTTGTTAGGAGCTTCTCTGTCGGTACCTTTTATCAAAGGTGATTTGAAGTTGGGTACGTGGCAGCAGATTGTTGTTCTGGATTTTGACAACCGACCGAGATCCAGAAGTATTTTAATTCAAATTGTAGGCGACTAAAAATTAAAGAAATAACAAAAAACAAATCACGGAGTAAAAAATACATAGGCATGTTGTTTGAGTGTTGTAATGTTTACCAGAGAATTTATATAAATAAAAAGAAAACCGCTTATACTGGTAATTGTCCAAAATGCTATAAAAAAATTGAAATCATGATTGCTTTGCATGGTACAAGTGCCAGGTTTTTTAAGGCAATATGATGGATTTACCTACCTCAATAATTCCTGATAAAAGGCCTTCTGTCTGGATTTATCAGATTTTTAACCTGAACTCTCTTATTATCATTTCTTTCATAACGATCATTGTTCTGGTTGAAATTAAATTCGACTTTACGGAAAAAATGACAGGAGATTTTCTGAAATGGAATAATCATAAAAGACAAAAACTCGGCCGAATGTGGAATGCTGAACGGCAAAGTGTTACGGCCATGGGACAATTAAGCGAGCTTATTGTTGAGAAAGAAGAAAAGCGAAAAAGAATTGAAACGATAGAAATTTTTAGCGAACTGTTTGAATTTCTAAAAAAAGACCGCTTGATTCGTTTAACAAAAGAGCAGTTTGTAAAAATTTACAGCAGCCTTCCATCAACTATATCAAATAAAATTATTGATCCCTACAACCTGATTAATTATTTTCATCGTTCCGATTGGGTTAAAACTTTTGTGTTTCAAAAGGAAACGGGAATTGAAATCGTAATGGTCGATGGAAAGTTTGGAGTGCTGAAGAGTATTTTGATTTCAGGAAAGGACGCAAATTATCTTGAAAATTTTGGTAAAACAATTCTAACTTCCCTGGAAAACCTTGAGGAACTGAGTAGCAGAATTTATGACGTCAGTGAATTCATGGACGCCATTTATAAAATGAGTCAGAGCGCGAGGGACAAGATTCTTTATGACCCTATTAATTTCTTACGCTGGGGAAACCGTCTTAAAAGGGTAGGGATATCTGAAATTTCGGAGGATAACCTCGTTAAAATCGGATTTGAAATTCATACCTTGAATAAAAAAGAAGTTGTGATAGTTTATGTAGACGATTTTCTTATATCAAATCTGATCCAACATCTTTCTGGTGAAGAATTAGTGGCAGCAGATGATTTTTTGCGGGAAGAATTGACTGACGATTTGTAATCGTAATTTAAAAATGCTTTCAAGAGGCGACTATTACAAAGCATCTGTTTAAAGTATTTTTTCAACTATTCCTTTTTTTATCGATAACAGGGTCCATTGTTCTCTTTATCTTTTTTCTTCAATTTTCTTCTGAAATTCCGCAAATTCCAAAAAGTCTTGGAATAATTAATCTCAGTCTTCCTACAGAAATTTACTCTGACCGGGGTAATCTTATAACGAAGCTGGGGGGCCGAAGTAGAGTTCCACTGGAAAAAATATCCCTTCACTTTATTCAGGCTGTTATTGCCACGGAAGACAGCCAGTTTTACGAGCATTCAGGAATCAACAAGCGGGGAATAATAAGAGCCATAATTAATAACTTAAAAGCGAGAAAGATAGTACAGGGCGGAAGCTCCATTTCGCAACAGTTGGCAAAAAATCTTTTCTTTTCTTTTAAAAAAACCTGGAAACGTAAGATTTACGAAGTACTCGTTGCGCTGCAATTCGAATCTTCTTATACGAAAGACGAGATTATTGAAGCTTATTGCAACCAGATTTATTTTGGCGCCGGGGCTTATGGTATAGAAGATGCGGCGCAAACTTTTTTTGGGAAACATGCTGATGAGTTAAACCTTGCAGAAGCAACCCTGTTGGCTGGCCTGCCGAATTACCCTTCAAAATATAATCCATACCGCCGGGAAAACCTTGCTTTCGAAAGACAAAAGAAGGTTCTTTCCCGAATGGTGAAAGTAGGTTTTATAGGGCAAGAAGAAATGGATGCAGCGATTGAATTTCCTATTGTTTTTAGAAAGCCTAATGAAATTTCTAAACAAAATTCTTATTTTATTAATTATGTTATTGAAGATATTGAAAAAAGATATGGGAAGGAACTTTTATATTACGGAGGCCTGAAAATATTCACTACTCTTGATGCCAGATTGCAAAGAGTGGCTCAAAAGGTAACGCGTGATCATCTTGAATACTTGGATAAATTATTAGCTCGGGGTGAAGAACGAAATAATGTCGACGACAAAACAGAAAAAAAGAAATCCTTGCAGGGAGCTTTAGTTGCAGTTGCTCCGGGGACAGGGGCCATTCAAGTGATGGTTGGTGGCAAAGATATCTCCTTGAGCCAGTATAACCGTGCTGTTTCCAACAACCGTCAGCCCGGTTCCGGATTTAAACCATTTGTGTATTTTTCCACTCTCCAGAAACTGAACTATTCACCTGCAACGGTTGTAAAAGACGAGCCTGTAATTTTTAAAATTAGCGGTTCAAGCGATTGGGAACCGCTAAATTTTAATAACAAATTCTCCGGCAATATTATCCTGAAAAAGGCGCTTATGGATTCGATTAATGTTATTTCTGCAAAGCTTATTGACCAGGTTGGTGCAGAAACAGTTATTAAGAATGCCGAGAAATTTGGAATTCAAAGTCATTTGAAAAAAAATATGTCTCTGGCTCTTGGGACATCACCTGTTTCACCGTTAGAAATGGCGTCCGCTTTTACTGTTTTTGCCTCGGGAGGGGGCTATGCGGAGCCTTTTGCGATCAAAAGGATTGAAGATTTTCGCGGCAATGTTCTGGAAGAGAAATTTCCCAGGTATGATCAGGTTTTTAATCCCCAACTTGTTTATTTAATGGTAGATATGATGAAAGGGGTTGTGGATGATGGCACTGCTAGAAAGATCAGGAGAATGGGCTTTAACAGACCGGCAGCTGGTAAAACAGGAACTACCAATGATTTCAGAGACGCCTGGTTTACCGGATTCACGCCCACTCTTTCAACCTCCGTCTGGGTGGGGTATGATGACGCGACTTCAATGCAAAACAAACGGGGGATTAGAATTACCGGCAGCCAGGGAGGAATCCCTATCTGGGTAAATTTTATGAAAGAGGCAATGAAAGATGATCCGGTTAAAGATTTCCCTGTTCCGGATAATATTGAGTTTGCGGATGTTGATCCGAAAACCGGATATCTTGTACATGAAAATAGTAACTCTGCTGAAAAAATCCAAGTAGCTATCTTAAAAGGGACGTCACTTAATCAATTGCTTCTTGAACTGGAAAATGAGACTGCTGAATAATTTAGAAGCGGGAGCCGTAGAGGGAAAAAATTTTTTGCTCACTTGAGTAGTAGCTCCATTTAATTATCGGCAAAGCTGAGCTTAGCTCTGTCATCCATGGACTCAACATGACAGCAAACTTTTTAAAATATCTAACTGCCAGGCTGGCTTTAGCTTTCTTTGTTTTTCTTGTTGCAAGTTATACTTCAATGTATATTTTATACGAGCAAGTAGGCGAAGAAAGATATAACTCCATCTTATGGCCTGTCATAGCAATTTTCTCTCTTCTAACCCCATCAGTTATTTTGAGTTACGTGGGGAAATTAAGATTTAACGGTTTTATGATTAGAGCGGCTGGATATGATCTGACCCTTGATTCAAGTAAAGCTATGAAGCGGTTTGAAAGACTTTTACACTTTGCCTCTTCCTTTTATTTTTTTCCAACCACCACTGAAAAGTTATTGAAACAAATATATCAAGAGTATTCGAAACTCTTTCTGGGTTTGCATGCCCGATCCAGGGCAGCCCAGGAAGTGTATGAAGAAACGATTCTGCGGCATCCCGGTGACGTCAACCTTCAAAATATATTGCTTGATATATATAATGAAAAAGAAAATTTATCTAAAAATGAGTTTAAAATTGGTTTTCATGTATTTAAACATTCCCTGGACAACCGGAAAGTCATTGAATTACTTTCTAAATACTATATTAAAAAAAATATCTTTGATTTTAATTCACAAGAAATATTTTTCAAATCAATTAAATTGAATTTGTCGTCAAAGGAGAAAGCAGTAGATTTTCTTATTTTAAAACTGATCGAACTGCAAAGAGAGGATGATTTTGCTGCTGAAGTTTACTTAACGGCATTTTCAGAATATTCAAACCAGAGCGAACCTGTAATGGAAGCAATTATAAAACTTTCACTCGCCCGAAAAGAGAAAGGGCGCACAGATGATCTTTCACAAAAAATTTATAAAACTTATGAAGGAATTTCAGAAAATGTAAGAAAACAAATTGAAGAACGCATTTCAAAAGATCCCCTGGGGAAAGAGGACGTATTTTCTACTCAAAAAGAATTTATTAAAGAAAAAATATCAAGCCTGTTTCAAAAAATGCTTGATCCAATCAAAACCATTAAAATTTCTTTTAAAACCGGCATCCTTAAATTCCAGAAATTTAGATTTTTTAACATGAGTTGGCTAAAAAAGCGCTCTTCCATAGTTTTCTCTATCATGAGTTTAGCAGCAATTTTGTTAGTGGTCATGGTAGTATTGCCAGGAAAAAAAAATTCAAAACCTTCTTTAAACCTTTTAAATATAAACCCACAATATTCCATGTACGAGTCAAAGCTCCCTTATTCCATCCAAGTGGCGGCGTTTAAGACGTTAAAAAAAGCTGAAAAGGTTATTGACGTTTTGTATGCGAAAGGCGAAAAGGCTTATTATACTAAAACCAGCGAAAAATCCGCATGGTACCGGATACGTATCGGGGAATTTAAAACCAAAAAAGAGGCAAAGTTTTATGCGGAAAAATTATTGAAAAAAAAGCTGATAAAGGGGTATTTCATTACTAACTTTGAGCCCGGGTTTATCAAAATAAATGAAGGATAAAATAACAGAATTTTATGATAATTTTAATATAGACGTTTTTCAAAATTTTTTGCAGGATATGGACTTGTTGTCCCTGTTAAGCCATCCTGCTGTTGTGTCTGTATGCATTGTGTTAGGGTTATTATCTATTTATAGACAATGGAGACTCATTATTATAACTTTTCTGTCCTATACATTTCTTTATGGTTATCTTTTTGTTACGTTTGTTATCGTAAAAAATTCTGAATTATCTTCTTTAGCAACTTTTTCCCTGTTTTTTTTCTCAATATTTCTTTTAGCCGGTCTCGGCTTTTACAAGCACTTAAAAGATAGAGGCCAAGAGAGAGTCGTTTCGGTCATTAGTCACGGATTGTAAGGCATGAAACAGCAAATCTCAATAACTAAAACTAGAATGACCAATCGCAGAAACTCTCCTTTGGGTGAATCTTCGAAGCTAATTTTACTTGGCTTCATAAATTGGAAGCGTGTGAGCGCCATCAGGGATGATATATGTGAAATAGTTTTCATCTAAGAAGTCTTCAGTTCTGAAAAAGGCTTCTTCAATATTTTCGGCAGGGATTAAATTCATACTAATAATATCCTCTTCTCTTAAAGACGAAACCAGTATTATTTTGACCGCTTTAGCCTTTAAGTATGTTGAAAAAGCGGTTTGTCCATTGATCTCAAACGTCGTATGGAGATTTTGCAAAAAGCTTTCTCTTTCCGTATGCTGAAACCAGTTGAGGAAGGTAGAGTTTCCAAACCCTTCAGCGCATTCAGCTAAAACAATCATCACCCCGCCTTCTTTAACAGCTTGAAACGCGTGTTCAATGGATTTGTGGGTTTGAATAAAATTTACATCTCCCGGATAGCCGCCACAGGAGACAATTACAAGATCGGCTTTTTCTCTGATTTTCACACTACAGTGATTCATAAAAAAATTGCACCCTTTGTTGTGTGCCTCCCTTAGTTCGCCGGCCACCGCACGAATGATTTCACCTGAAGTATTAGTAATAGTGTTAATAAGAAAATCAGGAGAGAGCTTATTTGCGGTATCCAAAATATCCTCTTGCATGGGATTATTTTCCATTTGACCGGCATAGGTTTTAGGTTTTGTTCCGTAACCCGCCGTCTTAAGAACTAACTTATGGAAGGCCATACATGACTCCCTCGCAGCGACGCCCGGCAATAAAGCTTTTCCTCCCCCTCCAAAACCGGCTAAATAATGAAAAGTAATATTTCCCGTAAGGATAAGTCCATCCGCTTTCAAAACATTTTGGTTTATCAAGAGAGGGGTGCCCCTGAGAGTTTCACCGATGTATTCCATTTGATCCCGATTATCCGGATCGTGGTCAAGTATTGCTATTCTTCGAGCAACTTCCTCACCAACGATAGCTTTTCTTTCTGTATCTGTTTGTGCTCTATGGATTCCTAAAGCAAAAAGAATGGAAATCTGGGAATCACGGATGCCGGCTTTATTTAAACGTTGGAGCAGAATGGGTAAAAAAAATTCCGCGCCCGTGGAGCGGGTAATATCTGAAACAACAATTAAAATCCGGTCATCAGCAAAAAATATCTGATCAAAGGCGCTACATCCTGAAGGTTTGTCAATGACACTCGCTAAATACTGTTCAGTATCTGATACCGGTTCGATTTTAGCGGGTTTAAGGATTTCGTAATATTCATTTTTTAAACTAAATGATACACTGGTTTTGCCGTATTTTAGCGTGAGTGTTTTCATAGTGTGAAAGTGCTTGCGAACGCAGTATCAGCCTTGTCCTTGATCGTAACATAGAGCTCTGCTGCGGGGAAGTTCAATATAGTATCATTTTATTAAAAACTCGGCAAATTAGCCCCTGGATTTTTGCGGATTAAGTTTCATTTTTTTCAGCAGACTACCTCTCAATTCGCAAGCTATTTAATTTGCAAATAGCATCAAGTTTGTATTGAAAAAAATATCAACACTACTGTAAATATAAATAATTATCAACTCGCATATTAACCTTTCCTTCAGTGTTCTTTTGTCCTAAACTTTGTGCAAGATTATTTTATGTGAACAATGTAATATTTAGTAGAAGAAATTTTATTGAAAAAAAATTAGTTCAATTAGAGATATTTGTGGCTTTTGTCTTTAATATTTTTCGGGGGGAAGGATTATGATAAATCTTAAAAGAAGGCCCTTTTTTTTATTAATTAATAAATCCTTTAATTTCCTGAATCGTCAATCGCAAATCGTAAATCGGCAACTCTATGCCCTCTGTCTTCTGTCCTCTGTCTTATGTTTTTTATGGCTATCTTTTGTTCCAGCCAGCGCTTAGGAAAAGTCTGCAGCAGTATCTGAAATCCCGTTCGGAGAGGAGGAAGCTCTTTTCTGGGGGGAAGAAGAGAAGATTATTTCCGCCACAAGGTATATAAAAAGACTCAGGGAAGCTCCTGCTATTGCTTCAGTTATAACCGCGGAACAGATAAGGAACATGGGGGCGAGAAACCTGATGGATATTCTGAAAATTGTGCCGGGTATAGGGACTTATATGGAGTTTGTGGGCATGCAAACAATTGATGTAAGAGGTATGAAGACTGCAAACGCGGAAAAGGTCTTGATTATGATTAATGGTTTTGGTGTGCATGATAATATTTTTGGCAGCGCGATGCAGTATAACGACAACCTGTTTGTGGATAATATTAAGAGGATTGAGATTATAAGAGGACCCGGTTCAGCTATGTATGGCAGTAATGCATTTGTCGCTGTAATAAACATTATAACAATGAACTCGGATGATATTGATGGGGTCAGGTTAAACGCGGGTGGTGGAAGATTTGGTACACAAAAATATAACCTCCTGTTTGGAAAGAAATTAAAAAAACTTAAAGTGTCAGGTTCCTTTGATTATTATAAAACCGATGGACCCGGACTGCTGGTTGAAGAGGACTTTCAAACATCTCTGGATGGAGCACTTGGAACAAGCGCGTCAATAGCCCCAGGCAAAACGGATGACTGGATAGATAAATATGATTTAAACCTCGATCTCTCTTTTAAGGATTTTAATTTTAAAGGTAAATATATTAAAAAGGAGATGGGTCCGTACATAGGACCTGCTTACGCGCTTAATGATGAGTCTGTCATAAAAAACAGTCAATGGCATGGAGTGCTTGGTTATGAAAAGTCTTTAACAGAAAATTTAAACCTGGCAGTAAAAGGTTACGCGAAACAAAGTGAACAGGATAAATACTGGGAAGCTTTTCCGGAAGGCGTTAATCTCGGGAAAGGAGTATTTACAGATGGAAATATAGGACATCCCATTATAAAGAACAGAACCCTGGGTACGGAACTGGCAGTGGACTATCTTTTATTCAACAATCATAAAATAACAGCGGGCGGGTTATTTGAGAATATAGATCAATTTCATGTGAGTGTAAGTGCCAATTCTGATTCTGTTACAAACGCGCCGCTGACGGGAGGACTTCAAGACATAACAGCAACTCAAAACTTTAACCGGGAAGTAGACAGGGACGTCTGGGCTTTATTTGCCCAGGATGAGTGGAATATTATGAAATCGCTTAATTTGACTCTTGGCGTCAGGCATGATCATTATAGTGATTTTGGTGGAACAACGAACTTTAGGACAGGTCTTATCTGGAGCTTTAGCGATAATGGAGAAATAAAGCTCCTCTTTGGCGAGGCATTCAGGGCCCCGAACTTTGTAGAGCTTTACAATATAAATAACAATTCGGTCCTGGGAAATCCAGACCTCACGCCGGAGACAATTAAAACGTATGAAGCGGGCGTGGAATACAGATTCGGGAATTTTTTAAAAACCAATCTCAACTACTTTCATTATCAAATAAAAGATTTAATACAGCTTACTACTACAACCGCTGGCAGGGAATATAATAATATTGGTAAAGTAAAATCAGATGGTGTCGAAGTTGAGTTTAAATCCATCTGGAGTGAAAATTCATACGGATACGCAAATTACTCCTATCAGTATAGCAGAGATGATACAGGCGCTGTATTGGAGGACGTCCCGAGACACAGGGGAAATATTGGATTAAACCTCGGCATGGGAAAATATATTAATGCCAATGCGAACCTGTTTTTAACGGGAAGTAAAAAGAGACCATCGGGAGATACCAGGAGCTCTCTGCCCGGTTATGCCCTTGTTGATCTCACGCTTATCGGAAAAAATTTTTATAAAACAACAGAGATAAGAGCGTCTATACATAATTTATTTGATAAAAAATATGTAGACCCTGCCCCCCAGAGTAAAATCCCCAATGATTTTCCGAGACCCGGCATAGAATTTATGATTGACTTGAGCTATTCATTTTAAATAAATGTCTGATAACAAATCATGTAATAATATTTTTTTCTATTCTAACGCCGAAACTATTTTATGAATGTTCTGCTAATAAATTCCAATATGCTCAAACCACCTATAACTCCGCTGGGATTGGCTTATGTAGCAAAAGCTACAAAAGACGCGGGGCATACAGTTGCTGTCCTGGATTTGAATTTTTCTGATGATATTGAAAAAGATATTAAAGAGACCGTTAAATTTTCCCCTGACGTCATAGGGATATCTA
>Ga0208638_1000078_pt1 | contig 79684 bp, 78 predicted proteins | sample ETNtaG_34_FD_185753 | JGI IMG/M metagenome (GOLD analysis project Ga0208638, IMG submission 185753) | Marine microbial and viral communities from oxygen minimum zone, Eastern Pacific Ocean - ETNP201306SV51 (SPAdes) (version 2) | ecosystem: Environmental > Aquatic > Marine > Oceanic ...
TGACATTTTTCATTAAAAAAACCATAATTATTTTCATTTACATGGGTCTGGTGGAATAATGATGACCTGTCCCCCTCAATTTGGTGCTAAAAAAGAGTAAGTGTTTTACTACTTGTCAGCCAAAGGATTACCACACCCGACCATGCCTAGTCTCCATCGGTTAGCTGGAAGCCTTTTATCTTAGTTAAGTGTATCCATGATTCATAAGCAGGCAATGGCGGAAGCCCCCCAACCACCCAAGGCGCCGCCCTTCGATACATAGGAATCCTAAGTTAATTGAAATGCAGGATCTGGATGCTCCGGGGTAGTCCCCCCCCAGGGGCGCAACCTACCCCACCCCCTTTTACATAAAGTAGTTAGCCGTGTTTTTATCCGATAATAAACACATAAGCATTTCAGTTAGCCAGGTTGCTGATGAAGTGCTCTACACAGGCCTGATCGAGATGCAGGAACTAGATGCACCGGGGGAGAGACCCCCGGGGACGCACTAGACCCCACCCCTTTCACATAAAGCTATCACTTGAAGAGCATCGACATAACCATCGTCTTTGCACATTCTGCAAGAAATGGAACTATCATAATCCTGACATAGCTTAAATAGTTAGAATATACCCTTTTTAAACATTTTCCCTAAAAAGACAAATTCTGCTTTTGTCTGGTTGGTTTGTATTTCATTTTAATGTTAAATTCTAAGCTTTATATTTTTTCTCATTTTAATTATAGAGAAATATCATGATTGACTTCTCTTTTTTATATATTATTTAGATTCGAAGAATATGAATGAGTCTCAGATAGGTGAAAGTTTTAGGAAAACTGAGAATGCCTCTAAACTCAGCCGTAATTCAGAATTTCTTTCACTCTGGTTTGTTGGTGGGATACTTAACATTTTAAGATGGTTGGAACTTTTGGCTGTTGGCATAGTTGTGTTTGATATGACAGCTTCGCCATTTTATGTAGCTCTTATGGTTACTCTGCGTTTTTTACCAATGCTTTTCCTAGGCTTCCTATCAGGTGCAATAGTAGAGCGTATAAACCGACGGTTAGGACTCATTATCATATTATTCTTAATGGCTTTCGCCTCCTTTTTCTATGGTCTTGAAATATATTTTGGGCAAATATCATTCTGGCTTATTTGTACAAGTGTAATTTTCAACGGGATTCTTTGGGCACTTGACAATCCTTTACGTAGAACACTTTTTGCCGATGTTGTTAAGCCTGAACAAATTGGTACTGCAATGACTCTTGACTCATTGACTAGTAATTTTACTCGTTTTCTTGGTCCATTCTTAGGCGGTTTATTCTTGGAATATTATGGAATTGAAGGTGTATTTTTTTTAGGAGCAATAATTTATTTACTGTCATTCCTAGTTACGATCTTTGGAACCAAAACCGCAGGCATAAAGTTAGCTAGTAATCAAGAGGGTATCTTAACTGAACTTACCAATGGTCTTATATTGCTCAGAAAGGACCGAACTCTGAAAGGTATTTTAGCTGTTACGATTGTTTTTAATTTGTTGGGATTCCCGTTTGTGTCACTGATACCCGTTATTGGGAAAGAAGTACTAGAGCTTAGCCCATTTTTAATAGGCTTACTTGTTAGCACTGAAGGTCTTGGAGCTATAATTAGCTCTCTAGTGATTGTGTCAATAACTAGGATTAATTTATATCGAAAATTTTATACATATGGAGTTTTTTTGTTTCTACTAATGGGGTTTTCTTTTGCTCAATCTTCCGATTTTGTTTCCGCTGTGATATGTATGTTTTTTACTGGTGTCGGATGGGGATGCTTCTCGGCAATGCAGGCCACACTGATTATGTTTTGTACTCCTCTGGTGGCTAGAGGTCGTATGATGGGTTTGTTAACAGCCAGTATTGGTTTAAATACAGTTGGTATTTTACACATTGGCCTTCTCGCTAACTGGTTAGGCACTGAACTAGCCATATTAGTTTCAACAGCAGAAGGTTTTTTGTTGTTGATATTTGTTTGTCGATTGTGGCCAGAAATTATTGCACCACAGTTATTGCCATCAGATTGAAAATGATTTTTCAACTGAATTATTTTTATCATAAATTAAGAGTATTCCTCTTCAAAGCCAAGTTCAGTGGAAAACAAAGAGGCAAAGGAACAAGAATTAGAAAGACCATTATCGTCATCGTAAACTTGAATCCAAGACTATCACCAATCAAACCAAAAATGATCGGACCTATGACAGCTGCTGCGTTAGCAATGGTGTAGATAATTGCGAACCCGCGTGATTGTCGCTGTTCATGGACTAGATTGCTGACAGTGCCATAAGTGATTGAGGATGAGCCCTGCAGAAATACACCCACCATAGGCAGGAGGAAAAAAGAAACGTTTCCCGGTGCGAATAGCACCAGCAAGATTCCTGTTGCTGTAAGTAGTTCAAATAAAATCAGTGATCGGATAACCCCCAAACGGGCTGCAAGGAAACCTCCAGCAAATTTGCCGCAGACTCCGCCGCTGAGTGTTGCTGCCACTGCGAATGCAACCAATCCAGTTGAAACCTGTTTTTCGATCATCACGAAAGCAATAAACACGAGGAATCCGTCTTGAACCAAAATGTCGAGAAATACGATGGCCGCCAGAGTGCCAAAGCCAAGTTGATCCTTGATCCCCCAGCTGTTGCTCCTTTTAACATCCTTTGATTTCATAACAGGAAATGCTCTAGTACGTTCTACTCCCAGCAGGATCCAGATCGTCAATGCAACCAAAGCCGCCAACAAACCATATCCAAGAGTGATACTTTGCCAACCGAAACCTATACCGAGTAGAAGACTTGCCGTCAGGGTGAAGGCCAGTTTTCCGATCTCTCCGCTAGCGTTGTAGCTTCCAAGAGCAATACGGTGTTCAAATTCTCTGAAAGACTGACTGATCAGGGATGAGCACAAAGAGTGTTGGAATGCGGCTCCACAGCCAGCTACAAACAAGGCCAGCAAAACTCCTTGGAATCCAACTACAAAAGATAATGCGAAGTAGCCGGTTCCCGCGCCCACAAGCCCAAGCACTAGGAGTCGTCTTTCCCCGAAACGTTCGGAAAGGATTCCGGCAGGAATCTCAAGAAGCCACATCGCACCACTGTGTGTGGCCCGAATCAACCCGATCTGCATGTATCCAAGACCAAAATGCTGTGCGAGTATTGGTAGCATCACGTAAACTGAGGACGAAAGGCCGTCCTGCACTCCATGTGTGACACAGCAGGCGGAAAGAAGTAGTTTGTTTGAGGTTAATTTGGGCAATGATTATTGAAGATTATTTATGAAAATAGCCGATTGTTTATGATTAAGAAATATCACTCCAAATAACACAAATGAATTGCTGTTGTCCTTCCACATATTAATTGGTCCAAGCTATGAGTTAGTCATAACACTCAAATCACCCCCTTAGTAGAGAGGTAGGATGTTCTCAAGATACGAAAAGGGCTCTTTTGTTCCATCCCCTCTCTTCGTCACTTTAATGTAATATTATAACAATTAATGACGAGTTTTATAACTACGTTTGAAGATGAACTCTAGGATATATTGATATGATAGATATATTATGTTGACAAAAAATAAATAAAATAATAGTATAAAAAACTGCAATTAATCTAACATATTAGATATAATCAAATTATATTTTTAAATAAATATGAACAAAAAAGAAGCTAAAGAAAAAATAAAAAAATCGCATTTTGGTAATGAATCAAAAAAGGCATTAACTGCTTGGATTGAACAAGAGTCAATTGGAAGTGTTGGAATGGGTTTGTTTGATGTTCCACCAATTATAGAAAGAGCAGAAGGTCCATATTTATATGATTGTGATGGAAATGGTTACTTAGATTTTTTGTCAGGATTTTCTGTTTCTTCATTAGGTAATAATAATGAAAATATAAGAAGGATTTTAGTTGAACAATCTAAGAAATTAACTCACTATTTTGATTTTCCACATCCCGAAAGAATTAAATTAGCAAAAAATTTAAATAACAAATCAGGGATTAATGAAAAAACTAATGTAGTTTTTGGTGTGACAGGATCTGACGCAATAGAATTAGCCATTAGAGCCGCAAGACATTATACTGGAAAGCCGTATATTTTAACAGCATTTGGTGATTATCATGGTGTCACATATGGTACAGCAGGACTAACAACTAAGGGCGGATCTCATCAATATTTTCATCCTATTAGGCCTAATAACGATGTAGGGTATTTTCCATTTCCACATCAATATAGGAAACCAAACGATAAGTATCCTGGATATGATATAAATAGTTTGAAAATATTTCAACAAATGTTAGAAGGCAAAGAAACACCATATACTGATGGCTTTCACAATATAAATAATGTTGCAGCAATTTTAGTTGAACCATTTCAAAGTTCTGCAGGTTATTATATTCCCCCAAAAGAATATTTACAGATTTTGAGAAAAATTGCAGATAGGCATGGTATGATATTAATTGTTGATGAAATACAAAATGGTTTAGGTAGAAGTGGTAAACTGTGGGCTTATCAACATTCAGGTATAGTACCAGATATAATATGTACTTCTAAAGCTCTAGGAGGTGGTCTTCCATTATCAGCAATTATTGGTAAAGAGAAGATTTTCTCAACATGGTCACCAGGAGCATATGTTTCAACTCAGGCTGGAAATGCTCTAGCATGTAGCGCTGGTAATTATGTCTTAGATACTATTTCTAATCAAAGTTTTTTAGACCAAGTAAATCAAAAAGGCAGATATTTTTTCAAAAGTATCAAAAAATTAAAGAAAAAATATAAATTAATTGGTTATGTAGATAATTGTGGACTTTATACTGGTGTAGAAATTGTAAGAAATAATAAAACAAAAGAACCAGCTGGAATAGAATCAAATTATATTAGAGATTTATGTGTGAAAGAAGGGTTATTGTTTGAAAAAGGAGGTTATTATCATAATAGATTGCAATTAATACCTCCATTAAATATAGATTTAAATGATTTAAAGAAGTGCATCGATATTCTTGATATGGTTTTTGAAAAAACATCAAAAAAATTTAAAATTGAATAAAATAAACAAATTTACATCACATTTTATATTAATATTATTTAGTTTAATTATATTTTTGCCAATAATTTGGTTGCTAAGAGTTGCATTAACTAATAAAGTAACCGCATATAAAATACCACCAGAATGGGCAACACTTAATTTAAATAATTTTACTGAAATATTTACAAATAATTCTTTTACAAATTATTTTATAAATAGTGTAATTGTATCAATTGGCAGTACAGCAATTGCTTTACCTATAGCCGCATCAATGGCATATGCTTTTTCACGTTATAATACTGGTGGTTCTTTATTAAGAATAATTGTCTTATCAACACAATTATTACCGCCAGTAATAATAGTATTACCACTTTTTACTTTATATTTAAAAATTAATTTATTAAACAGTATAACTGGATTAATTTTAGCACATGTGACCATTTCTTTACCATTTCTAGCTTGGATATTGATTTCTTTCTTTGAAGGTAATGTGATTTATTTAGAACAAGCTGCGAGGGTTGATGGTGCATCAAGGCTACAAGCTTTTTTGTATATAGCAATTCCAGTTTCTTCTCCAGGATTAATAGCAGCAGGATTACTAGCATTTATTTTAAGTTGGAACGAATTTATTTTAGCTTTAATTTTGAGCGGACCACAAACAAATACTATCCCAGTGGGTTTATCATCTTTTCAAAGTCATAGAGGTGTTGATATAGCTCCACTAGCTGCTGCTACAATTTTTTCAATAATTCCTGTTTTTTTACTGTTACCTTTTATAAAAAAATACTTAATAAGTGGTCTTTCACTTGGTGCATTAAAATAAATTATAGTACAAAAATTTAAAGAAAGGAGGTTAATGAATAAAAACTAACAATAATAATAAACCAAACAAATCATTCAAAAAAAAATATTATGAAAAAATTAATAATCTTATCAACCATTTTTGCTTTTTTGTACACATCACATTTACATGCAAAAACAATTAGAATCTTAATGGAAACAGTTCCTGATACCAGGTACCTTCAAGAACTATTACCTGAATTTGAACAGCAAACTGGTATAAAAGTAGAAATAGAAGCCATTGGTTATGTTGATATGCATACAAAACTGGTTCCACAACTCATTGCTCCCCAAGGTAGTTATGATTTAATTGTAGTTGATTTTTATTGGGTAGGCGAATTTACTAAAGCAAAATGGCTTATGCCTTTGGACGATCTGGTTAAGAGAGATAATATAAATGTAAATCGTTATATACCTGCATTAATGAATTTGGTAGGTCGAGTTGATGGTACCATATATATGTTACCTTTTTATAATTATTCTATGGCTATGGTTTACCGAAAAGATTTGATCAATGATCCTAATGAAAAAGCCAATTTCAAAGCTCAAACTGGGTTTGACTTAAAAGTCCCTACAAATTGGTCAGAATATTGGAAACAGGTTGAATTCTTTACTAGAGATAAAGATAACGATGGGAAAAATGATTTTTTTGGGACTGTAATCCAAGGACAACGAGGGGATTGTATTGCAATGCATTGGTCAAATTTTCTTTATGCGCAAGGTGGCAGATATAATGCGAATAATGGTGAGCCATTATTAAATAGTGCAGCAGCTATTTCTGCAATGGCTTATTACAAAGAAGCTATTGCTAAGTATAGCCCAGAGGGCTCTGCATCCTATTGTTTTGATGAAGCGTTTAATATCGTAGCTCAAGGGAATGCATATAGCCTTACTACATTTAATATTATGTATGCCGGTTTTGATGATCCAAAATCATCAAGTGTTGTTGGAAAAATTGGTATTGCTCCAAATCCTGGTGGTGGATTGAATGGAGCTTGGGGTTGGGCTATTCCCAATTCCAGTACGCAAAAAGAAGAGGCATGGAATTTTATTAAATGGGCTGAATCTTACAAAATAGCAAAAAAAAGAGCAATGTTAGGTGGAGCTCCTACACAGTCTAAAATATTTAACGATCCTGATATTCTAAGGGAAAGACCATATTATCCTATATTAGGTCAAGTTTTAGCAGGTGCTCAAGAATTTCCTGTTTTCACATATACAACTGAATTTGTAGAAAAAGTTGGTCGTGAATTAAATCTAGCTGCTACTGGAGAAAAGGAAATAGAGGAAGCAATGAATGCAGCAAATAAAGCATATAGAAAATTGCTAGTCAAAGACGGCAAATTATAAATTTAATTTACTGATGGATTTAACTATCAGAAGGCGCGACCAGTTATTTGGTTATTTTTTAACAATTCCTGGTCTCGCCACTCTAATTATAATAATAATATTTCCTATTTCATTTACTATTCTTACCAGCTTCTTTGATTACACCTTGATAACGCCGAACCATGATGTATTTGTGGGTTTTGAAAATTATTATGAAGTTATTGAAGAAGATTATATTAGTGATTCCGTAGTTACTACCGCTCAATTTGTTTTCTTAACAGTTTTTATAGAATTAATAGTTGGTTTTTCTATTGCTTTATCTTTAAACAATATTCATAGATTTAAAAATATATATTATTTGATAATGTTGGCTCCACTACTAATGAATCCTGTTGTTGTGGGTTTAATGTGGAAAATGATACTACACACTGAATTAGGGATAATTAATTATTTATTAAAAATTATAAATATACATAGATTTAATTGGCTTGGAGATAATTCTTTAGCATTTGTTTCAATAATATTTGTAGATATATGGCATCAGGTTTCTTTTATGACAATACTCCTTCTGGCTGGTTTGTCTGCTTTACCCAAAGAACCTTATGAGGCCGCCAAAATGGACGGTGCTTCAGGTTTAAAATGCTTTATTCATATAACATTACCATTAATGAGACCGGTTATAATTGTAGCAATTTTATTACGAATTATATTTTCTGTTAAAACGTTTGATATTATATACATAATGACAAAAGGAGGGCCCGGAATATCAACTGATTTAATTAGTTATTTTATTTACAGGTCAGCTTTTTTTAGTCTTGATATTAGTAGAGCTTCAGCTTTATCCGTAGGATTGTTACTTTCTGTAATAATGTTTACTTTATATTTATATAAAAATATGAATTATACCAATAAACATGGCTGAAATAGAACTAAATAATTTAACAAAAATTTATCCCAATAATATCACTGCTGTTCAAAACATCAGTTTAAAAATTAACGAAGGGGAATTTATCGTATTTCTCGGACCTTCGGGATGTGGTAAATCTACAATACTAAGAATGATTGCAGGTTTAGAATCTATTACTAGTGGTGAAATTAAAATCAATAATAAAATTGTAAATAATGTTGATTCCTCAGAAAGAGATCTCGCAATAGTTTTTCAAAATTATGCGCTTTACCCTCACATGTCTGTTTTTGGAAATCTATCTTTTGGATTAAAACTTAGAAAAACCAGTAAATCAGAAATTGAAAAAAGAGTAAGTGTTACTTCAGAAATCCTAGAAATTAACCATTTACTTACTCGAAAACCAAAAGAATTAAGTGGTGGACAACAGCAACGTGTTGCTTTAGGCAGAGCATTAGTTAGAGATCCGGTTGCATTTTTGTTTGACGAACCATTATCAAATCTTGATGCTAAGTTGCGTGGTATTATGAGAACAGAATTAATAAAACTCCATAGAAAATTGAATTCAACCATTATTCATGTTACTCATGATCAAGTAGAAGCGATGACAATGGGGGATCGAATATGTATATTAAATCGTGGCGAAATTATTCAAATTGGTTCACCACTCGAAATATATAATAATCCCGTTAATACATTTGTTGCAGGTTTTCTGGCAAGTCCCCCCATGAATTTAATAAATTCAAAAATCAGTATATCAAATTCAAAAATTGATTTTTATTTATCTGATAATAAGATTACATTGCCAGTAAAAAACTACCCCCATCTTCAATTATATAATGACAATGAAATAATTATTGGTATAAGGCCTGAGGACTTGTACGTTCATCAAATTAATAAGAACATGCAAGAACTCAATGTAAATGTACTAAATGTAGAAGCCTTAGGGCCTGAAACTATTCTTGTTGTTACATTTAAAAATGGAAAAGAGATATATTTACGTGTAGAAAAAAATTATTTTTCAAAATATAATGAAAGAATACGATTATATTTTGACCAAAATAAATTAAAATTCTTTGATAGCCTTACTCAAAACGCAATATTCTAATTTATTATATTTATTTTATTAACTTCTCCTTAAATTTTATCTAGATGGAGTCATTCTTTGTCCAATAACAACAAAAGGATTAAAGTCCGCCCAAGGACCCATGCTTAGATACTCATGAATCCTCTTTTCTAAATTCTCCTCCTGAGTAGAGGGACGGGATGTCCTAGATAGTTGAAGGGGGCTGTTTTGTTTCCCACCCCCCTTGATCAAGAGATTAGGTAATGAGATGTTATGCAGATTGTGACTGAAGATTTCTCCGAAACGATTCATTACTCATGAAGCTCGACAAAGATGTAAGTTATGGAAGAATGCTCGTGGAGTAGTTGTTAAGGCCTGGAATGATGAAGACAACATCATGCAGGATTTGTCTGCACTTCCTGAGTTTGAAATAACAGACTAGTTGGGAAAAAATGAAAAGTATGTGGGGTATAGCGTGGGGTATAAAAATATGAGCTACTAATTTAGAGGCAAGTGAGTCTCTATAAAATACTGAAATATATTATGAATCTATTGGTAGCGGCGATAGGATTCGAACCTATGACCTTCGGGTTATGAGCCCGAAGGTCGATTTTGAAAAAGTTATTTCTAGAAGAGTCAGATTCAGGAAAGGATCTTGTTTCAGCAACTCAATTCGAAGTCAGAATCATCCATCAACTTGAGGGTTGATCCTACCCTTTCCTCTACTGTAAATGCCTGGAGCAGGTCGAAACCCTGTTGTCTGGCCTCTGAATCAAGCGGCGCATAAGGCAGCCGAAAGACTGGAGGCGTGGCACCTGTCATGGCCAAAGCGGTGTTGAGGGCGTTGGGGCTTGGTACATGAAAGAGCCAGGACATCATAGGTTGCAGTCTCTCATTGAGTTGAGGGTCATCCTCATCCATCAATTTCCGCATCAGTCCAGGAAGCAGGTTGGCAATCACGGAAATGACACCATGGGACTGATGACGGTGACGGCCTTCAAAACACTGGTCGTCATTGCCTGACCAGCAGGCGATCCCTTTGGATTCGTAATATCCCATCCTCTCATTACCGGAACATTCTTTAACCCCGACAAGGTTGGAGTGTTCTGCCAGGGATTCGATCAGTTCCGGCTGAAGGTCCTGACCCGTTCTGGAGGCCACGTTATAAATAATGGAGGGTCCCAGGTCGAGCAGACGCTGGAAGTGTTCTTTAAGGCCTCTTTCGGAAGTCTTACCGTAATAAGGGTTGATCTGGAGGGATGCATCCATGCCGAAGGCGAATCCGTAACGTGTGGCCTTGAGGGCTTCACGCGTGTTATTGCTTCCGGTATTACCGACGATCACCAATTGATTTCCAAAGCGGTTGACGCTGTGTGCAATCAGCATCAGGTGTTCCTCCCAGTCCATCAGGTGTCCCTCCCCGGTGGTTCCACAGACGATCAGTCCTTCCACACCATTTCTGATTTGTTCTTGGACCAGTTCATCATAACAGTCCAGATCGATCTCACCGCCAGATTTGTAGGGAGTTTTGATGGCAGTCATCAAGTTAGCATCGTGAATCTTTTTTTTCATTTTCTCATCTCCGGATAAAAGGGATCGGCTAGATTGGCGGGTGCCTTTGGATCAGGGTGCTTTTCTGAGGTTGGCTTCGTAATAACGCGTGTAGAGATTGTTTCGGTCTGTGAAACGGATGCCGTAGACGTTGCTCCTCAGTTCGGGTCGGAAGAAACTGTTTTCAACAACACCGACCCATTCATGGGTAAGGTGTTTTTGCAGCATGATCTGGACCCGGTCACCATCTTTGTAACGTGGATTGATTGGTTTGGGGACAGGGCAGGCTTTTTTTCTTCGGGAAGTGTCGCCATAGCAGATCCAAGAAGCACGGATGATGATTCCGATCCGGTCAGGCCCTCCATGGGTCAAAATATAATCTGCAGGAGAGAAGGAAGTGATGAGCGTTTCTGAGGTTTTGGTTGTCCGATCAAAGATTTCCAATTCATAAGCCCGATATTCAGCCCATGCATTTTGACCAAGGATCATCACCAGGATTAGCAGGAGCAGAGGCTGTATCCTTTTCATCGTAAAGCCCCTTCGAAGCTGGATTCATCGAAGACTGCTTCCTGGTCATCGACTCCATTCATTTCTGCATTGTCGAATCGGCTTTGGGTCAATTCTGCCCTCTGTAGTTTTGCCCCGTTCATGATTGCTCCTGTGAGATTTGCTTCCAGTCCTGTGACTTTAACCATCATCACCGAATTGAGGTTGGCGGAGCTGAAATTGACATAATCGAGCTTAGAAAACGAAATCTGGCTTTCGCTCAGATCACATTCTTGAAAGGAGGCGACACTGAGGTTACAGAAGTTAAATCGGCTTTTCTGCATTTTGGAATCATCCAGATGAGCTCCTTCGAACATTGATCCGGTGAAATCCGCATCCTGGGCAGTCAGGTTTTTGGCATTGACCGCGGTGAAGTCACAAACCAGCATTTTTGCACCGTTGAGATTGCTGCCTTGGAGGGTGGACTGTGAAAAATTGCAAAGTTGCAAATCGGAGGAAATGAAGATCGAATGGTTGAGGAAACAGCCACTGAGGTTGGTTTTGTTCAGAATGGTCTGACTCATGTTGATTTCGGTTAATTCACTGTCAGCAATGTCTGAATTACTGAGGTCACACTCCCGGATTGAGGCTTCCTGGAGGTTGCAGCGTTGCATGACACAGTCATTCATCAGGCAGTTGTCAAAACGTGCGAATGCCATGCGGGCATAATTGAAGGAAGTTCCGGTGAGTTTGCATTTCCGGAAGATGGCCCCTTCCATGGGCAGATCGTCCAGATTCAGTCCGCTGAGATCCAAATCTTTCAGGTTTTCACGACGTTTGACGCGCCGTTCCAGATCTTCCCGGGTTATTTCAGCCATGCTTCAAGATTTGTTGGAGTCGTCTTGGTTCATTCAGAATCAGGCAGGCAATTTGAGCAGATACTTCAAATACCCATCGATCATGGTTTCAGAGGGGGCCGACTGCACTCCGTTTTGAGAGTAATGATAAGCCATACTGGAGGTTGGAGTCAGCACATTGTATCGCATTCTACGGACGTTGATTGCTGTTCCGGGCTGAATCCCTCCGGTGATGAAGACGATTCCGCCATTCACGGTTTCATTAAGATGATTGATTTCCCTCTGGTGCCTGATTTTTTTGTTTTCGAGGAAAATGGTTCTGGATTTTTTGGATGCCTCCTCTCCGGCAGTTACCAATCCATCCAGATCTTCTGGAGACAAGCCCTCGGAAAGATTTTGTTCAAAGAGGGGTAGAATCTCCTTAAGTTTGTCCTCGAACTCATTGAAATTATTCTGGATGTTTTCAAGCAGTGTGTTGAACTGTTTGCGGCTGGCGAGTGAGATGCCTACCTCAAGCATGGTGTTGGTGGTGGGAAGTTCTGCAACTTCATCTTCCTCCTTACTGAATTCTTCAGGAGGTCCGACTTTGGGCAGCCGGATCAGATTGCCAGCCTGCAAAGTCCCTCCATCGGCATAACCATGTTGGGTTGGGATATCCAGGTTGTTTCCTGCATTCACCTTCGAATTGATCACATAATCATAAACGATGACGTTTTCCGCGGCATTGATTTGGGCGTCGGTGATCGTTTGGGCGATCACTGAACCTCCAGCCTGGACCATGCTTCCCATGATACCCTGAGCGACACGGATGTCCCCGATCGAGCGCAGCCTGGATTTGCCCACGGTTCCAGCAACATCTATGCGGACTCCTTCGACGCTGTAGCGGTCTGAAATGTTTCCACGGACCTTGATCACACCGTCGAAACGGACGTGTCCGGTGCTGGCATCGACCTTGTCTACAACTTTTACTTCCTCCACCGAAAGGTAATCCCCCAACTGGCAAAGTGCTCCATCATGAGTGGCTATGATATGGGTTCTTTCTTCGTTGAAGCGGGTATTGCGTCCCGGGAAAATCTTGTATTCCTTACCTGCACTGGCCCCGATTACTTTCCCGGTGATAGTAAAGCCATCTTCTCCGGCAGTGGCGGCAAACATCTTGATCAATTCATCTCCAACCTTGACCTCCTGAAGCATCGGGATTTCACGAAGATTGAACTGAGTTCCAGCCGGAGGCCGATCGGATTCGGGAAGGAAGAGGACTTCTGCATAGCCATCTTTGCCGTTTACAGGAATCCTGCCGCAGGCAACCATGGTCGGTTCGAAATAGATTTTTTCTGAAATCATCTTCTTGATGTTTTCATCCAAAATCCCCTGGTAAATATCCTTTTCCTTGAGGGCGGCATAGATACGTTCCTCTGTGAGCGGCACTTCTTCGACGGTTGGAGGAACGATGTTCAGGAAGACGGCGCTCTCATCCTTGGTCAGTTCGATCTGAAGTGTGAAATCCTTGGTTTGTTCGTCACAAAGGTAGTCGAAATCACCGGTGGTCTTTTCGTAGATCTCGAGAAGTTTTTCTGGGACGTAGTCGACATCCATCAGATGCAGGTCTGCCTGGATGTCATCAAGGGAAGCCGTCTGCGCGCCGACGAGTTGGGGAGGCACCCTGACCAGGACCTTTCCTTCGACCACAGAGATTTTGTAAAGTTCCGCTTTTGGCATTATTCAAATCAGGAGGTTGATAGGAGAAATCGGGATCTTAGCCATCAGTATCCTTATAAAGTTCTTCTAGTTCCTCGGAGGTTAGGATCCTTGAAGCACCAGGCGTGAGTTCTCCCAGTTCCACCCTGCCGATTTTGAAACGTTTGATTTTCAGCACACGGTGACCTGATTCGAGGAACATTTTCTTGATCTGCTGATTGGTACCCTCACGCAGGGAGACTTCCAGCCACATCTTGTCATTGATCTTGTGGATCGGCTTGACCCGAAGCGGCTGGTGCTTCCGTCCACCAATTTTCGGCCCTTTCCGAAGGGTTCTCATGATTTCCTCGGTAACCAGGCCTTTGACTTTGACGAAATAGCTTTTCCAGACTTTATGCCTAGGATGCATCAGCCTGTGGGCCAGCATGCCGTCATTGGTCAGTAGCAGCAGTCCTTCAGCGTCATAATCAAGCCTTCCAACCGGGAAAAGCCTTCCACTGTCCCTGGGGAAAAAATCCTTGACGGTCTTCCTTCCCTCTGGATCATTCAGGGTTGTTATGCAATTCCTGGGCTTGTACAGGGCATAGACTTTGGTTTTGACCGTATGTTTGAAATGAATTTTCCTGCCTTCTACCGTCAGATGATCTGTACCAGGAAGCATGGTCTGGCCAGGTTCAGTCACTGTTTTTCCGTTGAGTATCACGCTTCCGGCATGGATCAGCTTTTCTGCTTCCCTTCGCGAAGCAACGCCTGCTTGGGAAAGCAGCTTGTTGATCCTGATCTTCTGGGTTTCCTGTATCATGCTTCTTGGTTTCTTTTCATGCATGAGGGCTTTGCAAGCGGTTCAGGGCATCCTGTGCAGCAGCCTGTCCTGCCTGCTTTTTACTGAAACCCCTGCCCCTGCCTAAGATGCGTTCCTCTACTTTGACCACCATTTCGAATTCCTTCTGGTGATCTGGCCCAAACTGGTTGACGAGTTCATAATTTGCAGGAAGGTTGAGGTTTTTTTGGACAAATTCCTGAAGTTCAGATTTGTAATCCCTTGAGATGAAGGAATCAACCTGTTCCGGAAGTTCTTCATGATAAAGCTCATAAATGATTATGGAAACCCTGGAAAAGCCCTCGGTTTTCCGGCTGTCAAGATAAATGGCCGCGAGCACAGCTTCCAGGGCATCGGCGAGCAGTGAGGGTTTTTCCCGACCTCCGGAAAGGTCTTCTCCTCTGCCCATCCTGAGGCTATCCCCCAACTTCATCTTTCTTGCAATGTGCGCCAGCCCGTCTTCATTGACCAAGCTCGCCCTGAATTTTGAGAGACCGCCTTCGTCGAGTTCAGGAAAGCGTTCCATCAACAATTCCGAAATGGCCATGTCCAGGACGGCATCTCCTAAAAATTCGAGTTTCTCGTTGTTCCTCTCTCCTGTTTTTGATTCAAATTCCGTAAAGGATTTATGGGTCAATGCCAGCTCGAGCAATTCTTCGTCCCTGAACTGGTAATCGATTTGATCGCAAAGCCTCTGGCACCCTTTATCGAAATGATTTTCCATCAACGGTTATGTTTTCAAATGCACCGAAATAATCGGATGTAATTCAATCCCATGAGCTACTAAAAATTGTGTTAACCACAAGAGCAGCCCAGATTGAATCCTCTTTCCTCTTTTTTCATGGCAAGAGGAAAATAATCCACATAGATTATGTAGTTCTAAGAAATGTTAATTCTATCTGCAAACATCTTTTTTTTTAAGCCAATTTTTTTTAATGCCCGGACTGATCGATACCCACTGCCACCTCGACATGCTTAAAGCGGAAATTCCAGACGTGCTTTCTGCTGCAGAAGGAGCCGGAGTGGAAAAAGTGATTACGATTTCAGTCGATGAGGCTTCACAAAGTCGGGTGATGTCCTTGAGCCGGGAATGGCCCAATGTTTTTGGGACGCTTGGGGTGCATCCCCATTCGGCTTCTGATTATCATGCTGGAATGTCCGACCAGATCCGCAACGCTTTTTCAGAACAAAGCCGGAGGAATCAAGAAAGCAGTCCAAATCTGCTGGCGATCGGAGAAGCCGGCCTCGATTATCATTACCTCTACTCGCCTAAGGAGGCCCAAGAACATGCCTTCCGGGAACAACTGATTTTGGCGGATGAACTGGATCTGCCTATGGTGATGCACACCAGGGAGGCAGAACAAGACACAATGAAAATCCTGCGTGAATTTCCGCTTGCCAAAAAAGGAGTCGCGCACAGTTTCACCAGCTCACTTGAAATGGCGGAAGAACTTATTGAAATGGGCTGGTATCTTGGCATCAATGGCATTGTGACCTTCAAGAATGCCGAAGGCCTCAGACAGGTGGTTCTCCACACTCCATTGGAACGTTTACTGCTTGAAACCGATTCTCCCTACCTTTCGCCAGATCCCTTCCGTGGAAGACCCAACTCACCTGAAAGGGTTTCTGTGATATGTGCTTTTTTGGCAGAACTCCTTGATATGGAGAAAGAAGAATTGGCGAGACAGACTTCTCAAAATGCGAGGGAATTGTTTGGAGATTTCTGAATCGTCATTAAAATTTCATTGCTGATAGGATGTCTTTGTTTAAGGTTCGTCTATTCTTTTAAAAGGACTAAGCTAAGACAAAAATAGGATTTTCCTTCTTGCTGTCACAATTATTGCTAATACTATTTTGGTAAAAAAGACGGCTTCTAATACGCAAAAAATGCCGAATTTATAGATAATCATTAAAATTGGAGATGTAACCTATGGAACAAGGGACGATGATCGGGACCATTCTTGCTTTCGTTCTTCTGTTGATCGCAATGTGTTTCAATTTCACGACCTTCCAGGTCCAAGTGGGAAACCTTGCCTATTTTATTGATATTCCTTCACTTCTCATTGTTGTTGGAGGAACGGTTTCATCTGTCATGATTTCATGGCCAATGGGGGATGCAAAGGGGCTTTTTGGTTTTGTAGGAAAAACATGGAAGCCCAGCCCGGTTCAGCTCGTTGAAACACTGACGCTGATTGTGGACGTGGCAAAAATTGCTCGAAAAAACATTTTGGCGATTGAAGACGCCCTTCCCAGTATTGAAAACTTATTTCTGAGAGGTGGACTGAGACTGGTGGTGGACCGGGTGGACCGTCAGGATATTGTAGACATGCTGGCGCACCAGATCAAATATGATCAGGCATCAAAGGAAACAGATATTGGAGTTGTGGGTTCAGCTGCTTCGCTTTGCCCTGCCTGGGGGATGCTCGGCACCCTGGTAGGTCTCGTGTTGTTGTTACAGAATCTGGATGATCCCTCGATGATCGGTCCTGCGATGGCCGTGGCCTTGATCACGACATTTTATGGCTCCCTCTTTGCGAACGTCTTTTTTTCCCCAGCAAAGAACAAACTGGAAGTCAACCTTGCTGAAGAGAAGGTATTGTTCGAGATGGTCCGGGATGGTGTGCTTTACATCGAAGCCGGACAACGTCCGGATTTCATTGAATCCGATCTCATGAACTACCTTCCTCCTGACAAAAAGGCCATGTACGAAGCTCTCAAGTTTGAAGGGGGCGGAGGTGAAGGCGGTGGAGAAGGAGGTTGATTCCTCTCTCCTCTGATGACTTATTTGAATCCTGAAATCTGATCTGGAGCTCCTGTTATGGGACAAATGATCGATGAAGAAGATTGTGAAGTCTGTCATCCTTTTGATCAGGAATGGATTTTTACTTATGGTGATCTCGTTACCCTGCTTTTTTGTTTCTTTGTCCTCCTTGTTTCACTCTGCAAAACTGATGTCGAGAAAATCAAGCAGATCTCGGCAAGTTTCAAAGAAAATCCTCCCGGCAGCCCTTTTGTCTTCACGGGTCAAAGCTCGAATCTGGACAAGGCGGCTCAGCAGTTGGAGAAGCTCGATGTTCCTGATGATGTGGAAATCAATGCTTCCAACAAAGGGGTGGAAATAACTTTTCGACGGACGGTGTCTTTTGAGCAGGGTTCAATAGAGATTTCTGAAAAAGCCGTCAAAGCGATGAAAAAAATGCTGCCTATCATCGGTCAGATGCAAAATGATATCGAGATATCAGGACACACTGATAATACCGATGTGAACAACCGTTTCCCTTCCAACTGGGAGATGTCGATTGCCCGGGCCTCGGCAATTGCAGGATTCCTTCAAGCTAACAAGATTGCTAAAGAAAGAATGCAGGTCGTTGGATACGGAGACTCACGTCCACGCTTCAATGCGGATACGGCTTACAAAAGGGCATTGAACCGTAGAGTGGATATTTTGTTACTGCCCGAAGAACAAACCCGCTGACGCAACAATTTCCAGGGACTGAATCATATAAGGAGTGACCGGCCATGGGCCAGATGATCGATGAGGAGGAATGCGAAGTTTGTATTCCCTTCGACCAGGAATGGATTTTTACCTACGGGGATTTGGTTACCCTGCTATTTTGCTTCTTTGTCCTACTTTTTTCAATGTGTGTGTATGAGACAGAGAAGTTCAAAAGTGTGGCTTCCAGTTTCAAGCCCCTTCCTGCGGGAACTCCTTTCATCAGTGAAGGTCGTGATTCGGTCGTCGAAGACATTTCCAAAAAAGTGGAGGAAAGTGAACTTGGGGACGATGCCGACGTCAATGTCGAAGAAAAAGGAGTGGTCGTATCCTTCAGGGCAAGTACCTTCTTTGAGGAAAATTCTACAGATCTGAATGCAAAAGGAGTCGAGGAACTGAAACGTTTTTCAAAGCTGATATTCCTTTTGCCCAACCGGATCCAGATCGAAGGTCATACCGACGATGCCGAACCGAAGAACTGGTCCTCGAACTGGGAACTTTCGGGAGCACGTTCTGCTAAGGTGGCCCGGTTCTTTGTGGACAATGGAATGGATCCGACCAAAATCATTGCTAAAGGATTTGGTTCCACCCGTCCAAAGTTCAGCAATGATTCTCCTTCCAAACGTAAGCTTAACAACCGTGTGGAAGTGATTGTAATCGGAGAATAAGTCGATCCCGATGTGCCGGAATCAGTCGAGTTCGGAGCGAGTATAAAATCCCCTGAAAGCCTGAGTCATCCAACCGAAATCGAAGGCACCTCCCATTTCACGGACGGAATGCATGGACAGCATTGCCGCTCCGACATCCAAAGTCGGTACTCCCAAATTTCCTGCGACGTAGGGACCGATGGTACTTCCACAGGCCAGGTCGGTGCGGTTGACGAATTTCTGTAAAGGAATCTCTCCTTCCCTGCAAATCTGCTCAAAAATGGCTTCTGAACCTCCGTTGGTGGCATAACGCCCCTGTGCGTTGATTTTGATCACAGGACCACCGTTGATTTGAGGGAAATGTTGCGGTTCATGTTTTTCTGAAAAATTAGGGTGAACCGCATGTGCCATATCGGCAGAAATCAGCATTGAACGTGCACAGGAACGTTCGAAAGCCTGGGAAGCGTTTTCCAGGTTGAGTCGTCTGAGAAGACTTGTGATGAACGAGGAACGGGCACCCTGAGTCGTCATGCTGCCGATTTCTTCATGATCGAAACAGACGGCCATCCTCGTTTGAGGAGATTCTGTTTCTGCATCCTTTAAAAGAGCTTCCAGGGCGCAGAAGCATGAATAGAGATTATCCAGTCTTCCGGAAACAATGAATTCCTGATTTTTTCCTAGGATAGCGGCAGGTTGGGTATCAAAAAGAGACAGATCGAAACTGAGGATGTCTTCTGCTTCCACCTTGAGCATTTCAGCCAGCAATCGATGCATCCCCTGGTTCAAATCGTCTTCTGCTTCCAACCCATAAATCGGAGGGAGATGCTTCTGAGCATTGAGGACCAGTCCTTTTTCGTTGACATCTCGGTTGAGGTGGATGGCAAGCAGCGGGATCCTCAGAAATGGATCCCGGTGATGAAGCATATGACCCTCAATTTTTCCTGATTCGCTTCTAACGTATACCATGCCGGCCATGGAGAGATCCCGGTCAGCCCAGCTGGAGAGCAGAGCACCTCCATAGACTTCGACTCCGAATTGAAGATACCCGTGTTGGTTTAAATCGGGCTGAGGTTTGATGCGAAGGTTGGGACTGTCCGTGTGAGCCCCTATCAGTCTGAAACCGGAATCCGAAGGAGGTTCTGTGCCCTGTATCCAGGCTGCCAGGGAGGTTCCCCCTCGAACCACAAAACACCTGGATCCTGGAAGGGGATTCCAGGATTCCTGTTCCTCGAGTTCCTTAAAACCAGCAGCCTTAAGTCGAAGACATAAGGCTTCGACCGCATGAAAAGGCGTTGGAGAAGCGTCAAGAAATGAGAGCAGTTGAGAGGGGCTCTCGGATGTCACTATTGGCTCAGAATGTAAAGGAAAGAACCACGATCAGTATATAAACCCCGCCCAGAATCACCGATTCGGGTTTGCTCAGGGTGTACCCGCTCCGGAAAAAATAAAAGGCTAACAATGTTGCTCCGATGAGACTCCAAATCAGTTCAACCTGTGGTAGCACGATCGGAGTCGGTCCTCCACCCATAGCCATAGCAATTAGAATGGGAACACTCAGACAGACGCAGATGTCGAAGATATTGCTACCGAAAACATTTGAAATGGCAGCATCATAGTTCCCCTCCTGAGCACTTATGACCGAGAGCACCGTATCGGGGACTGAAGTACCTGCGGCAATGACAACAAAACCCATGATCACTGCATCGATGCCCGCCAGTTCACCCAAATGAAGTGAAGCTTCAACAAGAACATGTGAGGCTCCTCCCATGACCAACATCATTCCGATAATCCAAAACCATGCCTGTTTTTCTGTGGTGATTTTTACCCCCTCTTCTTCGTATTCCTCCTGTTTACTTTCCACAACCGTTTCTAACATGGTCTCGTCATGAGCATGCTGCTCTTTATATTTTTTAAATGAATGATGCAACATAAGAACGTAGACGAAGTAGGCACACAAGAGAACCACTGCGACCATGATTCCCCAGTATTGTGTATTCGGCTCAGGGTTTTCTACATCCACTGAAAACTGAGGAAAAACCAGTGCGGCTAATAAAAGAAATACTACGCCGAGATAATACATGTTGTCCCGCCAGATGACTTCACGGTTGATCGTCATGGGTGTTTTGGCAATCAGGCCCGCTGCTGCTGGAATGACAAGAACATTATAGAGTGCTGAGCCGACAATGCTTGAAATGCCAACTTCTGCCCTTCCAAGCATTATGACTGCAATCACGGCAACGCAAAATTCAGGGAAGGAACTGGCGATGGCGTCTATGACGGCGGCCTTGACCGATTCGGGGAGTTGTCGGCGTTCCTGGATGAATTCGGCGGCAGGTTCAAAAAAATCTCCTGCCCTCCAGATTATTATCGTTGCAACAATTATCAGGGATATCCAAAGTGGGTAACCTAAAAAACTGTATTCTGGAAATTGTTTAAGTGCTATCCAGCAAATAATTGCAAGGATGGAAATGTTAATTGTATGTCGAAACATTCCAGGTCCCAAAAACGTTTGTAAGATACTAATGGGGTTCATTATTTTTCTCCGGAGGTTTCTTTGACATTAAGTTTACCTTCTTTTCCTTTAAGAAGTCTTACTATATTTTCTTGATGTTTGTAAATCATAAGTCCTGAAAGAGCAATCATTATTATAAACTGGTATCCCGAAAAAGGCACCTCTTTAATCCATGGCATGAGCAGGAAAAGCCAGGGCATTATAATCAGCATGGTCAGTGCTGATAAACTGGAGATTTTTTTCAATAAAAACATCAACACCCAGATGATTGCGCAAATCAGGGCGATTTCGAAATAGAGCGCGGCAAGACTACCGAAAAGAGTGGAAACACCTTTCCCTCCCTTGAAATGTAAAAATATAGAAAAAATATGTCCACATACTGCAGAAAAAGCCACCGCTGATAGAAAGATAATGGTGTATTGAGTCTGAGTTTCTTCGGGGTTTAAAGCAGATGCGGCAAGAAAAACTGCCAACCAGCCTTTTAGAAAATCAAGAACAAAGGTCAGTACTCCCGGCCCTTTTCCTCCAATACGCATCACATTGGTCATTCCAATGTTTCCGCTTCCCTGTTGACGGACATCGGTACCAAGCCAAATTTTTCCTACGAACAATCCGAAGGGAATGCTTCCCAAAAAAAACCCCAGGATGATATAAATCATTACGATCATATGTCCCCAGGAACTGTTTGGAGGAAGGTTTTACCAGCGACCGGATTTTGCCTGAGCAGCGGAGGAAATTCCTTTTTCCTGAATCAGTTGCAACAGTTCCCGGTCATCCCGATGTTTGACGAGGGTCTGTGCCCCTTTCAAGCGTTCGATATCCTTAAGACTTTGGATGTTTTCACGAACCAGGTAAGCAATCCAGTCGAGAATTTCTCCTGTGGAGGGTTTACGTGTTAGATTTAATTCACGAAGCTGGTAGAAGATCTCAATTGCTGTCTGGACCATTTTTTCGTTTGCTCCAGGTTGATGCATGTGCACAATTTCCCGCATCCGTTCCGGAGGTGGGAATTCAATGTACATGTAAATACATCGACGGATGAAAGGGGCAGGAAGGTCCTGTTCGTGGTTCGAAGTGATGACGATTACCGGCATCTTTCCAGGTTCACAGTTGATCAACTGCCGGGTTTCAGGAATCACAATCTTTCGCTCGGACAGCAAAAAAAGCAGGTTGTTGGGAAGTTCTCTGGGAGCCTTGTCGATTTCATCCAGAAGCATCACAGAGCCCGGATTCGCAAAAGCTTCCGCAAGCGGGCCGAAATGGACATACTCTTCGAGTTGATCGACCCGTCTTCCCGCGGTGTCGATTTGCATGTCTATACCGGCCTGTTTCATTTGGGCATTTGCAATTGCTGCCTGCGCGTCCATCAATCGCTGCACTTCATCGAACCTTGACACCAGTTGCGATACCTTGCTCTCGGAAGTAATCGGGACTTCGTAGATCTGACGTCCTTCTTGGGCGGCAAATTCCTGAGCCAGTTTTGTTTTGCCAGTTCCTGGCTCCCCTTCAAGCAGCAGAGGTTTTTCCAGAAGCCTTGCTATGTGAAAGGCTTCTGCGAGTTTCTCATCCAGCAGGTAGGTTGGGGTGCCCTTGAAGAAAGAATCAGGTTTCATGGTTGTCAATGATTTTTGTTTCAGGAATTAATTTTTTCTCGAACCTGATTCAGGATTTCATTGACCGCTATTTCGGGAATGTTATCCCAGTCCATCAGTTTCATGACATGTTTACGTAGTTTTCCTCGTGAAAGCCCACGTTTTTGCCATTCTTCATGAACTTGTTCGTCGTCGGCCTTGAGTTCTGAATCATCCAGATCCTTACGCATCAGGAATTTGATTGCGGTATCTGTGTGATTCCGGAGAAAGCTTTCATGGGATTCGTCGGTGATGCGCCCGCTTCCACTGACGACATCTGAGTCATTTCCATCCATTCCTTCCATACCAAGGCCCTCATCTTCAAGACTGTAATCCTCGAGTTCCGGGGTCAATTCTGGTGCTTCGAATTGGGGGATTTCCATTTCCATCGGAGGAGCTTCAATGGCAGAGGGTGGAGTGCCGATCGCAGGAGTGCCGTAGGGAGTAGCCGACATCCGTTTTTGGACCTGTTCAGAACTCGGAATGAGGATTACTGCCAGAATCAGCATCAGAGCTGCCGCGAAGGTGATGCAGTAGACCATGGCGTTCATGTAGAGATCATATCGGTTTTTATCGAGGTAGTAGGTAGTCATTTCCATCCCGCGATAGACATCGAAGCCCAATTGCGACATTCCAGTATAACTGAACCCGATTCCTACGATTACTGCCACTGCGGCACCTAGGACTCCAATGAGATAAATATTCAAATATTGAACAGGCATAAACACCTCGTGTGGTGAAAAAAATGAACAGGTTTCTGATCATTCAGTAATGGAATGAATCAGATCATATAGATCCTTAAACCGAATCCGTATTTCATCGTATTTCAGAAGAACCATCTGCCACATTGGAATACAGTCGATTTCTTATCTCTGAAACCGAATTGTTCCAATACTGTTCTCAATCCCATTCGTGGATCAGGAATTGGCAGATACAATTCTCGCGGGTTGAATCAAATCCAACCGAATCTGTAGGATTTATCGGCATATGGTTGAAAACCTTGAGCCTTGAAAAAGAGAATTTTGAGGAAAGTTTTGACGCTGAACCCTGAAAACGATCAGAAAGGAATACGCCTGGAATCGGTCGATCTGCTGATGGACTAACCTAAACTACCACTTTGATTCTTTTGCTTGCGAACAGCGGCCCAGCCAGAAACGAGCATCAGCAGGATGAAGGATATTCGGACAATTTCACTGTGTTCACGGTAAAATGAATAATGACTCCCGACAGATACCGTTTCTCCCAGATGACCGGCTTCAAAGAGTTCGAGACGAGGACTCAAAGGTTGACCGTCCGGGCCGATCAGGATGCTGCTGCCGTTGTTGGTTGCAAAAAGGACCGGCACCCTGTTTTCGATGGCCCGCCAGCGAATAAATGTCTCCATGCTTTGGGTGGCGGTGGTCTTTCCGAACCATGCCAGATTGCTTAAATTGGCGATAAACCCGGCACCATTTCGGGTCATATTCCTTACAATTTCTCTTGAGAAGATATCGAAACAGATGGAAGCAGAAACCTTCAGTCTCTGATTGAGCTCAAAAACCGTATATTCTGTGCCTCTTTCAAACTGGGACATGTTGTGGATTTTTTTTCTCAGCCAGTTTGCGATTTCAGGAAACCAGTCTGCAAAAGGCAGGGTTTCCCCAAAAGGGATGAGGAACATTTTGTTGTATCTGCCGATGATCTTTCCGTCAGGTCCGACCATTACAGAGATTCCGAAAAAACGTGGACCGTTTTCATCCATTTCCCAGTCTATTGATGCAAGCAGGATTGAAGTTTGATGTTTCCGGGCCCATTCTTGGACACGTTTTCGGGATCCGTCTTTTTTGAAAAAAGGATCCGGAAAAACAGATTCCGGCCAGACGATCAATTTTGGCAAACCGCTTTCTACTGGATGATCCTTGAGCAGATTTTCCGAATCCTCTAACAGCAATTCTAGATTTTGTATACGTTCCGAATGGGCCAATTCAGGATTGGATGCAAGATCTTGCAGGGAAAAATTTGGTTGTACTGCTCCAATCCAAACCTTTTGGAAGGAATTTTCAGATGATGATTTTAAGAGAGTTGCTTTTTTGAGATATCCATATCCTGCCGCAGCAAGAAAGAGAAACATGAAAATGAGACTCAATCGGGTCAGCATCTTGAAGGAATTCCTCCGTGTTTTGGAAGAAGACCAGGCCACCAGCAGAAGATTGCTGCTGACCATAAAAAGGCTCAACCCAGAGGAACCGATCAAATCTGCAGATTGTTCCACCAAAGGGAAGCCACTCAAGGTGAGACCACCGAAATTCCAGTCGATCAGACGTGGTGCATTCGCATCCACGACCACAAACCAGAAGATTCTCAAAGGCAGTCCCCAAAGATGATCGTGACGGATGAACAGCAAAGGCCCAGCCAAAGATAACCAAAGCAGCAGTCCTACTTCGAATCCGTAACCAATGAAGGTCACTCCAGATGCAACGAGCCAGGGAAGATGACCAAAAACGTGAGCGCTGTGAGTAATCCAGTAGGCTCCGATGGAAGAGCCTAATCCAGCTGCCAGCCAGCAAAAAACCAGTGTTTGCAGGAGTTTTCTTTTGGTTGAGTGTAATGGATCTGAAAAGGTTTTCTCCAAAACCAAAAGGAGTGGGATCAATGCCAGAAATCCTATCCATTGCGTTCCAAATCCGGGAGCATTCAATCCGATGAGGATTCCGGATGAAGGAATGGCCCACCAGGCCTTGGTTTTGAAACTATTGGATGGATTCATGAAACAATCTTCAGGGAGTCGCTTGCAAGGACATCTGCAGACAATTATGCTTTTGCATTATTTACCATATCCAAGGTTTTCGATGATTGACCTGACACCTTATTCGATCCAGCATCCGATACAGGTTTCTGAAGATGAATATGATCAACTGGTTCAAAAAAAAGAGGGAGGCTGGAGTCAGTGTGAAAGTTCTCTGGAGATGCTTGCTAAACTCCATTATCTCCGTCTGGGGTTTGATGCAGGTAAAATTCAAGAGTCTGATTTTTTGGAACGAGAACAGATGTTGGTGCTCAATTGGTGGAATCGCGGCAGTTGAAGTTTTCAGCACAGGTTGAGATCAACGCAGCAAGGGGATCGTTTCTGAATGATTCTTCTTCAATGCGAGCATCAGGGGAGTATGACCATCACGGTTGACCGCCTCTTTTGAGACCCCCGCCTGCAACAGCATTTCGATGATTGGAAGGTCACCATTGTTTGCTGCGAGGTGCAACAGATTGTTGGCGTTACGGTCCTTTTCCTGACTGTTGGCACCTCTAGCCAGAAGATCCCGGCTGATTTCATGATGACCCCTGGAAACTGCTAGCCCCAGTACGGTTTGTCCCCGAAAATCAGTCAGGTTGAGATCAGCACCATGGTCGATGAGTAAGTTGACGCTTTCCCTATGCCCTCGAATGGATGCTTCCATTAGGGCGGTTCTCCGTTGAGTCAGTTCCACTTCATTGATATTTAAGGTTTTCATCAGCAGCAAGCGGAGAACATCCAGATGACCTCCTCTGGCGGCATGGATCAAAGCACTTCCGCCATTCCCTTGAAGGTCTAGGGCATTGACCTGGTAATCGGCGTCCTCTTCCAGAAGGTATTGAACCACAAGGCTTTTACCATTAGAAGCGGCATGAATTAATGCATTTCTCTCGTTTAAATCTTGGGTATCAATGGAAGCCGAATGTTGATGAAGGAGTTTGACTGTTTCGCGGTAACCCTTGGATGCTGCAAGCATGAGTGCAGTTTGCCCGGTTTGGTTGATGGCATTGACATGAGCTCCGGATTGAAGCAGTTTTAAGGCAATCAGAGGATAACCGTGGGAAACTGCATTCATCAAAGCTGTGTTTCCCTGAACTCCACTTGTGTTGGGATCGACAGAATGGTTCAGTAATAATTTGACCATGGACATGTCCCCGTTCATCACCGCATGGTTCAGGGGGCTCAGAGAGTTATGGTCCGTCCAGTTCGGATCAGCACCGTTTCCCAATAAGATTTCTGCACTTTTATAGTTTTTTGCCAAAGCAGCCAAAATCAATGGGGTTTCCTGATTTTCTGTAATCCAACTATGATCCGCACCCTGCTCAAGGAGATAGGTCACCATTTTTGGAAAACCTCTTTTGGCGGCGTAAATCAAATTCAAATTAAGATCGGCACCTCCTTTGTAAAGGAGTTGGGCGGTTTGCAGATAATTTTTCAATAGTGCGTGAACCAATGCGGTTTTCCCATGATTATCCTCAATTTGAGGATCTGCTCCTTTAGCGAGAAGGGACTTGACCACATCAGTATGCCCCTGGGAAGCAGCCCAAATCAGAGGGGTGGCGCCATCGGAACCTTTTTCGTTGATCGAGGCTCCATAGAAGAGGATCAGTTCAACAAGGGGGAGATGCCCTTTCATTGCAGCCCAGGTTAAGGCAGTCCATTGGTCTTTGTCACGAATGCTGAAATCAGCTCCGGATTCCAGCAGGACTCTTGCGGTTTTGGTATGACCTCCCCCTGCGGCAAGCATCAGTGGTGTCCAATTTCCAGGATTCATGGCGTTGACATCAGCTCCCTGTTTTAATAGAAGCCTTACCGTTGCAACATGTCCGCTTTTGGCAGCCCACATCAGAGGATTCCATTCCTTATCGTCACGGGACTCAAGATTTGCATTGAGTTTCAATAGAATTTCAACGGATTTGGTGTTTCCACGACTGGCCGCAAAAATCAATTTCTCGGAAATGGGATAACCTCCTTCAGCAAGAAGTTGAACCAGCTTCATTTCCCCCCCATCGACAGCATGCATCCAGGCGGTTCGGCCAAAACGGTCTTTGATCAGTCTGGAAGCTCCGAAATTCAGCAACAGAGCTGCAATTTCAAGATGACCTTCTGCAGCCGCAAGCATCAATGCAGTTTCCCCACGTTGATTGCTTATAGAGGTTTCGGCGCCTTTTTCCAGGATTGTTTTTACGAGGCTGACGTTGCCCGAAATGGTTGCGTCATGCAGAACGTTCTGGCCTTGATGATCCTGATGATTGAAGGGACTTCCACCGTTAATCAGTAGCTCTGCAGTTTCAAAGTGGCGGCTTCGCAGGGCGCCCTGAAGAGGAATCATGCCGTTGCCATCGAATTCGGAGGGATCGGCCTTCAGGGAAAGCAATAATTTGACGACCGTTGTATGTCCTTCAACTGCAGCCACAATCAATGGAGTTCTTAGATTCTCTTTTTCCTTCTGGTTCACTTCCCCTCCAAAACGGGCCAGCAGGCGGACCAGTTTTTTATGCCCGTTTTGAACCGCCATGAATAAGGCGGTGAAGCCGTTTTTAGAGGCAATGTTGATTTCAGCGTTGTTTAGGAGGAGTTTCTTGACCGAGTCCAAATCTCCTTTTTGGGAACCAAGCATCAATGCGGTGTGGCCGAAATGGTTCTGGTGGTCAACATTGGCTCCGTTTTTCAGTAGGATATCCATACAATCCAGATGATGATTCACTGTGGCCTGCATCAGTGCCGTCCGGTTGAGAAAACTAACAGCGTTGGGATTGGCTCCATTTTCAACAATCATTGTGGCGATATCTGCATGTCCGTTTTCAGAAGCATGAAAAAGGGCCGTGCGGCCTTCAGAATCGGTATCGTTGATACGTGCTCCCTTTTGAATCAGGAGTTTCACAGTTTCTAGGCTGCCGATTTCCGAAGCAAAAATCAGGGGAGTATAGCCTTTGAAAGACCCACTGCCGCGCAGATTGGGACTAATGCCATCATTCAGCAGGCTTTTCACGGCGTTTGCACTTTTCTGAATGGCCAGCATCAGACGGGTCCATTCCTCCTTTTCTCGTGCACTGATGAGAAAATTTTCGAGCCCTGTAATAGGCCCGGAGATGCTGATTTTATTTAAATTTTTTGGAGCTTCCGGAGTAACTGAACTAAGGTCTCCCGTTTTCCAGTAGAAGAAAAGCATGCCAACAATGAGCATCTTTCCAGGGAAACAGTTCAGCAAGCCATTCATTGCTTTCCGGGGGGTGCTTGATAGGGAACGATTTGATGACTGATATTGAGCAGAATTCCGGTCAGGAACAAGGTGGAAAGCAGATTTGATCCGCCGTAACTGATGAAGGGTAATGGAAGCCCTTTGGTGGGCATTAATCCGTTGACGACAAAAAGGTTGAGGATGACCTGAAGACTGAGAATGGTGGTTGAGCCGAATGCCAAATATTTTCCAAAACGGTCTGGAGCATTCCATGTGATCCAGTATCCTCTCCAAATGAATAAGGAAAAAATACCAACTAGAACAGAGACCCAGAAAAACCCTAATTCTTCTCCAATGACTGCAAAGATGAAATCCGTATGGGCATCAGGAAGGAAAAAAAGTTTCTGATGGCTTTCTCCCAAACCTTTCCCGAACCATCCGCCAGTTCCAAGAGCGATGTAGGATTGGATGATCTGAAATCCGGAGTTTAAGGGATCTTCCCAGGGATTGAGGAAAGCAAGAACTCTTTTTACCCGGTAACTGTGGCTTGCAATCAGAAAGCCCCCAATGAGAGACATGCCGAGAAGGCTTCCGAAGATGTGAAAGAGTCTACCACCTCCTACATAGAGCATCATCAAAACGGTAGTGGCGATCAGGATCACAGATCCGAAATCGGGCTGGAGCAGGATCAGAAAAAGGAAGAATCCAGTAACCAGGAAGTTAGGAGTTAATCCTCGGAAAAAGGAGGACAGTATTTCTTGTTTACGTTCTAGGTAGGCAGCAACATAGATGATGAGAACGATTTTTAACATTTCAACAGGCTGAAATCCGATGCTTCCGAAACGAAGCCACCGGCGCCCTCCCTTAACTTCATGTCCGATTTCGGGAATCAGCACAAGGATCAGCATCAAAAGCATGCCAAGCATCATCCAGGAAGCGTTTTTGCGCCAGAAGTGATAGTCGATTTTAAGTCCCAGCCCCAATGCCGTAATTCCTAGGGTAATATGGAGCAAGTGTTTTTGAAGGAAAAAATAACTGTTTTGATACTGAATTTCTGCAAAGGGAGCACTCGTGCTGTATATCATCACCGTACCCCAACCTAACAGTAGTAGGGTAGAACCCATCAAGGTGAAATCGTATTTTTTACCAATAGGAGATTTAATCACGATGGACTAGAGGTCTAGAAGAATCATGAACTGGTTTTTGATAACCAACAGAACTCAGTAATGATGATCCTTTTAGAACTTCTTATACTTTAGGATTTTCGAAACTACTTGGTAGGTTCCTACGATTCTTTGCAGGAGACCGTATATACATACTGCGGTTTCTATGCCAAGACGAAGAGAGATCAGGTGGATTTGAGGAGGGCGTATAGGCGTTCGAATTCGTCTAGGTCCTGGTAGTAGATTCTGATTTCTCCCTTTTGTCCGGAATTACGGATGCCAATCCGAGTGCCAAGATGGCGTTGGAGTTCTTCTTCTAGGCTTAGCAGCATGTGTTTTCTTTCTTCAGAGGTAGGGATGTTGTTCTTTTGCATGCCAGCTTTTGGCAATTTCCCAAGCATTTGCCGGACCTGTTTCTCCGTTTCACGGACGCTCCATTCCTGTTGAAGAAGCTGCTTTCTTAACAGAAGCTTCAAAGCTTCTGAAGGAAGTGATAGCAGAGCCCGTGCGTGGCCGGAAGTCATTCTACCTAATTCCACATCATTCTGGATTGCCTCTGGAAGTTGCAGCAGGCGGACCAGGTTTGAGATGGTGGTACGGTCCTTTCCGATTCGTTCGGCAAGGTCATCCTGAGTATAACCATGTTCTTTGAGGAGATGTTCGTAGCTTCGTGCCTCTTCCATCGGAGTCAGATTTTCACGCTGGATGTTTTCCAGCAAAGCGGTTTCCAGCAAATCCTGATCTTTAATGTTCTTGATCAGAACCGGGATTTCGTGATAATCCAGCATTTTTAGGGCACGTAGTCGACGTTCCCCCGCAATCAGCTGAAAATGTCCGCTTAGCTCAGGATGAATCCTAACTACCAGGGGCTGAAGCACTCCCTGATGTTCAATGGATCTTGATAACTCTTTTATCTTCTCTTCATTAAATTTTTTTCGTGGTTGAAGCGGGTTGAGGCTAATTCTGCTGATGGGAATGTTGACCAGTTGGTCTAAAGAAGGTTCTGCCATGATGAAGAATTTATCGAGAATGGGTTTCCTCACACTGGAGAGTTCCTGGATCATCCACGTTTGCTCTTTGCAACGGAGATACAGAATCCTGTTGTAATTGGAGGTAGATGAAAAATTCACGATTTCCGCTTTTTTTGCCTTTAATCACAGATTCCATTTGTCCGAGTATGACCAGTTGAAGTTTGGTTGCTAATTCATTGAGTTGCTTGAGAATCCTGGAATGGATTTCCTCGTTTTTAACAAGTCCACGTTTTCCTACCTCTGCCACCCCGGCTTCAAACTGGGGTTTGACCAAGGCCAGGATTCTTCCTCCGACTTTCAGGAATTCAAGTGCTTTAGGCAGAATCAAGTTGAGTGAAATAAAGGATGCATCAATTACGACCAGATCGACTTTATGACCGATGCGTTCAAATTCAAGATGTCGGAAATTTGTTCTTTCCAAAACCGTGATGCGCGAATCCTGGCGTAGTTTCCATGCGAGCTGACCATAACCCACGTCCACACAAAAGATCCTGGCAGCCCCGTTTTGAAGCAAACAATCACTGAATCCACCTGTGGAGGCACCCACATCTAGAGCTTCCAGACTTGTTACATCAATCTGGAAATCCTTGAGTGCGCCCTCAAGTTTCACACCTCCACGGCTGACGTACTGTAACTGTCGGCCTCTTAGTTCTAGGTCGGATTTTGAAGTGAGCCTATGTCCTGCCTTCTCGATTCGTATACCATCCGAAAAAACGATGCCGGAAAGAATCATGGCTCGGGCTTTCTCCCGGGAGGTAGCCATTTGTTTTTCAACAAGCATTTGGTCGGCTCTCATTTTTTTGGGTTTATTCATCGTGTCATGTCAGCAATCCAGGGACATGAATGAGATCCATTGACCACAGAGAGAAACTTAGGCTGGACTCATTCACGTTCGATGTTCAATTCCAAAATCTTTTGCCTATCCTTTTCAATCACTTCCTCTTTGGTTTTTTCCAACTGTTCCTGAACCTCCTCCAATGAATTTAGGTCTAAGGGAAGTTCCTCCAGCTTTGGTTCTTGCGTAAGGGGAGATTCTTTTTCCCCGACGGTTTCTTCCTTTTCTGTCTCTTCCTTTTCATGACTATCTTCTTTGTTGTCGGATTCCTGTTGCTTCGATTGCTGTTCTTCTCGTGCCTTTTCGATGGTGGGTGCAGGGGGATAGTCAACAACATTAAAAACCTGGGGCGAATCATCCTGGACGATTTGCTCCTGTATTTCAGGAGCAATAGGCACTGGAGGAGTCGGGGCTAACCCCTGTCGAACTTGTGAGGCTTGATTTTCGGGAACTTCAACTTCGATATCAGGAGCTTCGATCGGAGCAATCGTCACCAATCCAGTGATGGTCAGTAAATTGGTTTGGGAACCACTGGCGCCGAGAACGAATTCAGTACCCCTGACTCCAACCACGGCAGTTACGGTTCTTATTTTAAATCGGTCCCGTTTCCTTCCTTTTCTTCTTATAGTTTTACGAGCAGATATTTTAGGAGTCACTTTAAACTGCCCCTTCCCCGTCAGCAGAGAAACCTTAGTCTGATCTTCAGTAAGATTATCCAAACCGAAGAAAGATCGGGAACCTAGCTGGATGGTTTCATCCTTTTTAGGTAAACGGATGAGTGCCTTGGAACTTGCTCCAGTCTGAACTTGGTCTTTGAGCTGCAGAGGAATCTTTGAACCTTTTTCACTGAAAATCATGACCTGGCCAGCACGCATGATTTTGACCAATCCGAGTTTCAATTCAAGCTCCACCTCTTCTGCAAAAACAGGAAAGGTTAAGAGAACCCAAAAGAGCAAAATGGTTAAGATGTTGCGCTGCATTGGGAATTAAAAAATGAGGATCATTTTGAAGGAGCCCAAATTTTTCTGATAAGTCTCAGAGGTATTGCTGCTTCCCTGTTCCAACTGCGGAGTTAATGACAGAATCATCCAGCCCGTCAACGGATACATCAATTCAATACTGACATTCTTTTTCTCGCTGGTTTTCTTGACCCCATCAGTATTGACAACCCGATAAGCGGTATTGGACTGTTTCAGCATGGGAGTGAGTTTCCATTTTCCAAGAGGAATTCCAAATTTGTAACTCAAAGAAATCTCAGAGTAATCATTGGTGTTGGTTTGAAAATCATTGACCGAATTGACCAATTTGAACTTATGGTTCCAAGCCAATAGTTTGATCTGGTATTCCAAACTCATTCCCATGGAAAACCCGTTTTGTTCGCTGTTGTCATAGTTGGTTTTGTTCTTCCGTTCAAGATTGATTTTCCAACTGCTACTTTCAGAATTCTTCGTTGTTCCAGTCAAATTAACAAACTGATCGCTGCCGTATAGTTTGTAATCTTTCAGATGGGGATCCCTATTACTGCTCGTCTTGTTACTGTCGCTCATGCTGACTGTGTTGATGCCCAATGAAGTTTTTAGTTCAAAGGGGAAAAAATAGAAATTTTCAAACCAATCCCAGGAAATCTGCTTGAATAACACAGCATAATCCGAAAGGGCTTTTTCCTGGTATCCATCTCCCATCAACAAAGCATTCAGGGCCATCCTAGATTCATGATCAAAGCGCTTGTTGTATGTAGAAAGTAGGGTGAGGCTTCCTTTGTGTGCAGACGTTTTGGAACTTTCTTGATTTACAGAAAGGAAGTTGTCGTCCTGGAATGCTTCACTAATGACGATCAACTGGAAAGATGGTTTTGCTTTTTCCCGCTTCACTTTGTCTGTTTCCAAAAAAACGATGAATTCTTTTTCATTTCTTCTCAGTCGGGTCTGAACTTCAACCAAAAAAATATTCTCTCCAGGCTGCAATTGATAGGGAACACGAATGGTTTCCTCGTAAATTCCTGGAGCAGAAGGCTGTTTTTTCTGGTTGACCTTAATGTTTTCGATTTCACTGAAGGCACTGACCTGAAAAATAAATTCTCCTTTTTCTTCCTGTACAAGATCTTTGCTGAGGGGAAAAATCAGAATGTCTTCCTGGGTGCTTTGCAATTCTGACAAATCCTTGGGAGCTTCAGGAACTATAGGGACTTCCGGATCCGGAAGTTCGATTTCTTGGATATCAATCATGACAAATTCACCATTTGTTGTGATCGACGGATAGAGAAGACGTGCATCGATTGGAGGAAGCGGGTCCAATGGTGCAACTGGCATTTCGATTTGCATTTCCGTGACTTCTTCCTTTGGTAGCGTCAAATCAAGGGGAAGGATAAGCTTGGCATAGTTTCCTTTATTTTTGATTAGGGCAGATGTCAGTTGCGTCAAAATTTTGTTGAATTGTTCTTGATCACAAGGACTGCAGAAATCATCCACAATATGCATCTCATTGCTTTGAGTTCGAACTAGGCTAAGTTGAAAAGCCTCATTTATTTGTTTTATCCGAAGCACAAATAAAGTTTGGACTCCTAAAGCCTGAGACATCAACCTCAAGCAATGAGCTGAAATGCAGGGGCCAGGTCCAATGATTTTCTCAATGGATTGATGTGCTGCCTTGACCTTTGATGATTCCAGGAGATTAAAATTCCTGGTTAAAAGTTTGCGTTGTTGTGATTCAATGTATTCCAGTTCCATGTCGATCTCTCCCATAATCGTCGTATTCAGAATGGCAGCTTCCTTGGAATACGCCTGACTGGGGAGAACCATAAAGTGGATGAACAGGATGGGCAGAAAACCTAATGCTTTGATCAAGATGATGATCTGCCAGGGGATATTCTTTTTAAGAAATCTTCGCACGAAGAAATCTGCTGGTGAATTGGATCAAGGTGCCTGGGGCCTTATTCCTGGTATACATACTCATCATCAGGTACCTCCTGCTGAAGGGAATTGCCCTGAAGCCATCTGAGTGCTTCGTTAAGGGCTTCAGATTCCATTCTTGAACGGCATTCAAGCGTGCAGGAACCCAGATGAGGCGTCAACAGGCAGTTTTCCAACAAAGATAGGGGGCCTGTGTATGGTTCTTTTTCAAACACATCGATAGCTGCTCCAGCGATGCCCCCTTTTTCAAGAGCATGTTTCAAGGCAATTTCATCGACAATTCCTCCTCTTGCCGTGTTGATCAAGATGGAATTTGAACTCATTTGCTCCAGTTCTCTGACACTGATCATATGTCGGGTCTCTTTCCATAAAGGCACATGCAATGAAAGAATGTGTGAATTTTGAAGAAGTTCTCCAAGCTCCGCACTTCTGATTTTCAAACCCTCTTGTTGAAGGGCATGAATTTCGGTGGTCTTGTCTGCAATATCCAGGACCAAGATCTCACGAGGAGAAAAGGACCTGAGAAGCCGGGCCACAGAGGTGCCTATCCGACCGAATCCTATTAGGCCAATGATCGATTCACGGATTCCTCTTCCAGCAGGACGTGACCATTCCTGTTTTCGTATACCTGCATCGAGCATATGGACAAAACGACTGGTACTCAGCATTTGACCCACTGTCAATTCAGCCACCGCGCGAGTGACTGCATCCGGAGTCCAACTGACCCGAATACCACGTTTTCTGCATTCATGGAGTGGAACTCCATCAAGTCCTATTCCTACTCTGGCAATCATCTTCAGGTTGGGGTTGATGTCGATCAGAGGGAGGAGATTTTCTGTTCCGGCAACCAGGGTTTTACAGTCTTTAGCTGCTTCTAAAAGTTCTTCAGGTTTGAGTTTTCGACCACTATTGTTGTTGCTCCAGGAAAAATCAGATTGTTTGAGCGGTTCCAGAATTGTGGGGTCTGATACACCAAACGGAGAGGTGGAGATGAATAGATCCATTTTCAAGAAACTGTATTTGGATGAAACTTGGGAATGAGGGGCATCACTGAGGATGATACTTTAAAGAAATGACCAGCCAACTCCTCTCAAAATGTTAAATCATCATGGGTCTAGGAACTTATGATCTGATATGGGAATTTTCCTAGAAGATCATTTGGAGGTTTATGATTTACATGTGCCGAATCCTTAATCATCGACTAGTGGCTTCTGGCAAAGATGTCATCTATCTGCATTCAAATTTTCAACAGATTGTCTATTTTTTTAAATGCTTATAGATATTTAGCCTTTTTCCGTAAAGTTAAACACTCCGTCCCAGTTCGTAGGAGGAGGTTGTTCAAGATACATTTTACAGCGATTCACATAAGTCAGACAGGGACCATCTTCGGGTTCGAGTTTTAAGGCATTTTCAAAACATGAGATAGCATCCTTAAAATTCAAATCCTGATAGCATTTCATCCCTTTTTCATAATGCTCCATTATTTCCTGCATGGAACCTGCCAATTCATTTTTCTTGGCCAGTAATTGATAGATTTTAACAGGCTCGTTTTTGCCAACCACTCTGACAACATCCAGATAACGAACATCGATGGAATCCTCTGCCAGTTTGTAGGTATTTTCAGCGATCATCGTGTAGGTTTTATAAAATTTATTTGCACCTTCCAAGCGTGCCGCCAGATTAACGTTATCTCCCATCATGGTGTAGTCCGTTTTGCTGGCCGACCCCATGTTACCTACAACGATCGGGCCACTGTTGATGCCCATTCGCGTATAGAGCATGGGTCGATTTTCTTCCCTCAGTTTCTTTCTCATTTCTGTGTTGCGATCCTGCATATCCAGTGCAGCGTGACAACTGTCTCGTGCATGATTTGGGTTGTCCAGCGGTGCTCCCCAAAAAGCGATGATTGCGTCCCCTTCAAATTTGTCGACTGTGCCGTTGTAGGATGAGATCACTTCGCACATGGTGGTCAGGTATTCGTTGAGAAGCTGGACCAGTTCCTCAGGAGTCAGGCTTTCAGAAACCGTTGAAAATCCTTGGATGTCAGAAAAAAAGGCAGTCATTTCCCGACGTTCTCCACCCAGTTTCAGTTTGTCGGGATCTTTAACAATCATGTCGATCACAGCCGGGGAAAGATACTGTGAGAAAGCACCACGGATGAAGGTTTTTTGCTTTCGTTCAAGCATGAACAGATAAAGGTTGATTGTTATCATACCTAGAAAACATGCCATCAAGGGATAGCTCAAGGAGAAGACCAGTCCATGGTAGATGTAGGCATAAACATTAAGCGAGGTGTAGACAATGATGATCAGAAGAAAAACCATGTTTTCAAAACGTTTGAGCTGACTCACCGCAAGGAAAGCCAACAGCAGGATCAGCATGACTAGGGATTCAAATGTAAAAGATGCAGGTCTGATGGGTTGCTGTTTCATCATCGTGGAAATCGTATCCGCGATCACTTCGATCCCGTAAACCTCTCCAACAGGTGTTTCAAAGATATCATGAGACATTTCTGAGGTATCACCGACCAGAACCAGTTTTCCTTCGACCAGTTCCCTCAGGTCTTCTGTTTCTTCAAGATATTCTTCTTCATTGAGGTCTTCCAAATCTTCGAGATCCATAAGAACTTCGATGGCAGTAATCACAGCAGGGGTTTCTTTCAGAAAAGTCATTCCACCAGGAAGGCTTGGGTAATCAATCCAAAGGAAATCGTATTCATCAAGGGGCATGCTGAGTTCTCCAAGAGTCAGTACCCCATTCTCTAATGATGGTTCGACATCCAGATACATCGCTAAGGCTTGAACGGCATAGGGCCAGATATTATGTTCTTTGTTGATTTCCGGGTAAAAACGGATCCTAGAAAGTTGCCCTCCTATTTCCGTGACGTTGGTGTAACCTCTTTTGGTAGCCTCATTCAGGACTTCTGTCGCATCCGTGATACCATTTAAGCGGGTCTCCCCGAGGCTGTACCAAATCGGGGTGTCCAGATTAAGAAGAGAGACAACCATGGTTTTTCCTGATTCTCTAAGTGCTTCAGCCAGGATCGGATCCTCACCGTATCCGTTGGGAAAATCCATGATCATGTCCAAGGCAATCACTTCAGCCCCAAGCCGTTTAAGATTAACCACGATCTTGGCAATATCTTCACGTTTCAGAGGCCAACTTCCATATTCCTCGAAAAAATCTTCTTCGGTGTCCACGATCAGAATGTCGTCGTAAAGAAATTCTGTTTCTTCTGAAGGAAGGGTTTGGGCACGGAACTCGTGTCTCAGTCCGAGCAGGGGGTTCTCAATTCTAGGCAGAAGTTCAAAACGTTCTGCACCAAGCATCAAAACAAAGATAATGACGGTGATCCAGAGGTCGAGACGTTTAAAAATCGTATTCATGTTTTTTTTATTTTTTTGGGATTTTGTTGAATCATCATCTATTTGTTTAGGTGATTTCACCACCGAAGCAGGCCTGCCTTTTTGACTTTTTTCTTTAAGTTGCTCACTACGGAGTTCGATATAACGTTTCTTGGCCTCGTTTTTATCCCCCCTGCTTTGGCTCATCGATTTGACCCAAAGAGCATGATCAACCTTTCGTTGAGCAATTTCTTTACGAGCCTTTAAGTTTTCCTGATCCATAGGAACCTGAGGTTTTATTAATGCAATATGCTTTAAAGGGTTGAAATTATGCCATTCTCCATCAAGAAACAATGCTTTTGTCAACAACGGCAACAAGCCTCACTGGCTCATCAACCAGATCCCAAAGCGCTTGACCGAATTCAATATTTGAGTTCAACTAAAAACACACTCCACATTCAACCTCAGGAGGCAGGATGTGGCATAAGTTAGGTGATTCTGTTGTCCTGCCGAAAATTCCTAATTCTGGCTTCTTTCTGGTTTCTAGCGGTCATCATTCCATTTCAGCTTTGGGGAATGCCACCGATTGAATGGAAGTCCACGAAAACCCTCCCCCGTTTCACAGGTTTGCGGGAGAATGTGGAACTCCGTGAACTTCTGGAAGAAATCCTGAAAAACTATGTAAAAAAACCTGGGCGGATAAGGGTTCATCCGGAAATCCAGAACCAAGTGAGCACTGTTCAGATCAAGGGAAGAACCATGGAGGGAATCTTTGGGCTGCTCCTGGAAATTCATGGCTTGAGCATGGTCGAAGATGATCAAGGCCTGTTGATACTGCCGATGAGACTGGTTTGGAAATACCTGAAATTTCAAAAACCGGTCCGTGACCCCGTACCGCTTGAAAACGTCCTGAAGGAGATTTCTCAAAAAGGCAGGATCATCATCCGGTTTGACCGGGAGAAAATGAAGGATCAAAAGCTACTCAGGAGCCTTGCTGCAAAGAGTGTCAAACAAGCTCTCGAAGAACTGGCGAAGCGTCAAAATGCCCATTTGATTTATCATCCTAGACAACATTTGCTGGAATGGTATCAGTCCGAAGAAATCTTACAGCGTTTCGTTTTTCTCAAACATACCAATCCCTCCTGGATCAAATCCATGTTGGAAGGGCTTCATCCAAACCTGAATTTGGAACGTGTAATGTTGAGTTATCCTGCTCCGGAAACGGTCCTGCTCCAGGGGCCTAAGCAGGATTTGGAACTGATTGAGGAACTCATCAGGCATCTTGACCAGTATGAAGATTCTTCGGAAATCGAATCTGATCAAACGTTCCACAGGTTGGAGTTACGATACCTGCATGTTGGAAGCAGGAATATTAGCCGAAACGGACGTTTGGTGGAGATTCCTGGGGTCAAATCGCGGCTGTTGGAAATGATCGAGACCATGGATGAATCAGACCCTTTGCTGCCGGTTCGTTTTTTGAAGATCCTGGAAGATGAAGAACGTAATGTGCTCATCCTGCAGGGATCCCGAAAACAGTTGCTGTTGCTGCAGAGGCTGATCGAACTTTGGGACCGGCCGGTCCCGCAGATCAAAATTGAAGCACATATTTTTGAAACCAATGAATCTGATGCCCTCAAGCTTGGGTTGGAATTCAGTGGTAGAGGTCTGGCTGATGGTGGAATGCTCAGTGCTGGCTCAGGAGAATCTTATGCTTTTGATATCACTCTGGGGCCTCAGGATACCTCCCAGGGCATGCGTATCGAAGCAACCTTAAGGTTTCTCCAGTCAAAAGGAAGAGGAAGAGTCCTTTCACGTCCTCTGGTTGTGACAGCCAACAACATTGAAGCTGAGATGAATAGTGGTTCGGTGATCAATATCAGGCTTACCGGAGAAAAGACTGCCAGCTTGCAAGAGATCAAGACCGGGGTTACGCTCAGGGTCACTCCAAGGCTGATTCCAAATCCTGGGGACAATCGTTCTCAAGATGAGATACTGCTCAACGTCTATGCCGAAACCAGCATCCCCATGGCAGAAAGCAACATTGACGGGATTCCGCAGATCAACAGCCAACGTGCTCGCTCAGAAGTCATCGTTCGTCAAGGACAGCCTTTTTTGATAGGAGGATTGATCAAGGAACGTGAGTCCATGAGTCAGTTTGGGGTGCCACTGCTAAAGGACCTTCCTCTCATCGGTTGGTTGTTTCGATCCGAGGGTAATGCCTCTCAATTTGATCACGTTCTTGTTTTTATCACTCCTACTCGCTTGGATCCTGTTTTGACTCACAAGCTCCCTGATTTGAATATGCTACAGAAGCCATTAAAAGCAAGCACAGAAAGATGAATAAATTTTCTGAGAGTCACGATTCTGAAGATTTTGATGAAGGAACCTTTCAGAAATCCAAGCAAAGTGAACGCAGGCAGGCTTATTTTTTTTTGATGCTGGGAGGACTGGTGTTTCTGGACAGTGGTTCCCCAATTCCGATACCTCTAACAGGACTTCCCTCGGTTTTGTTGGGTTTGGCGATCATGGCCTATGGTTGGAGCCAATGGCGATCTTATCAGCGTCTGCCACTTCATGAAGCAATTCAATTGGGCCGTGTTCAGGGAGGTCGATTGAGTCGCACCGATCTTTTTCTCAAATTACGCCTGAGTGCCGAAAAGACGGATGAGCTTTTGGACTTGCTCATCCAAAAAGGGTTTCTGGAAAGGATCGATGAGGATCTGCCTCCAGAAAATGAGCCCGTCTATAGGCTTCTTTCCTGAAAATAGTCCATGCAAGGTTCCGGTCAAAGCTTCCCGGAGGCTTCTAATGTTCCTCAAGCGCTGTTGAGACTGCTTAGTGTGATCTATGGATTCCTGGTTCGCTTTCGATTGGTGCTTTACCAGAAAGAATGGTTCAGGTCCAGGCATCCCGGAGTTCCTGTTATCTCCGTTGGCAATCTTACAGTGGGAGGAACTGGAAAAACTCCACTGGTGAGCTTCTTAACACAAAGTGCAAAGGATGCCGGATTTAAGCCTGCCATCATCAGCCGGGGTTATCGCAACCGCTCCCAATCGAAAATCCAGCGTGTTCGTTTCTGTGAGAACTCCGTTGTTGATGCAGCAGTTTTTGGTGATGAACCGACTATGCTGGCCAAGGACAATCCGGAAATTCCAGTTTATGTTTCAGCGTCCCGAGTCGATGGGGCAAAGATGGCCAAAGAATGGGATGATCCGGGACTACTGATTCTGGACGATGCCTACCAGCATCTGGCGATCGCGCGTGACCTGAATCTGCTTTTGGTTGATGCGGAGCGGGGATTTGGAAACAAACAACTGCTTCCCTTGGGACCGCTCCGTGAAGACTTGGAATCGGCAGGCCGTGCGGATGCAGTGATTGTGACCAAAGCCAATTTAGGACCTACTGATGAAGTGATCCAATCCCTTCGTGAGTACATCCGTAGCGATTGCCCTGTATTTCGTTTTGAATACCGGATGGTTATAATCTTTCGCTTGGATGGTCTGGAAGAAATAGATCCTTCTACATTAAAGGCCAAGCGTCTGCTTTTGAGCAGCGGAATTGCCAACCCCCAGAGCTTTTCCAAAATGCTGAAACTCGAAAAGGGTGATCCTGTCTCAGAAATGCATTTTGAGGATCATCATCAGTATCCTGAGTCATCAGTGCGTAAAATGGTTGAATGGGGAAACAGCATCCCGCATGATTTTTGGCTGACCACGGAAAAAGATGCCATCAAACTAGCATCCGTTCAGGAATTGCAGCAGAAATTATGGGTCGTCAAAATGGAAATGCAGCCAGATCCCGAATGGCCGGCCTTTTTTAATGGATTTCTTGAGGGTTTGTAATGGGATTCAGGAAGCTTTTGACCCATTCTGAAATTTGTGATTGTCGGTCTTGGTGTTAGAATAAGCCTTTCAAAACTTTTGAAAATGATGATCTTCAGGTATCTTGATTAAGTAGAAAGCATACATTGATGAGTCGGAACAGAATCTTGCTGGTTAAGTAAGGAGGGATGAAATGGCGTTGTTAACCGTTCATTCTTTTCCAGACCCGGTGCTTAAGCAAAAAGCTCTGCCGGTGAAGGAATTTGACGAGAAACTTGCCGAGCTTGCAGACAACATGCTTGAAACCATGTATGAAGAACGGGGGATAGGTTTGGCTGCAGTGCAGGTTGGGGTGCTTAAACAACTGGTGGTGGTGGATTTGAAAAGCGGTGAGGAAGATATCAGCCTCCGCGAACCGAGGGTCTTTGTGAATCCCCATATAGTTGAAAGAAGTGGAGAAACGATCTCGGAAGAAGGTTGTCTCAGCGTGATTGAGTATCGGGCGGAAATTAAAAGAGCTGAATCCATCAAACTCGAATTTCAGGACCTCCAAGGAGAACCCAGGACTATGGAAGCAGAGGGGCTTCTTTCGATTTGCATTCAGCATGAATTGGATCATCTCCAAGGCATTCTTTTCATCGACCACCTCCCCATGCTGAAACAGAAAATGGTCAAAAAACGACTGGCAAAACTGGCTCGTGAAGCGGCATGAGGATAACGAATCCGACGATTGTCACAATCGTTTGTTTTTTGCTAATACTCTGTTTCAAATCGGAAACAGCTCAGGCCCTAGAATTTGAATATGCACATGCAACCGTTATCACGGAATCAGGCATTTCCATACCTGTCGAAGTTTCGGATACTCCTGAAAAACGAAGCCTTGGGCTTGGGAAACGGGATATGCTCCAGAAAGATTGGGGCATGTTGTTCGTCTTCCAAAAACGTATTCCTCATCATTTTTGGATGAAGGACATGCGTTTCCCGATAGACATCATCTGGATTGACAATCACAGGATTGTTGAGATGGCTGAAAATATCCCTCCCCCTGAGAAAGACGCTTCACCCAAAGTCCTGAAACCCAGTTATCCTTCCAATTTTGTCCTGGAGATCGAGGCGGGCAGAGCTAAAACCCTGGGCCTCAGGATGGGTCAAAAGTTACGTTACCAGTTTTAAAAAGACTTATGGAAAGCAACGGTCCGATTTGTATTGTTGATGATGAACAGTCCATTCGAGAAACCCTTGAGGCGGTTCTCAAAGATGAAGGTTATCAGGTCATTTCCTGCTCAAATGCCGAAAGCTTTCAGCAGCAGTTGAAGGAACTAACCCCATCACTGGTGCTTTTGGACATCTGGCTTCCTGGGCGAGATGGAATGTCCGTGCTGGAAGAACTACGGGATACCCATCCTGAACTTCCTGTACTGATGATGAGCGGACATACAGGCATCGAATCCGCGGTGAGCGCGATCAAGCTTGGAGCACGTGATTTTCTTGAGAAGCCTCTTCATCTTGAAGTCATCCTGAACAAGATCGCATCCATCCTTTCCCGTAAACGCCTCCAGGTTTTGGAAGAACTTCCATCCGATATCCGCTTGGAGGAAGCCAAAATCATCAATCGAGTGATTCCTGAAGAATCAGTGTTTCTGGAAGCTTCGGATATTCCCCAGAAAACCTTGAAGAAAAACGTGGTCCTTAACGGTATGGGATTGATCAGCGGAAGAAATACGGGATTGATCCTGAGCCCGCTTCCAGAAAATTCAGGGATCATCTATCGAACTCTGGATGGTACTTCGATTCCCGGAAACATCACTTCCCTCGAAAATTACGAGCATGCAGTAGCAACGCATACTTTCACGGCGAATTCAACCGTGCTTGCAACACAAAACCGCAGGGTTCGGACGATAGAGCACCTGATGTCGGCCCTCAGTATGGAAGGTATTAGTAATGTGCTGATCAAAGTCGATGAGGAGGTTCCGAACATCGACGGTTCAGCAGTGGATTTCTGCAGGCTCATCCAGGAAGCCGGAGTCAAAGAACAAAAAGAAAATGTGAAGTTTGCTGTGGTTCACAAACACATCCAGGTAGGAATCGGTGAGCTGGATAAAAAACACCTCTATGTGGAACCTTACGAAGGCTTTGAAATCCGCATGCGGGTCAACTACCCGGAGCCGATCCTGGAACAGGAATGTGTGTTTAACCCGGAAAAAGAATCTTTTTCGGAAAGCATTGCTCCCGCACGTTCATTCAATACCTTCGGAAACATTGATACTGCACAGAAAAAAGGTACTGTGGGCAGTGGCTATTTAAATTCCCATATAATTATTCATGATGGTAAGGTCATCAACACGGAGCTCCGTTTTGATGATGAATTCGTGAGGCACAAGATCCTAGACCTGATCGGCGATCTTTACCTGCTCGGTTACCCCCTTCAGTGCAGGGTCGTTGCCAACATGACCTCTCATGGTTACAATCAAGCCCTGGTGCAGAAACTGCACGTAGCTTTGCAGAGGCAATATCAAAAAAACGAATCCTCTGTCACCCTAAACGAAAGCTAAATACTCAGGATGAGACATCAGTCCCGATCCTATGCGTTACAGGCTCTTTATCAGTCCGAGATGCTTCAAAGCAAATCGATGCTGCATTGCGACCGTTTCCTGGAGCAACTGGAAACGTCAGATGTAACCAAGCAGTTCGCAAGGGAATTGATTGAGGGAACTCTGAGATTCCGTAAACAGATCGACCGAAGCCTGCGCCGCAATCTTGACAGTTGGAAGTTGAACCGTCTTTCATTTGTGGTACGGAATATTCTGCGTCTTGCCGCGTTTGAGCTCTGTTATCATAAACAGAGCTCCCATCAGGTGGTGATCAACGAAGCCATCGAACTCTGCAAGGATTTTGTGGATGATAGTTCTCATGGACTGGTCAATAGTGTGCTCCAGAAACTGCATGATGAAGCCCAGAATCCTGAAAAGGCATCCTCAGAAGGTAAAAAAAATTCCTCTACTTCTGTTACCCCAGAAGACACTCAGTCTCTGGAAGAGACCACCGGATAAATTCGCACTCAAGGTTGCGAATCTTTTCAGTCTTTTGATCTTCCTTCATCAGATGGGTTTATCGGTGTAGACGGAAGATGAAAATACCTCCCAGAAATAGAGCACCAATGATCGGGGTCACCATGAATAGGATCAATCCTGCTATCACCAGCATGATGGTGGACAAGGTCAGCCCTATTGATCGTTCGGGGATATTGAATTCCATGCTGGAAGATTGGTATTGATTTTCAGAATCGAGCTCTTTTTCTGCTTCCTCTTTGATTTTCTCCATTTCAGCCTCACTTAGGCCATACACTTCCTGCACGGCTTCTAATTCTGATTGAAGCTTGTCGTCCCCCTCCCTGGTTTCCCTGAGTTCTTCGGCTTTTTGTTGAACCCGTTTCAGCAACTCACGGTTCCATTCTTCGGATTTCATGGTTCAATGAGGAAAATTCCTAACAGTGGTTTTGAAGAAGGGATTCATAGTAGCGAACTTCATCCAGCTTATTTCTCCTGCGAAAGCCTTTGAGCAGGATCTTACATTTTTTTCTCATCACTCTGCGTGCCGCTATTTCATCTTCCTTGTGCAGTGAGACATTGGCCAGGATTTTTTTAAGGGATTGGACACGGAATCGGTCCATTCCCCAATATTTTCTGGAAAGCTGATCCGCATGCCCTCCGTGACGGGTCATCAACGCCTCATTCAACAGTGCAACCTGATGATGGGCGGTGATCCTCAGCCAGAGATCGTAATCCTCACAAACTTGAAGATTTTCATCAAAAAGACCGCATTTTTCCAGCAATTCACGTTTGAGCATCACCGTTGAGGGGGCCATCATGCAAAGTTCCAGACTAGGTTGGAAGATCCATCCCTCAAGTTTTTGGTGACGCCTTTTTGGATTGATCCGAAGTCCATTACGAATCCAAATCTCATCAGTAAAATGGAGGAAATGATCTGGACGTTCAAAGGCTGCTGAGATTTGTTTCTCAAGCTTTTCCTTATGCCAGATATCATCAGAATCGAGAAAAGCGACCCACTCACTGTCCGTGGCATTGATTCCGGAATTGCGTGCTTTGCTGACTCCACCATTTTCTGGCAACTGAATTGACTTAAATCCCCCTTCAAATGAATCCAGGACCTCTTTAGTTGCGTCCACCGAGGCATCATCGACCACACAGAGTTCAAAGTCAGAAAAGCTCTGACTCAAAACCGACTCGACCGCTAAGCCAACAGATTGACTGCGGTTGTATGTAGGAAGGATGACACAGATAAGAGGCATGCTTGATCATACAATATCTCAATGTCGGTTTTAAACCTTATCCGGCAGTGCTTTTCGTGCATCTCACTATACTGGGCTTGAGCTTGGGGATTTCAAGAGATAGATTTTCTGCAAAAACACAACCTCCCCGCATGCAATGACTTTAACAGCTTTCATCATGCAGTATCTGGCGCCTCCATTGGGCTTCATCTGGCTTTCCGTGCTGGGTCTGTTGTTTTCTTTCCGGCGTTTTGGCAGAGGCTGTATGATCCTGGGTTTGATGCTATTGTTCCTTTTCTCGATTCCAGGATTGGGCATGCTCGTTACGATGCCGCTTCTGGAGACGAATACGGAATGGTCTGTGGACGATCTGAAAGATGCAGATGCCATCGTTGTTCCTTCAGGCGGATACTTTCCAAATGAGATTCGATTTGTTTCTGGAGAACATAGCATTCGCAGGGGAGATTACGGCCTTTGGCTGCATCAGCAGACCGGACTACCACTGGTCCTAACCGGAGGCAGAACCTACCATCCCGAAGCTCCAGCAGAATCGGAAGTACTTCGTGAATTCCTGAATTTGAACCCCGAATCGGTCTGGGCCGAAAAGAAATCGATGAACAGTTTCGAGCACGCTGTAAATCTTGAGAAGGGTTTTTCAGAACGCGGATGGGCCAAAAGAATTGTGCTGGTCAGTTCTGCAATGCACATGGTGAGGCTTTCCGCAGGGTTTCGTGCCAGGGGTTTTGAAGTGATTCAGGTTTCCATTCACGATCATATTGCTGAATTCAAGCAGGAAGCAGGTTTTTTGGAACATGTTTTTCCCTCTTGGCAAGGATTGAAAATTACCCGCCGCGCTTTCTACAGTTATGCTGGGATCCTCTCCTATCTGGTTCGAGGGAGGATTGGAATTTCAGATGTTTTCCATTCAGAGCCATCGTATCTAGCACCTCCAAGTTTCTGGCTTGGACGGGGCTGAAATCCCAAGTTTTTTTCTAGATCTGAATCGTAAAGCGTGCGCCGCATGTTCGGGCATGTCATGATTTGATCCGATAAACATTTTCGTTTCATTTCATCTAATACAGGATCCCTTGAGCATCAATTCTTCCATCCGCAACATTGCCATCATTGCCCATGTAGACCATGGAAAAACCACCCTCGTAGATCAAATGTTCCGTCAGGCGGGACTTTTTCGGGAAAACCAGCAAGTCGAAGAGCGTTTGATGGACAGCATGGATCTGGAAAGAGAACGCGGGATCACCATTTCTGCCAAAAACTGTGCGGTACGCTGGGGTGAGGTAAAAATCAATATCCTCGACACTCCGGGACATGCCGATTTCGGTGGGGAAGTGGAACGTGCGTTGATGATGGTTAACGGGGCCCTGCTGCTGGTGGACGCCTCGGAGGGGCCTCTTCCCCAAACGCGTTTCGTACTGCGTAAAGCTTTGGAAGCGGGGCTGAAAATCATTGTTGTGATCAACAAGATTGATCGTGGTGATGCAAGGCCGATGGAGGTGTTGGATGAAATTTACGAATTGTTCATCGAACTGGAAGCAACGGATGAGCAGATTGAATTCCCGCTGGTTTACGCTATTGGAAGGGATGGGATCGCACAACTTGAAATAGAAGACAAGGGAAGCGATTTAGTTCCTTTGATGGAGTTGATTGTGGAACACCTGCCTGCTCCAGAATTTCAGGAAGATAAAGCGTTTCAGATGCTGGTAGCAGATCTTGGCTATTCTGAATATTTGGGACGTCTCGCAATCGGTCGAGTGGCAAACGGAAAGGTTTCACGCAATGAAACACTCGTTTGCATCAATGAAGCGGGGGAGCAACTCAAACTCAGAGCAACCAAACTCCAAGTCTATGAAGGCCTGGCAACTCGGGAACTGGATCAGGTGGAACCTGGCGAGATTCTGGTCCTTTCTGGAATAGAGGATGTGCATATCGGGGATACCATCTGCACCCTCCAAGAACCTAAACCTCTGAAACGAATCTCAGTCGATGAACCAACGATTTCAATGCTATTCGGAATCAACACCTCTCCTTTGGCCGGTCAGGAGGGGAAATGGGTGCAATCAGCAAAAATCAGGGATAGGCTTCGTTTGGAAACACTGAGGAATGTTTCTTTGGAAATGGATGATAACTCTGGAGAAGCATTTTTGGTCAAAGGCCGTGGGGAACTGCAGATGGCCATCCTCATCGAAACCATGCGTCGAGAGGGGTATGAGCTGACTGTTGGTCGCCCGGAAGTGATTTTTCGTGAACAGAACGGAAAACGTCTGGAACCGATTGAGGATGTATTCATTGACTGTGAAGAACCCTTCCTGGGGATCGTTTCGGAAAAACTTTCTCAAAGAAAGGGCCGAATGGTGAATCTTGTCAATCATGGGACGGGTCGAATTCGGGTTCAATTCCACGTACCCACACGAGGACTGATTGGCTATCGCAATGAATTTCTGACCGATACACGGGGTACGGGCATCCTCAATTCCCATTTATTAGGATATGAGGAATACAAGGGAGATTTTCCACAAAGATTGACGGGCTCTCTGGTTTCGGACCGTGCAGGCAAAGCAGTAACCTATGCCCTCTTCAATCTTGAACCAAGAGGCCGTCTCTTTGTCACACCTGGAGAGTCTGTCTATGAAGGTTCCGTCATTGGGGAACACAATCGTGAAAACGACCTCAACGTGAACCCCTGCAAGGAGAAAAAACTCACCAACGTCCGTGCTTCTGGCCGCGATGATGCCTTGTTGCTGACACCAGTTCTTCCTCTGACCCTGGAACAGGCGATCGAGTTCCTGAATTTAGATGAATGTCTGGAAATCACTCCCACCTCCATAAGGATCAGAAAACTGAAGCTTACCCAGCAGGAACGTAACCGTGACATCAAGCATCGTAAATCTTGAGATATTTGCGCTCCAAAGTTTGTTTCTTCTAAACCTCTCTTTTCAAAACATCTGAATTCATGAGATGATCTTTTCTGAAATTAAAAAAACTCTAGGCGATTGAAGGTTTTCAAGGAGTTGAGTCTCGTTCGTGGGAAGAATAGAATGCTTTTAGGATAACCAAGGATTGGAGAGAAATTGGAAAATTTAATTCCTGAAATTGTCAAATACCTCTTTATCAGTGGAGCCATCATAGTGTTCTCGTTCTTGCTCCGCAATTTTATGGTCAATCACTACCCGATGCGCCTCAATCGGAGTTGGTCTGCTGCAAAATCCAACGACTTCCTTGAAATTTCAGAAGAACTCGAAGTTCCTGTGGAGAAAGAAAGCTCTCCAAATCGTGAACAATGGATTAGAAAAGCCAGAAAGTCTCCTCTTAAAACGGCGATGGTCATCCGCCAATGGTTGGAGGAAGAAGAGAGTTTCAGAGAACAAACAGGAATGCATGCCGGAACTTCCTGAAGTCGAAACGATTGTCCTTGGTCTGAATGAAGAACTTTACGGAGAAACAATAGATTCTCTGGAAATCTTTCGTAGTGATCCGATCATCCAGGGAGATCCTGAATTCTTCAACGAGTTTCTTTGTGGCCGGGAGATCCAAAAAGTCAGCAGGCGTGCGAAATATCTTCTTTTCCATCTTCATCCTGACGGGGGAATGGTGGTTCATCTCAGGATGACCGGTAAATTCACCTTGACCGAAAAAGCAGGCATTCCCGGTCCACATGAACGGATCTGGTTTCACTTGAAAAAGGGGAGAGTACTTGTTTTTTCGGACCTGCGCTGTTTTGGTACCCTGGAATGTGTAGATTCGTTGGAAAAATGGGAGCGTTCCAAAAAACTGGGTCATGAGCCTTTTTCGCAAGACTTCAATGCGAAATGGCTCAGAATACGTCTCAAAAAATCGAACCGCGAAGTCAAGCCACTGTTGTTGGACCAACAGCTTTTTTGCGGGCTTGGCAACATTTACGCTTCAGAAGTGCTTTACCGATGTGGAATCAATCCCTGCCGTAAGGCAAAACGCATCAAACTTAAAGAATGGGAACTGATTGTGGATCAGACCCGAAAAGTACTGAATGAAGCAATTGAGAAGAACGGTACGTCGATTTCGGATTTTCGAAAGGTTGACGAGAAAACCGGAGAATTCCAGAATTTTTTGCGTGTTTATGAATGTGAAGGAAAACCCTGTATCTCCTGTGGGATGCCGATTCAAAAAATCGTACAACAGCAAAGAAGCAGTTATTTTTGCCCTGGATGCCAAGTTTGATGATGCTTAAGCTAAGAATCCTACTGCTTGTATTTTTCAGTACTGTGCTGGCATTTCCGGTTTTTTCTCAGACAGTCCTACTGACCGACCACCCCGGAACGGGTTCTTATGAATTTGGTCAGGAAATGATCCGACTCTGGTGGGGTTCAGGAGAGGATGAAAAACATACTTTGACGGTTCGTCCGATAACGGAATCTTCAGAGCGACTCGTCATGTTGAGAAACCGTCAAGCGGAATTGGCGGTTATCGATGCCCGAAGTGCCCACCGTGATCTGGGAAAAGATCTGAGGCTGAGAGTGGTCTCGGTCCTCTGGCCCAATTTCCTGCATGCGGTTGTCAACCGTCTGACGCTTGCCCAACCTTCTGTTCTGAGTGCCCGCAGCCTGCTGGTCCATCCCAATGCCATGCAGGCCGCACAGATCTGGACCTCGATGGTACCAGGAGGACAACTGAGTTGGTGGGAACAGCAGCAGGGGTTGCAAGAACAGGGGATGCTTTATGACGGCATGTTCCTTTCAGCTCCGGTCCCATTGGAAGAACTCCGGCAGATGCTGGGACGTTTCGAAACACTGAGCCTGGCTTCACTGGAACCGTCCTTCATCTTAAGAATGCGTCAGAATTCACCTTGGTGGAAGAAATGGAAACTGGCGAAGGGTTTTTATCCAGGGCAGTCCCAAACCGTTGTTGGCCTGGCGAGTTTTTCGGTTCTCGTGGCAAGGGTTGACTATCCTCCGGATCAAACCGAAACATGGCTTAAGACGCTTCATCAACAAAAGGAAAAGCTGAACCCACACATCCTCTTCAGGAATTTGGATGCCAAACACAATTCCCTCTTCCGGGATACCTTCCACTTTCATTCCAGGTCGCGCTCTTTTTTCGGGTTTTAAAGATTCCAGGTTCAGAGCATGACCGGCATTCAGGATAAGGGAACAATCTTCCGTCATATTCCGGTATTGGTGGATGAGGTCCTCCGATATGCTCCTGAAAGCTGTGAGACGGTGCTGGATTGCACCATAGGAGGAGCTGGGCACAGCATCTGTCTGTTGGATAAATTTCCACAAATGAGGCTTTATGGGATGGACAGAGATCTGATGGCCATTCAAGCCTCGAAGGAAAAACTCCTTGATTATGGAAATCGGGTCGAACTGCAGCATTCCAGTTTTTCGGAACTGGAGTCTTGGTTGATGTTGTGGAATCAGAATTTCGACTACATTCTGGCTGATATCGGAGTTTCTTCAGAACAGCTTGCCCGTCCTGAACGTGGATTTTCCTTTTTGGAAGAAGGTCCGCTGGACATGCGTATGGACGTTGAACGCCAAACCCTTACCGCGCAAGAACTGTTGGCTCAGTCCAGTGAAAAAGAATTGCGTAACATCCTTAAAACCTGGGGGGAAGAACCATGGGCCGCAAAGATCGCTAAAACCCTGGTTAGCGAAAGAAAGCGCAATTCCCTTAAAACAACCACGCAGCTTGCAGAACTTGTCAGCAGAACCATCCCTCGTCGTTTTCATAAAAAGGGATTCCATCCGGCAACAAAAACCTTTCAGGCGCTTCGAATCGTGATCAATCGGGAATTGGATGAACTGGAGCAGTTACTGCGAAGTCTCTCGAAAAGCATGCAAAATGGTTCGCGTCTCGCGGTGATAAGTTTTCACTCCCTGGAAGATCGTCTGGTCAAACAGACATTCCGCAATTGGAGTCATCCCTGTCATTGTCCACCGGACCTACCGTACTGTATATGTGGACTTAAACCTTTGGGTAAAGTATTAACCAAACGGCCATGTACAGCTGGAAACGATGAAATCCATAGTAATCCCCGCAGTCGCAGTGCAAGACTCAGAGTTTTTGAGTTTGAAGGACAGACCGATGATTGAGGTGGTCGTCAGAGAAGGTTTGGATGCGGACATCGACCAGTTGGACCTCCAAAACATCTTAAAGGTTTTTGTAGAGCATCTTTTTGACGGTGAACGGAGTCTTTCGCTTTATCTCACTGACGATGAGGAAATCCGTCAGTTCAATTTAAAACAGCGTGGAATGGACCAGCCAACCGATATTCTCTCCTGGTCCTATTTCGAGGAAGATCCTGAAGTCGAGTGGATCGGCGATCTGATGCTTTCATTGCCTCGTGTCAAACAACAGGCCCATGAAAACGGTTGGGATCTGAAAACCGAACTGGTCCGTTTGCTGGCCCACGGATGTGCTCATCTTGCCGGTTGGGATCATGAACGCTCGAAGCAGGAAGCATTGGAAATGCTGAAATGTGAGACAGAAATGTTGGAAAAAGTCGGATTTGAAAAAATATATACCGAATAGTCTTTTCCCTTTTGATCCAAGGTTTTTCTTAAGGTGCCCAATTCCAAATTATGATAAAGTACCAAAATCGAAAGCAGCTATAAGCCAACAGCCTAGAATCAGTTTGCCAAATCAAACTTTGGTTTGAGGTATTTCACACAAATTTTGGCAGATATAGCTACTGGATTCGCCCTCCTTATTTTCTTCTCGAAAGACTTTGTCAAAGGATGAATCTACGAGCCCGCCTGACCTTGCTTTGGGTCATCACCAGTTTGCTCATCATTCTCCTGCTTCTGGGTGCCGGAATCTTTATCTTTCATCAGTTCAGCCCCTCGGATCAGCAAATCCTGATCGAAGTCCTGTCCCCATATCGTTTTCATTTGCTCTCGCCTTTGTTCTTTTTGATTTTTGCATTGATCTGGGGAGCAAAATGGTTTCTTGAAAAATACTGGTTCCCCCTGGAACAGATGCTGGAAGATATGGAATTGATCCATAAGGTAAACCCCTCCTTGAGGATCGAAACCAGGGGAAGCTCTCAACTCAAAGCTCTAGCTGCAAAGTTCAATAAAATGGCTGTAAATACAGCTTTGGCTCAAAACGAAATCAAGAAAAACATCAATCAGGCAACTTGGAAGCTGGAAGAAGAGAAGCATCTTTTTGAAGCATTATTTGAAAATCTCCCGACAGGAGTGATCATGACCAATCCTGAAGGTCATATCCTGCTCTACAATCATCAGGCGGAGAAGCTACTGGAACAAAAAAAAGGGCTTAATCCGGGACTGGGGAGAGACATCCGGAAGATTTTCGAATCGTCCGAGGTAGAACAGGTTCTCCAAGGATTACGAAGCCAGTTAGCAGAATCTGAAAATGTTTCAGATCGAAGTTTTTTTTTGGAAAGGAATGGAAGGCCCCTAAAATCCTTAGCCCATGCTTTGGTGAACCAGCATCATCTACTCGAAGGATTTCTGTTTTATCTGGAAGAGGAAACCTCTTTAGGAGAATTTCCCGATTTCCAAGAAATTTCCTTGATGCAAGAAAGAAAAATATCAAACAACATCATTTTGCGTAACAGGCCGATTTACTACGATTTTGATCTTTTTCAAAAATCCTTGAGACACTCCGAATTGAATGATGTCTCGACCCGAGATTTAAATTACACCGTTTTTGATACTGAAACGACAGGTCTTGATCCAAGAGGAGGAGACGAGATCATTTCCATCGGGGCCATGAGAATCATCAACCGTAGAATCCTCTTTGAAGAAAGTTTTGAACAGCTGGTAGACCCAAAACGCCGTATTTCTACAGCCTCGATTGAAATCCATGGAATCCAGCCCCAGGTCCTGGAGGGGTGTCCTACCATCGACAAGGTCCTCCCCGAATTCAGGAGTTTTTGTTCGGATTCGGTTTTAGTAGGACACAATGTCGCATTCGATATGAGTTTTTTGAAGATGAAGGAAGCTAAGACAGGCATCTCCTTTAACAATCCTGTGCTTGACACACTCCTGCTTTCTGCCGTGGTTCATCCAACACAGGATTTACATTCCCTGGACAGCATCGCAGAGCGTTTGGAACTCCATATAGAGGGTCGTCATACTGCCCTGGGAGATGCGGTGGTGACCGCTCAGATCTTTCTGGCCCTGATCACACTGCTGGAAGAACGCGGGATTTTCACCCTGAACCATGCTTATGAGGCCTCACAGAAAACCCATTATGCGCGTTTGCGTTACTGAATCATCTTAGAGAATTCCTCCAAAACGGGCGTAAACTTCGTCCTGGAGCCGGAGGATGACTTTCAGGGATTCTTCCAGAAAACGCTGTTCCAATGGATTGAGTTGTTTCATTTGAATACGGTTACCTGACACGTTTTCTTTTTCACTTGTTTTGAAATTCCACCGGATCTTGAGCAGCATGATAAAATCGTAGGCACTTTGAAGGGCTTGAGACAATTCCCCAGGAAGTTCCCCACGTTTTTCCAGTTCTCGGATGCGTTCGAGGCTGTGTGATTCTTCGATTCCAGCTGAAAGAGCAAGGGTTCTGATGCCCATCACGAGCGGTCTCAGAGCTTGTTGTTTAAGGTCTACGCTCAGATTCCCGAAGCCCAGCAGGCGACGGATTTTCCAGTCCAGTTGATGAACCGGGGGACGTCCGGCGTCGAGATCGTTTTCCGACATGAGTTTGAGAAACAATCGGCTACGGGGGGAGTGTTCTATCAGTCTTTTTCGAAGTTTTCGGACAAGTTCATGTTTTCCGAAGAGGCTGCGGAAATCAAAATAGATTCCTGCTTTTAATAGGGCTTGCGGGGTGGGAGTGGTCAGGATTTGTCCAAACAGGATCAGCCATTCTTCTTCCGTCAGGCAGAGTTTAGGGTTGATGGCCATCGTATTACCAGGGCATCGGGGGAATCCACAGATTTCCAGTCCACTTACTACTTTTTCCGCAAAATCAAGAAACCAACTCCGTTTTCTAGCAAGCTCTTCATCTGATGGAGCCTCAAAGATCAAAGCATTATCCTGATCCGTACTGATGGTCTGCTCACGTCGGCCTTCACTGCCCATCCCCATCCATGAAAAGGGAGAAGGCGGCCCTCCCCTTCCTTCCATATCCATTTCCTCAAGTGCTAATTCGATCAGTCTGCAGGTGATTTGGTCATGGATTTCAGTGATCAAACGGGTCAGAGAATCTGCCTGGCCTTCCTCCATGAAGAGCTGTTCAATAAGCGGTAATGTTTCTTTCCGGATTTTAGCCAGGGACTCTGCAGAATTTGCAGATTTGATGGAATGGATTAGGGATGCAGGATGACGCTGCTGTGCGGTCATCCAGTCCCATTCCGAAATAACCCCGATGGGCATATCATTTTCTGTGATCACCAGGTGGCTGATGCCTTTGTGGATCATCAGCATCAACGCCTCAAAAATGGTTTCACTCTTGTTGATACAAATCACCGGTGAGCTCATGATTTCAGCAACTTGACTTTCGGTGGATTTTTTTTCGGCCAGGACTTTCTCCACCAGATCCGTGGAGGTGAGCATCCCGATCATGCCCTGTTGATCAATGACGACCAGCGAGCCAATCGAGGCATCTGACATTTTTTTCGAGCAATCCGACGCAGTGGCTTCCGGGCTGATGCTTTGGATCGGACCTTTGATCAGTTCCGAAACGGGACGGAAGAAGGGGAAACTTCCGGAATTAGCAGGGTTTATCGGTGAGAAATCCTCAACCATATCTGACATGAAGATTGAAGGAGAGAGCTAATTTTCGGGGCTTTTATGAACCTTCCGGGGTTTTTTCTCTTGATCCGGAAGATCCGGATCCGCTTCAAGCCGGATCTTTGCAAAGTCCGTCAGTTTTTCAAATTCCTGACAGACCCGCAGCCATTTGAAGCGAATGGAATTCGAGACAATTTCCTCGTCCTGGATCTTGAATTCTTCCACCACCGGTGCCCATTCCAGCAAGGCAGATCGGCTTCCGGAAAAAGATTCATGGGAATCATCAGTACCTGACCAGTTATTTCTACTCAAGCGTTTCTCGAACTCCAATATGACTTGCTTACGTTGCAGGCTTTCAAAAACCTCTTCCGGAACCTTGACCAGGTTTCGAATAAAAAATTGACGGGCCAAGGTATCAACATTTTCAAAATCCTGTTTTCCTCGGTCATGAATTGTTTTGAGCACATGGAGGGTCAAATCCATCAGGCAGGCAAAAAATATGTGGTCACGGGCGGTTTTCATTGAGGATGCGAAAAGAGGATCCTTGATCAGAGAAACATACCGTGTCCCGGCCCGTGCTTTGAGGTACCCATAAAGACTGACCTGCGCCACATAACTGGACCGACTCGAAACAAATGAGCTGAGGGATTCAATCTCCTCGATCCGATTTTGCCGCCCTAAAAATTTTATCAACGGAAGTAGAGGTTTTAAAATACCTGGGAACATTTTATTGGTCCAATTAAAAAGAAAAAATACGCATAAGAAATCTGCTCTAAACTGATTAAAACATAAATCTGAAAAAAAATTGTTGTAAAAAAAACTAACTGCTGATAATTCTAGTTGAATTTATGAACAAGCAGTGAGAATTCTTCCGCTGAAATGTTTCTTTGGAAGGTTTTCGTTGCAGCACTGGTCCAACAACGTGACCAGATGGGAGCAAAAATGGCTGATCTTGAACAACACTGGGCAGAAACCCGTGGGTTGACCACATGGATCCTGATCCTGTGGTTCATCTTTTCGATAGGGATCTTTTTTTTCGCAAATTCCCTTAATTCCTTTACTTTCTTTGGCTGGCCCTTCGGCTTTTACATGGCTGCACAGGGGTCTCTCATGATTTTCGTGATCCTGATTGTGGTGTTGAACTTCAAGCAGGAGAAGATCGATGAAAAATTTGGTGTAGCAGAAGACGAATAAAGGAGAAAAGAATGGAACAAGAAAAAAAGACCTTTATTGAAATGCTGCCCAAAATTTACGGGATGTACACGGGCGGTTTCATTGCCTTCATCATACTGATGGCGATTCTCGAACAGATGGGACTCGGGGCAGACACCATCGGCATACTTTTTGTTGTTTTCACGGTATTGGTTTATGCAGGCATCGGCTGGCTTTCGCGGACGATGCAGGTGGAAGCCTATTATGTTGCCGGGCGTCAGGTTCCGGCCTTGTTCAATGGGATGGCGACGGCTGCGGATTGGATGTCTGGGGCCTCGTTTGTCGCTATGGCTGGTGGGATCTATTTCGGAGGTCACGGATACCTGGCCTTTGTCGTGGGCTGGACCGGAGGTTATGTGCTGGTTGCGTCTTTGATGGCGCCTTACCTGCGCAAATTCGGCTGCTACACGGTCCCGGATTTCATTGGCACCCGTTATGGAGGTAACCTGGCACGATTGCTTGGGGTGATTGTGCTGGTGGTGGCTTCTTTCACTTATGTCACAGCCCAGATTAACGCCACTGGAACGATTGCATCCAGAGCCCTCCAGATTCCCTTCGAAGTTGGAGTCTGGTTCGGATTGTTTGGGATCCTGCTTTGTTCGATGCTAGGCGGAATGCGGGCCGTTACCTGGACCCAGGTAGCTCAGTACATCGTGTTGATCATTGCCTACCTGATCCCGGTTTTCTGGATGTCCAACAAGCAGGGATTCGGACTCATTCCTCAATTCGTCTATGGTGACGCGGTGCAAAGGGTTACGGAACTGGAGCAGTTGCACCAAGTGGGGGTGCTCAAACCAACGGAGTCTTTTGCCGGCCTCAAGGCGTTGACCGTACCATTCGTGGCGGCCGGCGGTGGATTGGCGGCCTGGAAATTCGTGACCCTCGCCTTCTGTATGATGGCCGGCACGGCATCCCTGCCGCACATTCTGATGCGCTACTTCACCACTCCTTCAGTCAAGAGTGCGAGACGCTCGGTGGCCTGGTCCCTGTTTTTCATTTTCCTCCTCTATTTCACCGCCCCGGCTCTGGCGACCTTCACCAAGCTTCAGATCCTTGATCCGAACTTGGCGACGGGCATCATCGGCAAATCGATTGCCGAAGTGAATGCCATGGAATGGATTCAGAAATGGAGTGCGGTCAAGTTTCTTGCCATTTCCGACAGCAACGGGGACGGGATCCTGCAGATCAACGAGTTCTTCATGCGCGGGGATATCGTTGTGTTGGCGACTCCGGAAATAGCCGGACTCCCCTATGTGATCTCAGGCCTGGTTGCGGCAGGTGGTATGGCAGCTGCGATGTCGACGGCGGACGGTCTGCTGCTGGCGATTGCCAATGCGCTATCCCATGACCTTTATTACAAGATCATCGATCCCACTGCGGAAACCGCGAAAAGACTGATCGTCGCCCGTATTCTGCTGGTGGTGCTTGGTGCGGCTGGGGCCTTCGTCGCGAGTTTCCAACTGACAAGCATCCTGGGGGCGGTGGCATGGGCTTTCGACTTTGCCATGTCGGGGCTCTTCTTTCCTCTGGTTCTTGGAGTCTGGTGGAAACGGGCCAACCGTCAGGGTGCCGTGGCAGGAATGCTGCTCGGTTTCCTGTCCGGGACCTGGTACCTCTACATGGTGCGTTGGGGCGGCATGGAGCCCTGGTTGGGCATCGATCACCTGCGTTTCGGAATCATAGGCTGTTTCGTTAACCTGGTGGTTATGATCGTGGTTAGTCTCGCCACAGAAGAACCTGATGAAGCGACTCAGAAAATGGTCGATGAAGTCAGAATTCCAAAAGGTGAAACCGTTCTTGCGGCATCTCACTGATCCGTTAAACTTAGACTTTCCCGGGGTCTTCAGACCCCGGGATATTCATTGTTATCTCATTGCGAAATTTGAATGAACCCTGTACCGGAAGGTTTTCCGCTTTGGGTCATTGCTCTGGATTATGCATCCGGGGTGGTGATGTGGACATTGATTGGGCGAACGGCAATGGGCTTTTTTCTTCCGGAAGATTCGTCCTTTTTCTTCATGCGTTTCTTTGTCCTCTCCACCAACCCTTTGCTTCGTTTTTTTGCTCCGCTCACCCCGGGCTTTCTGTTGCCTGCTTTGATTCCGCTTTATGTGGCCTGGTTTTTTTACATGCTGCGATTTTATCTAATGCCCTGGGTGCTGGGCTACACGGTGATGGGGATGCTTTCCTTTCCACTAGAAAGTGAAATTGCGGGATTGATCTACCGAGCCCTGTCCCCTGAATGAATCTATTTGGCAGTGGAAGAAGAGTTAGATCCGATTCCCTGAAGCATTTTCTTGGGTCAGAATTTCCGAGTTTTCCAAAAAAATCTCATTTTCTTTGTCTTTCCAAGAGACAATCCCTTCAATCTTTGATAATTTTGATGTTCTTCAAATAAGAAAGATTTTGAAAGATGGAGTGAATCATGAGTGAAATGTTTGAAATACCACAAAATTTTCAGGGTTCCGTTTGGGCGGATGATGAAAAATATCAGCAGATGTATCGTGAATCTGTCGAAAATCCAGAAGCGTTTTGGGCGGAACAGGCAGAAAGGGTGCACTGGTTCAAAAAATGGGACAAAGTACTGGATTGGAATTACCATGAGGCGCAAATCCAGTGGTATGAGGGTGGGCAGCTCAATGTCAGTTACAACTGTTTGGACCGGCATCTCGAAAAAAAAGGAAACCAGACAGCTTTGATCTGGGAAGGGGATGATCCTGAAGAGGATCGGAGCTTTACGTATCGGGAACTTCATGAACAAGTCTGCCGGTTTGCCAATGTTCTCAAACAACAGGGGATTGAAAAAGGGGACCGGGTAATGATCTACATGCCGATGGTTCCTGAATTGGCGATGGCTTGCCTGGCCTGCGCCAGAATCGGTGCGATCCATTCGGTGGTCTTTGGTGGGTTCAGTGCGGAAGCTTTGAAGAGTAGGATTGTGGACTGTGGAGGCAAAATGATGATCACCGCAGATGCTGGGCTTCGAGGTAAGAAAAGTGTTCCACTCAAGGCTAATGCCGATGCGGCGATGGAAGGAACCCAAATCGAAAGTTGTTTGGTACTGAAACGGACCGGTGACCCGATAGAAATGAAAGAAGGTCGTGATGTTTGGCTTCTGGATGCAATGCAACAGGCTTCAAACGAATGTCCTGCAGAGGCGATGGATGCGGAGGATCCCCTTTTCATACTCTACACATCTGGTTCTACCGGAAAACCGAAGGGTGTGCTCCATACATCCGGAGGATATTTGGTTTATGCTTCCATCACTCACCAGTACGTTTTCGACTATCATGATGGAGACATCTACTGGTGTACTGCCGATATTGGCTGGATCACCGGACACAGCTATATTCTTTATGGACCGCTGTCCAACGGTGCAACAACATTGATGTTTGAAGGTGTGCCTAACTATCCCGATTTCGGACGTTTTTGGGATGTCTGTGACAAACATAAGGTGAACATCTTCTACACTGCACCCACGGCGATTCGTGCGATAGCCAAGGAAGGTGATGAGCTTGTTCAAAAACGGGATCTCAGTTCTCTGAAACTCCTAGGCACAGTGGGAGAGCCCATCAATCCTGAGGCTTGGATGTGGTACCATCGGGTGGTGGGCCAAGAACGTTGCCCGATTGTTGATACATGGTGGCAGACTGAAACCGGAGGCATCCTCATCACTCCCTTGCCGGGGGCCACTAAGACCAAGCCAGGTTCTGCGACAAGACCCTTTTTTGGAATTCAGCCAGTTTTGATGGACTCAGATGGAAATGAAGTTGATGGGGCCGTTTCAGGAAATCTCTGCATCAAATATCCTTGGCCGGGACAGATGCGGACTGTTTTCGGAGACCATCAGCGTTTCAAGGAAACTTATTTCAGCGCCTATCCCGGTTATTATTTTACTGGCGACGGTTGTCGCAGGGATGAAGATGGATACTACTGGATTACGGGAAGGGTGGATGATGTCTTGAATGTCTCTGGACACCGCATGGGAACGGCGGAAATTGAATCGGCGCTGGTGCTTCATGAATCAGTTGCTGAAGCAGCTGTGGTCGGTTTTCCTCATGAGATCAAGGGCCAGGGCATTTATACCTATGTGACCCTGAACAGTGGGGTTGAGGAATCTGAAGAATTGAAGAAAGAACTGATTCAGCAGGTCAGAAATGAAATTGGTCCGATTGCGACCATTGATGTTCTTCAATGGGCTCCAGGATTACCAAAGACCCGTTCTGGAAAAATCATGCGAAGGATTCTGCGTAAGATTGCAGAAAATGATATCGAGCATGTTGGTGATACCTCGACCCTTGCCGACCCTTCGGTGGTGGACAACTTGATTAGCAACAGACCCTCCAAATAATCACACTTCTTGCCCATCGATGATCATGCAGTTGGCTTCACATTCCAACTGCATGATCGGTCTTGCATTCCCTCTCTTTTCCTTCAAACTATTTTAATTATTTTTTGAGCATCCTGCTCAGGTTCAAATTATTGGGCCATTTTTTCTTATCAAGGTGTCAATGGAAATCAAAGATAAAGTTGTAGTAATAACCGGGGCTGCACAAGGACTAGGAAAGAATTTTGCCATGGATTTGGCGAAACGTAAGGCCAGGCTGGCCCTTGCAGATATCAATGTGGAATTGTTGGAAGAAGTTCGTAAAGCCTGTGAGCAGGCTGGTACCGAAACCAGGGCTTATGAACTGAATGTGGCGGAAGAGAAAGCAGTTGAAGATTTTTTCAATCAGGTGGTCCAGGATTTCGGAACAGTCGATGGACTGATCAACAATGCCGGCATAACTCGAGACGGACTGATTGCCCGAAGCAAGGACGGAGAAATCAGGAAAATGTCGCTCGCCAACTGGCAGGCTGTGATCGACGTCAACTTGACAGGTTCGTTCCTCTGCGGCAGGGAATTCTTTGTTAAACTCCTGGAACAGAAAAAACCCGGAGTCTGCATCAACATTTCTTCACTTTCACGTTCAGGCAACATGGGCCAGAGCAATTATACCGCCACCAAGGCTGGTGTAGCTGAAATGACAGTAACCTGGGCAAAAGAGATGGCACGGCACGGTATCCGGGTTGCGGCGATTGCTCCAGGATACATCAACACGGAAATGACTTCCGCGATCCGTGAGGACGTCAAACAAAAGATCATCGATCAGATTCCGTTAAAAAGAATGGGGGAACCTAATGAAATCAGTCATTCCGTGTTCTACATCCTGGAGAATGATTATTTTACCGGAAGGGTGATTGAATGCGACGGAGGATTCAGGATTTAATCCATTTAATCAGAAAGGATCCATGAGCAAAGAAAAAGAAAAAGAGAATCCCCAAGAGCCTTTGCAGGATTTTTTCTCACAGATGGTTTCTCAAACCAGCAGTATGCTCTCTCCTATGGATCCCCTTGGTGCAATGAAGCCCCTTCAGCAGATTGCCGAGGCCTGGACCAAGAATCCCCAGCAGTTCGCAGATGCGATGCAGACTTGGACCGAGCAGATCGGAGACATGAACACCCGGATCTGGCAGGAATTTCTCGACAGTCAAAATGAAGACAGCCCTGAAGGGAAGCAGCCTACAGATCTTGCGGATCTCCCCTATTTCACATGGATTCGGGAATACTTCCGAACCTATTCCAGTTGGATGGAACAGCAGATTCATGAAACCAGTGGAGTCTCGGAGAAGGTTAAAGAAGATGCTAGTTTCTGGTCGAAGCAGATGCTCAGTGCCCTCTCACCTAAGAATTATTTCTGGACTAATCCGGAGGCGATCAATGCTTTCATTGAGAGCAAGGGCGAAAGCCTCCACAAAGGTTTACAGAACTGGCTCAAGGATCAGCAGCGTGATGGTATGCCAGAGATGGTTGATAAAACCCAATTTCAAGTCGGAGGAAACCTAGCCAATACTCCAGGCAAGATAATCTATCGCAATGAACTGATTGAACTCATCCAGTATGAACCAATGACCGAGGAGGTGCATGAAATTCCCATTGTGATTACTCCGCCCTGGATCAATAAATATTACATCCTTGACCTGAAACCCCAAAAAAGTTTCATCCGCAATCTGGTTTCCCAGGGTTACACGGTATTTGTCATCAGTTGGAAAAACCCGACCCGGGAAATGCGTGGTACTTCGATGGATGATTATTTGAGGCTGGGCCCAATGAAGGCAATTGAGGCAGCAAAAACCATTGCAAAATCAAAAAAGGTTCATGCTGTGGGGTATTGCATTGGGGGGACCTTGCTTGCTTCAGCCATGGCTTCTCTCAATCATCCCGATAATCCTCAAGGAGGAGCTGTCAAAGACTGGACCCTTCTCACAACCCTGGTTGAATTTGAAAGGCCGGGTGAACTCGGAAGTTTCATCAATGAAGAGTCACTGGAATACCTTGAAGATCAAATGTCCAAACAAGGATATCTCGAAGGTGCTCAGATGGGTAACACGATGCGCATGCTACGTGCAGATGGTCTGATCTGGCATTATTTTGTCAACAATTACCTATTTGGGAAACAGCCTCCACCGGTCGATCTTCTTTTCTGGAATGATGACGCGACACGAATGCCAGAAAAAATGCATTCATTCTATTTACGTGAATATTATCTCAAGAATCGCCTATGTAAGCCTGATGAGCTTGAATTGGCGGGCTACCCCATTGACCTTCGCCGAATTAAACAGCCCTTATATTGTGTTTCCGCAGAAGAAGATCATATCACTCCTTGGACCCAGGTTTTCCAGATCAACCGATTTGTCAAAGGACCAGTCCGTTTCGTCCTTTCTACCTCAGGGCACATCGCGGGAGTGGTAAATCCTCCCGTGGACCCGCCCAAGAGAAGTTTCTGGGCTGGGGATTCTGATGGATCACAAGAACCGGAAACATGGCAGGAGGGACTTGAACAAAGACCCGGATCATGGTGGGACGACTGGAGTGGTTGGTTGAATGAACGGTGCGGAAAGATGATCCCGCCCCCGAAAATGGGAAGTAGCAAATACAAACCTATGGAAGATGCTCCGGGGACTTATGTCTTGGAGACCTAAGATTTTTTGGAAATATTTTGCTTTGCTGAAAAATTGGACTATGAACTTTAAAGTTGTGAATAACTTTTAGAGTTCATTTCGTCCGGCGTCCTGAGGACCCTATACATATCCTAAAGACTATTTTGGTTGAAAGGATTATTGGATCGCTGTTCAGCTTGGATCAAATCTTGGATCAGGGGTTGGAGAAGCTCCCATATTTCCCTGCCAAGGGCGGTCAGCAAATAACCCTTTCCAAGGCATTCAGAACAATTTTTATGAAGTCTTGATTGAAGGCTTCCATTTTCGTCATAACCTGCTTCGAATCCAGAACCTTTGCACCGTTCGCAAGGAGTTTTTAAATCAGTGATGAGCAAGGGTAGTCTCTAAATTCTGGATGCTGTAAGGGGGAAGTGTTATTAATTTGTTCTCAACTTTAGATTTTTCATGCGATTTTGAAGCCAATTCAGCCAACTAATTAAGAAAGATGATCATTCCTGATGTAGAACTGAGAAAACTGGTAGAACAGGGGTACTTGCCTAAGGGACTGAACATTGGGCCCTCAAGTGTTGACCTGACATTGGCGGATTCTTTCAGCTGGCCGGCCCCACAAAAAAAACAGATTGTGCTTGGAGAAATGGTACCACATGAGCAAGTTCAGACTTCTCGTTTTGTAATCGAACCCAATCATTTTGTTTTGGCCAGTACGGTTGAATCGATTCGTGTTCCGTTCAACATGGCGGCTTATGTGGAGGGCCGGTCCAGTATCGGCAGGCTAGGATTGCAAATTCAAAACGCAGGTTTTATCGATGCGGGGTTTCACGGTCAGATTACTTTGGAGCTCGAAAATCAGTCTTCATTTCCGATTGTTCTTCAGGCGGGGGTGAGAATCTGTCAGATCGTTTTTGTTCAGATGAGTGCTGAAGCGGAAAAACCTTATTGCGGAAAATATAATGGCCAGACTGGAGCCACCCCGAGCCGCCTCGAAGTGGATCCGGAGTTTACAAAAAAATAAAACAGCTGATATTGATCCTTAAAAAAATACATTTCTTCTCAATTAATAATTTCAGATTTAGTGGCGGCCTGATCTTTGCTGATCCTTCAAAATAGGCTTTCTATTCGCATTTTTCTGAAGAAAAGTCTAAAATACAGTATTTATTTTTATGAATCTCGTTACCACGAATTAATGAGGCAAGTGAAAGATGGAAAAAATCCAAATATTTGATACCACGCTTCGCGACGGTGAGCAGTCACCAGGATGTTCCATGTCAGCTGGTGAAAAACTGGTTCTTGCCCGTCAATTGGAAAAATTAGGAGTCGATACCATCGAAGCTGGCTTTGCAGCCTCCTCCCCAGGAGATTTTGAGAGTGTCAAAAGCATCGGCCAGGAAATCCGAGATCCGATGGTGGTCTCTCTCTGCCGTATGGTTGAAAATGATGTGGACCATGGTGCGGAGGCTTTAAAGGATGCACACAACTGGGGGCTTCATACGTTCATTGCCTCAAGCCAACTTCATATGAAACATAAGCTTCAGATGGAGCCAGATGAAGTGGTAAAAGCAACGACTCGTTGTGTGGAACGTGCAAAAAAATACACGGACAATGTTGAATTCAGTGCGGAAGATGCGACGCGAAGTGAACCTGAATTCCTCGTTAAACTTTTTTCTGAAGCTGTTCGAGCGGGCGCAGTGGTTCTTAATGTCCCGGACACTGTGGGTTATACCACCCCTGATGAAATGTATGAACTGATCAACAGACTGATGAATGAAGTCTACCAGGCGGACAAGGTCATTTTCTCAGTTCATTGTCATAACGACTTAGGGATGGGTGTTGCCAATTCATTGGCCGCAGTAAGAGCAGGAGCACGTCAAATCGAATGCACCATAAATGGTATTGGTGAGAGGGCAGGGAATGCCTCACTGGAAGAACTGGTGATGGCAATCAATACACGGCAACAGTATTTTCAGTTTGAAACAGGTATTACGACTGAACAGATATATCCTTCAAGCAAGCTACTTTCTCAAATAACCGGGGTTGGTGTTCAGCCAAATAAGGCTATTGTAGGTGCTAACGCTTTTGCCCATGAAGCAGGAATCCATCAGCATGGTGTGCTTAAAAACTCACTGACGTATGAGATCATGACTCCACAATCGGTGGGCATCAAAGCGAGTAACCTGGTGCTGGGCAAGCATTCTGGACGTCATGCACTTTCAGATCGAATCAAGGAACTAGGTTTTGAATTGAATGATGTTGAATTGAATCAGGTTTTCCAGGAATTCAAAAGACTTGCGGACATCAAAAAACAAATTTTTGATGAGGATCTAGAGGCTCTTGTCACTCATGGAATCCGCAAGCATACGGATCGTTTCCATCTGGAACAGTTAACCACCACATCAGGAACATCAGTGATTCCTACTGCAACGGTAATCATGAAAATTGATGGGGAACAGGTCAAAAAGGCAGGTTTTGGAGACGGGCCAGTGGATGCAGCCTTGAATACAATTCGTGATATGACGGGTATCGAATGTAAACTCACCTCCTATGTTGTGAAAGCTATCACAGGGGGGACTGATGCCCAGGGCGAGGTTAGTGTCGGAGTGGACCAGGATGGAATGCAATTAACCGGAAGAGGTGCACATACCGATATTGTTGTTGCCAGTGCGATGGCATTCATCAACGCTCTCAATCGTCTGCAGGTTCGTAACGATGCGATCAGTCCACAGACTCCTATGAAACAGGCTGCGGGCATTTGAATCCAAACCGGTTCTCCAAGGGCGCAAATCCATCAGCTTGAAATTGGGCAGGCTTCGAAATTCGGAGTACTGCCTTTTTTCTTTTTGGCAGTCTAAGTCTCTCATTGATGATGTATAAAACGGGGCCAGAATTGGTTCCATCAAGATTGAAGAAAGTTTTTTAAACCATGACTGAATACTTCCCGGTAGAAATCGAAGCCAAGTGGCAAAAGCAATGGGAAGAGAAAGGTTCCTTTGAACCCAATCTCGAATCCGACAAACCCCGCTACTATATGCTGACCATGCTTCCCTATCCCTCTGGGGACCTGCATATTGGTCACTGGTACGCGATGGCTCCGTCAGACACTTATGCGCGCTTTTTGAAGATGAAGGGAAATGAAGTTTTTTTCCCAATGGGTTTTGATGCCTTTGGGCTTCCTGCAGAAAACGCAGCAATCAAAAACAATATCCATCCCAAAGACTGGACCTATAAAAACATCGAACGGATGCGCCTCCAACTTCGTTCGATGGGCAACATGTTCGCCTGGAAAAATGAAGTCGTCTCCTGTGACCCCGAATACTACAAATGGAGTCAATGGTTTTTCCTGAGGATGCTTGAAATGGATCTGGCCTATCGTGAATTTTCACCAGTGGATTTCTGCAATCATTGCCAGACGACTCTCGCTCGGGAACAGGTTTGGGGAGATGAACGCCTTTGTGAACGATGCGGAAGCCAGGTGATCAGCAAGGAACTCAACCAATGGAAATTGCGGATCACCAAATATGCAGACGAACTCCTCGATTTTAGTGGATTGGAATGGCCTGAACGTGTCCGGTTGATGCAGACAAACTGGATCGGACGCAGTAAAGGGGTCGAATTTGATCTTAAAATGGACCTCCAGGAGGATTTGAAGTTCCGTGTTTTCACCACCCGTCCGGATACTGTGTTTGGTATGACTTTCTGTGTGCTTGCTCCTGAGCATGAATTGGTGGAACAAATCGTCACTGAGGGTCAAAAAAAGAATGTGCTGAACTATTGTGAAAGTGCCCTGAGAAAGGATGAAATCGAAAGAATGTCCGATTCTCAAGAAAAGGACGGTGTTTTCACAGGAGCTTATGCAATCAATCCGATGAACGGAGAAAGGGTTCCTGTCTGGGTTGCAGAGTATGTTTTGGCAACCTATGGAACAGGAGCGATTATGGGGGTACCGGCTCATGACCAAAGAGATTTTCTTTTTGCTCGGCGTTATGACATACCCACTCCGGTGGTTGTGGTTCCCGAAGACCACAAAGGGCCAATTCCTGAAGGCAGTCAACTAGAAGAATCCATGACGGTTAAAGAAGGTAGCCGGATGGTCAACAGCAACGAATACGATGGGCTAATCTGGCCGGAAGGTTTTGACCGGGTTGTTCAAACCATGGAAGCAAAAGGAATCGGTGAAAAGCAGGTCAACTACCGGCTCAGGGACTGGTTGATCAGCCGGCAACGGATGTGGGGTACACCAATACCTGTCATATATTGCCCCACTTGTGGATCCGTTCCAGTACCTTATGAAAATCTCCCGGTAACGCTCCCTGATGATGCTGAATTTAAACCTACAGGGGAGAGCCCCTTGAAATACCATCAGGAGTTTCTTCATACAGAATGTCCCAAGTGTGGTGGGAGTGCGGAACGTGAAACGGACACGATGGATACCTTCATCTGTTCATCATGGTATTACTATGCCTATGTCTCTCCTTATTGGAAAAAAGGTGAGAAACTTAAAAAAGATGACCTACCCTGGGATGAGGAAGCCATCAGGCAGTGGTGTCCGGTGAATCAATACACAGGCGGAATTGAGCATGCAACGATGCACCTGCTCTATTTTCGTTTCTTCACCAAGGTCCTTGCGGATATGAAGTTGTTGGATTTTAGGGAACCCGCTCAGGGTCTTTTCAATCAGGGCATGATTCTGGGGGAAGATCACGAAAAGATGTCGAAAAGTCGAGGCAATGTGGTCAATCCTGATGATCTTGTAAAAAAATATGGCGCCGACACGGTTCGTTGCTACCTCATGTTCCTAGGACCTTGGGATTCCGGTGCACCCTGGAATCCCCATGGCATTGAGGGGCTCTCACGTTTTTTTAAAGGGGTTTGGAATCTTTGCCATCAGGAACCAGAACAAGAAGATTTCGACCAGGATACAGAAAATGAATTAACGAAGGCTCAGCACCGGACCTTGAAGAAAGTGACGGAGGACCTTGGACGTTTCCGGTTCAACACAGCGATTGCCTCCTTGATGAGTTTCCGAAACGAACTCAAAGACCGGCTACATTTCTGTCGTGAATCAGTTCGAAAAGAAGCTCTCAAATCCATGCTGCTGATGCTAGCTCCGCTAGCTCCTCACATTTCTGAAGAATTGTGGCAGTTGCTTTGTCCAAATTCTGGAAGCATCCATCAACAACCCTGGCCGAACTATGACGAGGATCTTATTTCTGCCGAGCAAATCACTTTAGTCGTCCAAATCAATGGAAAAGTTCGTGACCGTCTTCAGTGCCACGTTGGTATGGAGAAAAAAGAGACAGAAGAAATGGTGCTTGCTTCTGGGAAAATTCAGAATTTGCTTGAAGGAAAAGCTGTTCGGAAAATAATTGTCGTTCCCAATCGACTCGTCAATTTGGTTGTCTGAATAATTTTTTTTTGAGAATTTTACATAAAAATACAATTCTCCCACCTCAGTCTCTTGACCTATTTTAAAATACATGTTAAATTTGCGGTTTCGCATTTTACAGGGCAAGTCCCACAAAAACAGAATTTAATACAAAAATGCCTACACTGAATCAACTGATAAGGGATGGTCGTAAGAGCAAAGTGGTCAAAAAAGACACACCAGCCCTGCAGGCATGCCCTCAGCGACGAGGGGTTTGTGTCCGAGTATACACCTCGACTCCCAAAAAACCGAATTCTGCCCTGCGAAAAGTTGCTAGGGTCAGACTGACCAACGGGATTGAAGTCACTAGCTACATTCCTGGAATTGGTCACAATCTTCAGGAGCACTCAGTGGTTTTGATTCGAGGGGGAAGGATCAAAGATCTCCCTGGAGTTCGTTATCATGTCATCCGAGGAGCACTCGACACTCTCGGTGTTTCAGAACGTAAAAAAGCACGGTCCAAGTACGGGGCCAAGAAAAATTAATAGGCTTTAAATATGTCCCGACGCCGCGCAGCAGTCAAAAGAACGTTACTCAAAGATCCCAAATATAATGACACTCTGGTCAGCAAATTTGTCTGCAGTCTAATGAAACATGGTAAAAAGAGTGTTGCAGAACGAATTCTTTATGGTGCATTTGATCTGATTTCAGAACGTGAGAAGGAAACCTCTTCTCTTGAAGTGTTCCGCACGGCTGTAGAAAACGTGAAGCCGTCGATGGAGGTCAAATCCCGACGGGTTGGTGGATCAACCTATCAGGTTCCGATGCAGGTCCGTTCTTCACGGAGCCAAAGTCTTGCCATCCGCTGGCTGGTTCAGTATGCCAATGCACGGAGCGGCAAATCGATGAAAGCCAAACTTGCAGATGAACTGCTGGATGCCTTCAACAGCCGAGGTAGTTCAATTAAGAAAAAAGAAGATACTCTCAAGATGGCAGAATCGAATAAAGCCTTTGCCCACTATCGCTGGTAAACAATAAAGATCGATGCTCTTGAATCAAAGGATAGGAAATTCCAGTGGTGAAACCAGTTCATCTGACCCGAAGGCGAAACATCGGTATCATGGCGCACATCGATGCGGGCAAGACCACAACGACGGAACGCATACTTTATTACACAGGCAGAATTCATAAGTTGGGCGAAGTGAACGACGGATCTGCGACGATGGACTGGATGGAACAAGAACAAGAACGAGGAATCACCATCACTTCTGCTGCAACTTCATGCCTCTGGCATAAAAATGATGGGGAATATTCAGTCAACATCATCGATACCCCTGGACATGTGGATTTCACTTTTGAAGTAGAGCGCTCCTTGAGGGTGCTCGATGGTGCGGTGATGGTCCTATGTGGAGTTGCAGGAGTGCAGCCTCAAACGGAAACCGTTTGGCGCCAGGCCAAGCGTTATCAGGTTCCATGCATTGTTTTTGTCAACAAAATGGATCGCGTTGGTGCAGATTTTATGCAAGTGATCAATACCCTAGAAGAGCAGCTTCAGGTTCAACCAGTCGCCATCCAGATACCTATTGGAACAGAAGACCGTTTTGAAGGTGTTGTCGACTTGGTGACGATGCAAGCATACTACTTTGATGAAGCAGGCTATGGAGTTGATTTTGAATGCCGTCAGTTGACTGGAGAACTGGAAAATGAGGCATTGCATGCAAGAGCTGAAATGCTCGATCAACTATCCTTTCATGATGATGGGCTGACGGAAACACTTCTTGAAGAAACTGAACCCGACACGGATCAGATCGTTTCAATACTGCGTAGGGAAACCCTTTCAGGAAACATCACTCCGGTACTATGTGGAAGCGCTTTCAAGAATAAGGGGGTTCAACAGCTTATGGACGCCGTGGTGGATTATCTGCCATCTCCCCTCGACATACCTTCCGTCAAAGGCACCCATCCTGTCACCGAAAAAGAAATTATCCGAAACGCCACGGTTGATGAACCCCTTTGCGCTCTGACATTCAAGGTGGCAAGTGATCCGTTTGCTGGACAGATGAATTTTGTCCGGGTTTATTCAGGTGCATTTGAAAGTGGTAAGTCGGCCTACAATCCGAGAAAGAAAAAATTCGAACGAATCGGAAATCTGGTCAAACTCCATGCCAACAAAAGAGAAGAAGTGGATCGGTTGTTGGCAGGGGACATTGGTGCCGTTGTAGGGATGGATCTAACTACCGGTGATACGCTATGTCCAAAGGAATCTCAACTACTTCTGGAAAAAACACAGTTTCCAGAACCCGTGATGGACCTGGCGATTGAACCAAAAACCAAACCCGATCAGGAAAAACTTCAAGAATCCCTTTCAAGGTTGATGCAGGAAGACCCTTCCTTCCGCAGCCGAGTCGATATGGAAACCGGCCAGATGGTGATTTCGGGAATGGGAGAGCTTCATCTGGAAATCATGGTGGACCGACTCCAACGAGAATTCCGGGTGGACTGTAAAGCAGGTAAGCCCCGAGTTGCATACCGTGAATCCATCACACAATCTGTCGATTCCGATGCACGCTTTGACCGTTTACTGGAAGGCAAAGAACAGAATGTGAGTTGCACCTTGAAACTGGAACCACTCGAAAGTGGGCAGGGGTTTGTCTTCGAAAACTTGCTTTCCAAAGGTAATCTTCCTGAAGAGCATGCTTCTGCAGTCGAACAGGGTATCCAGGATTCCTTGGGTAATGGCATTCTTGCGGGATTTCCTATCATAGATTTGAAGGTGACTCTGATTTCGGCAGAATTTGAAGAGGAACAATCCAGCCCGCTGGCATTTTCCATAGCGGCTGCGACAGCATTCCAGCAAGGTGTCCGAAAATCTGCTCCAGTATTACTCGAACCGTCCATGGATTTGGAAATTGTACTTCCTCTCCAAAACACGGGCGATGTGATAGGTGATCTGAATTCCCGTCGTGGCCGTGTTCGTGGATTGGAAGAACGCACTGGACTTCAGGTTATTTCGGCGGAGGTGCCTCTCAGTGAAATGTTTGGCTACTCCACCCAGCTCCGCTCCCTGACCCAGGGAAGGGCTTCCTTTACCATGCAGTTCAATCATTATATTCCGGTCACAGATGCCACTCGCGCAACACTGACTGGAGAACAGCCCTCATACGCCGCGGAGGCATGATTTTTATTTCAACGTCACTCCTGAGAGTGAACGAAGCGTAACAAAACCCATCAATCGCAGACAGGAGAAGAAAAGATGGCTAGAGAAAAATTCGAAAGATCCAAACCTCATGTCAATATTGGGACGGTTGGACACGTCGATCACGGGAAGACCACACTGACTGCCGCTATCACCAAGGTGTTGGGTTTTAAGGGGATGGCGGAATTTCGAGAATATGGAGACATTGACGCTGCTCCAGAGGAACGTGAACGTGGGATCACCATCGCAACGGCACATATCGAGTATGAAACTGATGCACGTCACTATGCTCATGTCGACTGCCCAGGTCATGCTGATTATGTGAAAAACATGATCACTGGTGCCGCACAGATGGACGGAGCCATTATAGTGGTATCCGCTGCAGACGGGCCCATGCCTCAAACCCGAGAACATATCCTACTCGCGAGACAGGTAAACGTTCCTTATCTAGTTGTTTTTCTTAATAAAATAGATCAGGTAGATGATGAAGAATTGTTGGATCTGGTGGAAATGGAAGTTCGTGAACTGCTCAGCTCCTATGATTTCCCAGGCGATGACATTCCGCTGATCAAGGGTTCGGCATTACAGGCAATGGAATCTTCTTCCACCAATCCAGAGGATGCTGAGTATGCTCCGATTTTGGAGCTCATGGATGCCGTGGATAGTTATATTCCAGAACCAGAACGTGATCTGGACAAGCCCTTCCTGATGTCCGTTGAAGATGTTTTCACCATTTCCGGCCGAGGAACGGTTGCAACCGGAAGGATTGAACGTGGAATCGTCAATACGGGTGAAGAAGTTGAAATCACTGGAATCAAAGAAACCCAAAAGACCATTGTGACTGGGGTTGAAATGTTCCGTAAAACCCTTGATGAAGGAAGGGCTGGAGATAATGTCGGCCTTCTGCTTCGAGGTGTCAAACGTGAGGATATCGAACGGGGTCAGGTCATTTGTAAACCGGGGTCCATTACCCCTCATACCGAATTCAAGGCCCAGGTCTATGTGTTAACCAAGGATGAAGGCGGAAGGCACACGCCATTCTTCAACAATTACCGGCCTCAGTTCTATTTCCGGACTACGGATGTGACTGGTGTTTTGAACCTTCCGGAGAATGTGGAAATGGTTATGCCTGGAGACAACATTGGTCTGGATGTGGTATTGATCACTCCAATCGCCCTGGAAAAAGAAGTCCGTTTCGCCATTCGTGAAGGCGGAAGGACTATTGGTTCCGGTGTGGTGACCGAAGTGGTGAAATAAAGAGACGCTTCATGGATCCAAAAATTAAAGTACGCTTCAAGGCATACGACGACAAACTACTGGATCAGACTGTTGGAGAAATTGTGCATACGGTCCGAAGGACCGGTGCACAAATCGTCGGTCCGATTCCTTTGCCAACGCGAATCAACAAATACACGGTTTTGCGTTCTCCGCATGTCGATAAAAAATCCCGGGAGCAGTTTGAAGTCCGAACCCATAAACGCTTGCTTTATATTATGGATACAACTCCTCAGACAATGGATGCACTGATGCGGCTCGATATTTCGGCGGGTGTTGATATTGCCATTAAACAGGAAAGTTGATTCGATAAGCATTTGAGATAAGCATGGCAAATCTGAATACCCTTGATCTGAATAATAAGCCATCTGGTCAAGTTGAATTTAATGACCAGATCCTTGGAACAAAATATCACCCACAGGCTGTCAAGCAGGCCGTAATCGGTTTTCTTGCAGCACGTCGCCAAGGGACACACTCGACCAAAACTCGTGCTGAAGTGTCCTACAGTACCAAAAAGCTTTATCGTCAAAAAGGTACTGGTAACGCACGTTCTGGAAGTGCCAAGTCACCCTTGCGGCGACATGGAGGGGTGACCTTTGGGCCTTCGCCTAGGGATTACTCGATCAGAACCAACAAAAAATTCCGTAAACTCGCAATGCGGTCGGCGATAGCAGAAAAATTCCGGAACAATGAGATCTTGGTTCTTGAAGAATTGAAACTGACGGACCATAAAACCCGCAACTTGAAAAAAATCCTGGACGCTCTGGAAGCCCCAAAAGCATTGATTGTAGCTGAAGACATACCGAGAGAATTGACCCTTGCTTCCCAGAATCTTCCTGGGGTTCATACGATCAACCAGCGAAGTCTCAATGTCTATGAATTATTACGCTTCCCAAAAGTCATTTTCGTCAAAGAAGCTTTGGAATCATTGAATACAAGGTTAAGCGAATGAATCTTTACGACGTTCTAAAAAAACCAAAACTGACTGAAAAGACTACCTTGCTAAAGGAAGAACTGAATCAGTTCGTTTTTGAAGTGGATCCAAAAGCCAATAAGATTCAGATTAAGGAAAGTGTCGAGAAAGCCTTCAAGGTTGAGGTTGTTAAAGTGCGAACCATGAATGTTGAAGGAAAGAAAAAAAGACTGGGACGTCACCAGGGCCGAAAATCGAATTGGAAAAAAGCCCTGATCACCCTCAAAGAGGGGCAGACCATAGAATATTTCGAAGGAGCCTGAGGAAGCGAAATCAGATGGCAATAAAGAACTATAAACCTACTTCTCCTGGTCGAAGAAACATGAGTGGTTTCGTCTTTGACGAAATCACCACTTCGACGCCCGAGAAAAGCTTGCTTGCTCCAATCAAGAAAAAGGGCGGACGCAACAACATGGGTCGAATAACTGTGCGTCACCGCGGAGGAGGGCACAAACGGCGATATCGGATCATTGATTTTCGTCGCAACAAGACGAACATACCTGCAAAAGTTGTTTCGATTGAATACGATCCAAATCGAACTGCAAGAATCAGTCTGCTTCATTATGCAGATGGAGAAAAGAGATACATCCTTACTCCTGAGGGTCTGAACGTTGGGGACACGGTAGTTTCTGGTGATCAGGTAGAAATCAAATCAGGCAACGCCCTTCCGATGAAAAACATTCCGGTCGGTACGATATTGCATTGTGTGGAAATGCGAGTGGGCAAAGGAGCTCAAATAGGCCGAAGTGCAGGAACCAGCATCCAGTTGATGGCAAAAGACGACAATTATGCACAACTCCGCATGCGTTCCGGAGAGATTAGAAAAATCCGTGTGGAATGTATGGCTACCATCGGATCGGTTGGAAATGCGCAACACATGAATGTGGACCTTGGAAAAGCTGGTCGAAAACGCTGGCAGGGAATCCGCCCCACTGTAAGAGGAGTCGTCATGAATCCGGTGGATCACCCTCATGGTGGTGGAGAAGGTAGGACTTCTGGAGGCCGTCACCCCGTCAGTCCCTGGGGTAAACCTACCAAGGGAATGAAAACACGCCACCGTAAAGGTGCCGACAAACTGATTGTCAAGAAAAGATAAGCATGCCGCGTTCTCTGAAAAAAGGGCCCTTTATTGATGGGCATTTGGAAAAAAAGGTGCTAGCCGCAAACGAAAGTAGGGACCGCAGGCTGATCAAAACCTGGTCCAGGCGGTCGGTTATCCTGCCCGAGTTTGTGGGCCTCAACATTGCCGTGCACAACGGCAACAAGTTCATCCCGATTTACATTACCGAAGACATGGTGGGTTATAAACTGGGGGAGTTTGCACCAACTCGGACCTACCGGGGACATGTTGGGAAAACAGATAAACGGGGAAGTCGCTGATGAGTGCAAGAGCTACTGCTAAAAATGTAAGGGTTTCTCCACGAAAAGCACGTTTTGTGATCGACATGATTCGTGGGAAAAAAGCTGATATCGCCATTGCGCAGTTGAACATTCTGAGAAACCGTGCAGCTCAGCCTGTCATGAAAGTACTTCAGTCTGCCCTGGCAAATGCAGATCAGGCAAATCCTGATGCGGATGTTGATGAATATCGTGTTATTTCCGCATATGTCGATGAAGGAAAAACTTTACGTCGTTTTCGCCCAAGGGCTATGGGTCGGGCGACCACGATTCGCAAACGAAGTAGCCATATTACCCTGGAAGTTGGCCTTTAAAACATCAATGAACTGAGGAAAAGTGGGTCAAAAAGTTAACCCGATAGGCTTGAGAGTAGGAATCTCTAAAACATGGAATTCCAAGTGGTTTGCAGGAAAAGACTATCCTGAACAGTTGAAACAAGATCTGAGCATTCAGAAGTTTGTTAAACAACGTCTCAAGCATGCTGCCATTTCCCACATTGAAGTGGAGCGAACTGCAAAGAAAACGAAGGTCAATATCTTTACTGCCCGACCAGGCATCATCATTGGACGCAAAGGAGATGAAGTCGAACGGCTCAAGCATGAGTTGAACAAACTCACCCGGCATGAGGTGGTAGTCAACATCAAGGAAATCAAGCGTCCTGAAATCGAGGCCACCCTGGTTGCAGAAAATATTGCAAATCAGCTCGAACGCAGAATTGCATATCGCAGGGCAATCCGCCGGGCTATGACATCTGCTATGCGGATGAACATTGCAGGTTGCAAGATCATGGTTGGAGGAAGACTAAACGGTGCTGAAATCGCACGTTCCGAATGGGTTCGCGAAGGTCAGGTCCGGCTTCACACCCTTAGGGCTGATATTGATTATGGAGTTGCCGAAGCTCAAACAACTTATGGCGTGATTGGAGTCAAAGTCTGGGTCTATCGTGGAGAAAAATACGAACTAACACGTAGTCGTCGAACTCGCAGAAAGGACTGAGGATGCTTCTTCCTAAGAAAACAAAATACCGCAAACAGATGCGCGGAAGGTTGAAGAACGATGCAAATACAGGAAACAAGCTCTCCTTTGGATCTTTTGCCCTGCAAGCCACTGCAAGAGGATATTTAACCAACCGTCAGATTGAATCCGCTCGGCGTGTGATCACGCGTTCCCTGAAAAGAGGAGGAAAAATCTGGATACGTGTCTTTCCAGACAAGCCGATTACGAAAAGGCCTGCCGAAGTACGGATGGGAAAAGGGAAGGGAGCTGTCGACAGTTGGGTAATGCCGATACATCCCGGACGGGTACTTTATGAAATCGAGGGAGTTCAAGAAAGTGTGGCGCTCGAAGCCCTAAGGCTTGCGGGATATAAGCTTCCGATGAAAACCAAAGTCTTAAAAAGAGGGGCAATTTTATGAAGGCTTCTGAACTGAGAGAACTTTCTGCAGATGAATTGAACTCCAAACATAGGGAACTTAAAGAAGAATTCATGCGCATCCGCTGCAATACGGTCTTGAGCTCCGATAGCGATGTTCATCAAATGAAGAAGACCCGAAAAGACATTGCGCGGATTAACACGATTCTCAACGAAAAACAACGTTCCACCCATGCTGAAAGATCATAGATGAAAAGGGTTAAATATCAAAATGGGGTTGTCGTCAGCAACAATATGGAAAAATCCATCGTGGTGTTGGTCGAAACGAAATACAAACACCCTCTATATAAAAAGACGGTGAAAAGAAGTAAAAAATTTGTTGCCCACGATGAAAACAACGAATGCAGCATCGGAGATTTTGTCCAAATTGAGGAGTGCAGGCCGTTGAGCAAGAGAAAGTGCCACCGTCTTGTTAAAAGGAGTGAGACATGATTCAGATGCAGACCGTTCTTGAAGCAGCTGACAATTCAGGCGCAAAAAACCTGAGATGCATCAAGGTGCTTGGCGGTTCCAAAAAACGTTATGCTAGGGTCGGTGATATCATTGTTGCATCCATCAAGGACAGTATTCCCAATTCAAGGGTCAAAGCAGGTGATGTGGTTAAAGCTGTCGTGGTAAGAACCAAGAAAGAATTCCGTAGACCTGATGGGACTTATATCAAATTTGACAAGAATGCGGCTGTGGTAATTGACAGTAAACGTGAACCGATTGGAACTCGCATTTTTGGTCCCGTGGCCCGTGAATTAAGGGTGGGTAAATTCATGCGTATTTTGTCATTGGCTCCTGAAGTTCTCTAAATCAAGCCATGAAAGTGAATCAGCGAAAAAGAAATCAATCACGTATCCGCAAAGGCGATACTGTGATTGTCGTTTCTGGAAAAGAAAAAGGAAACACAGGACGAGTTCTATCTGTGGACTGGAAAAATGAACGGGTTCTGGTTGAGGGTTTGAACATGGTTGTACGACACACAAAACCGAATCCCAGAAACCAGCAAGGTGGAATCATGAACATGGAGTCACCAATCCACTACTCCAATGTCATGCTCTACAATTCAGAACTGAAACGGGGCGTGCGTTTCCGAAATGAAAAAAACGATGCGGGAGTATCAAACCGTGTCTGTGTAAAAACCGGTGAAGTATTAGGGGCCTGATGCAGAGTCATCTCTACGAAACTTATCAATCCAAAGCAGTTCCTTTGCTTAAGGAAAAATACGGCTACAAGAATTTGCACCAAATTCCGAGAATCCAAAAAGTGAGTCTCAACATGGGATTAGGTGAGGCACTTCAGAATCCAAAGGCCATCGAAGAAGCCAGCAAGCAAATGGCACTCATTGCAGGGCAAAAGCCTGTTGTGACTCGTGCAAAAAAGTCAATTGCGGCCTTCAAACTCCGGGAAAAGGTTTCGATTGGCTGTATGGTGACGTTGAGGCGAGACAGTATGTGGACTTTCCTGGACAAACTGATTCATGTTGCCATTCCTCGTGTGAGAGACTTCAGGGGAATTTCTCCAAGATCGTTTGACGGTTCCGGAAATTATACAATGGGAATTCGTGAACAGTTGATTTTTCCAGAAATAGACTTTGACCAGATAGACCAGATTCGAGGCATGAACATTACCATCGTTACCAGTGCCGGTTCAGACCAAGAATCAAAAGACATGCTGGAAGGCATGGGTTTCCCCTTTAGAAAATAAGATAAAATGGCCAAAAAATCGATGATCGCCAAAGCCAAACGCAAACAGAAGTTTGCCGTTCGAAACAACAACCGTTGTGGCTATTGCGGACGTCCTAGAGCTTACTTGCGAAAATTTGGGATGTGCCGAATTTGTTTCCGAAAGTTTGCAGGATTCGGACTGCTTCCCGGAGTCATTAAGTCAAGTTGGTGATAACAAAACAAATAAAGCATTCAGGAAAATAATCATGTCCATGACCGATC